>Ga0181538_10001828_pt1 | contig 23125 bp, 22 predicted proteins | sample PEATcosm2014_Bin_40_FD_119773 | JGI IMG/M metagenome (GOLD analysis project Ga0181538, IMG submission 119773) | Peatland microbial communities from MTU Mesocosm Facility, Houghton, MI, USA - PEATcosm2014_Bin23_30_metaG | ecosystem: Environmental > Terrestrial > Soil > Wetlands > Peat | place... | reverse complement strand
GTGTTCCGCTACCAGCCGAGTCCGTTCTGCATTCTCGACGAAGTGGACGCGCCGCTCGACGAAGCGAACGTGGGCCGCTTCACGCAGATGGTTCAGTCCATGAGCGAGGGCACGCAGTTCATCGTCGTCACTCACAATCGCCGCACCATGGAGATGGCGTCGGTGCTTTACGGCGTGACCATGCAAGAGCCCGGCGTTTCCAAACTCGTCTCCGTGCGCTGGGACGAGCCGAAAGAAAAAGAAGCCGCCGCCGCGGCCACCAACGCTGCCTGATGCCCGCGCGCGGCCGTCAAGTCGAAAAATAAAGTTCTCCACAGCCCCTCAAGAGTTTCCACAGGCAGCGGCTTTTACATCTCGCCGCAGTACGTTAGAATGCGGTGTTTTCTGAGGGAAAAATTCTTCCGTGGCTTCCCCACAAATGAGCGCATTAATTTGGGAGACTAATCTTTCCGGTGCGAAACTTCTCTCGCGCGGCAAGGTTCGCGATATTTACGAAGTGGATGGCAAACTTCTCCTGGTCGCGACGGATCGCTTGTCGGCCTTCGACGTTGTGCTGCCCACTCCGATCCCGGACAAAGGGCGCGTGCTGACGCAGCTCTCACTGTTCTGGTTCGAGAAGTTAGCCGACGTCATCCCCAACCACGTCCTCAGCGGCACGGAATTTCCCGCGAGCCTGGCCTCGCAGCAGCACGTGCTCGCGGGCCGCTCGACGCTCTGCCGGAAGACGCAACCCCTTCCGATTGAATGTGTTGTGAGGGGCTACCTGACCGGCTCCGGCTGGAAGGATTATCAGAAGAGCGGCAGCGTGTGTGGGATTGCGCTTCCGCCGGGTTTGCGCGATTCCGACCGCCTGCCCGAGCCGCTGTTCACACCTTCGACGAAAGCCACGCAGGGTCATGACGAGAATATCTCCTTCGATGAGGCCGCACAGCGGGTCGGCGGGGAATTGGCCGAGCGGCTTCGCGCCGTCAGTATCGATCTGTATCGGCGCGCGGCGGCGTACGCCGAGCCGCGCGGCATTCTGCTCGCCGACACAAAATTTGAATTCGGTCTGCTCGATGGCGAGCTGATCTGGATTGATGAGGCTCTGACTCCGGACTCCTCGCGCTTTTGGCCCGCCGCGGGCTACGCGCCGGGACGCTCGCAGCCTTCGTTCGACAAGCAGTTTGTGCGCGACTATCTCGAGCGCATTGGATGGAACAAACTTCCGCCCGGCCCCGAATTGCCGGCGGAGGTCGTCGCAGGCACGCGGTCCAAGTATCGCGAGTCGTATCGATTGCTCACGGGCCGTGAACTCGATTAGGCGGCGGCACCAAAATTTTTGCGGAGCGTGCAATTGTGAGAGATCAACTTGAAGCGCTGGTGGGCCAGATGGTCGAGCGCGGGATCTTATTTGATGAGGCGGTAAACGAGTTCGAGAAGCGATTCATCAAGCGCGTGCTGGACCGCTCCAACGGCAATCAATCGCGGGCGGCGCGTTTGCTTGGCATACATCGCAATACGCTCAGCCGCAAGATCGGCGTCTATAAGATCGATTCGCGCCAGCGCCGCGCCTAGCTGACTCGCGGCGCCCATATCGTGTTTGCTGGTCCTCAATCGCCTTCTTATTAAACTCATCGATTGTCATTCCGAGCGCAGAGCCTGCCCGCCGCGACGGGCTCCTCGGAATTACTGAGAGGGTTTTCTTTCGAAACCTGATTGAGGCCGCGCGAAGAAAAACGGCTCCGGCACGCAGCGCCGGAGCCGTTTTCGATTCTGTATTGAACCTCTGTCTATTTCGTTGCGGGCGGTTTCGGAGCCAGCTTGTGCACGGGCCGCTTGGTTCCGGGAGCTGGCTTCTCGGGTGGGATATCCTCCGCGTTGACCTTCGCGGTGTCCCAGGTGAGCAGGAAGGGATTCTGCGTATAGCCGGTCAGTGTCCCGGTAAATCGCACCACGTCGTCCTTCTGCAACCGTTTCGCCTCGGGCTGGCCGACGATGTGGACTTCCATGTTCGGGTCCGTCGCGGCCTCCATCTCTTTCTGCATGCCATCCTGATCGGTGGCCAATGGCCGGAACACTTTGAGCGTCAAATCGGTGTCGTTCACGGGAACGATATCCATAATGCGAACAGCCACGTCCGGATACGTGGACCCGCAGGTCGCCAGCCACATCACCTTGCCGTGGTCGCCGCCTTCCTTCAGCCAGGGAATGAAATCATTCACGTCGTTGCGCGCCGTATCCAGATCGGCCGAGGCTGGAATAGAGTAGGTCGCCGGCCGGTCCGCGGTCGTTCCCGCGAGCGTAACGAGCTCGGTCAGCTCGCCGTCAATCAAATTGTCGCAGACGGCGCCGCCCTGGTAGTTCGACAACTGGCCCCGCAAATATTTCTGAACTTGAGGCTGGCTCGGTCCCTTCAGCGACACCGAACGCGCCAGCGCCCAGAAACCGTCCATGGATTGCGGCGGGGTCATCGAGAGGTACGCAGTGCCCAGCCGGAAGTACGTAACCGCGTCGGCAGGATTCACAACCAGTGCAGCTTTGAAGAATGTGACCGCGCCGGGAAAATCTTTAAGCGTGAGGGAAGCCATGCCCGCCGTGTAATTGAAAAGAGCCGTGGGCCCCGCCAAGCTCTTCGCCCATGCGTCGTCCGTTTGGTCCGCGGGCTTCGGGATTTTCGCAAGTACAGCGATGCCGGCCTGCGCGGCATCTCTTTCCTGTGACGCCTCGTCCTTCGCATTCGGATCGCTGCCCGTGAACCAGTAGTTGAACGCCAGCGTCCTCAGGTAGAGGGCCTCGAATCGCGTCTTCGCATCCACCTTGTCGGCCAGTGCGGCTTCGCGGTCGGCGTACTCAATCACCTTCGGATAGTTCTTTAGTTCGTTGTACGCCAGATAGTAGGTGCGGTAAACGTAGGGAAGTAGCGCCGAAGTCGGAAATTTGCTTACGAAATCGTCAAGATCTTTAATTCGCTGCCCGGCGTTCGGCTCGTTGGCGGCTTGCTGGTACAGATTGTATTCGGCCAGCGTATAAGCCGGCTTCTGGTCTGCCGGCGCCGGCTGCTGATCCTGCGCCATTGCGGAAGCAGCAGTGCCCCCTGTGAACCCTGCGACTGCCAGGAAAACTAGACCTATTCTCGCTTGATTCCACATTCGCATCATCGCCAGTCGCCGCCTCCTAGGAAAGTCGCTCGTATCCCGCGCTCATTCTGAATCCGCAGTATGAGGGCCGCATCTCCGCTGAAGATGGGCGATTATAGGGAATCCATCCGCGCCGCGCAAGCAGCATTCCCACTCTGGTGCGCTTTGTGCAGCGCCTCCCATTGGCGCATACAACATCTCTGAATGGTAAGATGGCGCACGGCGCCGCAATGTCGCCCGCGATCTCTCGAACACGCATTGGAACAGGGGGAGCGGCATGAGTTCACAGAACGCATTGGACGGACAGACAGACAGCGCTAGTGACCGGCGGCAGCAAGGGGATCGGCTTGGCAATCGCGCAGCGCCTGGGACGCATGGGCGCACGCATCGCCATCTGCGCGCGAAACGCGCAACGCCTCGAGCAAGCCGCGGCGGCGTTGCGCGAAGAGCAAATCGGCGTCCTGCCCATTCCCGCTGACGTCTCGCGCAGTGAGGAAGTTGCGCGCATGATCTCGCAAATCGAGCGCACGCTCGGGCCGCTCGATATTGTGGTGAACAATGCTGGCACGGGGGTTTTCGGTCCCGGACACGAAGCCACAGAAGAGAACTGGGACACCGTATTAGACACCAATTTGAAGGCAGTGTTCCTGGTTTGCAGAGCCGCTGTTCCTGGAATGATCCAGAACGGTGGCGGGCACGTCGTCAACATCAGCTCGCTGGCGGGAAAGAACGTGTTGCCGGGCGGGTCCCTGTATTGCGCATCCAAATGGGGCCTGCAGGGATTCAGCTTCTGCCTCGCCGAAGATTTGCGCGCCTTCAAGATCCGCGTCAGCGTAGTTTGCCCCGGTTCTGTTTTAACTGATTTCGGTCCGCATTCTGGCAAGGACCCAAAGAAGATGCTCCAGCCCGAGGATGTCGCCCATGCAGTCGCGGCACTGGTCACGCAAGCCCCGCAAAGCTTTATAAGTGAAGTACTTATCCGGCCAACGCAGAAACCCTAAAATTCCTCTTGACAATAGTTGTCGAAACGAGTAAAACCCATCTCGTGACAATGAAATCCACAACCGGATCGACGGCGGCCTCCAAGCAATCGCTGGAACAACAGGTGTTCTTCGAGCTTCTGCGAGTGGCTGATTCGCTAGTGCGGGACGCTGATGACCTGCTCAAGCCCCAGGGTCTCTCGCACACGCAGTACAACGTCCTGCGCATCTTGCGCGGAGCCGGGCCCGCGGGGCTCGCCTGCAGCGGGATTGGTGAGCGCATGCTGACGCACGATCCAGACATCACGCGCCTCTTGGACAGGCTCGACTCGCGCGGCTTAATCAAGCGTGAACGCGAACAGGAAGACCGCAGGGTTGTCCGCACGCGCATTACAGAGGCTGGCCTGAACCTTCTTGCGGAATTGGACGCGCCCGTTTCCCAAGCGCTCTTGAAGGAATTTGAAAACCTGCAGCCTGCTCAGCTCGAGGAGTTGAAGCATTTGCTCTCGTTGGTGCGCACGCAGGGAGGGCAGGACTGCCCCTAGAAAGGGTGATTTTTTTTGCAACAACAGTTGTTATCACGATAAACCACTAACCGGAAAAAGGAGGAACGACAATATGTCTCACATCGCATCCGCACTTCAGGCGCAGGGAGTCCCAGTCACAGCCAGCCCGTGGTCGGTCGACCCGTCTCACTCGAACGCGCACTTCACGGTCCGGCACATGATGATCAGCAATGTCCGCGGCGAATTTTCTCTGGTCAGCGGAAATGTACAACTCGATCCCGCGGACGTGACCCGCACCCAGATTGAAATCGAGATCAAAGCGGCAAGCATCAACACCCGCGAAGAAAAGCGCGATGCCCATCTCCGCAGCCCTGATTTCTTCGACGTGGAAAAGTATCCGGACATCATTTTTCGCTCGAAGCGCATTGTCGCCAAGGGTGACGGCGACTTCCAAGTCCTCGGTGATCTGACCATCCACGGCGTGACGCGTGAAACCACATTCGCAGTCGAAGGCCCGACGCCCGTCGTGAAGGATCCCTGGGGCAATCTCCGGATCGGCATCACTGCAAACGCCAAGATCAATCGCAAGGATTTTGGTCTGGGATGGAACGCGTTGATCGAAGGCGGCGGCGTCATGGTCGGCGAAGACGTCAAGATCGAACTCGATGCCGAACTCGTTCGCACTGCGCCACAGAAAGCCAGCGCGTGAACGTTCGCCGGCACTAAAGGAGCACGAACATGATCATAGGCAACATTGCAGCCACCGATGTCCCGATTCACGAAGTGCTCGCGAAACGCGCGAGCGCGCACGCGTTCGGAGAGCGTCCCGTTACAACGGGAGAACTCCGCGCCGTTTTGGAAGCGGCCCGCTGGGCCGCTTCCTCATTTAACGCCCAGCCATGGAGATTCCTAGTCGCCCGGCGCGAGGACACGAAGAACTTTGAAAATATTCTCAGCGTCCTCTTACCCATCAATCGCCAGTGGGCATCGTCAGCGCCCGTTCTAATCGTCACCGTGGCGCGCGTGAACTATCCACACAACGAAAAGCCGAATCGCCACGCGTGGCACGACGTCGGTCTGGCAACCGGAAACTTGATGACGCAGGCGGCCGCGCTGGGCCTGGTCACTGGACCGATGGGCGGTTTCGATCCCACGGCGGCGCGCGAGAAGCTGCACATTCCAGAAGGATGGGAGCCGGTAGCGGTGATTGCCCTCGGCTATGCCGCAGACGCAAACGCAAACTCCGACGCGCGTTATGCCAAACCGCGCGAGCGCAAGCCTCTGGCGGAGATGGTGTTCGGCGGGGACTGGGGCGAGACGCTCCAGTTCGCCCCGGAGAACGAAAAATCCTACAAGGAGACAGGCAAATGTCAAACGCACTCAACAATTCAGTGACTCTGGCTTCGCGAATTCTAATCAGCGCAATCTTCATCATCAGTGGGCTCGGCAAAATCGCCGCTTTGTCCATGGTGGCCGGCGCGATGCACGCGGCGGGCGTGCCGCTGGTCTCCGCGGCTCTGCCTCTAACGATTCTTCTCGAGGTCGTAGGGGGCCTCGCGCTTCTGGTCGGATTCCGCGCGCGGACGGCGGCCACCCTTCTTGGCGCGTTCCTGGTCGTGGTAACCTTTGTGTTCCACAATTTCTGGGCAGCCTCGGGCGCGGCGGCCCAGCTACAGTTCATCGAGTTCTTGAAGAACTTTGCGATTCTCGGTGGTCTGTTGCGAATCGTGGCCGACGGCGCGGGTCCGCTTTCCATTGACGCCCGCACTCGTATACATTCACGGCTCGCCACGCCGGCGCACGCACGCTGAGCGCGGTTGTCTGAACTGGGCGAGTTGTCTCATGCGCGTGAAGGGATCGCCGGCATTCGCGGCGGTCCCAGCGGGCGGTGGTCGCAACAAAATGATGGAGCAGCTCAACTTCCTCGTCCGTCACGGCTACACCCTGCTGTTCGCCTGGGTCCTCCTGGAGCAGCTCGGTGTTCCCGTGCCTTCGATGCCTCTCCTGCTCGCGGCCGGAGCCCTGGCAGGCGCGGGAAGAATGTCTCTCGCTCTCGTTCTTGCCATTCCCATCGTCGCCGCAATCATCAGCGACGTGATTTGGTTTGAGATGGGCCGCCGCCGCGGCGCGCACGTCCTGCAATGGCTCTGCAAAATTTCCCTCGAACCCGATTCCTGCGTCCGCCGGACGCAAGACATTTTCAAACGCTACGGTGTGAAGTCGCTGGTCGTCGCAAAATTTGTTCCCGGACTGAACACCGTAGCGCCGCCGCTCGCCGGAATGGGCCGCATCGGTTGGCCAGTCTTTCTCGCGTTTGACGGCCTGGGCGCGCTCGTCTGGGCCGGCACCACCGTGCTGGTCGGATTCGTTTTCAGCAGCGAAATCGAGCGCGTCGCAAAGCATGCCGAAAGGCTCGGCGCCGGCCTCTTTGTTCTGCTGGCAGCGGCACTCGGAATCTACATCGGCCAGAAGATCGCCAAGCGCCAGCGATTCTTGCGCAAACTGCGCATCGCGCGTATCACTCCGCAGGAATTGAAATTGCGCATGGATGCCGGCGAGGAAGTCCTCGTCGTGGATTTGCGCGGCGCGATGGAATTTGACGCCGAGCCCGAAGGGATCCCCGGAGCCGTGCGTCTCGATGTGAACGAAGTGGAAGAGGCGGAGCCTCTGTTCCCGCGCGATCGCGAAGTCGTCCTCTACTGTTCCTGTCCGAACGAAGCCACCAGCGCGCGCATGGCCTTGTTTCTCAAGCGTCATGGCGTCGGTCACATTCGCCCGCTCGAAGGCGGCCTCGTTGGCTGGAGTGACTTGGGCTATCCGCTCGGGCCAGTCTTGTCCGCGATAGAAGTCGCGCCCGAAGAGGAAGCGCCCGCGGAAGGTTCGGCGTGATCCGGCATTACGCGGCCGCTACCTGCCGCTCAAGCGAGAAAGGGAACTACAAACGCGGCAGCACAATCCCCTGTTGCGACTGGTACTTTCCCTTCTTGTCTTTGTAAGAGATTTCGCACTCTTCGTCCGACGCGAAGAAGATCACCTGGCATAGCCCTTCGTTCGCATAGATTCGCGCCGGCAATGGCGTCGTGTTGCTGATCTCCAGCGTCACGAAGCCCTCCCATTCCGGCTCGAACGGAGTCACGTTGACGATGATTCCGCAGCGCGCGTACGTCGATTTCCCCACACAAATCGTCAGCACGTTGCGCGGGATGCGAAAATATTCCACCGAGCGCCCCAGCGCGAACGAGTTCGGCGGAATGATGCAAACGGCCCCCTGGAACTCCACGAACGATCGGGGGTCGAAGTGCTTCGGATCCACGATGGTCGAATTCACATTGGTAAAAATGCGAAATTCGTCCGCGACGCGAATGTCGTAGCCATAGCTCGACACGCCGTAACTGATCACGCCGTCGCGCACCTGGCGATCCTCGAACGGCTCAATCATCTTGTGTTCCAGCGCCATGCGGCGTATCCAGCGATCGGGCTTGACCGTCATCCAGGCCTCCGGGGATGCATGTGTGAAATTTTCAGCTCGAAAAAGAGGCGCATCTTAGCCCACCGCGCTTCGCTTGACAACCCGCAACTCCATGTCTAGCATAGGCTTCCATTTGCATCCCGGGAGGCCGTGTGATCAAGCTCGATATCGTAAATGCCGTTGTCAGCGCGACGGGTGTCAGCCGCACCAAGGCAGAACAAGCGGTTGAGACCGTCTTCGAGTCGCTGAAGCAGGCCATGGGACGAGGCGATCGCATCGAGCTCCGGCGGTTTGGCGTGTTCAGCGTCCGGCCCCGCAAGACCGGCATCGGCCGCAATCCACGCACCGGCGAAGAAGTGAAAATTCCCCCCGGTATGGTCGTCCGCTTCAAACCCGGCAAAGAACTGCAGGAATTGTAGAGTGGTTTAGTAGGACAGACATTCCTGTCTGTCCTCTTCTCTCGAACCAGGAGCGCTATGCCCCGGCCTTCGCCGCGCGCACGCGCGGCAGTATCGCTCTCTTCGCCGCCCCGCTCCCCCTCCGCACTTTCTTGTTGATTCCGACTCGTGCATGATGGAAGTGGCACGGCCACTCGAATGACTCAAGACGACCTCCCGGGCGAGAGGCCCGTAGAAATCTGGGTTCCCGCGCAGCCTCAACCGTACGCGCGCGTGGCGCCGTATTGGAACGCGCGGCAATCGCAATCGCGCGCTTCTCTCTCACTTGCCCTCCTGCTCTTCGTTCTCACCCTGATCTCGACGCTGGCTGTTGGCGCGCAATTCGCTTCGGCCTACGCTGCGGGAAGCTCCCCCGATTTCGATAATTTCTTCTCGTCTTACCTCAAATTACTCGCGCATCCGCATCTTCTGCTCGCCGGCGTTCCATTCGCATTCACATTAATCGGAATTCTTCTCGCGCACGAGCTGGGCCATTTCTTCGCCTGCCGTCATTACGGAATCGCCGCTAGCTATCCATTTTTCATTCCCGCTCCGACGCTCATCGGCACGCTCGGCGCATTCATCCGCATTCGTTCGCCCATTGTCAGCAGGAGAGCGCTGTTTGACGTCGGCATTTCGGGCCCGGTGGTTGGCTTCGCTCTTGCGATTCCGGCAATGGCCGTGGGCGTGGCGCTATCGAAGATCGTTCCCGGCGTGGAGGCGGATTCCGCCGTGCAATTCGGTCATCCGCTCGCGCTCTATTTGCTTCTCGAGGTGATCCGCCCGGGCGTGCCCATCGGCGATGTCTTGTTGCATCCGATCGCCCGCGCCGCGTGGGTTGGATTGTTCGCTACGGCGCTGAATCTGTTGCCCGCCGCCCAGCTCGATGGCGGCCACATTCTCTATTCGATTTCAAGTCGCCAACATAAGTGGATCTCGCTTGGCGTAGCTGTTGCGCTGATTCCTCTGGCGATTTTTGAGTGGTGGGGCTGGCTGGTTTGGGCGGCGCTCCTCTTCGCGCTGCGCTTCCGCCATCCGCCCCTCATCGATCCCTGGACCCCAGTCGGCAGGGAACGCGAAGTCTGGGCTTTCGTGGCCATCGCAATATTCGTGCTCTGCTTCATGCCCTCGCCCATCATCATCGCGACCTGAGTAGGACAGGCACTCCTGCCTGTCCAGTTTTTTTTCGGTGGGGCGAACAGGACAGGCGGGAGTGACTGTCCTACTAAACTTCACGCAATCGCGCCCGGAGTTTCCGCCGTAAGGGCGGAGCTTGTCTCCGCCCGCTTCCCTCGAACCTACATCAGGCTGAGCGGATCGACATCCACCAGCACAGCCCGCTCGGGAATCTCTTTTCGGGCGCAAGCCTCCAGGCACTCGCGCAACAGCCGTCCCATCTCCGTCCGCTTCGGCGCCTTCAGCAAAAATTGAAACCGATACTCGCGTCGCAGCCTCGCCAACGGCGCCGTCGACGGACCAAGCACGCGCACGCCGCGCGATTCCGCCGCGGCCGACTTGAAGAATCGCTCAATCTCCCGCGACCATCGCACGGCATTCTCCAGTCGCGCATCGCGCACCAATATACTCGCCAGCGCTGCGAACGGTGGATAATGCAGCATTCGCCGGAATTGCAGCTCCCGTTCAAAAAACGTAATGTAATCCTGCTGTGCCGCGAGTTGGATCGCGTAATGCTCCGGATAATACGTCTCCACCAGTACCTCGCCCGGCAGATCCCCGCGCCCCGCGCGCCCCGCCACCTGCGTGAGAATTTGAAACGTGCGCTCGGCCGCGCGAAAATCCGGCATGCCGAGCTGCGCGTCCGCCGAGACGACGCCGGCCAGCGTCACGCGGTGGAAATCGTGCCCCTTGGCCACCATCTGCGTGCCCACCAGAATGTCCAGCCGGCCCGCCGCGAACGCGCCCAGCAGTTGATGGTACGCGCGGCGTTTGCGCGCCGTGTCGCGATCGAGCCGACCAATGCGCGCGCGCGGAAATAGTTCGCGCAGATGTTCTTCGATTTGCTCCGCGCCCGCCCCCACGTAGTACAAATGCTCCGAGCCGCACTTCGGACACGTTTTCGGCACCGCGCGCGAATAGCCGCAATAGTGGCATTCGAGCCGCCCGCGCGCCTTGTGATACGTCAGCGCGATGCTGCAATTCTCGCATTGCACCGAAACGCCGCAGCTCCTGCACAGCGCGTACCACGAGTAGCCGCGCCGGTTCACGAGCACCAGAGCTTGCGTCCCTGCCTCAAGCCGCGCCGCAATCGCCGCGCGCAATTTTTCTGAAATGGGCGGACTCTTGTGCGTGCGCCGGAACTCCTCGCGCAAATCCACCACCTCCACCGGCGCAAGCGGCCGCCCTTCCACGCGCGATTCGAGTTGCAGCAATTTGTAGCGTCCCTGCTGCGCATGGTGAAAACTTTCAAGCGAAGGAGTCGCCGAGCCGAGCAGCGCAATCGCGCCCTCCATCTTCGCGCGCATGATCGCCACGTCGCGCCCGTGGTAGCGCGGCGTATCTTCCTGCTTGTAACTCGCCTCCTGCTCCTCATCCACGATCACCACGCCCAAGTTTTCGAGCGGCGCGAACACCGCCGACCGCGTCCCCACCACCACGCGCGCCTCTCCCGCGCGCACGCGCCACCATTCGCGCACTCGCTCGACGTCCGCAAGCCCGCTATGCAACACGGCCACACCCGTCCCGAATCGCGCGCTGCACTGCCGGCCCAGCCACAGCGTCAGCGCGATCTCCGGCACCAGCATCAGCGCCGTTCGCCCGCGCGCCAGCGCCGCTTCGATTGCCGCGAGATACACTTCGGTCTTGCCGCTCCCGGTAACGCCGTAGAGCAGCCCCACCGTAAACGCGCCGCTATTCATCCACGCGCTGATTTCGTCCACCGCATGCTGCTGTTCCGCGTTCAACGTGTTCGCAGGTGCGGTCCAGTCGCTTTCGAGCGCAAGATCTTCATTAGGCAGCGGCTCTTCCCACGACCGCAATTTCCCGGCGCGCAACAACCGATCCACCAGCACACGCGAAACTTTCGCTTCGCGCAGCACTTGCGCCACAGGCAAAGGCCCGCGCTCTTCGCTGAGGACACGCCGCAATCGCGCCTCCGCATCTCCCTGGTTCCTTCTCTGTCTTCCCCTCTGTGAACTCTGTGTGCTCTGTGTTTCAGTTCTTCCCTCGCCCCAAGCCACAATCTTCCGCGTCCGTGCCTTGCGACGCACTGCCACTTCCTGCGCCTCAAGCATCCCGCGCCGCAGCAGCCGGAGCGCCGCCTCCTCACCGCCGGGCAGTTTCGCCGCGTGGTCCGCGCGCAATGGTTTTCCCTCTATTTCGCAAAGTTGCAGCAGCGCCAGCTCGGTAATCTCGGAATCGCTGCGATTCCCGCGCGAGTCAATCTCCCGTTTTCGCGCCCGCCCCGCCTCTGTCAGATGCAACTCCCGCTCGCGCCGCAAATCCACCGCCGGAGGCAGAATCGCGTGGAACACTTCTCCTTCGGGCGCCAAATAATAATTCGCCACCCACGTTCCCAGCCGCGCCAGAAGCGGCGGAATCGCAGGCTGGTCGTCGAGGACATCGAGAATATCCCGCAGTCGAGCGTTCTCCGGTGCCGCGCGCCCTCGCGCTCCCGCAGCCGCGCTTTCGACGATCACTCCCACCATTGTCCGCTTCCGAAACGGCACCAGCACACGCGCTCCCGCCACCGCGCGTTCGGACAATGCCTCCGGCACGCGATATGTAAATGCTGATCGCACCGGCACAGGGAGTACAACTTCGCAGGTCATCTCAGCCATCGGGGACCAGTTTAACAGTATGTTGAAAAAGGAATGTATCGCGGGAGGATTGCTCTTCAGGAGGGAGCGCCTAACGGCGAGTGCGGTTCAGCGGCAACCCGAGCTCAACCATGACTTTTTTCAAGTCTACCCAGACGTCAGCCTTCGCGGCAGGGTTCCGCAGCAGATAGGCGGGGTGATACGTCGCGATCATGCGCGCGCCGCGATAATCGAACCACTGTCCGCGGTACTGCGAAATGGATTTATGCGTGCCGAGCAAGGTTTGCGACGCCACGTTGCCCAGGCAAACGATCACTTTCGGCCGGATCACGCCGAGTTGTCGCAGCAGAAACGGCGAGCACGTCTCGACCTCGTCTTTTTCCGGTGTGCGATTCTCGGGCGGGCGGCACTTCACGATGTTGCAGATGTACACATCATCGCGCACCAGTCCCATGGCCTCAATCATCTGCGTCAGTAATTTTCCCGCGCGCCCTACGAACGGCAGCCCTTGCATATCTTCGTCGTGCCCCGGCCCTTCGCCGACGAAAACGAGCGACGCTTTCCCGTTGCCCGCGCCGAAAACAATTTTGTGCCGCTGCTTGTGCAAGCGGCAACGTGTGCATTCGCCCATGTCCGCGCGAATCGTTTCCAGCGTGTCGCCTTCAATGTATTCAACGGAACCAAACAGCGATGGCGCCTGCACAACGGGAATGGAAGCGGGAACATTCTGCGCCGGCCGCGCTGGAGTCACTTCGCGAGGTCTCGCAGGCGCAGCCGGAGTGGGGACGACAGCCGTTTTCGCGGACGGCGCCTCGGCGCCAACCTTTCTCCCGCGCGCCGCGCCCGACATCTCCGCGGGCTTGCGATCGCGAAAATACGGCCCGAGGCGCAAATCGTCGTAGTAGCGAAGCCGCTCTTCCACTTTCTTAAGGAGATCGTCGGGCGGGCGCGAACCCATCGGGCCGTTCACCGCGCCCCGTGCGTGGCGGGAGTGGTTTTCCTCGCGCGGCGCAATTCCAGAACGAAGTCGAGGATTCGTCCCGCGACTTCGAGTTTTCGCATGCGGGGCAGGGGAGTCTCGTGCGCGTCATTCGAGAAAAACGTGACGACGTTGGTGTCGTGATCGAAGCCCGCGCCCTCCGCGGTCACGTCGTTAGCCACGATCAGGTCGGCGCCTTTCGCCTGCAATTTTCTGCGCGCGTGCTCGGCGACGTTTTCGGTTTCCGCCGCGAAGCCGACGAGAATCCGGTTGCCCTTGTCGCGCGCCACGTCGGCCAGAATGTCCGGCGTGGATTCGAGTTCCAGCGTCAGGTTTCCCGGCTGGCGCTTGATCTTCTTCGTTGCCGGCGCAACGGGCCGGTAATCCGCAACGGCCGCGGCCATGACGATGACGCTCGCTTCGCGCGCATTCTTAATCACTGCCCGATGCATCTGCTCCGCGCTGCGAACGTCAATTCGCTGCACGCCCGACGGCGCATCGAGTTGCGTCGGTCCGCTCACCAGCACCACGCGAGCCCCACGCCGCGCTGCCGCATCGGCAATCGCATAGCCCATTTTCCCGGAGGAGCGGTTGGTTAAGAATCGCACAGGATCGATGTCTTCGCGTGTCGGTCCGGCCGTCACCAGAACGGTTTCGCCCTCGAAATCGTGCCGCAGGCCCAGCACCGCGCACACGGTTTGCGCGATCGCTTCGAGGCCCGCGAGACGGCCCGCTCCGGTCATGCCGCAGGCCAAGTACCCCTCTTCCGGCGCGACCACGTGCACGCCGCGCGCACGCAGCATTTCGATATTTTCCTGCGTCGCCGAATGCTCCCACATGTTGACGTTCATTGCGGGCGCGACAATCACCGGCGCGCTGGTGGCAAGATACAGCGTGGTAAGGAAATCGTCGGCAACGCCGCGGGCCATCTTGGCCAGAACGTTTGCGGTCGCTGGCGCGACCACCAGCGCATTAATCCGTTGCGCCACGGCGATATGTTCGATCGCGCTTTCGAGGTTTGCGGAGGCGGGCTCTTGCCCGAATAAATTCGTGATGACTTTGTGGCCGGTCAGCGCCGCAAACGTCAGCGGGGTGATAAATTCCTGCGCGCCGGCGGTCATCACCACTTCGACGTCCAGCCGCTCCTGCTGGAGCCGGCGCACCAGCTCGGCCGCCTTGTACGCGGCCACTCCTCCCGAAACTCCCAGAGCGATGCGCATGGCTCTCTAGAGTTATTCCTTGCGCTTCTTGGCGTCTTTTTCTTCCGCTTCGGGCGATTCGGGCGCCTCGAACTCCAGCACACCCGATCGCAATTCCTCCACGGCGAGCCGCGTCGGCTTGTGCACGCGGTTCGTCGCCACCATTGGCGGCGCTCCTGCCATGAGTTGCCGGGCGCGGCGCGAAGCCACCACCACAAATGCGAATTTGGAATCCGGAGCCTTGTTTTGCACGGTCATCGAATTTCAACCTCCAAAGGAATCCAAAATCTTTCGTGCTTCTTTTTCCATCGCCCGGCGGCTGCTGCGCGCTGCCAGCGCGATCGCCTGGATCGCGCCGCCCGCCCGCTCGAGGTCGTTATTCACCACCACAAAATCAAACTCGTTGAAGCGCTGCATCTCCTGCCGCGCGCGCTCAAGGCGTCTGGCGATCGACTCCTCGGAATCCTGCCCACGCTCGCGAATGCGCCGTTCAAGTTCCTGCCGCGAGGGCGGCAGCACAAAAATCGCCACGGAGTCCGGCAATTTCTGTTTCACCTGCGCTGCGCCCTGCACGTCAATCTCGAGCACCAGGTCCAAATTCTTCTGCCGCGCCTCGTCGAGCCATCGCTGCGGCGTTCCGTACCAATGCCTCCCGAACACTCGCGCGTACTCCAGAAACTCTCCCCGGCGGGCTTTGGCGTCGAATTCTTCTTCGGTGACGAAATCATACCATTTTCCGGTGGCCTCTGTAGCGCGCGGGGGCCGCGTGGTGCACGAGATGGAAAACAGGAAGCCGGGCAGCTCCCGCAACTTCGACACCAGCGTGGATTTCCCCGAACCCGATGGACCCGACACAATGTAGATGAGCGGTTTTCCCATCGCTACTCGACGTTCTGCACTTGCTCGCGCAATTTTTCGATGTGCGATTTAATTTCGAGGCCGAGCCCCGTGACGGTCAGCCCTTCTGTTTCGACGCCCGGTGATTTCGAGAGCAGCGTGTTCGCCTCGCGCTGCATCTCTTGCAGCAGAAAATCGAGTTTCTTCCCGAGTTCGCCGCCGGCATCGAGCGCCGCCTCGAATTGTTCGACGTGGCTCCGCAGCCGCGAGAGCTCCTCGCTCGTGTCGCCGCGCTCCGCAAGAATTGCGGCTTCCTGCGCTATGCGCGACGCATCGATCGTTGTGCCGTTCAGTAGTTCCTTCAGCCGCGCGGCCAGTCGCTCGGCGTACAACGGCAAACTGCGCGCGATCAACTCCCCGACGCGAGCGGCGCGTTCCGTGATCCCGCGCAGCAAGCCGCGCATCTCTTCCGCGAGCGTGCGCCCTTCCGCCGCGCGCATTTCGTTCAGCCGCGTTAGGCTCTCGGCGAGGCAGGCATCCACCGCGCGCGCGATTGTCTCTTCCTGTTCGGTGCCCGGCTCCGTGGATGCGTTCACCACGCCGGGCAAACGGAACAGCCCGATCAGGTCAGGCTCCGTGTTCAATTCAAATTTTCTCCGCAGCGTTTCCGCCGCTTTCATGTACGCCTCGGCCACTTCCGCATTCACGTGCACGGCCGCGAGCCCGGTGGATTCCGCGTGCACCGTCACCTCGACGTGGCCACGGCGCAGCCGGTCGCGCAATGCCTGGCGAATTTGCGGCTCAAGGCGCTCGAGCCCCAAAGGCACGCGAATGTGCGGGTCGAGAAATCTGTGGTTGACGCTGCGAATGCTCACGCGCAGCCGCCAGCCGTTATCTTCGGTTCGCGCTTCCGCGAACCCGGTCATGGATCGAATCGTCGGCTTGCTCGCTGCGCTCATGAAGGTAAAGGCCGCGCAGACGCCGGTGCAGCATCGTCATCGGCGAATTGCATTTCGTAAAGCCGCGCGTACGTCCCGGCGCGCAAGAGAAGTTCCTGATGCGTGCCCATCTCGGAGATCACGCCGTCTTCGAGCACCACGATTTTGTCCGCGCGCCGAATGGTCGAAAGACGGTGGGCGATCACGAACGACGTCCGCCCGACCATCAGATTCGCGAGCGCGCGCTGCACCAGCTGTTCGGATTCGGAATCCAGCTCCGAAGTCGCTTCGTCCAAAATCAGGATGGGCGAATTCTTCAGCAGCGCCCGGGCGATCGCCAAGCGCTGCCGCTGCCCGCCGGAGAGCCGCTGCCCGCGATCGCCGATCATGGTCTGATAGCCCTCGGGCATTTCCATTATGAAATCGTGCGCCAGCGCGGCCTTCGCGGCGTTCTCAACGCGCTCCTGCGGCAATCCCGGCTGGCCGTAGCAGATGTTGTTCCAGATCGAGTCGTTGAAAAGGATCGTTTCTTGCGTGACCACCGACATCTGCTCGCGCAGCGATCGCAGTGTGACGTTGGACACGTCGTAGCCGTCGATGCGCACAGTGCCCGACGTCGCCGAATAAAATCGCGGGAGCAGGTTCACCAGCGTGGTCTTGCCCGCGCCGCTCGACCCGACGATAGCGGTGACTTCGCCGGCCTTCGATTTCAATTTGATGCCGCGCAGAATCACCGCCGCTTCGCCATCGTAGGAAAAACGCACGTTATCGAACTCAACTTCGCGCGAAAAGGGCGGCAAGATCGCCGCGCCGCGCTGATCCGTCTGTTCCTCCGCAAGCGCGAGAAATTGGAATACTTGTGTTGTCGAGCCATGCGCCGTTTCAAATTGCTGGTACACCGAGCCCAGTCCCTTGATCGGTTCGTAGGAGCGAAACAGCGCGTAGATAAAAGTCATGAACATTCCGAGCGACATCACGCGCGCTTGAATTTGATCGCGCGCGTAGAGCAGTACGACGCAAATCACGACAGAACCCAGCAGATCCATCAACGGCGAGGTCACCGCGTAGGCGCGAATCCAGCGCATGTTCTCGGACAGCAGCCGCCGCGCCGCGTCGCGGAATTTCCGGATCTCGAAGCTCTCCATCCCGAACGCTTTGACCACGCGATTGCCCTCGACCGTCTCCTGCACGATTTGCGTCAACTCGCCCACGCCGGTCTGGATGCGCTCCGAGGAGCGCCGCATGCGCCGGCCGTATTTCGCAACGGGCCAGAGAACCAGCGGCATAAAAATTGAAGAACCGAGAGCCAGTTTCCAATTGATGATAAACAGGACGAGCGCGAGAACTGGCAGCATAAAAATGTAGCGGAAGAATTGCGCGATCCAATCGGTGAGCGTGATGCGCACCCGTTCGATGTCGTTGATGACGCTGGAGAGCACGCGGCCAGACGGGTGATGCTGGAAAAATCCCAGCGGCTGGCGAAGAATCTTCGCGTATGCCTCGTTGCGCAAATCGGTGACGGCGGAAAGTCCCGAATACTGAATCAGGATGTTGCCGAAATATTCCATCGCGCCTTTGATGGCGAAAATGAAAACCAGCGCGATCGTGAAAATCAGCCAGACGTAATGGATCCGGTGCGGCAGGAAGGAGTTCAGCAAGATCGTATGGTGTGTGAATGGATTCTTGACCAGCCCGACGTTGGGGTCGGTCGAGTCCGGATTCAGGACCCGATCGATCGCCGGCGTGATCATCAATGCGACGAGGCCTTCCATCAGACCGACGACAGCGAGCGCGACGACGCCCGTCGCAAGGCCCAGTTGATGAGGACGCATGTAGCGGACGAGACGGCGCAGCTCGCCCGTGCGCTTCTTGGATGGAGTGCCGTCTTCTCTCGTCATGTTCCCGGAGGTTCCCACGGTGAAGTCGTTACGCTACGAATCGCGTTGGGAATTGTCAAGCGGCCGACTTGTCCACGTCGCGGTGCACGGCCTTGGCCGCGTATCCGTGCTTGCTCAGAATCTTTGCGATCGCCTCAGCGAGTACGACCGAGCGGTGGCGCCCGCCCGTGCAGCCGAACGCGATGGTCAAATAACTTTTGCCTTCCCGAATGTAGAGCGGAATCAGGAAAACGAGAAGGCTCTCGATACGTTTCAGGAATTGCTCGGTCTGCCGGAAGGAGCGAACGTAGCGCGCCACGCGCGCATTCTTCCCCGAGAACCGGCGCAACCTCGGCACGAAATGCGGGTTCGGCAGAAAGCGAACGTCGAAAACGAGGTCGGCGTCCGCAGGAACGCCGTAACGATAGCCGAAGCTCACGGTGTTCACCACCAGCGGCCACTTTGCCGTGCTCTGGAAGCGCTGCGTGATGAAGTGCCGCAACTCGTGCACGTTGAATTTCGTAGTGTCGATGACGACGTCGGCCAGCTTCCGAATCGGCGCCATCAGCTCGCGCTCGCGCTTCAATCCTTCGCCGATCGATAGCTGCGGCCCCAGTGGATGCGGGCGGCGCGTCTCACTGAAGCGCCGCGTCAATGCGACGCTGGAGGCTTCGATGAACACGAGCGTCGCGGGCGTCTCCTGGCGGAGCTGGCGCAAAATCGCCGGCAAACGTTTAATCTGGCTGCCTTCGCGCACATCCACTAGCAGCGCGGCGCGCTCGATTTCCGCATTGCCGAAACGATGCAGCTCGCTGAACGTGGGAATCAAATCAACCGGCAGATTGTCCACGCAATAAAAGCCGAGGTCCTCGAACGCTTTCATGACCGTGCTTTTACCGGAGCCGCTCAAGCCGGTGAGAATTACAAGTTGCCGGGCCTCGCGCGCGGTTTCGCGGGTGGTCAAGGGCAGGCGCCTACGCTTTGACTCGTCTTTGATGCGTGCTGGGAATGCGGAGATCTTCGCGGTACTTGGCCACGGTGCGGCGCGTGACGCGGATGCCGGTCTCCTGAAGTTTTTTCGCGATGAGGTCGTCGGTCATCGGGTGGGAAGCGTCTTCTTCCTCGATCATTTTCTTCACCAGCCGCTTCAGGGTCGGCAAAGACATGTTGCTGCCTTCGGGCCCATTCACCGATTCGGAGAAGAAGCTGCGCAATTCGAGGACTCCCTGCGGCGTGTGCGCGTACTTGCTGGCGACGGCGCGGCTCACGGTCGATGGATGCACGCCGACTTCTTCGGCGACTTCCTTGATCATCATCGGCTTGAGGTGATCGGCGCCGTAATCGAGATACTCTCGCTGCCTGCGGATCACCACCTGGCAGACGCGCAGAATCGTTTGCTTCCGCTGCTCGATGCTCTTCATCAGTTGCAGGGCGGCGCTGAAGCGCTCTTTGACGTAGTTGCGGACATCGCGGTCAGCGGCATCGCGCGCCAAGAGGCGGCGGTAAACGGTACTCAGCCGGAGCTGCGGCACATCGTCTTCATTCATGAAAACTTGCCACTCATCGTCCACTTTGCGGAAGTAGACATCCGGCTCGATCAGCCGCGGCTCGGTCTTGTTGTAGCGCAGCCCCGGCCGGGGATCGAGCCGCTTGATGACGTCCACGGCGCGCTTCACCAGCTCGACCGGGCGATTCAGCGCCCGCGCGATTTCCTTGAGCTGATTTGTTTGCAACAGCTTGGCCAGCGGGCTCTCCGGATCCTGCAAATCCATATCGGAGGCCGCGGTCGGGCGCTTCGGCAGGCATTCCGAAACAATTTGTTGGGCCAGTGTATTTTGCGAATCGAGTGTGCGCAGCTGTGTCAGCAGACATTCGCGTAGGTTGCGTGAAGCGATGCCCAGCGGATCGAACTCCTGCACGACGGCGAGCGCTTCTTCGACGTCATCCATGGAAGCGCGTTCCTGGTTCACGATGTCCTCGAGCGTGGAGGTCAGGTAGCCGTTCTCATCGAGATTGCCGATGATGGTGTCTGCGATTTCGCGCACGCGCTCGCTGCATACGGTGACGCTCAATTGCCAGGTGAGATGTTCGCTGAGGCCCTGCGGTGAGGAAAGGAACTTGTCGAACGACGGGCGCTCGATGACTTCCCGTTCGCCGCGATCCTCCTGGCCGCCGCTGCCCAGATACTGATTGAAGAACGTCGCGACGTCGAACTCGTCGAACGGATTGGCGGGTTCTGTTTCGGGCACTTTCTCGGTTTCGGCTTTAATGAAGGTTTCGTCGCTGTAATCTTCAGCCGTTTCCGGGGCCTCGTCGGTCAATTCCTCGAGAACCGGATTGGCCACCATCTCCTGATTGATCATTTCCCGCAGCTCGAGCCGGTTCAGCGCCAGCACGCTGACCATCTGGACCAGACCCGGCGTCAGAATCTGCTTCTGCGCGATCCGTAGATGGAGTTTTGGCTGCAGGAAGCTCATGGGTCTCTCAGTTCAACTGGAAATCTTCGCCCAGATAGACTCGCCGGACTTCCGGGTCGCGGCTCAGTTCATCGGGGGTGCCTTTGCGAAACGTCTTGCCGCCGCTGATGATGTAGGCCCGGTCGGTCACGCGCAGGGTCTCGCGCACGTTGTGATCGGTGACCAGTACGCCGATGCCGCTCTTGCTCAACTGCGTGATGATGCCCTGGATGTCTTTCACGGTCAGCGGGTCGATTCCGGAGAATGGTTCGTCCAGGAGAATGAAGGCAGGGTCCAGGACGAGCGAGCGGGCGATCTCCAGCCGCCTTCGCTCGCCGCCCGAAAGCGTGTACGCGCGGCTCATGCGGACGTGTTCGAGCCCCATTTGCGCCAACAGCTCCTCCAGACGGTCGCGCTGTTGCTGCGGCGTCAGCGACACGGTCTCCAACACGGCGATCAAGTTTTCCTCGACCGTCAATTGCCGGAAGACAGAAGGTTCCTGAGGAAGGTAGCTGATCCCGTTACGCGCTCGAAGATACATAGGAAGGTCGGTGATTTCCTCCCCGTTCAGAAGCACGTGGCCGGAGTCCGGCCGGGCCAGGCCTACCAGGATGTAGAAGGTAGTGGTCTTGCCCGCACCGTTAGGCCCCAGCAGGCCTACAACTTCGCCCTGCGAGATGTCCAAGTCCACATTGTCCACGACTTTGCGCCCGCGATACGACTTGCTCAGTTCGACGGCCTGGAGCTTGAGCATGGGGCTGGCGTCATTTCTCGACCCGGTGGAGCGTTAGAGTTCGCGTGCCCTCCTCCGAATCCACAACAATCCTATCATCCGCAAAAATGAAGGTCAATTGACGCCCTGTGGTGGTGTTTCCGGAATCGTCAAAGAGGACGGGCGACCCGCCGCTGAGCACGAATTTTCGGTCGGCGACGGTGTATTCGGCCCGCTGGGATTTGCCGTGGCGATCCTCCTGGCGAACGGTGACGCCCCCAGATGCCACTGACCGCACGAGTTGCTGCCCTCCGGAGGCGTTTTCCGGGTCGACTGGAGCGAAAATGAAGTCCATTGTAGGGGCGCTTATGGAGGCTTGCGCTGATTGGGCGCTGGCATTCTGTTCCAGCCGTGCCAGCGACCGCGCGCTCCAGTAGGTCAATTGCCCGCCTTGAGCGCGCCACAGATCAGGACGGCTCGTCTGGCTGGGCGCACTACCGCTCGTGGCGGGGCGATTTGGCGGACGTTCGGCGGGGCGGCCGGGGGCTGCGTTCCAGTCCGCCTCGGGAAACACGGCCTGTACGTGGCCGATGGCGACCGCGGTTTGCGCCGCGTGGTCTAGCTCGATTTGGTCGGACTGCATCAAGGCGTCTCCTTGCCAGAGACGCGCGTGACCGGTGTAAAAAGCGCGTTCGGTCGCGCGCTCCATCGTGAGATGGTCCGCGGAAATGCGCGCCGGATCGGAGGAGAAGTTCCCAATGCGCTGATTGCCGCCGGAAATTTCGGCGGTGAGCACAGTGCCGTCGGCGTTCAATTTTCCGGAATCCTGCTCGAACACCGCGGTTTGCGCCGTCGTTCGCGTGGTGGCATCGCTGATGGTTGCGCCGCCCAGAAGAGTTGTGGTGCCCGCCACCCGGTCCCAGACAGCGCGTGGCGCTTGCGCGGAGCGATCGCCTTCACGGTAGCGAACGTCGCCACTCTGCTCGACGGTGAACCATTGGCCCGTAGAATCGAAATGCGCGTCGAGAGATTGAGAAGTGGAATCGCGCGGCGGGCTGTCTGTCGCATCCTGGTGCACCACGACTCCGCCCCTCGCTTGCAGCTCGCTAATTTGGTTTCGGGCGTTGAAGCGCACCGCCATCGTTTGACCCTTCAAATTCGTGTTGGTGGGCGGCTGCGCTGCAGCGCCGCTGTTGTTTGCAGGATCAGTGAATTGGATGCTTGCCGGTGCGAGGGTTTGCAGTAGGTCGGCGTGCGTGGGTGTTGTTCCCCTCGCGGGTATGAACGTCAGATTGAGCGAGGAGGTCTCGAAAGCGCGCGTTGCCCCTCGCGCGCGCGAGGTTCCCTGCACTTCGCCCGAGGCGGTGAGCAATTTTGGTTGTCCCTCCACGTCTGGCCCGCGACTGTCCGCGAAGAACTCCATCTCCATGTGGGCCGCTTGAAGCGCATCCTGCTCGTCGCCGCGCCCGCGTGCGCCGCGGACGTTACCTTCGGCAATCGCTCGACCCACCAAACCGTCCGGCGTGAACAGCGCCGAGAGCTGATCTGCGGTGAGCGTCGCCGATCCGTTTGTCCCAGTCTCGTGCAATTCCGGATTTCCGGTGGCCACAATGCGTCGCGCGTTGTAGCTCTGATCCAGTTCGAGAGCGACTTCCTGCGCGGTCAGCGTCTGCTTGCCATATTGCGCTTCTGCGGCGCCGGTGAGCCGCGCGATGAGATCCGCGCGGTGAAAGGTTAGAGTGTTGCCGGTCAGAACGAGCGGCGTTTGCGCGGCTTGCGGCGCGCGGCTCGCGCGCGGCCGTCCGGTGCCGTCAGAAAGAAATTCGAATTGGACGTCATG
>Ga0181538_10001827_pt1 | contig 23128 bp, 24 predicted proteins | sample PEATcosm2014_Bin_40_FD_119773 | JGI IMG/M metagenome (GOLD analysis project Ga0181538, IMG submission 119773) | Peatland microbial communities from MTU Mesocosm Facility, Houghton, MI, USA - PEATcosm2014_Bin23_30_metaG | ecosystem: Environmental > Terrestrial > Soil > Wetlands > Peat | place... | reverse complement strand
TTGTTCCCATTTGGACGCGGACAAAATACTCTGCGCGGCCACCGCGCAGTTGGGCTGGAGCGACCCCACGAATTACTTTGGGCACGGATACGTGCACAAAAGTGGGGTCGCTCCAGCCCAATCGGGTGTTTTGTCCGCGCCCAAATTCACCTCCGCGCCATGGGCAACCTGTTCTCCTTCGGGCTCTTCCGAAAATCCGATGGTGACGAAAAGGGTGACGGAGGAGGTGATTCGTGTCTTTCATGCACCGTTCACCCTCGGAAGAAGCATTCGCAAAAAGGGGACGCCATCTGTTAATCCAAAAAGCATCCGGGATGCTTAGAAGTGCTGCATGAAAACAGGGTGCTTCTGGCGCGATGATTTCGTGTGCCTGCCGCGAGCCTGAAAAGAACTCTCCATTTTTGGCCTCTGAATCGAGGCCAAGGAACGCGGCCACAAAAGACGAGCTGAGAAATTGCAGAGAAATAGTGTGTACGAACGTCATACCTAACAATTGGCTGCAAACTGTACGCATGTCTGAGAAGGGAAAATCGGGAGTCAATTTAGGCTCCATTTCCAGCGTTTGCTTTCGGCGCATGATTTCACAGCCAAAGAAAACCTGGGGGACCCTGACGTCAGCCATGTCTGCTGAACCGCGCATCCAAGTCCCTCCTCAAGTAAGGGGGAACAATCTGCCGAACCTCTCCGAGACAATTCCAAGAAATCGGCGAGAGTATCCCCTATTTATAAAGAGGCGCAAAATGTGGGAAATGTGAGGGGGGAAATTCAATTTTATTGTCTCGAAAAGTGCATTCGGCCTTCTCGTGTTTCTCTCTGACTCGCAGGAGACAAGGCCTCTTTTCGACTTGTCCCATGTGGTTTCTAGGATGCGTGTCGGCTTTCATGGAAAGGCGTGACCCTCTATCTCTACTAATGGGCAACGCGTCGGGAAAATCCTAGAAAGAAAAAATGCCCACCTGATTTGAAAAATATTCTTTGGGAATCGGTGGGCTGGTCGGTTGAGTACGGGTTTGTAGTTGCTGGCAGCAGTTCTCACCCAATGCGGGCGAATACAAAGAGCATTACACCCTAAGAAAGGGCGGGAGCGACCCCGTGTTACTTTTCGGGCCGCAGGCCGAACGAAAAGAGGGGGTCGCTCCCGCCCTTTTGACGCACTTGCCCGCGTACCGGTTTTGCAGTCTTGGCTTCGTATCAATCTGTACGGTCGCGGGTTACAAAATCGAGGGCGGAAAACCGACCAGAAAACCGTAAGGAAAACCGAGTTCAGCACGGTTTTCCGCTATTTCAATCTTTTTTTCACGACCTATGAGGTCCTGTCCTGCGAGGATTTGGAAGCGGAGGAGTTCGCCCTCTTCTATCAAATGGCTGGCATTTTTCGGCAGTCGCGCTCGGCTCCCCTCAGCCACAATTTGAGGTGAACCAGAGCCAGAACAGACTTCCGTCCATTTCAGCTGCCTTTGCCTTGACAGCTCTCGCAATGCAGTCTAATATTTAGACGTTAATAGGGGTCGCTATGACTAGGCAAAGGTTAAAGCTAAAGCAGGCAAGTGCGGTTCTGGAGATTCAGCCGAAAGAGTTGCAGAACCTCGTCCAGTTCGGCGTCGTTAAACCCAAGCGGTCTGAGGGAACATACTTTTTCGACTCGAACACCCTGCTGGTAGCCAAGGTTGCATTCTACCTAAAGGAATCCCTCGGAACGCGCACGAATGTGCTTTCCAAGCTCATGAATGCCTTCAGTGCGTCTGAAGAGGAGCTTAAGGCAGAGAATCCGAAATATGTAGTTTTTAAGTGCTGGCTAGCAGCGGACGAAGAGCCGATCAAGCTAGGAGTGCCGTTTCGAGCCTTCGGGGAGCAAATCGAAAAGCGCATGAATCGGGCTGAACTCTATAAGGATCTGCCCCGTGGCCGCAAGCGCCAAGGTTGGAAGAATGAGTTCTTGGAATCGCTAACGGAAGCAGCAAAGGACATGGGGGAGGTCTCCGAAGAGGAAATTTTGCGCACCGTCCGCGCTTACCGTAAAGAGAGACGTGTGCCGGAGATCACCGTTGCAGCAGAAAGGTAGGAAGTGCAAGCCACGAGTTGTTGTTGACACAAGTGTGCTTGTGGCGGGCATCTCGGGCTTCAGGGAGCCATATATCCCCGGCAGGAATCCGAGTGCCGATGTACTTCACACTTGGGCCGAGCGAAACAATTTCGTATGGCTCGTAACCGAAGATGTCATCGAAGAATACAAGGAAGTTCTGAAGCGTCTCCGCGTTCGCCCCAATCTCATCGGGAAAGTTATCAACCTAATCCGCGAGCGGGCCGAGGAAGCCAAGGTTCGCTCCTGGACTGAGATTTCACCTGACCCCAAGGACGATCCATTCTGTCTTTGCTCCGAACAAGGCAAGGCGAGTTTCATTGTCACTCTGAATCCGAAAGACTTCCCTGAAGATCGCCTCAAAGCGAAGGTGATTTCTCCCAGTCACCTGCGGCCGTGAGAATAATTGCCAACTGTTCGATTCTGAAGGATGGCCAAGGTCAGCACACCTGCCTCGTGAGAGCGGTCTACTGACTGTGGCAAGGGGGCTTCGTCGGTTCGTTCATCCGTCAATTCGCACGGCGTATTAAGTGTAATAGGAGAGCGGCCTGGGTCTGTCACTTAGCCCGATTAAGGAGGTCGGTTCCCACAGTTTTGCGGCAATTCGCCGAGGACGGCCGCTTCCGCAGATACAGAAGGTAATGGCTGCGTTGGAGGAAATTGCTCAGCATTTCACTCTCCCTTCGATTCTGCTGAGTGTCATCTTGTCCAACCCCAGGCTCGGCTTTGAGGTGAAGTGATGGTTCGCAATCGTTTAGAAGACCGTCAATTTCTGTTTTAACAGGGATCGATATTCCGAGCGGTGGGCCTTCAATACGAACATTTGCTTGACGCATTGAATTCCTTGCGTGTAACGTAACTCTCGCCTTTGGTTCGACTCGGAATGCTGCTTCATATCCCGCTATTCTGGAACCAGTGGGCGCTACCAATATTGCTGCTTTGAGCCGGTACCCTTCCTAGGATCCGACCAAACGGGAGCGATTGCGTTGCTCCAGATGGTCTGATTCTCCTGCGGCGCAACCGCTCCCGTCGATTCAATCCAGTTCAATATTTCTATTGCAAGCAGCCGTCGCGGGCGACGGTATTTGGAAGACGAAATAAATCCTGTCCCAGGGAAAAGGTGGTGATATGGCCGAAGCTCCAACGCATCATGCGCTAGGCGATCGCGCAGCATTTCAGCTTGCGAATGTCACTAAGACACCGCCGCAATATTCGGCGATTACTCCTCGATGGCTCGTTCGGCTCCTCGACTGGAAGCCTCTGGAGGCCGGCACATTTCGTGTGAACCGGGTTGTGAACGAAGAGGCCGTCGAAGTGTCCTGCGGCACGAAAGATGAGAAGGCGCTGCCCGACACTTTTGTGGACTACGAAGAAAAACCGCGCGAATACACTTTGTGCGCGATCTCGACGGTGCTGAACGTGCATACGCGAGTCTCTGATCTTTACAGCAATCCCTACGATCAGATTCGTGAACAGCTCCGGCTCACAATCGAAAACGTGAAGGAACGGCAAGAGCGCGAGCTTATCAATAATGAAGATTATGGACTCCTGAAGAACGTCGCTCCAGCACAGCGGATCAAGACGCGGAAAGGACCGCCCACCCCGGATGATTTGGACGAACTCCTCAGTAAAGTTTGGAAAGAACCATCTTTCTTCCTGGCACATCCACGTGCTATCGCCGCTTTTGGACGTGAATGCACGGCGCGTGGTGTTCCGCCTCCGACTGTGACTCTTTTCGGTTCTCCGTTCGTGACTTGGCGCGGAGTGCCGATTTTCCCGACGGAGAAGCTCAACGTCGACGGCGAAGCAAAGCCCAAAAACCACGGCGGGAAGACAAATATCCTTCTATTGCGTGTTGGGGAAAAGAAGCAAGGTGTTATCGGACTGTTTCAGCCGGGTCTGCCGGGAGAACAAACGCCGGGTCTTTCTGTGCGCTTCATGGGCATCAACACGAAGGCGCTGGCTTCCTACCTGATCTCTCTGTATTGCTCGGCGGCGGTGCTCACAGAAGACGCCATCGCAGCGCTCGATGACGTCGAAGTGGGGAACTACCATGAGTACAAGTGAACTTCCGGAGGAAGCGGCAGGCAGGTCCGCTGCAGCTTCGCCTGATGTCTGGAATGCCGGCAAAGTGCCCGCTGGGTTCCCGGACCCTGCGGTGCTTGCTCGCATGGCGAACGAGTTTTTTACGACTTTGCCTGATGGCAGCCGGCAAGAAGTCAATGCAGCGTCGACGGTGACCCAGTTGCCACCGCTGAGCGCTGCATCGCTGCCAAATGTTCCAAACGTAGCGCAAACTTCTTCCGCGAATGCGTTCGGCGTTACCGAATCGGAGCTTAGCGCCATACCTTCTACGCTGGGAGTCGCTGCCGCATCGGTATTTCCAGCGGTCGCAAGTCTGCCTGCGTCGGTGCCAGCGGTCCCTGGAGATTTGGTTTCGGCCTTTTCCGCCGCGCCGTTATTCTCCTTCCTCGAAGAAGCGAGGCCGCTCTTTTCGGCAATTCCCGCATCCCCGTTGCTACTGGCTTCGACCGCACCACCGGACTCCCTGGTGAGTCTCGACCGTGGCTCCCCCCAGGGGCTTCCGGACCTCTCAGCAATTTCTGATTCTGTACCTGTGTCGGCACCGGCTGTTCCAGGCGCGTGGACACGGCTGAGCGCAATAGACACAGCACAGTCTTTCAAGTTTCTTGATGACATCCGGCAGCTATCATCTGCAGAGGCCTTAGCTGTGCCGGAGCCAATCAGCGCGCCACCGATTGGGCTGCCCGAATTGGGCTTTTCATCGCGGGCTTTCGAGGTGGGAGCGATCCGGCGAGACTTCCCGATTCTGCAAGAGCGCGTAAACGGGCGCCAGCTCGTGTGGCTCGACAACGCTGCGACCACGCAAAAACCTCAGTCGGTGATCGCCCGCTTAAATTATTTCTACGCGCATGAGAATTCCAACGTACACCGGGCCGCTCACGAACTGGCGGCGCGAGCTACTGATGCATACGAGTCAGCACGAGAGAAGGTCAGGCGTTTCCTGAACGCTTCGAGTTCTCGCGAGATCATATTTGTCCGGGGCGCGACGGAGGGCATTAACCTTGTTGCGCAAAGCTGGGGATGGCAGAACATAGGAAAGGGCGACGAGATCGTCATAACATGGCTTGAGCATCATGCGAATATCGTGCCCTGGCAGATGCTGTGCGCAGACAAGGGTGCGCAGCTCCGCGTGGCGCCCGTGGATGCTCGCGGCGAAATCCTGCTCGATGAATATCAGAAGCTTCTGGGGCCGCGCACCCGTCTGGTCGCCCTACCGCAGGTTTCGAATGCCCTTGGCACGGTGACTCCCGCGCAAAAAATGATCGAAATGGCCCACCGCTACGATGCGAAGGTGCTCCTCGACGGGGCTCAGGCCGTATCCCACATGCCAGTCAATGTGCAGCTGCTCGATTGCGATTTCTACGTGTTCTCGGGCCACAAGGTGTTTGCTCCCACGGGCATCGGCGTTGTGTACGGGAAGTCCTCCGTGCTCGACCAGACACCTCCGTGGCAGGGCGGTGGCAACATGATCACCGACGTGACTTTCGAGAAGACCTTCTACCAAGTACCTCCGGGGCGCTTCGAAGCGGGTACGGGCAATATAGCGGACGCGGTCGGCCTTGGCGCAGCCATCGACTATGTCGAGCGCATTGGCATGGCCAACATAGAACGATACGAACACGCGCTGCTCCAATACGCGCTCGAGTCCCTCCGAGGCATTCCTGGGCTTCACCTGGTTGGATCACCCAAAGAACAGGCGGGCGTAGTTTCTTTTGTGCTGGACGGCTTCCGAACCGAAGACGTGGGAGCTGCACTCAATCGCGAAGGAATCGCCGTGCGATCAGGCCATCACTGTGCGCAGCCGATCCTCCGCCGGTTTGGGCTGGAGGCCAGCGTGCGGGCCTCGCTTGCGCTCTACAATACCTGCGAAGAAATAGACGTACTTGTTGCCGCGATATGGAACCTCAAACAAGGCCGTGCCTCAGGCTTGCTCTAGCAGTTTGTTGAAGAATCGGGTTTTGGGATGAATTTCATATGAGTTTTGAACCAAGGGGCTCGCGGGGATCGTAGAATGAGGACACCGTTCCCTGAGTTGCTTTGTCGCTTCCTCACGGCCGTTTCCTCAGTGGGTCCTTCAGGCGGTCGCTTGAGCCTGCAGCCGTTGCAAACGATATAGGTTGTAAACCGCCGCCACGAACGTGAACAGCCAACTCACTTTCTGCAGACCTCGCAACTTGACCTTCTTCAGCATGCCGATGGTCTTCATCCAGCCGAAGCTCTCTTCGATCCGCTTGCGTTTCTTCTGACTGATTGCATAGCTCGCATGCTCAGTGGTACGTCGGTCGATGGCACTGCGGCGGTTTGTGTTGTTCTGTGCCACGTGGGGCGTAACCTTCATTCCTCGCAGATCTCGCACCAGTTCCTGTGTGTCATAGTTCTTGTCTGCACCCAGCGTCACCTGCTTCACACCCGTAATCTGCGAAGCCATCAGAAAGGCCGCGTCGCGTTCCGCCGTGCCGTCCGCGAAGGTCACCATCGTATCCACCAGCAATCCATGGCGATTCTCCATCAGCGCATGCCCCAGGTAGCTCATCTTCGCTTCGCTGCCCTTCGATTTCCTATACAACCGAGCATCGGGATCAGTCGTCGATCGGTGCGTTTCATTGCTGCGCCTTTCCCCATGAAAATCCACTTCCCGTCCGTTCGCAGAGGGCGGTTCGCCTCCGTCCTTCCGGCGGAAGCTCTTGTGGCTGGCCCAGGCTTCGATCAATGTCCCATCCACCGTGAAGTGCTCATCCGATAGATACGGCTTGGCTCGCTCCAGCACCCGCTGGAAAAAGACTTCGGCCACTTCTTCGTTCAACAACCGCTCCCGGTTCTTGCTGAACACCGCGTGATGCCACACCACTTCGTCCATGCCCATACCCACAAACCAGCGAAACAACAAGTTGTAGTTCAATTGCTCCATCAACAGTCGCTCGCTGCGCACCGTATAGAGGATCTGCAACAGCAGGGCCCGCAACAACCGCTCCGGAGGTATCGATGGCCGACCCGTGTCCGCGTAGAGCTTGGCAAATCGTGGCGACATCTCTTTCAAAATGTCGTCGACCATCTTGCGCAACGGTCGAAGGGGATGCTCTGCCGGCACTCTTTGTTCGGGAGACACATAACTGAACATCCCATCCTGCTTCGGATCGTTTCCGCGCATCTTTCCTCCAAGGTTGAAGTTCCCAATGTTCTATAGACGCTTCAATTTCCTCGGAGACTCAACAGGGAATAGGTTTTTCAACAAACTGCTAGTCGGGGTCTGCCCAGTTTGAATAGTTCAGGTCAGAATTAGAACGGAAGCCGAACGGTAAAGATGCATTTGTGGTTGTAAGTGTGAAACTGAGTCGTCGCGATTTGCACGCCCGCACCTAGAGTCAATCCCAGCCGGTGCCACAAAGGAAATTTCCCGAATTCCGCTCCGGGAGTTAAAAACGTTTGTTTCTTGCCGTCGTTTGGCCCCTGTGAGAAGAATGTGGAATTCACCTCTAGCTCAGGCCAAATCTTTCGCAGTACGCGATACTGAAACGTACTGTTCCATGAGACTTGTCGGCCGATCCGATTCGTTTCACCTATCGGCAGCACGACGCCCAATGTTGTCACAGCATCAAAATCTCGCCATCCCTTTCCGACCGCGATTGTGGGCGTGAGCGTAGCGTCCAGAGTTCCGTTTGTGTATGACCCCGTGGGAATTGAGCCAGCTAGAAATGCGGTGACAATATAGTTGCCGTGCTCCTCGTTGGCCGAAGCGAAGCGATACTTCAGCAGGAATGACACGTCACCGTAGCCATCCGGGACGCCGTTAACGCTGCGGACGATGTAAGGCGGCAGACTGAAGATCAGCTCCACATGCGGAGACGGTATGATTTCGAGTCCTTTCGAGCCTCCAAAGTTTTCGAGGACCGTTGTTCCGTTTGGCTGGACCTGGCGCGAAACATCATATCGAAACTCTTGTTCGAGACGAGGAGTCACGGTCACCAGCGGAGTAATCCAATGCGGCTGCTCAGCTTGGCTCTTTGCGACCATCCCAAACCAACTATGAAAGAAACCACCCCCTGACTGTAGTGATGATACTGACGGTTTTTGGGCTGTCTGTGGCAACCCGTCATCCGCTCGCGCAGGCAGCACGCTGAACACAAACAGAATACAAAATGCAGCCACGCATCGCTTGTCGAGATCCACTGTTCTCCTCTCGCGCAAAAATCATCTGAGCACTTGCGAATGCTATTCGTACCCCGGCCACAATAGGGATTGTGGAGGCGCGAGAGGGAATCGAACCCTCGATAAAGGTTTTGCAGACCTTTGCCTTGCCACTTGGCGACCGCGCCATCTTAAAGAATGCAACCTGCGAAGACTGCTCTCTTGGCTTTCATCAACTAAAAAGACAGTTTGGCCCCCACGGCCGCAAGCGTGCCGGCAAGAACGGGACGAAGCAATTTATCCGGTACGCGCGACGAAACGTAACTTCCGACGATGATGCCTGGCACTGAACCAACCAAGAGCGAAATTAATAGCAGTCCGTCGATCGATCCAAGGAACCAGTGTCCGATACCTGCAATCAGCGTAAGGGGAACCGCGTGTGCGATGTCTGAGCCAACAAGTTTCCCCGCAGGCATTTTGGGATAAAGAATGAGCAGAAACGTCACACCGATTGCACCGGCGCCAACCGAGGAAAGCGAAACGAGAACTCCCAGGACCGCGCCCGACAGAATTGTGAAGAGCGTTCGCGCTCGCGAATCCAGATTGCCGGCTGCGGTAGCGAACGTGTCCAATATCCATTTGCGGAATACGATCGATATCGCAGTAGAGATCAGCGCAACACCGAGAATCGTCGTCAAAGCATGGTTGCTGCCATCCATCTGCCGTTGATAGCGAGACAGCATCACGAGCGTTAGAGCCGTAGCAGGAACACTACCGGCCGCAAGCTTTCCGACGAGGGGCCAGTCGACCGTCCCACTGAAACCGTGTACAGCCGTACCCACGCTCTTTGTGATGCAAGCATAAAGCAGGTCTGTGCCGACGGCGGTCGTTGCGGGAATACGAAACAGTAGTACAAGCAAAGGTGTCATCAGCGATCCGCCGCCTACCCCGGTTAACCCCACCAGGAGTCCGACGACGAGCCCCGACAACGAGTACAGGGGGTGAATTGAGTGCAAGATTTGCATGTCACTCTGCCTTATATTGTCTCAGTGCCGGCGGAAAATTCGTCAGGCTCATTCCGCAGGCGAGCCAAATTGACGGCGGATTCGCTCGGTCTTGCTCACTTCCACAAGGCGTCCGTCATGAATTGTGAGCACAACGGAACCGTATCGAATTCCCCGGATGGCGACAGTTAATTCCTTAAGCAGGTCACGTTCGCTCTCCGAGAATTCCAGGCTCCAATTCTGTGTGTCGGTGCTGCTCATTCACCCCGGCTCCTTGTATGCTCGGCCCAAAAACAAAAAACCCACCGGCCAGCGTTTCTGGCGGTGGGTCATCACAACTCGCAGCTAGTATTCAGCGCTTAAACGGCTCTGACTAGCCTCCCAATGCCAGAAGACACCCCGAATGAGCCGAGACAACAATTCTTCGATTCAATCTTCTGGTTGAGGAATCTCACAAGCGGCACCTTACAGGATCATCTTTTTCGTGTCAACACAAAAAACGAGTGGATACCGATAAGATTTGGGGCAAGGGTTTTCGATCCTTGCTACTCTGGCCCTCAGATCGCCAAAATCTTGTTTCCTTGGCATCGCCATCGCGAAAGGATCATTTCGTTAGGAATCCTTTAACGAAAGAATAACGCACTTTTCTTTCGTTATCTAGCGGAAGGCTTTTCGACTCGACGAAAGGTCACTCTGAGTTCTGAAATCCCCTTATCAATCGGTAAAGCTATTGGCAACGACATACCCAAGCGCGGAATAACCAGCTAGCCTCTTCTTGTACATCCGAGCGAGTATGGGTACGAGCACATCCGAATAGTCGTATACAAGCACTTCCTTTTTGTTCTCGTGAAGACGATGTAGTCGGCCTACGTATTGCTGGAGTGTTCCTCTCCACGAAATCGGCATCGCAAGAAACAATGTGTCAAGGCGAGCATCATCGAAACCTTCACCAAGATAGCTTCCCGTCGCCAGAATCATACGTGGCTCGTGAGTGGAAACAAGTGCGAGGGATTCCGTTACTTGCTTTCTTTGTTTCGCGCCCATACCGCCCTTCAAAACAAAGACGTGCTGGCAAATACCGCGTAGGCGTCCAGCAAGACAGTCCAGATGTTCCTTCCTACTCGTCAAAACAAGGGGGGAACGCCCGTTAGACAAAGCTTGCCGCAAATCTTGGGCGATCAGATCGTTTCTCTCATGGTCCGTGACTAACGCGCCGTAAATGTCCTGGATTGTGGTTTCGTTCTCTGAACGATTCCAGCCAAAATTGGTGAATCGCGGTATGACCTTGTGTTCGAGTGGCGAAGACTGAGCCGCTTTCTTGGGGCTAAGATGAAAGCGAATAGGTCCGCATTGCATGGAAATGATGGGATGGTGCCCGTTCTTCCGGGTCGGCGTGGCAGTCAGTCCGAGGACATACTTTGCTCTGACCTCGCGAAGCACACGCTCGAATGTGAATGCTGCGAGATGGTGGCATTCGTCAACAATGACGTGGCCGTATTCGGCTACAAAATCTTGAACCGAACCTTTGCGCTGTAAGCTTTGGATCACGGCGACATCGACAATGCCTGTCCTCTTGCTCTTTCCTCCTCCGACTTGCCCAATATTGGCAATTGGCAATTCTAAGAAGGCTGCCAATCGTTCGCGCCACTGGTCCATCAATTGACGGCGATGCACGAGAATCAGCGCACTGACACCTCTCTGAGCAATAAGGCACGCTCCGATCACAGTCTTTCCAAAGGCGGTAGGCGCGGACAGTATCCCCTGGTCATGAGCGAGTAATTTCTTCACCGCGTCCTGTTGTTCGATGCGCAGTTCTGCGTGAAAGGAAACATCAATATGTCGTCCAGTGGTTCGTTCATCTTGAATCTCGGTTCTGACACCATACTCATTCAATAAGTTGACGACTTCCTCTAAGCATCCTCTCGGAAGGCCGATGTGTTCGGAGAAGCTCTCGCTGCAAGATATGACACGCGGTTTGCCATAGGTCGAGAGCCGCATAGCCTGGGCTTTGTAGAATTCAGGATTCTGAAAAGCGGCAATACGAATCAGGCGGTCCTGCATGGAGGACGGGAGGCCCTTTTTCCCCACATAAACCAGGTTGCTGGTGATCAACCGAGCAGTCGTTGGCAAAGAGTCTGTGATTCTTGTTTCATTCCTGCTCCGTGACGGTCGCCACAACCACGGCGGCTCGCCGTCGCCTTCTTCGGGCAAGCTAAGGTGTACTCCTAACGTGTTCCCTTCGGGTGCGATTTCGTGGATCAACGTGGCTAACGTGTCGGTCCGAAGCTTCTGGACTGACTCTAGGAATTTCCACTGATCCGGGTACGGTTCGAAAAGTTCATTCAAGAACACGCTGTTGCCTTGTCCTCTAGGACCTTTTTGCAATGGCAACGCAATTAGATTCCCGAAACCGCCCTTGGGCATGGTGTCCTGACTTGGGAACAGACGGTCGTATGAGTCGAGGCCAATTTCATGCCTCTTTTCCATAGTCCGTGTCAGCAGTGCACAGCCAAGCCTTCTGGCATCGGCAGCAGATATTGGGCGATCAAAGAACATCCAGATGTGCGCGCCGTTTCCCGAACGTGATCGCTCGATAGCCGGTGTCACCACGAAGCGTCGGCACGTCTCAAGAAACGCAGCGGCATCGGCCATCCACGATTTCTTATCGAAATCGACCGCAAGAAGCCAGCACGTTTCATCCGGCAGGAGTGGGTAGATACCTATTGTCTGCTTCCCGGTGAGATGTTTTCGAATTACGTCATCCGTCAGCGGCAGAAGCATGCGCGTCTTGCGGCCAATCCGTTTGCGTTCCTCCGGGTCTGCCGCGTGAATGGCACGCCAATCCATAACTCCGGCTGGCGAATATCCAGATTTCCCTCCCCTTCCTTCCCATCGGACGGCATAGATGTCCTCCCGGCCGCGAAAGAGGTTCTGAAACAATGCGATCTTCTCTTCCGCTGTGGAAGGACCTCCGATGACCGTGGTTGAATCTTCGGGTTCCGGATTGGTGTGCTGAGTTTGGTCTTTGGCTAAAGCCGGGATGCCGAGCATTGCGCGGAGCCGTGAATTCTCTTCACGAAGTCGTTCGCACTCCTCCTGAGCAGACCGCAATCGATCTTGAAGGTGTTCCTGACCTGGCGTGTGATCGTTGGATGGCATCGCACTAAGAGCAAGATTCTATTCGAGGACCAGTCCGAATTGATAATGCGACTGGCGTCCTGAAGCGTGGACGAGATGCGCGCGAAAAAACGGCGTGCCCATAACTTGGGTCCAACTTGGGTCCAAACGCTGCCAGATCAGGTCCAAAACCATGTACCATGACGTAGAACAAAGCTAGACGGACCAACAAGATAGATTTTCTGCAACTGCCTTGGGCGCAGGAGGCCCGCGGTTCGAATCCGCGCGCCCCGACCATTGCCTTCCCTTTCTTACTCATTCTCACGGGGCAAAGCCGAAGAGTGATCCCTCGATGCTCGAGATTTCCGCACCCGGCTCGGACGCCGCGTAATCGCCTCAAAATGCGGACTGTCCCCTTTTATACAGTCGCGGGGGCGCATTCTTGATAAGGTGGACTCGCTCGTACTAAGGCCAGGATAGAGAGTTTGTTCCAACCTGAAGATGATGCCTATGAATCACAAGAAAAACGGGAACGTCGACTCTTTCAATCCCCAGGTCTTTCTGGACACAGCGGGGGTAGCGAGAAAAGTCGTTGAATACCGGAGAGGCGCATCTATCTACTCTCAGGGCGATACCGCGGAAACCGTCATGTACATCCAGAAGGGCGGCGTGAAGCTGTCTGTGGTGAATGGTTCCGGGAAGGAAGCGGTGGTGGCGATGTTTGGCCCGACCGACTTCTTTGGCGAGGGATGCATGGCGGGCCAGACGCTCCGAATGGGAACGACAACAGCCGCCACGCCGACCACCCTTCTGGTGATCCAAAAGACTGAATTGCTGCGCGTCCTGCACGCAGAGCATGAATTGTCCGACCATTTTATCGCCTACATGCTCAAGCACAACATCCGGGTCGAAGAGGACTTGATCGACCAACTGTTCAACTCCAGCGAAAAGCGCCTGGCCCGGACACTCCTGCTGCTGGCGCGCTACGGGAAACAAGAAACACCGGACGGCATCCTGCCGAAAGTTTCCCAGGAGACGCTGGCGAGCATGATCGGGACGACGCGTTCGCGCGTGAATTTTTTCATGAACAAGTTCAGAAAACTGGGGTTCATCGAATACAACGGGAAAATCAGGGTCAATAAGTCGTTGCTGACGGTCGTTCTGCACGAGTAACGCCACGCGGTCGGCTCCGATCGCGGGAACGCGCTCCAGTATCCGGTGGCAACGCCGGACAGCCAAAGCACACTCAAGACGAATGGGACAACCGCAGTCTGGGGGCAGTCTCGGGGCAGCCATTCGGTGATTCTTTCGCAAGTCAAGGATTCACAGGAGATCGAATGTCGCTGCAAAAAATAGTTCCTCTCGCGGAAACCGCAGCGCTGATCGACCTGCAATCTCCCGTCTTGCAAGAAAAAACCGTCAAACTTTTGCCCGTGGCGTCGCGCCGGGCCCTTCCCAATCGAATCGCAGTCGTGGGGAATTATCTTCCGAGGCGCTGCGGAATCGCGACGTTCACCACGGACCTGTGCGACGCCCTGCACGCGGAATACGCCACGACGGAGCTGCTGGCGTTGCCCGTAAACGATACGGATGAGGGATACAACTATCCCGTGAGGGTGCGGTTCGAGTTGTCGGAAGGCGATGTGGCGCTGTACCGGCAAGCTGCGGATTTTCTGAATTTCAGTAATGTCGATCTGGTTTGCCTGCAACACGAATTTGGGATATTTGGAGGCCGCGCCGGCGCGCATATTCTGGAGATGCTGCGACGACTGCACATGCCTTTCGTTACGACATTTCACACGGTGCTTCGCGATCCGAATCCGGACCAGCGCGCGGTGATGCAAGAGATTACGACGCTTTCGGACCGCTTGATCGTGATGAGCCAAAACTCCGTGGATATGTTGCGGGAAGTCTTCCACGTCTCCGCTGACAAGATCGACCTAATTCCGCACGGCATTCCGGATCTGCCGTTCACCGATCCCAATTTCTACAAGGACGGCTTCGGAACGGAGGGCAAGAGCGTTTTGCTGTCCTTCGGCCTGCTCTCGCCGAATAAGGGCTTGGAAAGCGTCATTCAAGCTTTGCCGGAGATTCTGGCGCACCACAGCAACGTCGTGTACATGATTTCGGGCGTGACCCACCCTAATGTCTTGCGGCACGATGGGGACAAATACCGGCATTACTTGCAGGAATTGGCGCAAGCACTTGGCGTCGATAAGCAGGTCATCTTTCGCAACCGCTTCGAGAGCCCTCAGGATCTGGTTGAGTTGATGGGCGCGGCCGACATTTACATCACACCTTACAAACACAAAGCGCAGGTCGTTTCCGGCACGCTTACATACGCCTTGAGCGCCGGCAAAGCGATCGTTTCGACGCCGTACTTGCACGCGGTCGAGATGCTCGATGACGGGCGCGGCGTACTGGTGCCCTTTGAGGATCCCGAGGCCATCGCCGAAAAAACGATTGCGCTTCTGGACGACGAGACCGGAAGACACGCCATGCGCAAACGCGCGTATCTTTACGCGAGAGACATGGTGTGGAACCGTGTGGCGCAGAAGTACATGAAGAGTTTTGAGCGCATTTACAACGAACGCCTGCGAAAACCTCGCGCCACGTTTTCGGCCCAGAACACGGTCAAGGCCCTCGACCGGCTCCCTGCTATCAAGCTGGATCATCTGCATCGGATGACGGACCAGACGGGAATCGTCGAGCATGCGGTGTTCGTGGTACCGAATTATCCGGAAGGCTATACCACGGATGACAACGCCCGCGCGCTGATTGTTACCACGCTCCTTGAAGCTCTTGGGATCCACGCACCATCAGGATCGCCCGACCTGGCTTCGCGGTACATGGCTTTTCTGTGGTTTGCGTTCGATCCGGCGACCAGGCGATTCAGAAATTGCCTGAGCTACGACCGCCAGTGGCAAGAGCCAGAAGGCTCGGAAGACAGTCATGGCCGGGCGATTTGGGGATTGGGAACGGTTCTTGGCAGATCCGAGAACGCCGGACTTCGGGGAGCGGCGAGGCGTCTATTTGAACTCGCTGTGCCGGCGGCCGTCCAATTCCACAGTCCGCGCGCCTGCGCATTCGCGCTGCTGGGACTGCAAGAATATCTCGATTCATTCCCTGGCGATCGCGCCGCCCTCACAGCGGCCGATGCACTGGCAAATCGATTGTTGGATTCCTATCGCGGCAATTATTCCGCTGATTGGAATTGGTTTGAGCAGGTTCTCGCATACTCAAACGCGCGATTGCCGCAAGCTCTCATACGAGCGGGAATGCGCGCCGCGAACGATGAGATGGTCACCGCGGGCCTTGCAGCGTTGAACTGGCTGGTTACGATCCAACATTGCGAGTCGAACGGCCATTTCGTTCCTATCGGATCGAAAGGTTTCCATTCCAAGAACAGTGAGAAGGCTCGCTTCGACCAGCAGCCAGTGGAAGCCTGCGCGACCGTCTCCGCGTGCTTGCAGGCCTATCGCGCTACGGGTAAAGACCGCTGGCGCAAAGACGCGTGGTGCGCGTTCAACTGGTTCCTGGGGAACAACGATCTTCAGATCGCGCTCTATGATCCGGCTACCGGAGGTTGTAAAGACGGGCTGCACCCCGACCGGGCGAACGAAAACCAGGGGGCTGAATCCACTTTGTCTTTCCTGATGGCGCTGCTCGAGATGCGTCAGTTGGACGAGGACAACGGAACACAGAAAAAGCCCTGAAGATGGCGTGATTGCTCAACAACTCCACCGGATCGTTAGGAAATCCCCTCCAATTGTGCAACGAGGTTGTGTATGAAGGCCATGATGAAACAATATGAAACTCTTTTCACGCGTCACCAGGGCAATCCTATTCTGACGGGAAAAGATTGGCCGTATTCGATCAACAGCGTCTTTAATGCCGGAGCCACTCTCCTGCCGGATGGCACGACACTTCTCCTTTGTCGCGTGGAAGATCGCCGGGGAATTTCCCATTTGTGCGCTGCCCGCTCGACGGACGGTGTCGTCGGTTGGCAAATTGACAGCGAACCGACGCTTCTGCCCAACCCCGAGCAATTTCCCGAAGAGATATGGGGAATTGAGGACCCACGCATTACCTACGTGTCGGAACTGAAGAAATTCGCCGTGGCGTACACGTCGTATTCTCGCGGCGGGCCTGGAGTGTCTTTGGCTCTCACGGAGGATTTTCGAAGCTTCGATCGCATTGGCGTGATCATGCCGCCGGAAGACAAGGACGCCGCCCTGCTGCCCCGGAGGATCGGGGGATTCTGGGCGTTGATCCACCGGCCCATGACGGCGCTCGGAACACACGTTTGGATCTCGTACTCTCCCGATCTGCGCCACTGGGGTAGTCATAAACTCATGCTGGAAGCCCGCCGCGGCGCCTGGTGGGATGCAAATAAGATTGGGATGTCGCCGCCACTGATTGAAACTTCCAGAGGCTGGCTGATGATTTACCACGGCGTGCGGAGTACACCTTCGAGTTCCATCTACCGGCTGGGTCTGGCGCTCTTCGATCTTCAACAGCCGGAAAAATGTATCATCCGCGGAGATTCCTGGATGTTTGCGCCCGAGACGGAATACGAACGGCAGGGAGATGTCCAAGACGTCGTATTTCCGTGCGGCTATACGATCGCAGCGGACGGGGATACTATCAATCTCTACTATGGCGCTGCCGATTCAAGCATCGCTCTGGCGCGCGGCAGCGTTCGTGCCCTTCTGAGCTGGCTGGACGCCAACGGCCACTCGGAACACAGTCACGACCGGCGCTGCAAGTAATCGCATCACCGGCGGGGCTAAGCGGCCTTCCTGACTCCGGCGACGAGCAAGACAACTCCGCCTAGCAACGCGAGGCCTCCAACGATCGGCGGAATGGAAACTCGGCGCTGCGTCTCTGCGGTGATGTGTAACGATCCGACGTCCATTACTTGCTTATCGTGATTGTAATTAAATCCCTGATAGGCGAGGGCCAGACCTCCCAGGACGATCAAGAGAACTCCAATCCAAGCGATCAGTTTCATTGCTTTCGCTCCTGCGGCTAAACTGCCCGCCTCCTTCCCGTAATCAAATTAACCACAAAAATGATTACAGCAACGACCAGCAGAATGTGAATCAGCCCCCCGAACGTGTGCGAGGTGAGCAATCCGAGCAACCACAGCACAAGCAAAATCACCAGCAATGTCCAAAGCATGTTGCTCCAATCTGGGAGGGGGACCACTCATCCCAGCGCGTGTGTCGCGGCTGAAGATCGTGATCGCGGTCCCCCGATGCCTCATCGTAGAGAACTCTGAAAAGCCCGTCTGTTCACTTGGGAACATTCCCACATTCTCGCCTACCAGGGCGCGGAGGCTACAACGCTGCGTCCAATTCGCGCGCATGGACCACGAATCGCCTGGGGGCGGGGCCAATGTAGTAAAATGGGTAGCAGGTGATGAACGTCAGTTCGTGGCCGCCCGATGCTTGCAGCACTTCGGTATCGCCGGGTGCGACGATTTCAACCGAATCCACTTGGTACTCAAAGGTTCTCGCCCGCGTCTTGAATCTGATTTCATCGCCCACGCGAATTTCGCGCAGTGGCCGGAAAAACGTGTCTCGGTGACCGGCCAGAGCGACATTGCCCGATTCGCCGGGCAGAGCCGATTGTGAAATGTGAGCTACGGCCCGCCGCAAGTTCGCCGAAGAATCCCCCTGAACAACGATCGCGCTGAGCCCCACGCGGGGCACTTGAATTTCGCCAATCACGTCACCTTCCACCAAAATGTGCGGTTCCGTCAGGAGCCCAGGGTGTTCGAATTTCTTCATCTCGAGGGCCTGATAGGCGTGCGAATCGGCAAAGACGAAACCCGCATAACCGACAGCGAGGAGGCCGGAAAAAAGGAAAAAATAGAAGGCAACGCGGAGGACGTATACACGCGCGGAGGAAGAAGCTTTCGCCGATGGAGAAAGTGGAATCATCTTGCTCCGGTCCCCGACTGCGCTGTCGACCGCTTCTCCACCGCCGGGGAGTAGCCCTGCCGCGTTCGCACGACCAATTTGCCGTGGTGGCCCGGAGCAATGACTCTCACTTCGACTTTCCGAAATGTGCCCGCGCGTCCCATATTCTGGGGCGCATATCCAAGCGTGTACTGCTGGCGCAGATCCCGAGCGATTTCCCCGGAAACAGTTGCGACGGTTTCTCCAGCGCCCGGAAAGTAGGCGATTCCTCCGGTATCTTTACAGATCCGCTTAAGGAGTTCCGGGTTTTCTTCCTCCCCATCATTCGGATCGACCAAAACGATGGCGTAGATCGCAGCCTGCGATTGGCGCGCCTGCGCGAGCACCTGCGCGTATTTGAGATGGCTGGCGTTGTCGCCGCCGTCGCTGATGATGACGAGCGCTTTTTTCTCGAGATGGCCGTATTGCAAGTGCTGCAGCCCTTCGCTTACGGCATCGTAGAGCGCGGTTCGCCCTCGCGCGGAAACGGCCGTGAGTGCTTCATCAAGTTCCGCGGGATCGCTCGAGAATGCCTTCCCGTTCATCAGTTCAACTGAGACGTCATCATTGAAATCCACGACAAACATTTCGTCATGCGGGTTGCTCGAATGTGCGAAGGCCAAGACTCCAACAACCACATCCGAAAGCTTGGAGCCCATGCTTCTGCTGTGATCGACGATCAAGCCCACGGTGACTGGAGTGTCTTCCTCCTCGAAAACGCTGAGCGTTTGGAGCTGCCCGTCCTCATAGACACGGAAGTTTTGCAGGGTGAGCCCCGAAACAAATGTTCCACGCGCGTCTGTCACTCTGACCGGAAGCAAGACGAGGTTCGCAGTCACAGCGATTGTGGTCTGGCCATTCGGGCGGGAGGCGCTGGCTCGCTCCGGCGAGAAAGATCTTGGAGCACCGGCGATGGCGAAAAAAAGTAGCATCGGCGCGAGGACCACATGTCCCCCGCCCCGACGATGCTTGCGGAAGTATTTCCGGGCGAAGCTCACGATGAATCCTTCTCGCGACGCGGGACGTGATGGCAACATCACGCCCGCGACGCGGAGGAACGATCTACGTCTAGGAAACGAGCTTCAGTATAAAACCCAGACCGAGAGCTATCCCGATGGACAACGCACCGAGCAGTGCCAGCAACGGCATGTTGCTTGCCGTTTGCGGCAATGCTTCTGTGCTGGTGGCCGGAGCCGTCGCCTCTACTGGGGCCGGAGTCGTGACCGCGGCCGGAGCGGCAGTCTCAACTGGGGCCGCTACTGGAGTGGCCGTCGCAACGGAGGTGTCGGGTGGAGTGGTCGCAATTACCTTGTTTACTTCCACTTCTTTTTGGTCAGGTGTTTCGGCGACGATTGGAGCCGTGCGGATCGCGTTGTCATCCATCGTGTCGACGGGAATGGCCGGGACCGGCACTTGCGTCGTCTCCGCCAACTGAATTGCGCGGAGCTTCGGATAGACGAATTCCTGACCGTAGTTGTCGCCGGGATAGAACCAGGCGCGAAGAGCGTCCGGGGCATCGCCCGGCCGTTCGCTGAATTTCATCACGGTGTCGCCGGTCGGTTGCAGACGGTAATCGTTGATGGCGAGGATGGTGGCGATAATGTGGCTGCCGTCCGCGTTGAAAATCTCAACGATGTTCCGATCGGACTGCGAGTTTGCCAAAACAAAAGTGTACGTTCCGGCAGGGAGAATCATTCCCGGAACTTCAACGGACTGGCTAAAGGTGACAACGGTTTTCTTGTTCCACGTATCCGCGCGTGCGTTGGGCAATACCGTCGCGCCAAGCAGGGTGATCACAAACACAAACAACATTGATTTTACAATTCTCATCCGAATATCCTCCTCAAACTTGTGAGCGATTCTCGTGTCTGGCTCTACCGTACGAAGCCGAAACAATTCAGGCCTAATGAATGGGGTGCGCGGGAAAATCATTTTGCTTTTCCCTACGTGGACATCTTAGGCGTGGCTGGAGAAAGTGTCTGTCCCGTAAAGAACAGGTTGGAATTTATTCCCAAGCTCAGGCGTCCGGCTGTGGCGTGCCAACGCGCGGAACGGAACCGATTTGAGGAGGACGCCTTGGGGATTGTGACGCAAGAGCGTGATGAAGAGAGGTTGGGGACTTCGGAGTTTGGGCGCTAATTTCGTTTTCTGAGTTCAAACACTAGCTTGTTCGCTTCCTTCATTCCCTCTTGGTAGAACGAAGTGCTATTCAGAACCTGCTTTTCGCCTACACGCACTTGTTTCTTGAAGCCGTTCTTCGACAAGAATAGAGACCCGGCCGGATGCATTTTGATTTCATTCTCGAGCTACCTGACTTCGTGCCGATTGGATTCATCCACTGCTGGCCTCCGAACTCAAATTCTTCCTACTCACGCAACTCGGCCCCGGCGCATCCTGGCTTAGTGAACAGGTCCGCGCTGAGGCCGAGTTGTGTTGAAACGAGGTGCTCCAGAAACGCCTAGCCTGCGTAGAAGCTGATGGCAATACGATCACCCGGGAATCGACTGTTAACCATGTAGTATCCGTAACCATCGTAGACAACGTACACGTCATCGCTATCGTACCAATTGCTGGACCAGGATTCCGGCCACGGATCGATCATGCCGAACCAAAAACCTCCGTACTGGAAACGCTCCTGACCGCCAACAAACATCATCGGGAGCCCGCCGAGAAGGAACGCGTGATTTTCGCCGTAGTAAGAGTTGAAACCGACATCCGGTACGCGGTAGCCGTTGTAACCGCCGCGCTGCTGCCAGGTGCGGTGCTGAGATTGCCAGTTGCTCGCGCGATTGCCCTGGAACGAAGCTTGTTCTTGATGCGTCTGAGCCGGGGTCCGCTGCTGTGCTGACCGGTTGTTCTGCTGCTGGGGCAGCTGAGTCTGCTGCCCTTTAACTTGTTGTTGCTGCTGATGTTGCTGATTTTGTGCCGTGGGTTGATGTTGCTGCGCCGCAGGCTTGGGTTGCTGTTGCTGCTGCCCTCTAGCCTGTTGTTGTTGCGGTTGTTGGTGCTGCTGATTTTGAGCGGCAGGCTTGGGCTGCTGCTGTTGGCGCTGCTGATTCTGCGCCGCAGGCTTGGGCTGCTGTTGTGGTTGCTGGTGCTGCTGTTGCTGCGCCGCAGGCTTAGGTTGTTGCTGCGGTTGTTGGCGTTGCTGTTGTTGCTGGGGTTGTTGGTGCGGCTGCTGTTGTTGCGGTTGCTGGTGTTCTTGCTGCTGTGGCTGCTGGTGCTCCTGGCCCTTCGATTGGTCCTGTTTATCCTGGCCTGAGATGGCCGGGACAGTCCATCCGAGAAGCAGAAGCAGAGCGGACGTACTGATCACTCGAAACGATTTCAACATTTTGTCTCCCTTAATTTGCGTGCGGACACCCGCACCGCTTCGCATGCGGCGCGGGTTTCGTTCTCGATCCTTGAGTCAGGTAAGCGGCCGGCAGCTCTCTCGTCTGCCGTTGATTCAGCCGCGGCTACGATCCGATCCGAAATCGGGAGAGGGAGTGGAACAGCCCAAAAATATTCATGAGCCATAACACTACGCAGATGACGACGACCGCGTTCAAGAGCGACTTGATGCTGCCCGCCATGGGGACGAAGCTGTTCACCAACCAGAGCAACACACCTACGGCGATCAGAATCAAGAGAACCTGGAGGAGAGGCATAATCTGATTTCCTTTCTCTTTCCCTGCTGCCAGCCGGATCCCTGCAGGCCAGCAAGACCAAAAGCCTTTTAGTACATCCCAATACTAGGTGCGGACGGGACGAAAGTCTGTCCACTTATATACAGTTAAGAAATTTCCTAGTGTGGAAGCGGTGTCAGGCTGGAGTGCCGCAAGCTGAGGAGTCTTCACCAGCGCCGCAGGAATTCACGTTTTGGGAATTCCGGATGAGGCAGTGGGATTCGTGCCAGGGGATCAATTCATCGAGCCAGGCCATTCCGCCACATAGCCGCGCACATGCCGCTGACGGCGAACGCGCGAGTTGCGTTTCTCCGGAGCCGTGTGGCAGCATTTTATGGCGATCGCCGCAAGGCAAGTCGCCCGCTCGATTAATTGATATTCGCCAGTGGACGGGCTTCGCTGACCGACGCAGTACATCTCCAGGGATCCAAGCCATTCGCCATTTTCGGCGACAATGCCTCCTGAACAAAAAATCTGCAGACCATACTCCGCCGCGTTCATCGCAATCGTGGCCAGCTCGATTCCGTCGTCCCCCGGCAGGGAGATGAGCGAAACTACGTTGCCGATCTGGCAATCCAATGCGCCGCAAATTCCATTCAACACTTCAGGGAGCGGCGCGCGGGCGGAGATCGATTGTAGCAGTTGCTTTTCGGAGCTGAGCAGGAACTGCGCGCCCTCGCCCCCATTCGGCCGCAGCCGGCTCTTATTCGGGCGTTCCTGCAAACGTTTGCGATGCTGATCCATACTCGCAGATCTCCCAACCGGTCCACACGCTGGACGACCGAGGACTCGGTCCGATAGGCACCGCATGCTATCTAGGAGTAAGAGGTGAGACTGTCTCATATTGAACACTAGCGATGTTTTTTGGAATCGGCATGCACCCCCTGACTTCCTGGAACCTCGCCCCAAAATTTGATACAAGCATTCCGCGGTGGAATGTGGTAGACTGCTTTTGCGCTTAATACCAACGGTTGTGATGCGGTGGCTCCGGTTGAGTAGTTGATCTGAGAATACCCGCCTAGTTTCCTCCGAAAGTCTTCAGCGTAACTTAAAACTAAAACTGGCAACGCACGTTTCTTGTGC
>Ga0181538_10001826_pt1 | contig 23129 bp, 15 predicted proteins | sample PEATcosm2014_Bin_40_FD_119773 | JGI IMG/M metagenome (GOLD analysis project Ga0181538, IMG submission 119773) | Peatland microbial communities from MTU Mesocosm Facility, Houghton, MI, USA - PEATcosm2014_Bin23_30_metaG | ecosystem: Environmental > Terrestrial > Soil > Wetlands > Peat | place... | reverse complement strand
CGGCACCAACGCATATCTTCAGCTAGCTAACGAGGGATTGGGCAGTCTGGTCGGCAACGGATCGTTCACCTTGAGTTTTTGGGCGCAGGGGTCCGGCACGTTCACAAATACCAAAATGTTCCAGGACGGGGCGGCCAACGGGAGCAATCCCAGCGTGAGGGCGGATTGGGCGAATCCGACCACCGTACGGGCAACTGTGTATACGTCCGGGATCACCAATAATCTCAGCGCAACGGCGACCGGCACGAACATGAATTACTTTGCGGTGACCTATGCCAGTGGAACCGGAGCAGTGGATCTATATGTCAACGCCGGCACTCCAGCCACGGCAACAAACACTGGGACAATGGCAAATGGCGCCAGCCTCGTCGCCGGAAGAGCCGGCGGGTCCTCCGGTGCATATTTCCCCGGTACAATCGACGAAATCCGCATCAACAAAACCGCCTTGCCGGCGGCTTGGATCACGGCTGAACACAACAACCAATCCGCGCCCACATCGTTCTGGACCGTGGTGACGACAATTATTCCATAACCACAGGCCCGACCTTCTGAAGCATCTCGGCGCGAGCGCGGACATCGCGGAATGCGAGCCGGGAACTCCCGGATTAGCAGCACTCACAGAAATGCACGCCGCTGAGCAGGCACTAGCTTAGCTAAGCGTGCCCAAAGTACCAGGGGTAACGTAGCGGGAGCAGAGCAGGTGCGGCCCCACCAAGTTTCGTTGTACACTCATCAGTTATGATAATTTACGAGGGTTCGCTGAATTCTGGAATTTCCTTCGAGAGCGTAAGAGATTTGGGCTTGTGCCGTTGTTGGCGATGATCGTCCTGCTCGGCGGTCTGCTCATGCTATGACGCCATTGATCCACACACCGTCTCAACCATGGCTCGATCCGACCGCACCAACACTCGTCAGATTTTACTGAATCTTGCCGTCCTGGCGGGGACGATTCTGTTCTTTTGCGCCGGGATGGAGGTGGCGTTGCGGATTGTTTTCGCGCGCAGCCTGGATTTTTCGATGGAGATGTGGAAATATGCCGCTAGGTTGAAACACCCGGTACCGAATCCTGATCTAAGGTTCGCTCATGTCCCGAACAGCTCCGCCTTTCTGATGGGAGTACCGTTTTCCATCAATTCCCGAGGGCTTCGAGACCGGGAGTACTCGCAGGAAAAGCCATCGGACGTCTACCGTATCGTGATGCTGGGCGATTCCACAACCGTCGGTTGGGGCGTTCCCGCGGAACAGACCGTAGCGAAAATCCTGGAACGCCGGTTGAACGAGTCGTGCGTGAACGGGCACTGCCGCTTCGAGGTGCTTAACGCGGGGGTGGGAAATTACGGCACGGTGCAGGAATACAACCACTACCTGACCTATGGCCGCGCGTTTCATCCCGATCTGGTGGTCCTCGAGTACTTTATCAACGACCCCGAACCAGTCCCGACTGAACGAAATACAAGCCTTCTCGGCCGGTCCTATCTCCTGGCCTTTTCAGTGTCGCGGTTCGACGCCTTTCTCCGTTTTTTGGGCGTGCGTCCCAACTGGAAAGAGTATTACGCCGGCCTTTACGACGACGACCGCCCCGGGATGCAAGCGTGTAAGAAAGCCCTGGCACAATTAGCAACCGCTGTCAGGGCCGATGGGGCAAAACTGCTGGTTGCGGTCCTGCCGGAGCTTCACGAAATCAACGATGGCTATCCGTTCACGAAGGAGCAGCAAAAAATCAAGGACATACTTGCCGCGAACCAGGTGCCCGTGATCGATCTGATTGACGGATTGCGCGGACATGGTCCGGAGAGTTCGCTGTGGGTCACGCCAGCCGACGACCATCCGAACGGGAAGGCCAATTCACTCATCGTGGACCAAATCCTTCCGCGCGTGCTGGACCAGGTCGAAACGTCGAAATAAGCGGGGGCCACCATATCGTGAGTATCCTAAAATCCGAGACCATTCGGCGGTTCCTGCTGGTGGCCGGGTCGCTTGTCTTCGCTTATAGCCTGATTGAGTTCCCGGCGCTCATCAACGTCATCGACTACCGTGCGATATGGGCTGGTGGCATCTGGGGCAGCCTGCGGTTCCCCCAAACGGCCGATCCGGAACTGATTAACCGTTGGCCTCCTCATGCTCACTACCGCGGTTCCGCTTCCGGCGGCATGGCGGAGACCTTTTACCGGGTACCTCCGTCCGAGAGAACACTCTTTCGATGGGATCTGCAGTTCGACCGAATGGGTTTCCGGAATGAAGCCGATCTGAGCAGCGCGGATACCATCGTCATCGGTGACTCCGTTGTGGAGGGCGATTCCGTCTCCAATAACGAGGTGGTAACGTCGGTTTTGCAGGGTCTCGATGGGGGTAAGACCGTCGCCAACCTAAGTCGGCTTGGCTACGGACCGCAGCAGGAAATGATCGTTCTGCAGCGCTATGGGCTACCTCTGAGGCCGCACACCGTCGTTTGGGTATTCTCAGAGGCCACCGACCTTGCGGACTTCATGCGCTACCGGCCAACGAGTACCCAGCCACCGAACTACTGGCACTCCTTCCTGGAGCGTTCTTTCTTGCGGCTGACCTATCATCAAGTGAGGGGCCTTTTCAATGCTGCCAAGCCTTCAGGAGTCGAGTATTCGGGAGAAATCCAGGTGCCTGGCGGTAGGGTTACGAGAGTGTATTTTGAGAAGCCTGCCCACCATCTTACGAGCGAGGAGTTTCGTGCCTTGGACGGAATCGCCCGTATCCTCGCGGAGGCGCGGAGACTTTCCGCCGCCCAGGGGGCTCGCTTTCTCCTGGTCTTGGCGCCCGACAAGTACAGGGTCTACCATGATCTCTGCCAATACCCTCCGGAATCCAAATGCAGTCGCTGGGTCCTGAGCGACCTGCCCGAGCGCCTGTTCAGTGCAGTGGCATCGATCTCTCCGGGAATCGGCTACGTCGATCTGACAGGCGCTCTCGTCACTGCCGCCAGAGGCGGCTTACTGCCCTACTATTCCGACGACGTTCATTGGTCCCCGGAGGGACATAGGGTGGCGGCCGAGGCGATCAATGCGTACCTCGCTTCACAACCTTGATTCCTTTGAGCCCACGCATGCCGGACAGCCGATTCGCGCTGGGGTTTCTGGTCAACACCGAATTGCCGCTTCCAACAAACCGATCCGCCCACCGCTGACCTTGGAAATTGGCAGCGAAATACCACCGTGGAGCGCCTTGATCAGGATACGATGGTCCCATGGCTCTTCTTGATGTTTGTTAGCCAAGCTACTCGGCTTTGGGGGTGGCGGCAAGCTGCCGGCATTCGGAGACTTTCCGGCATCGCCAATCTTCCATGGCGTCCCTGCAGCGCCGATACTGAGGACTGTGGGTCAAGGACTATTCCGAAGTGTATCGGGCCGTCGAGAACGTAAAATCGCGTAGGAGTTTTGGCCAAGCACGGAAACCGTAACGGGCGCGGCGGCTCCTGAAGGAGAGAATATGTCACTTGCAGGTGAATCCGCAGAGTTCCGGGACGGTTCATGGCGCGCCGGTCTCTTGCCCATCGTAGCCACTGTGTTCTTCTTTTCCGGCTTCTCCTCATTGATCTACGAGGTGATCTGGATGCGCCGGTTGGCGCTGTTCTTCGGCAGCGATGTTTATTCTGCCGCTTGCACCTTGAGCGTATTCATGGGTGGCCTCACCTTAGGAAGCTTGCTGGCAGCACGCTTCACGGACCGTTTAAGACGAACCCTGCTTTGGTATGGAATGCTGGAAATCTCCATTGGGCTGTACGCCCTCTTTTTTCCGGATATCCTGAACCTGTTTTCTTCGCAATATCAGCACGTCTACCGCGCATACTTTGACATCGCACCCTGGCGCTATCACGCATGTCGTATCCTGGTCGCGACCGTCACCTTAATCGTCCCCACTACGATGATGGGTGCAACCTTGCCGCTGATCGTGAAACGCTTCGGGCGTGACGGCGAGATCGGTCGGTACAGCGGATTTTTTTACTCCACGAACACCTGCGGTGCTCTCGTCGGGGTATTATGTGTCGGCTTTGTCTTTCTGCCGGCGCTGGGAGTTCAGTCCACCACCGCCTTGGCCTGCAAAATCAATATCCTTATCGGGATCACGGCAATTCTGTTGAGCCGCCTTCGCTCCGGGAAAGTGCCGGGTGAACCCTACGGCACGCCTACCACGGCACGCTCAACGGCCGGAATCCTGCCTGACCGCAGATTTGCCAGGGTATCCTTGATTGCGATCGCTCTTTCCGGCTTTGCGGCGCTGGCGCTGGAAGTGGTCTGGATGCGGATCTTAACGCAATCTTTCAGCGCGACGGTCTATTCGTTTTCGATCATGCTGTCGTGCTTTCTGTTCGGGATCTTCTATGGCAGCCGGTGGATCTCAGGCCTGGTCGATCGGGAACAATTCCTGGTTCGCCTCTTTGGGCTGTTGGAACTGGGCTTAGGCCTGTGTGTGGCAATGCTCGGGATCTTTACCTATTTTGTGCCCCTTTTCTTCAGCAGGCTGCTTTGGCTCTTGAGCGCAATCTCCAAAGGGAACTTCGGTCTAGCTTGCACCGTCGCCGAGTTTTTTGTTTCTGCTGTTCTCATCGCCGTACCAACCATCCTGATGGGAGCCACTTTCCCGGTTGCAGTAAAGATCTGCACCCCTGCGCTCGCGGCGATTGGCCGCGGTATCGGTACTGTCTATGCTGCCAATACGGCGGGCGGCATTCTGGGCGCTCTGCTGGGAGGCATGGTTCTCATTCCGGTCGTAGGAACCCGGATGGGCCTGCTCATTATTGCCGCCATCTTCACCGGCGCCGGAATGTTCCTTCTATACCAACACTCCGAGGGCGGTTGGAAGAACCTGAAGGACCCGCGCGCGGCAGTGATGCTGGGGGTCGCGACCTTGAGCGCGGCAATTGTCTGGATGCTGCCAGGCCAGATCGTCGTCAACTTTTCCTATGCTGGACGAGAGCAGGCTCAGGTGATTTACCACGGTGAGGGCATCGCCCACAATGTGGACATCGTGCGGACCCCCGAGGACGTAACCATCATGATGGTGAACGGCACGCTGGAAGCCGATACGACCTTTTCCCAGCGCCGGCACTTTATCCTCAAGGGCCACCTACCGCTACTACTGCACGGCAATCCGCAGAGCGTCGCCGTCATTGGCCTGGGCCTGGGAATCACTCTCAGCGCGACAAACCGGAACCCGGCCGTGCATAGCATTGAAGTGATCGAGTTGACCCGCGAGATGGTAAAGGCCCAACGTTATCTCGAAAATATTTCCGGCGGCGTGCTGCGCAGTCCGAAGATCCATGTTCGCATTGACGACGGCCGCAACTTCATGGCGATGTCGGATCGTAGCTTCGATATGATCACGGCCGACCCCATTCACCCTCGCGTAACTGGTGTCGGGTATCTTTACACCAGAGAATACTATCAGTCGCTAAAACACCGTCTGCGGCCGCACGGAGTGGTCTGCCAGTGGATGCCGATGTATCGGATTTCCAGAAAATCTTTCGATGTCGCGTTTCGGACTTTTGCTTCGGTTTTCCCCAACGCGTCGTTTTGGTATGTCCGCGGCCATGGATTGTTTGTCGCTACCCAGGATCCATTTCAAATTGACTTTCAAAACCTCGCGGCCCGCATGCAGAATCCTATCGTGAAAGACGATCTAGCCTCCATTGACGTCCACAGCGCGCCTGAACTGCTCGCCCTCATGCTGATGGGACCACTCGAGATTTCCAAATATCTGAGTAGCGTCCCGGATCATACGCTGAACCGGGACGATAATGCCTATCTGGAGTATCACACTCCCTTCGAGTTTCTCGATTCAACAAAAATCATCGTGACTGCTCTGCTGCCCTACGCTGCACCCGACCTGCACGATGTCTTCAATATTTCCGCCCAGGAGAAAGAAGAAGTGATCCGGGCTTGGAATCGCAGAAGGGCCGAACTGTTACCAGAGCTCAACGCCAACCTGAATTGATCCCCGCTCGCGCGATCCATCTCCTAAGGGGACATGTGAGGGAGGCGTTTTGATGCCAAGTGCATCGTGGCCAAGGTCGTTTCGCCCCTCAGGAAGGGGGGCAACTGGCGAAGTCCAACGTATGGCACCTGAAGAGGTCTGCTCCGCCGACATGTTCGTGCTGATTCCGCTGGCAAGGCCGGGTCGTGGCAGTTCCCTTGTCACAACTGGCGGCCGTTGATCCCGACGACTCGACCGCCGAAGGCCCTTGCCGACTGGCATTACTGGGTGGCGCAGGGCTACTGTTTCTGACTTACGCACGCCTTCCGAAATCTCACCGGCAAACGCGGGCGGCGTCCATCAAGGTGCGGGATCGAAGGCGGGCAGGCGTTTGGGGGTCGATTGCTTATACCTATCTATTCAAAGGAGCACGATTTCTTGTCCGCCGGCCCAATCCCAGATCCAATCACAGAGATCACGCGGTGCCCTTGTGCGTGGATGCCCTGATTCGCACGGATCTGCTGCACGAGTCGTTTCCACTCTCATCAGGCAGAGTCCGCGCGCCCTGTTACCAGCGGTTCGGCGGCTGGCGAAGGGACGCGCAGCGCTCAAGCGCCTGGTTGCCAGCCACGTTTCGCTGGATGCGGCCACTCTTCCGTACAACCTAGAGTTCGTCGACTTCTGAAACTACCGGAAGAAGCGCTTTCGAACCATGAATACAAGGTTCTGGAAGCCGTCACGCCAGGCGTTGAGTTTGGTTTCACCCAAGCGCGAGGAGTATTGAATTGGAATTTCGCCAAACCGGATGGAGGGGTTGCGCACGGCTTCGATCTTGATCTCCTCGCTGAAAGCCATGCCATCGGACTCCAATTTGATGTCCTTCAAAATGGAACGGCGGAAGACCCACATGCCGGATTGCGAATCCCGCACCCAATGGAAAAAAAGCAGCGACATCCACAGCGACAAAATCCAGTTTCCCACTTTGTTCTTGAAGCTCATGGCTTGGGGATCGCGCGTGGGGAAGCGCGACATATTCAGAAAGTCGACGTCCAGGTGCAAGAAAGCTTCCAGAAGATACGACAGTGCGTCTATGGGATAACTCTGGTCTCCATCCAGCGTGACGATCAGGTCGCAGTTGGCGGCGGCGAATCCCCGCTTGTAGGCGCGGCCGTATCCGCGAACCTCCTCGCGAATCACCTGGGCGCCGAGCGAGGTGGCCACTTCGAAGGTGCGGTCGGTGGAGTTGTTGTCGACCACGATCACCTGGTCGACAAATTCCGGCGCGGCCCGCAGCACTTTTTCGATTCCCTGTTCTTCATTGAGACAGGGCACGATCACGGCAATGGAATTCCCTTTGTACATATTGTGGCTCCGTGAGAATTTAGGGTGTCTTAGCGAGCAGCGAGACGAAATGCAGCTTCCGGCCAAAAACTGCATTGAAAGGACCGGGATAAAGTCCCAGATCCTCTAAAGTCCGGATTGGCCGAAGGCCAGATTGAGCGAACATCTCGCGCCATTCCGCCAGCGATCGATACCGATGAGGGAGCGCGACTCCGTATTGCGAGTTGCCGACCCAATCCATAAACGCCAGCGTGTAGTAGTCGAGGCGGGATTCGCAATAATGATCCTTGATGACGACTCCATGGCGAGCAATGCGGTTTGCCTGTCGCAGCAGATCCTCCGCGTCGGTCGTGTGATGCAGGACGTCTACAAACAAGACGTAATCGAAGGCGTCCGGGGGAAAAGGTATCGTCTTGCCGTCATAACTCTGGTAGGGAATCATGCAATTCTCGCGCGGCAATACATCGATGCCGGCGACCTCGCGGCTGGGGCTGAGGCGCCTCAACTTGTAAGAAATCAGTCCGTTGCCACAGCCCACGTCCAAGACGGTAGCCGAAAAAGGGATTAGTGCATCGACTGCCTGCGTCAACTTTTCCACGCGGCGGGAAAACACAAACTTGTTGTGGAGAGCCTCATGGACACCGGTGGAGATCGGCATGGCCGTACTCTCCGGTTGGCGCTTGCTGAGGCCGAGCACGCTAAGGAATAGACTGGCAAGAATGGTCTGACCTCCGAGCATCAAGGTACACACCGCCGGGATGACCACCCGAAGCATCCTTTCCGGAGACAACGGGCCAAACGTGGTCGAGCTCCAGTAGAAGAACGCGTAAGCCGTGCCGGCCGAGCCGCAAAGTGAAAGAAAGATCCCGGCGATGAGACCGGATTCCAGTGTGACGTATTGGAAGATTCTCTTGAGGCCCGGATCCTCGGGCAACAATCCTTCCGTGATGGCAAATATCTTGGTAAACACGCTGAAACAGACGGCCTGATAGCCGGCCACAATAGCCATACTGGCGTAAAGCATGGTGTGAACGCCGAAGTGCACGCGCCCGACCGCGACGTCTCCGAACGCCAGGATCGAAGTCAGGCAGGCGCCGGTCAACATGGCCATGAGACCCGGAATCAGGAACAACCATCTCGGGCTGTATAGCAGCATGAAGCGCAGATGACGCCAGCCATCGCGCCAAGGTCTGAGATGGGGCCGCCGCGACCGGCCGTCGGGATCGAGCGTGGTAGGAACCTCGATCATCCTCTCGCCGGCAAGCGTTGCCTTGATCACCATTTCGGCAGCGAACTCCATGCCGGTCGTCTTGAAATCCATGCGCATAAAAAAATCGCGCGTGAACCCACGCAGGCCGCAATGGAAATCGCCTACGGGGCTGTGAAACAATAGCCGCCCCAAGCCGCTCAGGGCCGGGTTGCCGATGTAGCGGTTCTTCCACGGCATGGCGCCTGGCCGAATTCCACCCAGGAAGCGATTCCCCATCACTAACGAATAGCCTTCACGCAGCTTTTCGATAAAAGGCTGCAAGGCGGCGAAGTCGTAACTGCCGTCGGAATCTCCAATGATGATCCAACGTCCACGCGACGCGAGCACGGCGTGATACAACGCGGAGCCGTAGCCGCGGACGGGCACGTCCACAACCGTGGCGCCATTTCGGCGGGCGATGTCCTGCGATCCGTCGGTCGAGCCGTTGTCGCCGATCACGATCTCTCCGCGGATGGCGTTGTCCGCAAGGTAACGCGCCGCTTTGCGAATGCAGAACTCAAGCGTCTCAGCCTCGTTCAGGCAGGGCATCACAATAGAGAGTTCGACTTCGTCTTTCTCGCCCGAACCAACCGCATCCCGCTTGCCAGATTGCTCCATATGTTTCGGAAATAACCCAAAGTATTTTAGCGCACTATGTCCGCGGCAGGTTAAACGCCAACGCTGCGTAGAGCCCACGAAGATACCAGAGGTTACAAAGGTACGGTACTGAGGAGAGAAATATGCGGTCGCAGGTTGCGGAAAAACTCCGGAAATGACCCAGCCGCCGATGAACGCCGATAAACGCCGATTGAAAACAACCAGCTTATCAGCGTTTATCAGCGGCCTATGTGCCTTTTCAGCAGCCTGCTAGTGCTCGGCGTCTCGATACACACTGATTCTGGGCTGGGGAGCGTCGGGTTCTGCCAGCCAGATTTGACGTCCGGAAAAACCGGAGAGCAGCGGTTTCAGATCCACACCCGGGATCTCGCGCGCCCAGACGATTTTGGCGCGATCGATATCCGCATCGTTGTAAACCCATTCCTGAAACACGTTGTGCTGGGACGAATAGCGCACGATCACGAGGTGGCGGCCTGGCAAGCGTTCCAATTGGTGGGCGAAAATCGCGCGATAGGAGATGCCGTAGGGCGCGGAGAACTTCCAGGTGCCAGGGCGGGTATTGAAGGGAGACAGCAGCACAGTCAAAAGCACGATCGCCCTGGAAAGACCGAGACCCAGCGGCCGGCCGCGAAAGCGCACTTGGCGGATATAGCGGATGCCAAAGGTCAACAGCGCAAAGATGCTGGCGGTGATCGGGCCTAGGTAGTGGGCTTCAAACCAGACGACCGCGAGCAGCGCGCCGAACACGATGGCGATTTGCGCCGCGAGGAAGCGGCCTTTCCAGCTTCGGAGAATCCAAGGCAAAGCCAGCAGGGGCGTGAGAAGCTCCGGGGAAAAAAAGACCTGGGCCAGGCGCTGGAAGTTGTCGGAGAGCTTGGTGGCCAGGCCTGAGAGGCCGGTGAAACGGCCGGCGGACCAAAAGTCGCGGAGGACTCCGTTGTAGTACTGCTCGAATTGTGGATTGGCGAAATGGAGGTGGACTCGGCTGGCATTCCAGACCAGCGAGGGCGTTCCCGCAAGATAAGTGCGCTCATTGAGAATGTAAGGGAAGAGCTTGGGATCGCCTGTCGAGCGCCAGTTGAAATACGCCATGAAAGCCGCGCCCGCGAGACCCACCATGCAGAGCGGGAGGATGAGATGCGTCAGAGCCACTCGCCAGGAAGGATGCTTTGCGCTGCAAAGTCTGACGGCCAGCACGACGGCAACCGGCAAACAGCAGAGACCTCCCTCGAGGGGACGGCTGTTGGCCAGCACGATGGCGCCCAACCCCAGGACCAAAGCGTCGCGCGCACGCCAGTCTCGCATCAGCCGCGGCATAGCTCCGGCAACCAGCGCACCTCCGATAGCCGGAACGGCCCCGCCCCAATAGGAATTCATCCAGTAGCTGAAGATGCCGATACGGAAGAGGAGCAGGCTTCCACCGAGCAATGCCCATGGGGGTGGCATCCAACCCTGGAGCATCCACACCATGGCGGCGCACATCGCGCCCACGCTCAGCAGTACGCCGAACCAGGGATTGCCGAGAAGCTGGCCGAGGGCCAGCGCCACGGCCTGCGCCGGGGGATACTTGGACGCATAGGTGGGGTGCTGATTCACGTGAATTGTGTCGAAGAAAATCCAGAGTGGATGGGGAGGGTTGGCGAGGCGGCCGTGCGCCAGCGTGTCGGCGCCCAACAGGTAGCTGAACTCATCGTGTATCCTGGGCGCCGGAATGGGAAGAAGCGGCAGCAGGCTGAGCCGTAGCACGATGGCGGCCAAGCCGATAGACAGGCAAGCCCAGAGCCGGTGCCCCGCGAGTCGGCGGCCAAGGTACTCGATGGCGCGGAAGGCGCGGTCGCCGGCCCGGGGAAAACAGACTGCCAGAATCAGCCCGGCCAGCGTGAGTCCCCAGGGCAGGTACTGCGAATCGAGTTGACTCAGCAAGTGCACGATGCCTCTACTGACCATTTGCCGGCGAAACGATTCCGGCATTCTCGAGATATTGGGCGATCGCGGCTGCGGCAAGCTGGTGCCCCACGGGCGACCAGTGGAGGTCGTCGGTGAAATACGGGACGATGCCCTTGCTCACGGCCTCGCGCATGGCGGGCGTGAGATCCAGGTACCCGACTTCAGGAGAGAGGGAGCGGGCGGCGGCTTCGATGCGCTGCGGCTCATCGTTGACGACCCATTGGCGGCACGGCGAATCAGGGGCGAAGCGGGCAAATGGCTGGAAGACTCGATACGGGCCCGGAATGTAGACGACCACCAGCCGGGCGCCTTGGGCAGCGGATAGGTCGAGTGCCTGGCGGAGGATGGCTCGGGTAGCCTCGACCGCGCCGATCGTTTCGCGGCTCAACGGCTGGCCGGGATGAAGAAAATAGATCCGCACCGGCTCGCCCCGGGCGTCTGTGACCTCGCCCCAGCGGAGGGTTCCATCGGGCTTCGAAGCGGGATGGAGGTATGGCTCCACTTGCTTGTACGCGAACCTGGTGAAGGAGCGCTGGAAGAAGGACGGCCAGAAGCCGGAGGAGTCTTGCATGAGCTTGCGGTAGTAGAGAACTTGCCGGAGATCGGTGTAATCCGTGAACATCCAGATCACGACGCGGGGGTGCAAGGGCAATGCGTAGCGTTGGAGCACGATCAGGTCCTGCTGCTGGGAGAATGCGTTCTGTCCGAAGTTGGCCACCACGGTTCCGGTCTGCCGGGCAACGAGGCTGGTGGTGATTTGCTGGTCCGGCACGGCCATGGCTTCGACGAAGGAGGCGCCCAGGAAGACCACGTCCGCGCGGTCCAAATCGGCGTCGTTGCGGAAGCCGTTGTGGTCGTATCTCAGATCCCACTGGTAGTGCGACATCTGCGATTGGGGAATCTGGAAAGTGCCGGTGAAGATGCCTCCGAGGGCGGAACCGTGCAACTGGGCATGGGGACGGTGAATCTTCAGCAAGACGGGGTCGTAGCGATCGTTCGATAACCAGGTGACGTTCTGATAGTCGGCCAGGCCGAAGAATACGGGGGCCTCGGTCAACAGCCACGCCACGGCTATGCCGGCCGCGGCGGCGAGGAGTCCGGCTGTGGGTTTAGAAACCGCCATAGATGAATGGCTTCTCGGAGCCAGTGGCGGCCGCCAGCAGCAACAGGGCGGCGATGGCAATTTCGGCGAGCACGGCGGCTTGCGCGAAGCGGCGCGTATGCGGATGCCAGGACTCGGCGATGCGCGCCAGCCACTCGTCCGGCCGGAAACGCTCGGCGAATTCGAGGAAGACGCAGCCTGCGAGACCGATGGCCAGCGGCCGCGGGTCGATGGCCGCCGAGAGCGCGGCGAGGCCTGCCAGCGGCGACGCGAGGCCGCTCAGTAGATGAGTGAGGCCCCAGAAGGCGTCGCGCACATTGGATGCGCGAAAGAACAGGAAGGCGATGGCGGCCGCATGGAAGACATAGACTCGTCCGAGCCAGGTTCCGAGGCCGTCCAGATGCGGGTGGCGCTTGAAGAAGCGAGACCGCTGGCGGGCCGAGAGAGCCTCGGCCGCCAGGTAGCCGGAATGCATGAGGCCGAAGATCAGGAAGCCCCAGCCGAAGCCGTGCCACAAGCCGATCGCCACGGTGTTCACGGTGATGCTGAGGACGAGGCCCGCGTTGCCCATGGCGCGGGTGGCCATGCGGAGCGGCGTGAATAAGTAATCGCCGAGCCAACTGGTGAGCGAGATATGCCAACGCCGCCAGAAGTCGGTGATGGTGGAAGCAATGAAGGGACGGCGGAAATTCTCGGGGGACGCGATTCCGAAGAGCAGGGCGGCGCCGATGGCGATATCGGTTAATCCGGAAAAGTCGGCGTAGAGTTGCAGAGGGAAGAGGTAAAAGCCGGCCAGCAAGGCTGGGCCATGCAAGCCTTGCATGTGGCCATATACGTAATTGACAGTGGGGCTTAACTGGTCGGCGATGGCGAGCTTCTTGACCAGTCCCCAGACGAGGCGGGTCAAACCTTCAGCGGCAGCGGTGCGTCGAGGGGGCATCTGGGCGAGGAAGTCGCCGGGGCGCTGGATCGGTCCCGCGAGGATTTGGGGGAAGAAGGCGGCATAGGTTGCGAAGGGGACGAACCGGCGCTCGGGTTTGATTTTGGCCCAGTAGACATCGAGGAGGTACGAAATCAACTTGAACGAGTAATACGAGACGCCGAGGGGCAAGGCCAGCCTCCCGATGCGGGGCAGGGAGACAACGGCGGCGATCTTACAGAAGATGAGATAGCTGGCAAGCACGCCGGCCGCGCCAAAGCCCGCGATCCTGGCGCGGTGCGGCCGGAGGGAGTCGCCGGCCCACCGACCGGCGAAAAAGGTGAATGCGGTGGCGGCGGCCAGTGCGGCAGCCGCTTTGGCGCTCCAGGCGCAGTAATAAGCGTACGAAGCCAGGAGCAGAAAGCCGCTCCGCGCGCGCACGGGGCAGAAACGGTACAAGAGCAGTCCGGCGCCAAGCGCAAGCAGGAACCCTAAAGAAGTGAAGGTCAACATCAGGCGTTCAGTTTTGCCTGGGTGAGGTCCGCGAGTTCGCCTACGTTCTTCAGCGAAGTAACTTCGCGGGTGGTGAACCGGACGCCGAACTGACGCTCGACCGCGACGATCAGATCGATGTGATTCAAGGAGTCCCAACTTTCCACGTCGGCCGCCGTGGTGTCTTCGCGCAAGACGAGCGATGGCTCGTCGAGGACCTCGCGGAAGATGCCCGTGAGGGTCTGGAGAATCTCGGGCTTGGTAGGGGTTCGCATGCCTGGAGCCGCTTACGGTGAAATCGCTCGGGATAAATATTTTACCATGGGTCTGTGGAACTCCATCTCCATCATGTGGGAGTGTTGGTCAAGCAGATAGCCGAATCGGCGGAGAATTTCCGGCGGCTGGGATACGAGGCGCGGACTCCGGTGGTGCATGACCCGGTGCAAACGGCTTACGTGCAGTTTTTCCGGCTGCCCAAAGATCGCGTTTACCTGGAACTGGTCGCGCCTGCCGAAGAGGGAAGCAAGCTGGATAACGCGCTTCGCAAGGGCGGGGGTTTGCATCACGTGTGCTATGCCACCGCCGATATTGAAGGGGCTTGCGCGGAGATGTGCGGAGCGGGGTGGTTTTTGGTTGCCGAGCCGGTGGCGGCGGTGGCCTTCGGCGGGCGGCGCGTGGCGTGGCTGCGGGGAGCGGACCGGATGCTGACCGAACTAGTGGAGGAGGGCGCCGAAGGCGAATTGTAATCTCAGGGTGTTGCAGGGGCGGGCGAGATCCAGGTGCGATTGGGTCGATAGGCGGCCGGGGTGAGCGACCAGCGGGTGGCGCCTCGCGAGTCTTCCGCGACTTTGGCGAAGCCGAACCGGGCGAAGAAATCCTTGACCATGGCGTTCTTGGAGGTGGGAAGGAACTCGCCGGTGACCTGCTCCGCTCCCAGGCGAGCGGCTTCTTCGAACACCCTGTTCATGAGGAACTGCTCGACTCCGCGGCCGAGGACGCGGCAACTCATGAGCCAGTCGCTGATGGCGAGATCGCCGGCGCGGCGATCGAGAACGACGATGGAGATGAGGCCGTGATCGCCGAGGCGGTCGGATAGTTTGGCATAAAGCGGGATGGCGCACGGGTCGGTCATCAGAGCGGCGCATTCGGCTTCGGCCAAACGGCGCGTGGTTAGGTTGAACTGGTTGCTGCGCTGCATGAGTTGGGCGATGCGGGGCAGATGGAACGGATCGAAGCGGGCCACGGTGATGCGGATGTCCAGCGAGGCGAGGAATTCATCCAGATGGGCGAATTGCGCCTGGCTCTGGCGGCGCGCGTCTTCGAGGCGGTAGAGTTCCGCGCGTTGCGAATCCTCGATGGAATACGAACTGGTTTCGAACAGGTTCAGACAGGAGATCTCGCGCACGTAATCGGCGGGGTCTTCGGGCAATTCGGGCACGGCCACTTCGGGGAGTAGTTGGCGCACCAGGTTTCTCTCGAACGGGTTGTCGTCGAGAAAGACCATGGAGTCGAACCCGATGTTGAGGGTATCGCGGATGCTGCGTATGTTTTCGGCCTTGTCCTTCCAATTGGCGACGAACACGGCGATATCATCGCGGCGCAAGGCCATCGAGGGATGCTTTTCAAACGGCAGAAGCGCATTGGCCATATCGTTCTTGCTGCAGACCGCGAGCACAATGCCGCGGCGGACCAGGCCCTTGAGGAATTTCTGCAAGCGGTAGAAAGCCGCGTCCTCGCCGTGTGAGTTTAACCGGATGCCTTCCAGTCCGTCATCGCCGATGACGCCGCCCCACAAAGTATTGTCGAGATCGACGATCACGCACTTGATGACGCGCCCGCGAGTGGACATTACGATATCCACCAGGTTGCGGGCCACCAGCGGCATGAGATCGAGCGCGCACAGGTACTTGGCCATATCCCAGAGGCGGTCATCGAACCACTGGCGGCGGCCGGCCCAGGAGGCGACTGCATCGAGGTCGTTAATGAGGATGCCGCGGCGGCTACGGGCGCTCTCCACGATGTGCGCGTTCAGCGCGGCGACGGTGGCGTAGAAGGACTCCGGAACATGGTGGTCGAAGTTGCCGAAAAAGCGCTCGTAGGGGAGGACGAAGTTGCTCTGGACGATGGTCGCGCGGGAATGGGCTTGCAAGGCGTCCCAGATCTTGGCGATGCGCGCGGCGGCAGTGGCGGCGAAGGCGGCCTCCGGGGAATCGTCGCGGGCGGCGCGGAAGGCCTGCACTGCGTTCAGAATGGCGATGGCGTCCGGATCGAAGCGATAGAGGCCGGAGTTGGCGTCGTAAGCCTCCATCTCGACAGCATCGAACGGCGCTTCGTATATTTCGGCGTCCACACCGCGGCGGTGAAAGAGGGTTCGTAGAAGGGGAACGAATCGCTGGGTGGCGGCATCCGATAGAAGCGCCAGCCTGAGTTTGTGCGGGGCTAGTGCAGGATCGAGGTGCTTGCTGGCTTGGAGCAGGGATCTATAGTCCAAACCGTTCTCTAACTGGTCCATAGAGCGACGAGAGGATCGCTGCGCGACCCTGAATTATAACATGCGTGTTCGCCTCCCCGTTCCATGTTCTTTTTCAAGCGTGGCGATTCCCCGCGTCAATTTCTTGATCGGCGCCCGAGTCTGCCGGGCATCCACAGTTCGAATGGAGACGACTTTGCCCGGCCCAAACAGCAGGCTATTTTGCGACAGGCAGCGAAAGGGCCCTTCGGCGTCAGTTCCCGAGAGAGAGGGCCATAATGCCCGAGATGCTATTATGGCCATCGGTCAGGAATCGATCCTTGATGTTGGTTTCCGGAGCGGCGAGAACCATCGCCGCCGCATCCACATCGCAGCTTTCCGCCGGGCTAATGTCGGTAAAAGAGGAGCCCTCGGGCGTGTTGAGGAAGCATTGAGACTGAACGCTCCACGCAAACACAAGATCGCCCGCTCTCGCCATCGGCAGCAAAGGCGTCACACCGTCCGTTCCCACGACGGGCGCCGGTGCCGGGCCACGAAAGGAATATACTCCAGGGAAGTCCCACACGGCTAGTTCATCTCCCCCTGTGCGGCCGGAAAATTTGACTGTGATCACCACGGGAGAGCGGTGTTCTTTCGTGTTTGGAAAAACCATTGCGCCCCCAGCAAGCGCGCGCTCCGGGGATTCGTATCTGGTGCTGCTGAGATTCGCCAGCGGCCATGTCCCGGCAACGGTGTCCGAAAACGATTGCAGCCGGACGTCGGCGCCGCCCCCCACTCGCACTAAGGCGACCAGGGTATGTCCGGCGGAAATGGAGGGCAGTGAACAGGAGAGCGAACTAACATCCACCGCACGGGCGTGGCAAGTCTGTGCCACCGGAACTGCACCCACGACGGCGACCGCTGCTGTACCGACCTTGCTATTGTCCGCCAAACTCGTTGCCGTTACGATGCCTCTCGTGGGAGACGAGGGCGCGGTGAATGTTCCCCCCTGGCTGATCGTCCCCATCGACGACCGCCAGCTAACCCCCTGGGGGCAAACGCCGGTACTTGGGAGATCCGTACATGGCACGGTGACAGAGAATTGCTGCGAAGCTCCGGCTTGCACTACCACATCAAAAGGAGCCACCTGTGGCAAGCCGACGGAAACGGACGGCTCTCGACCTCTGCGGCCGCCTGCGACAGCGCCCTGGCGATCGCGGAAGGGCGGGTGGAGCGTTATGATGCTCAGTTCAGGACGGCACAAAAAGCGCGCCCGGATACCCGAGGTGCCGACGCCACGCGTGACGTACAAATGCGAGTCGCGTTCGGCGTACCAGCCTTCCAGAAATCGCCCCGAGCCACGTGACAGCCAAAACACAGGGAGGTACGGAATCCGCACCTGTCCGCCGTGAGTGTGTCCGGCCAGGGCCAGTGGGACAGTCCCGGCGATGCGATCGAAGTAGGCCGGCGAATGAAACAGCGCAATAGTGTAAGCCCCTGCGGGAATGATTCCCCGCGCCGGATCGGGGCGGGCTGTTCCGGATTCCGGATCGTCCAACCCGAGCAGCCAAACGTCCGGCCGGATGGGCCTCGCTTCGTTCAACAGAAGATGAACCCCGGCGGAAGCATAAAGTCTGCGCTCATCCCGCGGTAGGGACTGGTTCTCCCAATTTCCGCGAACCAGCCACACACCCAGTGGTGCGTGCAAACGACGCAAAAATGTGACCACATCGCCATAATCGCCAGGACGGCCCACGGTATCGCCAGCGATCAGAATCACGTCGGGATTTTCCGTTTCCAGCAATCGGATTAGCTTTCGCTCGCGCAGCCCGAACGCGCGTGTGTGTAGATCCGAGATTAGTCCGATCTTGAGCGGCGAGACTATCGCAGCGGTGAGAGAACGGTGAGCCACTTCAATGCGATAGGGCTCGATGAAGAACCCATCCATCACGAGCGAGATTGCAGCGGCAGTCAGCAGATACTTCCGCATCTTATCGAGCAGCGGGCCGAAGCGCGGAGGCGAAGTTTAATCCGGGATTTACCCCCGGCGCCAGCGCCCGTGCAAACGCGATCTTCGGCCTGCTCCAAAACATCCAAACCGGCAAACCGCGGCGCTTCGATGACTTGCATGCGCTCTCCTTCCGTTCCAGCTATCCCATTGTTACCGGTAAGGCGGCAATCCGGTGGGCCATCGCCCCGAACAGCAGCCACGTCAGTCCGGAAAACCGTATGCCACCGTCACGTCCCGGCGCCATGAACAATCCAGTGCCGGCGATTTTGGCGGCTTTCCAGCGCCCGGCCGGTGCACACGAATGAACAGCCATGATCGCCTCGCTACGCCGGCCGCGCCGACGTGCGCCATGCCACCCGAGCGAACGTGACCATCAGACACAACATGACCGCTAATACAATCCCCTCCGCGGCGTTGGACGCAATACCGGGGAATCTGGCGATATGGTCCCCCAGGAAAGTCACAACGCCGCCGTGACGCCCATACCAGCCGTGCCAGAAGACATCGTCCTCCCTCATCCACCTCTGCAGTTGGTTCGGAAGTCCGGTCGGCAAGCCCGGCGTTTGGGCGTCCCGTTGGCCAGAACTCATACTGATCGAGGCCAGCCACTCTTCCGTCACCTCGGTCTTGTGTTTCATCGCCCAGTTTTCCCAGGCAAATGACGAGAGCAGGCTCGCTACTGGCTCGCTCGCAGGCGTTTCGCCACGGTCGAGGCTGGCGACCGTGAAAATCGTCCGGCTGGGCGTATTCTCCAGTCTCTCGAAATGCACGTTCAAGAATACCCCTAGAGCGAAGTCGATCGTGCATCCCGCGATTACCAGGGCGGTGACTGCGCGCCGCCAGGGGAACGAGGAAGCAATCAGTGTCAGCCCCAACGCAGCTATCGGCAGCAGAGTCAAATGGGCCGCACCGCCCAGGTCCCGTTCGCCTGTGGATGCGATTCCCAACACGACGACAAATGGAACCATTGCGAGCCAAAAATTGCGCTCTGCTCGGCTTCCGGGCGAACGGCGCAGCGACTTCAGGAATAGCCAAAGGGCTAGCGGGCCGCCGACGAGTCCCATCTGGAACAGGACGTTAGTTTGGTACGACGTGAAAACCACGTCGCGGATCCAACCGGCTTGCATCGGCTGTTGAAACTCATCGAAGAACCCCGGATTGTGCAGACCTACGGGAATTATGGAATCGTAGAGGTTGCCGGCGATCTTTGCCGTGTTTCTTCCTTTGTATTGTGAGCTCGAGCTCACGCTGGAATTCGCTGCCAGCGTGGTCCGCACTCCATATTTCTCGCGCGACCACTCAAACCATGTGGCCAGGAAGACGCCGCAGAAAATGGCGATGACGACTGCTTCGCGCCATTTCCGTTGCCGTTTCCAGAAAACAAAAACCAGGAAGTGCAGCGTCAGGAACACAGCGTAGGGACCCGTCGAATAGTGCGTAAGCATCCCCGCGGATAATGCAAGGAAGGCGGCTAGCATGCGTCTGCCGTCGCGTTTGCTCCAGCCCGCAAGGTAAAAATAGATCGCCAACAAGACATAGAACGCGGTGAAGGCTTTGGTCCACGTGAAGGTGACGTGCTCCGTTATCGCGGGGCTCGCGGCGAAGAGAGTCACCATCGGCAGAACGCTGGTGCGGCGCCGGCCCGCCAGCCGCGGAAGCATAAGGCAGCATGCCGGAAATAACAGGAGGTTCAAGAAGCAACAGACCACCTGATAATTCTCAAACCTATCGCCGGTCATGGCCAGGAAGGCCCCCGCCACGACATTCATGAGCGGCGGCCGCGCAGAAAGGAGGCATCCGGGGAATATATGATCGCTGACGGGAAATCGATCGATAAAAAATAGCGAACGTTCAAAATGCTCCAGCCAGTCGGAAGTCCAGTCCCCGCCGCTATAGCTTCGGATGACACCGAGCAATAACAGCATCCAGCCCAGGAGAAAGAGGTAGCCGAGACTTATCCGGCGCACCCTCGGGATTTGGAACAGCTTCACGATGTCCCTTCGCGAGAGCCAGCCGAGACCGGCCGCAATCAAGGTGGCGGAAAAGAACGGTACCGCTCCAGGCGGTCCGGAGCCGGGCCAGAGCACATAAATACCCCAACTCACCAGATAGAGTAATGCTAGTGACAGTCCGACGGAGCCGCACAGCTTCTCAACCGGAGCCCAGGGCAATCGGCGTAGAAGAAAGAATCCGGGCGCGAAACTCCAGACCGCAAGAAGGACGATCAGGAGAACCAGTGCCGCCGCTAGCATTACGCGGATTTTAGCATGTTGTCGGTCGTAACTAAACGTCGTTTTCGGAGTCTTTCCCCGTTACAGAAGGCGCCAACGACGTTTTCCGGCTCCGAAACCGCGAGCGTCCGTCAATCCGTAGCGTCAGAACATTACAGCGAAAGCTTGTATTGGCCTGGAGAGGCTTTACAGAACCCGCCGCTGGAAGCAGCGGGGTGCTGGCTTGGCAACCTTCATGAGAAGGCGGTCATCGAAGCGCCTACCCCGGCATGAACCGCTTCTGGTAAAGTAATCCCATATTCGGTTGTCGCGACCTAGGTAGCGGACTTGGCGTGAGGCGCCTGAGACGAGTGTTGCACCCCTTGGTCAAATCCGGAATGACGGAGACGCGATCGGTCTCCTCCACATTCAGTTTCTGGATCGCCGCGTTTGCCATCTCCTTGTCGTTTTGGATTGTGCCTGCGTCGCTAGCCGTCGACAAGAATCCGGACGCCTTGGTCCTCTTTCGTCAAGGGGGCGATCCGGACTACCTTCCACAAGTCGCGGCCGCGGCCCATCTCCAGATGGGAGAAATTTCGGTGAAGGAATACGCGGGGACAGGCGTCCGGACCTTCCCTCTCGTACCCATTGCGATCCATGCCCTTTTCTTTCGCGTTGCGGGCTCGATCGGCTTCATCCTGGCGGATATACTGCTGGTTCTCTTGTACGCCTGGTTGTTGCGTCAGCTTCTACTCCTTGCTCACGTTGCCCAGGCAACGGCGGAGTTACTCGCCTTATGTGTGATTTCCGGCGCCGCGTTTTGGTTCCGGAACAAAGCTGGAATATTCCTGCGCCATCCGCTGCCGGCGCTTTTTTGGGAATTTCGTTTTCCCCGGCCCTCGGTCACTCAAATAATTTTCTTGACCTGCTTAATTCTGGCAGCGCTGCTATTTACTCGCCCGCAGCGGCCCAACTGGTTCTTTGTCGCGCTCGGACTCAGCTTTGCCGCGACGCTGCAAAGTGACATCTACTCCGCATTCGACGCGGCTTTCGTGGTGGGCGCCGGCCTAATCTTCATGTTGGCCGTCAGAGCGGACCGTTGGGCGGCAATGAAACAGTTGGGCGTGACCGCTCTATCGTTTGCCGTCGCGAGCGTGCCTTTTATTTACCAACAGTTGCACACGTCCTTCGATGTGACGCGGAGATGGGGCGTGATTTCGATGGGGAGATACGGGGCGATGCTTCCGGCCTTGCCCGTGATGGTTTCGGTCTTGATAGTGGTGCTTCTGGCGATCTTCTTGGCAATTCTGTATCGTAGGCGCAATCTCCAGGAGCGGATTCCAGCGTTAGCTGTGCTGGCAACGGCCACGGGGGCATCCATCGTAACCGGACCGCTGTCGCTGGCGATTTTTCATAGGACCATTCAAATCTATCATTTCTTTTTTCACACGGCACTGATGATTGGCTATTCGCTTCTGCTTTATGCGGGTTGGCTTCTGACCGATCTTAGGCGTGTTCTTCCATTCCGAAAGTTTTCAATTAAGGGATGGTTAACCCCGACGGCCATCGCAAGAGTGGTCCTTATCGGCTTTTGCATCGCGGTGGCGTACCGGTCCGCATTCCGGCACAGCGTCGAAGGCGCCCCCACTGCGGGCGCCATGCGAGACCTCAATCTGGTTCATTACCGCAGCGATTTTGGAGATTTGCACCGCGTATTAGCCCGGCCAGAATTTGCCAATGCCATGGTGTTAGGGACCTTTGACAGACAACTATCGAACTGGTGGGAGTACCGCCGCCGCTTCCTGCTCCTGGTGGATCTATTCAACAGCACCGTTGGCGACAGCGTTGCGGAGTCAAGGGTCTTTCAATTTCTCAGACTCCTCGGCGCGAACTCGCAGGACTTCGCACATCTCTTGGACGACAAGTACTTCTTGGTCCAGGCAATCGGTCTTGCCAAGTATCAGGCGAATTCTGTGTTCACGCCCTGGCCGCTGGCCGATTACTCCGCCGCGGCCCGACGGAACATCGCGGCGACCTCCTGGGCTTTTCACCTCGAGCTGCCAGGCAGCGAAAGGTCGCGGCTTCTAAGAGAATATGAGCAATCCAGCCAGACGCCTGCGGATGCCCCGGACATCGTTGTGCTTGACAATGACGCCCTGCGCGGTTGCCTTCACCCGGAACGCGCTGGCCGGCTGAGCCTGGCATGGTCGAATTCAACCTTCGAAGTGTGGGCGCCGAAGACATCCGAACTTCCCGGCAGATAGTAAGCGTGCCATGCAGACCCTGCAATTGCTCCGGCGTGAGGCTTGGCGACGCGTTCATCGCGCGATCGGACCCTCGCCGCCCCGCGAGCGCAGCGTGAGATGTCGACGGCCGCGTGTAAATCAAGAAAAGTGGCCCTGCACCACCCAGTAAAGCCAGTCTGCAATAGCTTCGGCGTAGGATGCGAATCAGACTAGCATGTTGACTTCATTGAAAGTTATTGATTTATTTCAATATTCCCAAGGGATTATCAGACCGTGGGCACCGCGGACGAAATACGAATCGAATTACCGAAAGGGTCGTATGTACCGTCATTTCGGCCGGTGTCCCGGACTGTTGCGTGCGGCGAACGGCACCGGACCTCCCTGGCAGTGCTGCCGTTTGTGACTCTCGGCGCCGCCGGTCTGGACGACCACTTGGCCGATAGCATCGCAGAGGAATTCATTCATTCGCTGGCGCGTCTCTAGCAGGCTGCTGAAAAAGGGACATAGGCCGCTGATAAACACGGATGAACGCGGATAAGTTGTTTGTTCTCAATCGGCGTTTATCGGCGTTCATCGGCGGCTGGGTCATTTCCAGTGTTTTT
>Ga0181538_10001825_pt1 | contig 23142 bp, 23 predicted proteins | sample PEATcosm2014_Bin_40_FD_119773 | JGI IMG/M metagenome (GOLD analysis project Ga0181538, IMG submission 119773) | Peatland microbial communities from MTU Mesocosm Facility, Houghton, MI, USA - PEATcosm2014_Bin23_30_metaG | ecosystem: Environmental > Terrestrial > Soil > Wetlands > Peat | place... | reverse complement strand
CAAGGTTTGCGGCGCGCCCGGCCAGGAACTCAGCGAGCGGCAGCTCTACCGCGGCCACATCGCGCCGGGCCAGGCGGGCCACGAACACGCGCAGCTCGTGCTCGCTCAGCGCGGACAGCTGCGCGCGGACAGCTGCGCGGCGGTCCTCCAGGTCAGTCATCCTGCTGTCGGCCGGACCGGTCATCATGGCCTCCTCCGATGTCGCTCTCGGAGATTGTCGCGCGGCGGGCTGACATCCTGGCCGGGGTACCGGCCCGCCGCGCTCAGCGGGGCACGTGCTGCCGCCGCAGTTCTTCCTCCGTGCGCCTGAGTCTGGTGATGGCTAAGGACTCCTCCAGTTCGGCCAGATCTACGTGGTCGCGTAGCTCGTCAATAGTCCTGGCCTCCGCGACGAGGAAGCCGTAGTGGCAGACCCGGAAGCACTCGCCGTCGCGGTTGCTGCCAGTCGGGGTCAGGCAGATGACTTCGACAGTCCACTGCCCGTCGACCCTCCTGAACCGCATGATCATGCCCCATCAATCAGCACCTTCTCCCGGCTGTCTCATAAGTCACAAGACAACGCTTAAGCCCCTCTGTAGTACCTGAGCTCCGCCAACTCTCGAATGTGTGTTCTACTGGCAGGATGACTGGAGTGCCCTGGCCTGTCGAATGCCGCCTGCACCACCCGTGGCAGCCGGGCACGGTGACGCTGACCTGGGAACCGTGCGACTGCCCCGCCGCCCGGGCTGCGCGTGGGGGTCACGTCAAGGTGCGATGCAACGCCGAACGGTGCGAGGAGACCTGGTGGTCCCCGCTGCACAAACCGGAGCGGGTGCTGCTGGGCCACCGGGAAGATCACCTGCGCTAGCCGCACCGCCGGGTGATTGCACGAACGGCTGCCGGGTTCCAGCGCGTGTTCCGGGACGGCAAGCCGGGTCAGGCCGTCTGATCCGGCAGCGCCGCCGAGCGGAACGGCCAGCGCCCTGGCCTGGATGCGGGCGGCGCGGAGGCTGGCGAGCTCGCCGATCGCGGCCTGCTGGCCGCTGTCGGCGAGTCCAGCCCCATTGGCCGCCGTCTCGATGGCGCGCCCGTGTGCTCATGGCCGTCTGCCCGGCTCCTGTTGATGATCTTGCAACCAGCGTGATCTTGATGTTCTTGCCATCCTGCCCATGACGTTCCGACCCAACAGACCATGCCATTAATAATGATCATGGCCGCGCGCGCATCCTGCGCGTTCCGCGGAGCGTGCGGCGGCTTCTGCTCGAGCCAGCATGCGCAGCCTTAGGGAAGGCGCTGGATCTGCCAGCCGGGGTCATCGGCGGTCCATCGGCAGCCGCAGCTGATGCGGCAGGCCATTTCCTGCCGGTCGCTGATGTAGTCCCAGGCGATGTCGCCGCAGCGCGGGCATGCCCGGTAGAGGATCTTGCCCGTTCCGTCGCATTCCGGGCAGTCAGAACCCGGGCTGCCGTGGCAGTCGGGGCACTGGGTGATCTGCGCGCGGCCGGGCGGCACCAGGCCGGTCGCCGTGTCCGCCATCGCCTCGACCTCGCTTTCGGCTTCCACTGGTTCGAGTATGCGCCCGGGAGCAGGTTTTTTACTCCGCGGCCTCGTGGTCGCTGGCGCGCTCGATCACCCTGGCGGAAGCACGCAGGTCGGGCTTGGGCGGTTGCATGTCAGCGCCGCCTCAGCGCTCAGCGGCTCCAGCGGCTGGCAGTGTCGTGACCTCCCAGGTCCCGAGCAGAGCGGTCGTGGCGGGCAACCCCGCCCGTATCGTTCGTGAGGGCGTGTCATGGCGGCAGTGAGCTACTACTTGATCGCGACGGCCACTGCCGTGTACGCCGGCTTCCGGGTGCCTCCGGCCGTCAGAAGCCCGAACCAGTCCTCGTTATTGCTCGGGTCGGTCCCCTCGTCCTGCCAGCTGTACACGTAGAGGGCACCGATCCAGCTAGTCGTTTTGGCGTTAGCGATGGCTTGCGTGAGCGCGGTGGCCTGCGCTGCCTTCCCGACCCCGCGTGGTCCGCCTGATGGTGCGCCGAACTCCGTGATCCAGATCGACTTGCCGCTGTCACCATTACTCGCCATCACGCTTCGAATAGAAGGACGCGTCTGAGCCATCTGAGACCACCCCGACCAGGACTCGTAGGTGTCCGGCAGCGCAGGATAGCTGTAGGGGTGGTAGCCGACGGCATCGAATCTGCCCTTAGCTCCGTCGGCGTACATCGCTTCGAGGAAGTCGATGGGGCTGATGTTGGTACCGTCGGTGACTTCGGGGGCTAGTCCCCCGGAGATGACGAACGCCGACCGGTCAACTGCCTTGATCGCCGAGTAGGCGGCCACCAGGTCGGCGGTATAAGCGGACGGGTTGGGCTTAGGCTGCCAGAAGATCGCGTTGTTCGGCTCGTTCCAAATCTCGAACGTGCTGACGCCTTTTGGCGCGTAACGTGCAGCCACCTCGGCCGCCCAGGTGGCGTACTGAGCTGACGAGGCGGGCTGCGGTGACGGATCACCGCTCGTGCCGGCCAGCGCAGCCCACGGCGGGCAGCCGTCAATGATCAAATCGGCCGACATCCCTGCGGCACGGACCGAGCTGACCGCCTGATCCAGCTGCGCCCAGTCGAACGTCCCAGGACCGCCGTACTGCACCCAGTCCCAGTTAGCGTCCACCCTGACCGAGGTAATGCCGATGGCTTTCATGGCCGCCAACTGGGACGCCTGCACCGTTGGTGTCTCCCCAATCAAATCGGGGTCGGATATCCCGAAATGAAGCGACTGGGATTCGGATGCCGACGCCAGGTAGGTGACGCCCAGGCCCACGAGCAAGGCGGTAATCAGTGTGACGATCGTGAGCGGTCGGAACTGCCTCGCCATGACATAACCTCACCAACTGCACACTGGCACCAATGCTGCGGGCATGGTCGCCCTCAAGCGAGCCACGGTCACGCTGACATCCACGAGTAGTCCGTCCACCTCGTATTCCCGCCCTCCATAGACACACACCTTCTTCCCAGGCCAAGGATGGGCTAATCTCAATCGGTAGAAGCAATTGAGATCAGGTTATCTCCGGGATGATCGGCGATGAGAAGCTCCGCAAACACTTCTGCTGGCGTCCTGAATTCCAGGATAGCACGGGACCATTAATCTCATCCGCCGCGACATTCAGGCAGCGAATGTTGCCGGTGATATCCGTGCCTTTCGGGAAATACTCCCGCACCAGTCCGTTGGTATTGTCGTTGGTTCCCCGCTCCCACGGCGAGTGCGCGTGTGCGAAGTAGAGGGGGATGTCGGCGTGGGTGAGGGCGGCGTGCTGGGCCATCTCGATGCCCTGATCCCAGGTGACCGACCGGAGCAGGCCCGCGGGCATGTCCTGGACCGACTCGATGACCGCCTCGCGGACCCTAGCGCGTCCCGGCCATCCGGCAGCGCGACCGGCACCAGGTAACGGTTCGTGCGTTCCACCAGGGTGCCCATCGCGGTCTTGCCGGCCCTTGCCGATGACCAAGTCGTTCTCCCAGTGCCCGGCCACCTTGCGGCCATCGGCCCGGTCGGCCGCTGCGAGATCGATGTCATCCCGACAATCCGGGCGCCCCTGGAGCGGGACCGGCCGCGCGGCTGGCGGCGGGTGCGGCCGGTCCGGCGCGATCTCCAGCTCCCCTTCGGCAGCGCGTACAGCCAGGTGTAGATCGCCTCATGCGAGATGGACATGCTGGTCTCCCCGCGGTTGCGCTCAAGGCGCAGCCTGCCCGAGATCTGCTGTGGCGACCACGCTCTCCCCAGATCGCAGATCACCCGATCCCTTAACTTAACCGCCTTCGATCAGCATCCAGCTTCCGGCACTTCGGCCGCCCCGCGACAATCGCGAGCCGGTATCAGCACGGTGTGCCCGGTATTTCACCCTTCCGCCGCCGGGCGATCTCCCGTGACACGACCAACTCGCACCTCCCGATCAACCTGGCTCCATTGGCCAGCCCGCAGGAGATCTCCTCCCTGTCAGCCGATGTGAGTCTTCTCCGGCGCACGCTTCCCCCGATCTGCTCGCGTGTCCGCCAGAGCCTCGCACGCCCGAAGATCACCTACCCGAAGATCCCGTACTCACGAAAGACATGATTGCCCCATCCGCCCGATTGCCTCGACCGGCTGCGATCAAGCGGTGTTCGGGTGAGACCCGTATGATCCAACTCGCTCCTCGGAGGGGTGACCGTGATTGCCTTCTTCGCGCTTCTCATCGAGGCACGGCAAGAATTCGGTCGTAAAGGTCCATCCACTGGGTGACCAGATAGTCCCAACGTCGGCTGCTGGCGCGGCGAACACTGTCGGCAGACAGCTCGTCAAGAGCCAAGCCGTCACCGAGCAGGTCCCGCAGGGCGGCCGCCCAGGCGGCCGGGTCGTCCGGCGGGACAAGGCGACTGGTCAGGCCCGCATCGCGCAGTTCGGGAATGTCGGAGGCGACGACCGGAAGGCCGGCCGCCCCAGCCTCGAGGAGAACCAGCGGCATGCCCTCGTGGGTCGACGGCAGCACGAGCAGCGAGGCCCGGAGCATAGCGGCGCGAACCTCAGTCGGCACCCGTCGGCCGACGAAGTTCACGTTGGCCAGCCCGAGCTCGGCGGCGAGACCCTCGAGCGCCGGTAGGTCCTCGCCTTCGCCGATCACGGTCAGCCGGGCGTCCGGGAGCTCGGCCATGGCCCGGATGACGACGCCCAGGTTCTTTTGGGCCGTCAGTCGGCCGACAAAGAGGATCTCCCCGGGCTGGGCAACACGCCGAGGATGCACGAACCAGTCCTCGTCGACGCCGTTTTCCATCACGACGGCCCGGTCGGGGGCCACGCCGTAGGCCCGGATCACCCGCCGACGCATATCCTCGGTGAGGCAGACGACGGCGGCGGACCGCCGCAGGACGACGCCGAGCACAACCCGCTGGTAGGTGGGAAGAAGGCGACCGAGACGACCGGAGGGCCGGACGAGCAGGTGGATGTGGGACACGTACGGCCGCCCCAGGAGCGCGCATACCAACCCGACCGTCTCGGGGACGAAGGCCTGACCGGTGTGGAGGTGAAAGAGTGCCCCACGCGCCCGGCGGGCCAGCGCGACGGGCAATCCCGGCATTAGCGGCGTGTGAGCCACCTCACGCGCCCACAGGCGCTGAACGAGTATTTCATCTGGGTGCCCGGACCCGGCCGGCAATCGGGAGGAGACGACTACCACCTCGGTGTCGGCACGGGCCAGCGCCCGGGACAGCTGCTCCACCACGCTCTCCTGCCCACCGAGGTGCGGGGGGTAGAAGGCGCTCACCTGCACTACCCGGCGAGGACGAGGCCGGCAGATCGCCCGGTAGTCCTCGACCATCGCCGCCGCGACGTTATCGGTACTCAGGCGCTCGGCCATCAGGCCGTAGGCGTCGCGCAGGCGCGCACGCAGATCGGGCGACGCCAGTACTCGGTCGAGTTCTCGGGCGAGAGCGGCGCTCGACCCGGGAGGCACGACGATCCCGACATCGGCGAGTGTCTCGCCGAGCCCCCCGACTTCGCTAGCGATCACCGGGGTCTGCGCGGCAATGGCGATGTTAAGCACGCCGCTCTGGTCGACCACCAGGTAGGGCAGGACGACAACATCGGCCAGGGTGAACAGCGAGTGCAGGTCTGCGTCGTGGACATAGCCGACGAAGGTGATCACCTCCTCGAGCCCGGCATCGCGGACCTGGACCTTGAGCCCCTCGAGGTACTGGCGATTGCGAGCCTGGAAGACCCGGAAGATCCCGTGGCGCTCGGCCGGCTCACCGGCAACGACGACCCGCGGTAGCGGACGGCCGGCGTCGGCAAGCAGCCGGACGGCGTCGATCAGGACCTCGATCCCTTTGGTCTTGTAGATGAACCCGAAGCTCAGGACTACCGGCGACTCTCCGAGGTTCCAGCGGCGACGCAGCTCCTCGTGGTTGCGGTCCTGGTCGGCGAAGTCGAACGTCCCGTGGTCGATGCGGCGGATCTTTCTGTAGGGGACGTGGTACTGCTCGACGAGGCAGTTCTCCGCCAGCCGACTGTGCACGTATACCCGGTGAAAAAGCCGGGTGAAGACGTTGTAGAACGCCACGCTCAGCCAGCCGTAGAGCTTCCGGTCGGCGTAGGCGTCGTGGTAGGTGGCGACGATCTGGGGGCCCCCGGCGATCCGGAGGGTGCCAAGGATGATGAAGAGCGGGCCGATGAGCAGCAGGTAGGTGGAGAGGTCGAACTGCAAGTGCACCACCTCATAACGGCCGACCGCCAGCTCACGCCGGAGCCGCCACCACGATCGGGGGTGCATTGAGAGGATGGCGCGCTGGCCGTCCTGCCCAACGCCGTCGCGGGCCAGGCTGTACACATCGACCTCGGTTTCGCTTCCACCGACCCGGCCCAGGGCGGCGACCAGCTTGGCGGCATAGTCGCCGATGCCGTCGCGACGCGGAGGGTAGACCGAGACCAAAGCTACCCTCATGGCCGACCGTTCCCGGCGGTGACCGCGGCCGCCCCGCTTATCGAGAGCAGAGCAGCGGCGTGGCGGACAGCCGTCATAGACCATAGCCCGATCCAGGTCAGCGACCACTGGAGCCTATGGCGTAAGGCTTGAGTCGCGCGCAGCGCGGCTTTCGTGCGAGGCACCTGCTCGACCCACAAGATGAGCCGGTAGCACAGGAGTCGTCCGAAAGCCAGGATCACGAGCAGGGTAGCGAACCTCCCATCAGTGTCGGAGTGAATGACCAGCTCCGGACGGCGGCGAACGACCTCGGCGCGCAGACCGGGATTGAGCACGAGCAGACCAAGAACTCTGGCGGGCAGGCCGAACCTGGTCCCGTCGAGCGACGTGGCCCACATCCGGTGCGCCGAGCGCTTCAGCCCAAATAGCACGACAACCTCCTGGTCCTCGGTCAGCCGGTCGAACAGCGCCAGCCGATACGGAGCACGATATTGCGGACGCTGCATATGCGGGCGCCGCTCAACTCGGCTTCGGTGGCGACCGGCGTGGCGCCGACTCAGCGATCCGGGTCACCCGGTTACGGAGCACATGATCAAGGCTAAGAGTCACGGCTGCTAGACTAGCGCGCTGTCCATGAATGTTCGCGCACTATCCATGAATGTTCGCCGGGTTTGATCATGCGACTTGGTCTCCAGCTCTACGCGAACATCTTTTTGTTGATACTAATTCGTGAACGAGTTGGCTCCTCGGCAGTCTGCTTGATGCGCTTTACGCCTTCCTGCGCCGAGCGCAGCAACTTGCGCATCAGCTGCTCGGTAGAGCTAAATATCTTGCCCTGCAGGGTAACCGCAAGGAAGAATACAGGAATGATAGAGGCCGATACGAGATAGAAGTCTGAATTAAACATGGCTATCTCTTGCTAGTCCGATCAATCGCGACGCTGGATTGGACGAGCCACTGACGCGGTGCGGTGAGTGCGCGGGTCCTGCAAATATTGTTTTGGGGACTTGCATGACAAGAGCCCGGCTCGCGAGCCGGGCGGCGGTGCGAATCGATCTTAGGTCAATTGAGGCCCTCCTGCCGCTTCCGTGGGAAGATTCTTGGTAATCGTCCGGGGAGGGTAACATTCACCCCCAGCTTTGGCGCCCCCGACCGTGCTGTGGTGAGGCGAGGTGACTGTGCGCACTTGGGTCCGGTTTACGGAGGGTCGGGGATGAGCGGCATCCAGGGGTGGCCGAGGAGTGCGTCTCGCAGCGCGGTGAGCATGAGCACGTCGGCCCCGTGCTTGGCGGCGGCCATTAGATGTAGCCGCGCATCGCGTACAGCTGCCGGGTGGTTTCCTCTGAGCGGAGCCGCCCGGAGATCTTGTGCTGTGTCTTGGCGGGCCTCAGGTCGCGCTCGGCGTCGTTCGAGGTGGGCGGGATCCGCAGGTCGCGGGCGAACCGCAGCACGTCGTCCTCGCGTGTCCATTCACGGGTTTGGGTCCGTGATGTCAGGCGGTTGCGGTTACTGGTAGCCAGGGTTTGCCGGCGAGGGCGGCATGTCATCGCAGGCCGAGGACGGCGCTCGGGTCAGACTCGTGTGATCCAAACTCACTCCTCGGAGGCGTGACCGCCGACACCGGACCAGTCGACGCCCCCGACACGATCGCCCCCGCGGCGGCATCCCAGACGATCCCGAGCTTCGCGGCGATCGCCGACGGGCTCGCGCCGCGCGTCGTCGTGGCCAATGCCTTCGACGGACGACTGGACCGTCGCCGGGCGACCACCGCGCCCGCCCGTGGGTCCAGCCAACAGGTAACGAAGCACGGTGACGGAGCAGGCGCACAAGAGCAGTGCCAGCACCCGCAACGTCCCCTCCGTCGGCCATGCCGCCAGGTGCGTCGCGTGGATCTCGAGCGTCGCCGGATGCGTGACCGCGTTCACTGAAAGGTAGACGACCAGCCCGGTCGCCAAGATCGCCACCGTCTCCGACGCCGCCAGTGCGAATAGCTTCGTCGTCCCGCTCAACGACCCCCGACCTTGCGTTCGACCCCGACGCAACCGGAGGTACTCGCTCGTGCCCAAGCAAACCGCCAAGGCGAGGAAGGCCACGATCCCGCAGGTGTCGGTCCGCAGACCCGGCACTCCACGCCAGTAAGGAGCACCCAGATCACCCGGCCGGAAGCTGGCCACGAGGCACACACTGGCCCAGCACAGCCCCGCACCGTAGGCCAGCCCGGCCGCCGACGCCTCGAGCGCCAGCCAGCGGCTCGTCCCGCCCCGGACAGGTCGTCTTATCATTTATAGATCTCCGCACCACCATTGTTGTATACAAGGTTCTTGCTAGCCTGAAGGAATCCGATGGGGTACAAATAGGTAATAAGATCGCCATCGTAGTAGGTGGTTGCTCGGCCGGTGTGCACGGTCGAGTAGCCGAGAATCACCCAACTGGATTGGGTTACCAACGAGGGATAGATGTCCGCTATGGACTGCCGACCGGTCACGTCGGACGGGGCGGTGAATGCGAACCGATCCGAAAAGTTCTCAGCTTGTACGCCGTCAGGAAGCACGCCGGGCTTGCCCGCCAGCCAGCCCACTGCCGCCACCTCTTGAGGATGCGTATAGTAGATGTCATAGTACTGACCGCTATTGTTCAAGCTGAGTTGCGGCGGATAGCCACCCAGTATCTGGGGCAGCAGTCCCGTGGTCGAGACAAATATCCCGATACACACCACCGCCGCCGTTCTTGGCGCCCACACCTTTCCCAAGGGCGAGAACACCGTGAGAGAACCGGCCACGAGCACGGGTGCGATTAGAATGAGTGCTTCTTGAAACGCCCGAAGGACTCCGTAGTCAACCGATAGGTCAGGAAATATTGTGAGAATAGCGACCATGACGAGGCTTCCAACGCAGAGGAAGAAGTACTCGCGGCCTACCTGACGTCGAAATCTTCGCATCACAATGATCGCGATCAGGCCGATGCCAGCGAATACCTGTTCGCCTTTCGCCGCAGCCTGACGTACGACGCTGTTCAACTCTGCGACTGGGACGCCGATATCGGAGAGAAGATGGCCGGCGCCCGTGAGCGGGAGCGGCGTCGGGTCCTTGACCGGCGTCGGGTATCGGGCCACGACAGAGGTGGGCACGTAGGTGGACGGAGAGGAACCGGCTCTCGCCTTGAGCGTCTCTTGGCGATAATCGTTGAGGACAGTCTGAGGAGTCGCCGCGTTTCCAGACAGAAGGCTGTACGACACATCGCCCGATCGCACGCTACTTGAGTGTCCGACGAACCCGGAGATCGCCGACGCGGCGTCGGTCAGTGCGCTGCCGGCCGTTTGAGTGGCCAGATCACCCCACGCGAACGCGATGGCGGCCATCATCAGGATAGAGCCGATGCCTACCGTTCGGGCCATCACGCCCCACGGTGTCCTGTTAGCGTGGGGCGCACCTGTCGGTCGGCGCCAGCGGCGGGGGGTCAGTGCGCTGGCGTGCTGGGCCGCCCAGGCCGCTAGCAAGGTGCCGAGGAAGAGGTACATCGTTGAATAGTGCGAGAGCTCCAGACCGAGCGACGCCGCGAAGAGAGCAAGCCGCCGCCGACGCAGACTCCACTCAGTATTCGTGATCGATAGGATCGCCACACAGGCGAAGAGGAAGGCGATCTCCTGACGGTTTAGAAATGGCATGTCGGTGAAGAACGTCGGAAAGCCCACGAAGTACGCTGCGGCCAAAACAGCAATCCGTCCCGACCAATAACGCCGGGAAATCGCATAGACAAGCACCGGGCAGAGCGCGAACATAAGCTGAAAGAACACCTTGTACACATAAGGGTTATCGACGTGCACGATCTGAGCCAGTTCGGTGGGAAGAATCGTGATGCTCAGACACGCGTTATACGTATTGTGAAAAGCCGAGATATTCCAATGACCATGAGTCTCTGTTAGCTGAAAGACCAGGTACTCCCCCTGGATGTCATGCCCTGTCACGTACCAGCCCCGTAGCGAGGTCATCAACAGAAGCGCAAGAGACAGCAGATACAGGGTGACGCTGGTCATTCCGTCTCGCACCTGCCGTAGCCAGCACAACAGGAGCAAGAGCGTCACCACGATGCCGCCCAGCGCCACGAGGGTGACCTGGTCGCCAGCGCCGTTGTTGAGGCGGTTCGCGCCTAAGACTGCGAGCGCAACACAAAGTCCGGACGCGACGAGGAGACGGCTCTCTTCTGGCCCGATTGTCTCGATCTGAGTCCGCCACGCAAGCTTCGCCGGGTGTCGTCGTCGAAAGAGATACAGCGACACGGTGAGCGTGTCGCCAAGGAGGACAACAGGAATCGGGTCGAGGGGGCGTTGCACCCCGAGGAGGGGGAGGAAGGTATTGACGCCGAGCCCGGCAAGCATGAGAAGGAGCAGTCCCGCAATGAGGCTGTAACCCAGGCGTTCGGCCACCGAAGATCTGCGCCACACCGAGGTCGTGTACAAGAGATACACCGGATGGACTATGAGAAACCAGAAACCTATCGCTGGTCCGAGGAATGGCAACCGAAAGCCGGTCACAACCAGGACATTTGCGCCCGCAATGAGGCCAGCGCTCGCCAATGCCGACCAGCCGTAGTTGCGCCCGACGGCGGGCGGGCTACCAGGCTGCGGGTCGGCGGCTATCGACGGGGGCGACATAGCAGGGGTCACGAGATCACGTCCCTGGCCACCGGGATCATGTCGGTTCACCGCATCTGGTAACGTCACGCCCGGCACTTGCTCGACCAACGCTCCGTTGGTCGCAAATGTGACTCGTCGTTCACGCATGCTTTCCCCCCGGAGCCTTGAGGGTAACCCGGAAGTCTATCGTTTCCGGACGCCCGGGCAGCGAGACCTCGATGCGACAAGGTGAGGTGTCGCACGTCGGTCGGACCACTGTCGACACCGTCCACGTCGCTCCGGCGGCAATGGTCCTCGTCGACGTCCCCAAGATCTGGGAACTTCCTCCACCACCGCTCGCACTGAGGACGTACCGATAGTCCGCCATACGTCCCTCGTGGTTGCCGACCGTGAAGGAGACCCTGATCGGCTCATTCTTGACGGCCGTGGCCGGCAGGGCCGCCGCCTGGTTGAAGGAGAGGACGGTGTAGCGCGCCGGTTGCCGGAAGAGCGACAGGGCCCACTGGTGGCGACCAGCCGGGAAGAGCAGGCTGGCTGTGACGGCCACTGAGAGCGCTGTCAGTGCCAGCAGCCACCGCCGCGCTCCGTGCTCCTGGCGACGGCGTTCCTGGCGGCCTGGTCGAGCGCCGGGCCGACGCAGTGCCGCGGTCAACGCTCTCTGCCCGTCGTCAGTTTCTTAGCCGCAGCCGACAGCAAGGAGGGTTCAAGCAACGGTGCCCGGTCCCGGAACGGCTCGCTGGGATACCCCAGCCCCCGGACCTGGCCTTTCCGGGACTGGACACGTCTCCACTGCTGCCCCAGAGCTGGACGCGGGACGCGCATCTCCACACCATGTATGAATCCCGGGCCGACCGGGTGGCCGGGAGGGCTGGGTGAGCCGCACGCGCTGTTGTGATCGGACGCTAGGTGCTGAGCGTTCCTCCGCCAGTCGTACCGCTCTTCGGCCAGGCGCCTAGCGTAGGTCTGCTTGTGCCTCATACCATCGGGATAAGCTTCCCGTCCCTCTCGCGGTGCCTGCCTTTCCTTATTCTTGCAGCATGCCACAAAAGCTTTGTCGCTTGAACGTAAGCAAATGCTGTACAGCACGGACCGGGCGGTTCTGGTTGGCCCGACCAGAACCAGCGACCCGGCTCGCGGTCTGAGAACAGGCAAGTGAGACGGAACTGAGACGACCGGCGGCACCAACGCCGACTGCAGAGGGCTGGCCTCACGTTGTGCCTGCTCAAGGTGGCGGAGGCAAGGAGATCCGGCCGAGATCAGCCGTCCCACGACATCACAGACCTGGGCGGCTGTGACGTCCGCCACACCGATGTCTGGGCGGGGATACGCCCCTTTCACCCTATTTGGTCCCTATAGATGGATAGCAGCTGCGTGATATTTGTGCTCAAATCAAAATGCTCCAATGCATATGCGCGGGAATATCTAGCCATTCCTTGTTGCAGCTGGAAATCGTCTACGGTCGATTGGAGAGCTATAGTAACACTTTTAGTGTTTGGTTCAACAAGCTTTACGAGCGATTCATCCAGCCCGTATGGGTCATAAGCCGGATCATCGGTCATAATAACGGACAAGCCGCTCGCCATGGCCTCTTGTATGGTCACCGGGAATCCTTCACCCTGAGAGGGCAGTACGAAAATGTCGCACATTCTAAACACATCTGGTGCGTGTTTGCGACTAATAGCTCCGAGAAAGTGCTGGTCATCTCGCGTGTAACCATCGGGAGCGTTGCCTCCCGCGAAGACTAGTTCGAGGTTCTTCATGGCTTCAACCTTAAGCAACTTGGTAAAACCCTTTTTTGGCACAAAACGACCTACAAAGAGTGCGAGTATCTTATCTTCGGGCAAATTGTACCTTCTGCGCAAGGCGCGCTTCTGCTGTTCGGTAGACGGAGAAAACACCGTCGTATCGACGCCGTTTGGCAAGAATACAATTCTTGCCTCGTCAATTCCTCTGCCTATTAGAAACGCCTTGACCCGTGAGTTTAGAACTATAACTTTTTTGCTTGAGCGTAGAATAAAACGACCAGTGCTAGCATATACAATTTTTTGCATGAGATTAACAATTTCTTTAGGATGGGGCACCATATCTACATGTTGGGTCAAGATTAAAGGTTTACGCAAAATTCGCGCCCAGAATGCAGCTGTGAATGACGTAAGGTAGAAGGCATCGTGAGCATGTACAACATCGGCATTTCTGACTGCCTTGTAGCCGTGCCACAGAAGGCTTGGCGAATAAACGGGAAATACGGCTCCCATTTTCTCCTCGAAATAGTTCCAAGCTGAAATGCGACGTATTTCGTAGCCATTCAATTTGCTTAGCCCTGATTTTGAGCCACATGCGCTAGTGATCACGCTGACATTCAGGCCAGCTGCGGCCAAGGCCTTAATTTGACTCTCTGCAACCACTTCGATGCCACCAACATGAGGTGGCAGATAACTAACGAAGACTGCGATTTTCATTCATCCTCCTCGATTGCATTCACCCCTGTGGACAGCTCCAACGAACATCTTGGCCAGAGTGTCGCCACACTGACCTAGGTAAGCTCTGGCTGGTCTTCCTGCTGAGAGACGGCGGGCACAGTTGGACGCCCACGGAAAGTTCATCTGGCTCGTTCGCGCGTTGAGCAGCAGACAATGTCCGTTTCCTCCTCTCCCGCAAGAGCCGTGCGCGCTTGTTATCAGTCGGCCGGCCCGCGATCATGCTCACACGGTGTCACAACGAAGGGCCGCAAAGGCGATGCGGTCTAGAGAATAGACGCGCCAGGAAGGTCGAGGGATTACCGGGGCATCGATTAATTCGGGTACTAAGGAGTGCGGAGGCATGTCGACTTTGATCTTGTGATCTGGGACAGCGGAGCCTGGCCGGTGGAGTTGCCTTTGTGCTTTTGCGAGACCAATCACCGCGGCGATTCCAGCCTGTGCGCCTCAGCGAAACCGCGGGCCAGCGGATGATCCGTGTCCGGTGAACCGATCGTGGACTCTTCCGCCGTGGCTCGGAACCCGGGCGCAGTTCGAACGGTCCGCCGATGACGCGCCGGTGCGACGGTCCGCCGATGACGCGGTGGTCCGACGGTTCGCCGACGACGCAGTGATGCATAGCACGGTACGGCAGCCACAGCGGAGCCGAGCAGGCCACCGGTCGGCCACGCGGCGGTCAAGGCGCTCAGGCCATGAGGCGCCAGAAGCCACGCCAAACCACAGATGGCGATTGCATAGACGCCGTTGCTCAAGACGATCGCCCTTAGTCGACCCGACAGTCGGAGCACGGTGTGCAGCCAATTGTTCGCGGCAATTGGAAGAGCGGCGACCGCGAGCAGTATGAGACTCGTTGTTCCGTGCTGGCTGTACCTAGTCCCGAACACCAGCAGCACCCAGTGCGCAGCCACGACGAGCACCAGGCACGCTGGCAGGCACCAGGCCATTATGACGCGCCGGCTGCGTCGTAGGAGCTCTCGCCAACCCACCTCGGCATAAGATCCTTCGGCCAGGAACGCCTGCTCCACTGCGTACGCGACCGAGTACAGGAGCGTCGCTATCTGGAACGCAACGAAGTAGTAGGCCGCTGCGGGGGCTCCGAGACGGTCGAGGACGATGAGCGGAACGACCAGAGTAGGAAGCAGGTTCAAGACGTTCCCCGCGTAGTTGGCGCCCGAGAACCGAAGGAGGGGCTTGAGCGTTCGCAACGGCTTCCTGAGCGACGGCCGCCAGTGCAGGGCCGTGGTTATCAGCACCATGCTGGCGAGAGCCGCCGCCGCAAAGCCGCCGACAGATGCACAGAAGAGTCCATAGGCGCCGGTGCCGACGAGGATCACAACCGAGACAACCTTGGTGACCCCACCAGCTCCGCCATCGGTGAGCGCGCTGTAGCCCGCCTTGCGTGACGCGATGAAGATCGAGTCAGTGAGGAGGTTGACGGCCGCGGCGGCCGTCAACAACACGAAGCCGACCGCCAGCGCTGGCCGGTGCGCGACAAACGCGAGACGGGGCGCGAGGACCGGAATTAGGAGCACGTAGAGCAGCCCGATCCCGGCGCCGCAAGCGGCGACGAGAAGAAGCCCGGCGGTGATCAACGCATCCCGGTCGGGAGCGGTGGGCAGGTAACGGACGAAAGTGCTGTTGAGCCCAAGGAGGGCGAGGTAGGCGATGACCGTGGTCGCGGAGATCAACGAACTCGCTCTTCCCACATCCGCGGTGCTGAACAACCGTGCCACGATAATCCAGAACGCGAAGCCGAGCGCAGCCTGGAGACCCGAACTCAGGATCAGGTACAGCGAGTTGCGCACCATGTGGTCCGCCCGGAGCCGGGCCCGCAGCATTCTCCACGGTCCTCGCCGCGCGCCTGTCTCCGTTCGTGGTGCCGCGAGGTCACGAACACCTCGAGATGAAGGATCGGCGACCGCTGGACGGCCCAGCCTGGCCGGCACAGCGGGGACGTGGGCGGTTGGTGCCTCGGACCTCGTGACTGACACCAGTGCGGCGATCCCCGCCTCCCGCTGCCGAGTCTGCTTGCTTGCGTCAGTCAGTAGCGGGCAGGCCGCTGGGTCGATGCACGGGATCGGGACTTCCGTGCAAGTTCTCCGCTCATCCCTCGCTCCGGCAGCCTGGACAGAACCGCGCCAGTACTGCGGTGACGCCCGCCTTGGCGGGTGGCCTTCGGAGCGGCCGGGCGGCTCTCCGCGCGGCCGCTCGTCCCTTGTGGGGTTACCGGTGGCTGCGGTCAGCGAGCTTACACGCCGGTGGCGGGCGCGGCCGACGGCTTCGCGAAGCACCGTGAGGATGGTGCCCCCTCCATGAGCGTAGGCGAAACAAGCTGGGTAGCTGGGTTCCGCACCCCTTCGTACTCGGACAGGCCGATGAATCCGCCTTCTGCCGAGTCGACAAGACTTACAGACTCTGAACCGCACGTACTTAGCGGCTGGCGACGGTAATGAGCGCTCAGATGCCGCTTCCTTTGCTGCCGCCGCAGGCGGTCCCGATCGGGACGGCGGCACGCCGACCAGACCGGCTGCTACAAACGATCATGAACTGCTGACCAACGTGGGACTTTGCAGGGACCCTGGGCTCATAGTGGGCTGGGTGGCCACCATGAAGATGTCCTGCGCCCGGCTCAATTTCCACGACTGCCTGACATCGCGACGCTGGCCGATGCTTCACGAGACTAAGCATCGAATTCCGAGGGCAACGCGGGGACCGTCGGCGCGGGCCGCTTGAGGTGGACGATGGTGAAGAAGAACGCATCGAACCACAATCTGGCTCCCAGCACCGTGCACAACAGCCCGAGAATCGTGGCAGATGCGGATAGGCCTCCTGCGGCGACGGGCCCCCATCCGTCGACGAACTGGTGGATCACCAGTATCAAGCCGACGGCGGCCAGTCCGGCACCAACGACGAGGCCGTGCTCGAGGGTGAATGTCTTCTCCGCCCACTCCGACACGCGGCTCTTCTCGTCGAAGCCGATGCCTTTCGCGTGGGCCTTGGCAAACAAGCCGAGCATCAGTAGCTGGCTTCCCGCGAGAGCGACGAACGCGAGCAGAATTTTTGCCGTCAGCGCGAACGAGCTTCCAGCAAGACTGAGGAGGGCGAGCTGGCCAAGGAAGCCGATCGCGGTGAAGGCGATCCCCGGCATCACGAACAGGTAGTCCGGCGACAGCAGCAGGAGAAAGCGGAGATGTCGCCACCCATCCCTAAAAGAATTTAACTTTGACTCACCGATACGAGGGTGATATGTGATAGGAACCTCGGCCACCCGAAGGCCGGCTCGGGCGGCCTTCACCACGATCTCGGATGCAAACTCCATGCCCTCGCATTGCAAAGCCATCTTGTCGATCGCTGCCCTGCTAAAGGCACGGAAACCACTGTGCGCGTCGCTGACCTTCAGATTGAAGAGCACATTGAGAATCGCCGTGAGGACAGGGTTCCCGATGTAACGATGACTCCAGGTCATGGCGTCTCGACGGATCTGACCGGAGAATCGCGAGCCGAGGACATAGTCGAACCCCTCCTCGAGGGGCTTTATTAGATCCGGAAGTGCTCCGAAATCGTAGGAGTCATCGGAATCTCCCATGACGATGACGCGTCCACGGGCGGCGCTGAAGCCCTTAATGTACGCATTGCCGTAGCCGCGGCTCGGCTGATGAATGACGAGGGCTCCCGCGGCCTCCGCGACCGCTACGGATTGATCGCTCGAACCGTTGTCGGAGACGATCACCTCACCGAGGAGACCTGTCTTGCGTATGCCCGCCCAGGCTTTGCTGACGCAGAGCCCGACGCTGTCTTCTTCGTTGAGGCAGGGCATGACAACACTGATATCGATGACGCCTTGGTCTCGATTATCCATCATTGCGGAGATTCCCGGACTGCTTAATTCCGCATGGGATTCGACGAACTCAGACAAGTTTCCCCCATATTATATTGTAGTAACGTCCATATACCATGATAACGTCCATAAGAAGTCGTAAACAGCAGGAACAATCGCCCCTTAAGCCACGAAACTCCCTCGTACGGAGAAATGTTACCACGCCCTCATGTGATTCTTTGGGCGGCCTCTATGCTGTTCTACGCCATGGCCTCCTTCCCTGCGTGATGGCACGCTAGTGTCGCGTGAATGAAATAGCCCCTTACTTCGCGGTAAAGTCCGGTATGCCGTTGACTGTTGGCATGGAGTTGCCGGAATCCGATCGTGCTGAGCATCGAAAACACCGCTCCGCAAGCCTAAAGCGAATGGATGCGAAGGGTCAACCCTTCGCGCGAAGTTCGCAGGGGATAAAAGGGCCATCAATGGCCTGGCCGGATTATCAGTTCACAACCTGCCTGATTGTTCGCGGCTGTCCGGCTGCCGAGTCGCTTCTCTGACCCGATTCCGCGATTAGTGCGCTGAGTTGATCTTCGGGACGGTTGTTGATCTTGCGGCCGTGGCTTTGCGTGTGGGCATGCCTCAAGCCCTGGTGTGTCGCGCCGGGTTCGCGGTTTCCAGGGTTTCCGGTCGGGGCCTTGCGAGCCGGTGGCCAGGATGCCGCGGGGAGGGCCCGGAGGCGGGCGAGGACCTCGGCGAGCAGGCTGTGGCCGGGCGGGAGGTGCAGGGTCAGCCGGCCGGCGTGGCGGATCAGCCGGCCGGGGACGCTGACCGGCACCCGGCGCAGGGTGGCGATCATGGCTTTGTCGCCGCGGACACCGTGACCGGCCAGGATGGTCTCGCCGCGGGTAGCGGCGGTGAGCTGGTGCAGCCACGCGGCCATGTCGGCGGCGAGCAGCGCGCCTCACATCCAGGCGGTATTGACTTCGGTGTAGCCAGAAGGCAGATGGCGGAGGGCGGCGCCGTGCTTGCTGTCGCGGATCCTTCCCCGGGTGTCAGCCATGGCGCCGACGGCAGATTTCTCGCGTTTGCGCAGCTCAGAGGCTGATGGTGGAATGTTATCGAGTGCCACAGGTGTGGTGCAAGTATGACACGCGGGGTGTCAGTTCCGGCGGATGGTGGCGTTGAGCTGGGCCATGAGCTCGCGGTTGGCGGCGCGGGCGGCGGCTAGCTCCTGGTCGCGTTCTTCGAGCTGGAGGCGGAGGTCGATGGCCCGCTGCTCGAGGTGTGTGACCTTGTGGTTGAGGGCGTCAAAGTCGGCGGGCGCCCGGATTCACGCCATGCTTGTTCGCCGAGTGCCTCGGACAGGCGGTGTTCGAGCTGCCGGACGTGCGCGGCCAGGCGGAGGGTGCGTTCCTGGGCGGCGAATAGGTCGGCTTGCAGCGAGGCCCGGGTGACCAGCGGGCCGGTGGCGCCGGCCGCTGGCGGGGCCGTCTCGAGGGCGTGGACTTGTGCGAGCAGGTCGCGGTGACGGTACAGGAAGGTGCGGTCGACCCTGGCTGCGCGGCTATCGCGGACACGCTGATCTCCTCGCCATGTGCGTTAGCCCGGTTGAGGACGGCGATGACACGCTTACGGCGGCGGGCTGAATCGGCTTGCCGTCCGGTCAGCATCGGCCCGGCACGCCGGCTGGCCGCGGTGTCGCGCCGGGCTGCGGTGCTGCCTGCGGTGGTGGTCATGCAGTGGCCTCCGTGTTCGCTGTCGCGGTGCTGCGGACTGCGGGCATTCCGAGCGAGACGGCGCGGTGGCGGCGGACTGCGGCTACCGCATCGTCGACGGCGCCGCGCTCGGTGCCTGCCAGGCCGTCCAGGCCGCCTTCGATCTGGCTGATGAGCCTGCGGATGCGGGTGATCTCCTGCTGCGCTGGGGTGGCGTCGGCGCGGGCCCAGTCGTCGACGCCGTCGATGGCGGCGGCGAGGCGCTCGCGGGTGCGCAGCAGGTCATCGAGGTAGGCGGTCAGGTCGGGCAGGTAGGAGACGTCGGTGCGGAAGTGGTCGCAGCCGGCGCAGCGGAACCGGATGGGGCAGGCGCCGCCGCCGGCGGCGACGTTGGACGGCTCGGCGCAGCGGCCGTAGGGGACGGCGACCTCGCCGATCGCATATCGGGGCGTGCTCGGCGTCCAGCAGCGCCTACGTCCCGCCAGATCCGGTTGCCGTGCCGGTCGAAGGCCATCGCGGTCACCTTGTCGACCGCGTCGCGGCGGCGGTCTTCGCCGATCCGCTCTGGCGACGTCGGATATCGCGACTGTCTGAATGCCTCTCAGGCTGGGGTGGGTTCTGCGTCTTCTGGGGGCTGAGGGGGGCCGGTGCCGCGTCGGCTGACGTCGGCTGCGTAGGCCATCCAGTCCCCGGCCGAGGCGCGCTGCCATGCGACGGCGACGCTGATGTGGATGCCGAGCAGCCGGGCGAACAGCGCAGCGGGCAGGTCGGTGGCGAGCTGCAACAGCGCGGCCGAACGGGACTGCCCGGAGCGGACGCCGAGCTGGCGGAGACGTTCGGCGAGCTGGCAGGCGCTGATCGGGCGTCCTGGCTGCCCGCCGGGGAACAGCCACGGGGAGGTTACCTGGCCGCCGATGGCGGCATGGCCGTGCCGGGCGGTGACGACCTGCAGGGCCAGGGCGTCGAGCGGCTCGGGGGAGGACGACCGGCTCGCGGCCCAGCCGGATCCGCACATCGTTTCCGCTGGCCTGAATATGGCCGGTGGTAAGACGGCTGACCGCGGCCGCGTTTTGTGCGTAGAGCAAGACGAGCAGCCCGGCGACACGGTCCTCGGGCTTGAGGGTGCCGTCGTGAAGAAGCCAGCGCGCCTGCTCCCAGCGGGTCTCGGTGTCGATCACGCCAGTCGGCCCGGCCCAGCGGACGGCCGCGAAGTCCATGCTGGCCAGTTTCTGCTTGCGGGCCCAGCGGACGAAGTTTCCCGCGTCGGTGCGGTGGCTGGCCTGCGCGCTGGCCAGCCATGCCTCCAGGTCGCCCTGCCGGGCTGCTGCCAGGGTGAGGTCGTGAGCGGTGAGCCAGTCAAGCAGGGCGATGGCGGCCTTGATGATCCGCTGAGCGGCCACGACCTGGCCGTGGGTGGCACGAGTGCCGCCGAGCCGGCCGCGGAGCCGCCGGACCACGTGCCAGACGGCGTAGCGGTGCAGCAGCTGCTGCTGGCCGGGGTCGGGGCATTCGCCGATGACACAGGCGATCCAGTGATTCAGCCGGGTCATCTGCTCATCGCGCGGCGGCAGCGTCCCTATCGCGACCAGGACGCTGCGCAGGTGCTCGACGGTCTTGCCGGGCGGCAGTTCGTCGAGGACCCGGTGAGAGAGCTGCCTGGCCGGATCGAGGCTGTCCAGGATGGCCGGGGCTGCGCTCTTATCAAGCCAGGCGGCCACGGTGCCTGGCCGACCCGCCGTGTCCAGGGCGTGATAGAGGGCCTGCAGTTGCGGGCGGATCTCCCCGTCCTTGTTGCCGAGCAGGTCACGCAGCCGCTGCTCCACTGTGCAGCGGCCGCACCGGCCGGCATGGATGCGCCTGGGCTGCCCGCAGCCCGGGCAGCTGCGCCAGAAGCCGGGATCACGGCGGGTGCAAGCCGAGCAGAGCGGCTCGCTAGGGGTGCCGCCGCGGACCCGCCCGGTCTCACCGCAGCCAGCGCACCGGGTCCAGCGCTGCTTGCAGGCCCGGCACCAGGGCTTGCCGGTGGCTTTGGAGATCACGCAGGGGGCGTCCTTCCCGCAGATTCCCCGTGCTCGACGAGCCCATCAGTGACATGACGGTCCGCGCCGGGACTCCAAGGATCAAACATGGCTCGGCCTCCCACGTGGCGTCCCATTCGGCGATCGCCGTGGCGTGCCGCGGGCAATCTTCAACGTGACCCGGTTCGTCGTCGGGTGGCCCGGCGATCAGGCCCTGATCGCTGATTACCGACGGTGAAAATCCCGAACTGCATCCCTGCTCCACCCTTATCGGACCCGGCCCGGCCGGGTCGTCACGCCATCAATTTTTATTGAACGTGCAACTACATACGGATGATCGCTGTTCCCCGAGTCACCCTGTCTCGGGCCCGCAACGGTCCCCGGTCGTTAATCTGGTCGCCATGGCCGAGCCTGCCGCGAACCCCCGGCGGGATTCGCTGCAGCAGAAAGCCTCGGAAAGAAGCCGCGGGCAGGATGGAGGGTGCATGAGGCTCCTGGTCACCGGAGGTGCCGGTTACATCGGCAGCGTGGTGGCAGCCCGGCTGCTGGAACACGGCCACGAGGTGGTCGTGCTTGACGACCTGTCGACGGGGCACGCTGACGCGGTGCCGGCCGGGGCGGAGTTCGTCCAGGGTGACCTGAGGACCGATGCCGGGCGGGTACTCGCCGCTGGTATCGACGCCGTGCTGCATTTCGCCGCCAAGTCACTGGTCGGTGAGTCAGTGGCCAGGCCGGGTTTGTACTGGAGCCATAATCTGGGCGGCACGCTCGCGCTGCTGGAGGCGATGCGCGCGGCTCAGGTCCGCCGGATCGTGTTCTCCTCCACCGCGGCTACCTACGGCGAGCCGGAGCGCGTCCCGATCGAGGAAACCGCGCCGACGCTGCCCACCAATCCCTACGGCGCATCCAAGCTCGCGGTCGACACGGCGCTGGCCGAGCACGCCCGCATGCACGGCGTCGGTGCCGTCAGCCTGCGCTACTTCAACGTCGCCGGTGCCCACCCCGACGGGAACGGCGGCTGGCTCGGCGAGCGGCACACCGTGGAAACGCACCTGATCCCTAACATCCTGGGCATGGCGCTGCGGCAGGATGGCCAGCTCAGCATCTTCGGCGATGACTACCCCACCGCCGACGGAACCTGCATCAGAGACTACATCCATGTCGCCGACCTGGCCGCCGCGCACCTGCTCGCCCTGACCGCCTGCACCGCGGGCCAGCGCACGATCTACAACCTGGGCTGCGGGACGGGCTACTCCAACCTCGAGGTGCTCACCGCCTGCCGGGAGGTAACGGGACGGGACATCCCGGCCCGCATCGCACGCCGCCGGCCAGGTGATCCGGCCGTGCTGATCGCCTCATCCGAGCGGATCGCCGCCGACCTGGGCTGGCGCCCGGAACGGGGACTGCGCGACATGGTGGCGGATGCGTGGGCTTTCGCCCGCACCGGGCTGGGCGCGCGGTGACCTCCGCCCCCGGCGGCGCGGCGAGGGCCGGCGCTGCCCGCGACATTCCCCGCGCCGGGGGGCCCGAGGCTGGCGCCCGGCGCCTGTTCACCCTGTTGGGCTCGAATACACGATCAGGGCGGTGACCTGCGTCGTCTCGAAAGCCTGGGGATGTCAGGCGGCGATCTGGTACTCGTGCGTGAGTCCGCCGAGGACTTGTTTTAGGCGGATCCGGTGCTCAGCGAGATTGATCTCCGGTGGCCGGCTGTCGGCTTGAGCCGGTGCAAGCTGGCCGAGCGCACGGTGCGGCCGACCGGTGTTGTAATGATGAAGGTACTCGGTCAGCACCCGGCGCAGGTGGTGCTCGCTGACGATCAGCAGCCGGTCGAGGAGCTCGCGGCGCAGGGTGCCGATGACTCGCTCGCAGATCGCGTTCGCTCTGGGCGCCTGCGGTGGGCTGGCCAGAATCCTGATGCCGTCCGCGGTGAATACGGCGTCGAAGGAAGCCCCGGCACACTACGTGTTTCGAAGACCTTGTCGCCGCGCTGCGGGTGTGGGCGAAAGGCCTGCTTTGCCTGGAGGCGGCCGTTGAGCTGCTGATCGGGAACCGGTCGTGGCT
>Ga0181538_10001821_pt1 | contig 23163 bp, 18 predicted proteins | sample PEATcosm2014_Bin_40_FD_119773 | JGI IMG/M metagenome (GOLD analysis project Ga0181538, IMG submission 119773) | Peatland microbial communities from MTU Mesocosm Facility, Houghton, MI, USA - PEATcosm2014_Bin23_30_metaG | ecosystem: Environmental > Terrestrial > Soil > Wetlands > Peat | place... | reverse complement strand
GTCGCTCATGCTTGGTTCAATTTACCACCATCCACCCCGGCGACAAGTCTCGAGAAAAACAGTTTTTTCAAGGCAAAAAACCTTTGACAAACGCGGGGAAATGGTGTTTCTTTCCGCCGGTAGAATATGAAAACCACGTTTGCGAAAACACTGAAGCACGCGCCAGTCGCCGGCTGCATGGCCATTTGGCAGCGTGATTCCCGTCTTTTGGGCAGCGTGGGGGCGAAATTGTAATAACACCGACAAATTTCAGAAACCCGCGATTGCCCGTCAATCGCGGGTTTTCTGTTTGTCAGACCAAAACACAAAACGAAAGGCAAAACATGAACAAAAACCAAAAACGGGCCTTCGCCACGCAAGAGTGGCTTCGGCCACGCAGGCGGGTGCCGACCGAGTTCGACCCCGAAACGCGCTTCGAGCTGCGGCCCGCGCCTCCTGCTCCCTTCCGCGCATTTCAGGAAACGGAGCTGGAGCGGCTTAAAAAGCGGCTGCTGGCGGCACAATTGGCGTACGCAACCGAACCGGAGTTGAACGCTCCGTTGCGGCACGCCGCCAACGAGGCGGCGGCACTGGCATGGGTAACACTTTATCCCCTGCTTGTGTTTCCGGTGTTGTTCGAGGAAAAAACCCGGGCTGCCGTCCATCGGGCCAGACGCCAGGCGCGCATCTACGCAGGCAGCCGTGAACTGCTCGCCGTATGAAATCGCCACGCCATGGCAAAGCGGCGGAACCGCGCCAGCTTGAAGTGGGGACACAAGCGTGTGCGGGAGGCCGTTTACACGGGCGAAAGAATTCTGACGCCCGCGCAAACGGCTTCTCGCCACGCCTTTTTTGCTTATGTAGGAGTCGAGGTGACGAGACTCAAATCCAATTGCGGTAAATCTCACTGAAGTCAGAGACTCCTCACGCCGTCTCCTACTTTTCCTGGATGCGTTGAATCCGCGCGCCGAGTTTTCGCATTTTCACGTCCATGCGCTCGTAGCCGCGGTCGAGGTGATAAATCCGGTTTACCTGCGTTGTGCCCTTGGCCGCGAGGCCGGCAATCACCAGCGCCGCCGACGCACGCAAATCGCTTGCCATCACCGGCGCGCCGCTTAACAGCCGGCCGCCCTTCACAATCGCGCTTGGCCCTTCGATTTCAATATCCGCTCCGAGCCGCGCCAGTTCGCTCACGTGCATGAAGCGCGACTCAAAAATCCTCTCCGTGATGATGCTGATGCCCGGCGTCAGCGTGAACAGCGCCGTCATTTGCGCCTGCACATCCGTCGGAAAACCGGAATACGGCAGCGTCGTCACGTCCGCCGATTTCAATTTCCCTTTCCGCCGAACCACCAGGTTTGCGCCGCGCTTTTCAACGCTTACGCCCGCCTCGCTCAATTTGTCGATCACCGCGCGCAAATGGTCCGCCCGCGCGCCCTTCAGCGTGATTTCGCCGTTCGTCGCCGCTGCGGCAATCGTGTAGGTCGCCGCTTCAATCCGGTCGGGAATGACTTCGTGTTCCGCGCCGTGCAATTTTGCCACACCGGTGACGGTGATGGTCGGACTGCCCGCGCCGGAAATTTGCGCGCCCATTGCGCACAGAAAATTCGCCAAATCCACCACCTCCGGCTCGCACGCAGCGCTTTCGATGACCGTGACGCCGTCGGCCAGCGCCGCCGCCATCATCACGTTCGCCGTGCCGAGCACGGTCGAGCCGGCGCGCCCGCCCAGGAACATCGTCGCGCCGTTCAACTTCCTTGCCGTGGCGTCAACGTATCCGCCTTCGATTTTTATGGTGGCGCCGAGCGCCGCAAAACCTTTCAAGTGCAGATTGATGGGCCGCGCACCGATGATGCAACCCCCGGGCAGCGACACGCGCGCCTTGCGCAGCCGTCCGAGCAGCGGCCCCATGATGCAAATCGAACCGCGCATTTTGCGGACGAGGTCATAATCTCCGTAGCCGCGGATTTTTTGCGCGCGAACCGTCAGTGTCCCGCGCTCAAATTTCACCTGCGTACCGAGCGATTCGAGAATCCGCGCCATGAATCGCGTGTCGCTCAGGTTCGGCACGCGGTGGATAACGCAGGGCTCACCGGTGAGCAGGGTCGCGGCCATGATGGGCAGTGCGGCATTTTTGCTGCCGCTGATGGTCACTTCACCGTGCAATGGCACGCCGCCTTTGATCAAAAAACTTTCCATGAAACTTCAAACTTTGTAGCGGCGGTCTGCGACCGCCGCAGTTTCGGCGCTCACAGAGCGCCGCTACAATTTCGCAATCAAAATTCTCGCGCGCTGACTGTAATCTTCCTTCACCGCTTCGACAATCCACTTTTCATTTTCAAAAATCTGCCGGATAGCCTCCGCCTGGCCGTCGCCGAATTCCAGCATGACTTTTCCACCCGGTTTCAGAAATGCCGCCGCCTGCGACGCAATCAAGCGATAAAAATCCAGGCCGTCTCCGCCGCCGTCCAACGCGCTGCGTGGATCAAAGTCGCGCACCTCCGGCTGGAGCGTCGCGATCTCCGCCGACGGAATGTATGGCGGGTTGCTGATGATTAGGTCGAATTGGTGGGGCGAGACTCCCGGCGAGCCGTCGTTGGTCATATCCTCTCCCGGCTCGCGAGGCCGCTCGCCCCACCTTTCGGTCAGCGCCGCAAACCCGTCGCCTTGCAAAAATTCGATCTGTTCCGCGACGTTGTGGTGCAAGGCGTTTTCCTTCGCCAGCGCCAGCGCGTCCGCCGAAATATCCGTCGCCGTGATTTTTGCGGTCGGACATTTCACAGCGAGCGCAATAGCGATGCAGCCGGTGCCCGTGCCAAAGTCGAGGGCGGTTGGAGTCCAACCTTCAGGTTGCTCCGGAACACGCTGAAGCGTGAACTCCAACCGTTGCCACCCCAGTTCGGCGAGCAATTCCGTTTCGGGACGTGGCACGAGCGCGTGGCGGTTCACGGTGATTTCCAGTCCGCAAAATGAAGTTGAACCGGTGATTTGCTGGAGCGGTTCACGCTGGCCGCGACGTCTGACGAGTTCGCGCAGCGTGTCCACTTCCGTCGGCGCGAGCGTGCGCTCGAAATTCAGATACAATTTCATGCGCGGCCACTTGAGCAGATGCGCCAGCAGCAGCTCGGTTTGCAGGCGCGGCGATTCGACGCCTTTTTTTGCCAGAAAATCCGCGCTCTTCTGAATCGCTTCGAGAACCGTCACGCAACCAATCTAAATCCCCGGCGCGGAGTTCAAAGCTTAAAGTGCCGGTTGACCGGAACGCTGGATTCCTGTGGGGCGAGCGTCCCCGCGAGCCGGCTCGTCAGTAGCCTCGCCCCACCAAACTGGCCTGCCAACGTAGCGTTGCAAACCTTGCCCGGTCGTCTTAGAATTTTCTATCGGCTGACGCGCATGGCGGAATACAAAGTTCAATTCGAGGTCTTTGAAGGGCCGCTCGATTTGCTCCTTTATCTCATCAAAAAGGAGGAAGTGGACATTTACGAAGTCAACCTCACCCGGCTCGCCACGCAGTTCATCGAATATATTGACCTCATGCGCGTGTTCGACCTCGAGGTGGCCGGCGAATTCCTCGTGATGGCCTCGACGCTCATGTACATCAAGAGCCGCGAACTGCTGCCCGCCGACCAGCAGGTCGCCGTCGAAGGCGAGGACGAAGGCGAAGACCCGCGCTGGGAACTTATTCGTCAGCTGGTCGAATACAAAAAATTCAAGGACGCCGCCGCGCAATTGCAGGCGCTCGAAGCCCGTCAGGAAAACATTTTCCCGCGCCTGCCCGGCAAACTGGAATTGGAAAGCACCGCGCCGCTGCCGAAACCGGACGTTTCGATCTTCGATTTGCTCAACGCCGTTAATTCCGTCCTCAAACGGCTTGGCCAACGCGACACCGGTGGCGCTATTTTCGAGGACAAATGGACGGTCAGCGAAAAAATCGAGTTCATCCTGCGCGTGATTGCCGAACGCGTCGGCGTGCGCTTCTCGGAATTGTTTGCGACCGCCGCGAGCCGCTCCGAAGTGGTCTGCACCTTTCTCGCGTTGCTCGAATTGATCCGTCTCAAGCAGATTCTCTGCGCGCAGCCCGAAGCATTTGCCGAAATTGAAATCCGCGGCGTTCAAAACTCCGCGCCGCCCCCTGAAACGGTTGCGGCCGCGCCTGAAACCAATCCGCCGTCGAAATAGAACTCGCCTTGCAAATTACATTGCGAAGATTGTTGTTCGCAGCGCAATGGAGTTGGCTGTATTTTAGCCTTGCCACTATGAGCATTATATCATGCCCTTCACCGTAACACATCAACTCGGAAGACTCCCGACTTTTCCCGAACTTCAAGCATTGGCCGGACAGCATGAGGTCCAGATCAACGGCAATGAACGGGCCGGAAGCTTCCATCATCCTGACCAGGAGCATCCCAAGGTAAAGGGGAATTACACATTTAAGCAGAACGGCGAAATCCACGGCGATTTTACCGGCCACTTCATCGGGAAACTAACCGGGATATTCGTATTTACGAGTGGAAAAGCCGAGGTCACCATCACCGAAAAGCCGTTCCTGCTTTCCGAGGCGGTTTTGAAATCAAAGCTGTCAGAGGGGCTGAAAGAGTTCTGCGCCAAATTTCCACCCAAAGCATAACCCATGGCAATCTCCAAACGCATTCCCACCGACGGTGGAACAAGTTTCGGTCATAATCCCTTTGACACACTGTCCAGCGATGGACTCCCGCCCGGTCCTGAAAATTCGCCGACGGATTCCGCGCCACTATCGAAACCAGCGAAGAAAAATCGCGGGCGCGTGGACATCCTCCGGGTCAAAGCCGGGCGCGGCGGCAAGACGGTGACAGTGGTGAAAAACTTTGTCGGCATCGGTCTGCCGGAAAAGGAGCAACTGGCCAGGGTGATGCAAAAAGCCTGTGGGACCGGCGGCACGGTGAAGAACGGCCAGATCGAGATTCAGGGCGACAAACGCGCGGAGGTTGCGCGCATCCTGACCGAGGCGAACTTTCACCCGGTATTCGCAGGAGGGTGACGAAAAAAGGCTGAAGGCTGAAGACTAAAGGTTAAAACTTGGGCCTTGCACGCCAATTAAACTTTAGCCTTCAGACTTTAGCCTTTAGCCTTTCTTCATGAGTACGACCGAGGTCAGACCCTTGTTGGATTGGTTGCTGCGGAAGCATCCCGACACGCCGAAGAGCCGCGCCAAACAATGGATTCTGGCGGGACGGGTCAGCGTCAACGGTGTCATCGTTCGCAAACCCCATCAAACCATCACGGACCCGGGCGATGCCCTGGAACTGCGCGATCGCCAGGCTACCACTCTGGCGTGCAGTTCCGGCTGGCAGATTCATCCGCGCGTTTCGTTGCTTTACCTGGATTCCGCCTTCGCCATCGTCAACAAGGGGCCCGGCCTCATCTCCGTGCCAGCGCCGAATTGCGATCTTTCCGCGCTCAGCATCCTCGCCGATTTCCTGGCGGGAAAACTGAAAGCCCGGAACCGCGGCGTCGCCGGAAAGTCGTTGCCGCCCGCTTATCGCCGGCTTCAACCGTTGCCGGTTCATCGCCTCGACCAATATACCAGCGGCGTTTTTTGCATGGCCACGAACCCCGCCGCGCGTCACCACCTCATCGAACAATTAAAGGCGCATTCCATGAAGCGGGAATATGTGGCATTCGTAGAAGGACGTCCGCGCACGCCCACCGGCACCTGGCGGCAATGGGTGCAGTTGAGCCGGGACGAACTGCGCCAGCACGTGCTTTCCGCGATGCAGGCAAAAGGCCCCGGGGCTGAGGCCCAAGAGGCCATCACGCATTACGAAGTCATCGCGGAGTATCCGCTCGCCGGCGGCAAAAACTTCGTCACCAAATTGCGACTACGGCTGGAGACCGGTCGAAAACATCAAATCCGCGTCCAGGCTGCCCACGCCGGACTCCCCTTGATCGGCGACCGCACCTACAACCCGGCCTATCGGGGACCGGACCACGCCGACCCGCCCATTGATTTCCCGCGTCAAGCTTTGCACGCCGAAGTCCTTAGCCTCGAACACCCGGACCAGCCCGGCAAGCGCATGACCTGGACGGCAGAATTGACCAAAGACCTTCGCCAGCTTGAGGCTGCCTTGCGTTCCGGCCTGTCTGGGAGCCAAGGTCTCAAAGTTGGCTGCCGGAATGAACATCGAGCACCCAACATCAAACGCTGAATATCGAATCAAAAAGCAGCGGACAACAATGGACGCACCGGCATAACGACGAGTTTGAGTGGTTCTTTCATATTTTTCCAAGGATGACTGATTACACGGCGTGTTCTGACAAAGGCAAAAAGAATTCAACGATTTATTACCCTGTTGCCGCTGACGCGCAACGGACCAACGGTGTTTTCACCGGCGATTCCGTCATCCAAAAGCATATCTTGTATTTACCCCCAAACGGCTTATGGTCGTATTCATGGATACGAGTGGGCCATCCACGACGCCAGATCCTTTCGGGACATCAACCGGGAGAATCCCGGCGCGGAGGGAACACTGCGGAAAGCCGGCTAAACCAGGCCGCGTGACCGGTTTTCACGAACAGAATTTGCACCGACTTCACAAAAAGTTTCAAGATATTTGCCGATGAACAGCCCGAAACGGAAGAACAGGATGCGTGTGAAACCATTGGCCAATGGCCAGGTTTGGCACATGGCCGAATCGGACCTCCACGTAACGGACGTTGGCAGGCTCCTGGTCCAGTACAAGCTTTTCCGCGGAGACGCCAAAAAAACGGTCAAGGCGATGTCAACCATGCGGGTCGTAAACAAGTTCCTGACACAGAACAAGGCGGTCCTGGTTCAAGGATAGCCCCGCCTGTTTTCATCCTTCGACCAGCCGGGTATCGGGACGGAAAATTTGAAGCTGCCGGATCGCTGAGATCGAAGGCTTTCAATCCATTATTCTCCGCAGCCGTAAAGATTGACGTGGAGAAAAATAGATTTAGTTTTGTCCATGTTTTCCGCATGAATTTAACCATTCAACTGCCGGTTTTGCTTCTCACCCTGCCGGTTGCCGTTTTGCCGTGCCGGTCGGAAAATGTCAACGCCGCCGGAACCACGTCGCCGCCCGTCCGGGTCATCGCAGCGGACTGGCAAACGATGAAGGGAGCGCCATTTCGAGGAAACCCTGCCCTTGCGCGAGAACGACGTTCTGCTGCTGACGCTGACGCCGCAATGATGCTTTCATGAAACTCGGACTGGGACTTTATCGCCACCAACTCAACGCGGAACATTACCGCTTTGCCCGGCAATGCGGCTGCACGCACCTCGTCATCCATCTGGTGGATTACTTCCGCTCCTCCCGCAGCAACCAGCCCGGTGACCAACCGGTGGGCGACGACAACGGCTGGGGACTGGCGGGCGACCCGGAGCGGCTCTGGACTTACGCAGAACTCGCCGCGATCAAGAAGGAAATCAACGCTGCCGGCCTGGAACTGGAGGCCATTGAAAACTTCGATCCGGCGCACTGGCACGATGTGTTGCTGGACGGGCCGAAGAAGCCGCAACAACTCGAAAATCTCAAAACGATCATCCGCAATGTCGGCCAAGCGGGCATTCCCATTTTCGGTTACAACTTTTCCATCGCCGGCGTGGCCGGCCGCGTCAAAGGCCGGTTTGCGCGCGGCGAAGCCGAGGCCGTGGGCATGGAAGGTCCGGATGACAAACCGCTGCCCAACGGCATGGTGTGGAACATGGTCTATGACCGCAATGCCGCGCCGGGCGTGATGCCGTCCGCAACGCCGGAACAACTCTGGCAACGGTTCAAAGACTTTCTTGACGCGCTGGTTCCCGTGGCCGAGGAGGCCGGTGTCACGCTGGCCGCGCATCCCGACGATCCGCCCTTGCCAACCGTCCGCCAGCAACCGCGTCTGGTTTATCAACCGCAGCTTTACCAGAAACTCATTGATTTGAAGCCGAGTCCGCGCAATGCGCTGGAGTTTTGTGTCGGCACAGTGGCCGAAATGATCCCACAGGGGCGGGACGATGTTTACGGCGCTGTGGAGACTTACAGCCGACAGAGTAAACTGGCTTACCTGCACCTGCGCAACGTTCGTGGCCGGGTGCCGTTCTACAAGGAAACGTTCATTGACGAAGGCGACGTGGACATTTTGCGTGTCCTGCGGATTTTGAAGCGGAACAATTTCAACGGCGTCATCATTCCCGACCATGCGCCGCAAACGAGCTGCGCCGCGCCGTGGCACGCCGGCATGGCCTACGCGTTGGGCTATCTTCGCGCCGCGCTCCAAATCATCGAGAACGAGCGCGCCTGAATTTCATCGCAAAACAGCGTGATAACTTTCCGGCGGACCGAGGTAGCTGGGTTTCACGCCGCCCGGACTCACAACCAGTTTTTCCAGCACCACACCGGGGTCCACCATCCAGATTTTCAAGGTGTGATAGCCCGGCTCCGCAACAGAGTGCGTCGTGCGGCTGAAACGCGCATTGTCCTCGACGGATTTTTCCCAGTCCCGGTTCCCGTTCTGGGCATTGTAGTTCTGCGGGACGAGCGTGACCACTTGCGGCGGCTCATCGTCAAAGGACACCGCGTATCGAAGTCCCCGACCGGGAACGAAATTCAAGGTTGGACCAACGATGGCGTCAACATCAACCGTTCCGGTGTCGAACAGATACATCCGGTATTCCAGGCAGGGCGAATCCTGTTCAGGCATCGCGCTGGGCGCGTCCACCGGTGCCATTGTTCTCATGCCGGACAACGTCCGGCCATAATCATCAATCTTGATCCAGCGATTGACGCCGGTGTCGGTTTTTCCTGTGTAGTGTTCCGCCTCGATGGAAACGAAACCTTCGCCTTCCACGAAGCCTTGCAGGGAATCGCGCGTTATCTCCGTTGGATCGAAAGCATTTATTTTTACCGTGACGTTCGTACCGGTCCCGGCGAGTGTCACCGTGCCGCTGGCCGTGCCTTTCGGAGCTTTGTTCCAATCCACGCTCACCCACAGGCGCTGTTCCTGTTCGACACGGCAGGAGACGACGTGAGGAGTCTCTGATTTTTTTATGTGAGTCTCGTCACCTCGACTCCTGCTCGAAATCACAATCCACGGGTCGCTGGCGGTGGCGGTGAATTTGAAGAGCGCCTTTCCCTTGTTGAACACGTCAATGAAATGGCGCTGCCGGTTGAACACGTCGAACTTCGGCAGAATCGCATCGCCCGCGTCGCCCGGCCAGGCAGCGTCGGAACCTTCCACGGCGACACCCATCGCCGCCGCTGCCGGCACTTCAAGCCAGGTGAGTTTGATGGCGTCCAGGCTGTTTTGGGGTGGATCCCGCCAAGTCGTGTAACCAAGGTGCGTCTGGTCCATGAAGTGGTTCCATTTGCCGTGGGCAAACGTCTGGTTGAAATAATTCATCAAATTCGTGTCTGCCTGGAACAAGGCGCGGGTCTCCGCAGCCCAATTGTTGGAGCTGGCCCGGCCCTGTCGGGCATACAACGCATTTTTGCCCGCAGCGAGATACAACTCATTCACCAGCGCGCTGGCCTTGGTGGGGAACAACACCAGTTCGTAGAACGCGTCCCGCTTGTCTGCCGGCAACTTGCGGTAAATCTTCTCCGCCCGGGCGGTAATGTCGTTAAAGTCCGCCACCACGTTTTCCGCTTCCTGATAATTGACGAGGCTGTAAGTGTCGGGAGCGAGCAGCTCGGGTTTGCGCCGGCCGTTGTATTGCGTGTACCGGGTGATGATGTCAGCAATGTCTTCGGCGTATTTCGGCCCGAATTCCCGCGCCGCCCAAAGCCGGGTGAATTCGTCAAGATTGTCATTGGTCCACCGGCTCGTGTCCCAAGCCAGGTCCATGAAATATTCGAGGGGAAACTCGTAACCCTTGAAGTGGCCGACATTCACGATCCAGATCCGGTCAGCGCCGTATTGCTTCGCCAGCGACATCTGGTCCTGGATTTTGGAAATCGGATTGGCGTTGATCCACTGGTAGCTCCGCGGGCCGCCGTGATAATCAAAGTGATAATAAACTCCGGCGCCACCGCTGCGTTTGCGCTCTTCGGCAGTCGGCAGTCGGCGGAGGTTGCCCCAGTTGTCGTCGCACCACAGCAGCGTCACATCGTCCGGCACGCGCATGCCGGCGTTGTAGAAATCCTGCACTTCCTTGTAGAGGCACCAGACCTGTGGCAACTGTGTGACGTCGGGATTCATTTCCTCGGCGATGATTTTTCGCTGCACATCCACGATCTTTTCCAGCAACGCCTGGTTCGCTTCGGGACCTCCGGGAGCCATCGGCGTGTCATTCGCGCCGCGCAGGCCGATGGTGATGAGGCTCTCGTAATTCCGGTTCCGCTGGATGCCTTCGCGCCAGAAACTTTCGAGGACGTCCGGGTCTTTGGCGTAGTTCCAGGTTCCCAGAGTCTTCAAGTAACGCCGGTCCCATTCCTTTTGTGCCCGCAGCATCGGCTCCTGGTGCGAGGTGCCCATGACGATGCCGTATTCATCTGCCAGCTTGGGATTCAATGGATCGTCTTCGTTGAAGGCGTTGTTCCACATGGCCGGCCAGAGATAATTGCCCTTCAACCGCAGAATCAACTCGAACAACTTCGTGTAAAACTGGTGGTTGTAATTGGCCACACCCGGAGGAATGGGAGGATTCGTGCCGGGCGGGACCATGCCGAATTTATTGGTGATCCAATTGCTCAAATCGGGGGCTTCGTCGTTCAGGAAGATGCCGCGGTATTTGACCGACGGCGGTCCCTGCACGTATTTGCCCGGTTTCACAAACAACGCGTTTTTGTGTTCGGGCGTCACGTCCGCCCACCAATACCACGGGGAAACGCCCATCGCCTCGGACAAATCATAGATGCCGTAAATGGTTCCGCGCTGGTCGCTGCCGGCGATGACGAGGGCACTGGCGACGCCGGGCAACGGTTCCGGCACGACCTGGGTGAAAAACGATTCCCATTTGCCGGCGATAGGCGAGGCATCAATTTTCCCTTCGCGTATCAATTGGTCAATCATCGCGCTTCGGCCAATCGTGCCGACGATAATCAGATTTGCCCCCGGACTTTCTCCTTTGTGCGTAATGGCCGGCGTCAGGCCCGTGACGCGTGCGACATCCGCCTGCAGATCGCCCGCGGCGCGAATGACCCCAGCCCAATCGTTCGCATCCACATAAACGGCCGCAACGGTTTTTCCCTGAACGATGGGAAAATCGCCACGGTGGGGAACGTCCTCGATGCATTGAACCTGGCCAAGAGTAAATCCGTTGGGGATAAAAATAAAAAGGACCAAGCCAGCCAGTGGTAGGATTCGGTTCAATTTCATGGCTTTCAAAGGATTTTAATCGCGGCTTCGATGATTTACGATGCCAAAGTGCCGGTCCAGGGTTGAAGGCTGCTCGCGGTCGCTTGAAAAATCGGCGTGCCTGTCTCATCCCAATCTGGCAGGCTTACTGACAGCCCAGTCAATCGTTATGAAAATAAAAATTGTCCGCCTGTTTCCGCTAACGCTGCTCGCGTGGTTTATTACTGTTGGGATTCAAGCCGTTGAGTTGCCGATCACGCCCGGCCCGTTTCAGCCCACGATGGAATCGCTGACCAATTATTCGTGTCCCGAATGGTTTCGCGACGCGAAGTTTGGCATTTGGGCGCATTGGGGGCCTCAGGCCGTGCCCATGGAGGGCGACTGGTATGCGCGCAAAATGTATCAGCAAGGTTCACCCGATTACCAGGATCACCTAACACGCTACGGCCATCCGTCCACAAATGGCTGGAAGGACATCATTCCGCTCTGGAAAGCCGAGAAGTGGGAGCCCGAAAAATTGATGGCGCTCTACAAGAAAGCCGGCGCGAGATACTTTGTCAGCATGGGCACCCACCATGACGATTTTTTCCTGTGGAATTCCCGGCTGCATAAATGGAATGCCGTTAATTACGGACCGCACCGCGACGTGGTGGGCGTCTGGCAGAAGGCTGCGAAGGAGCAAGGTTTGCCCTTTGGCGTTTCCGAACATCTCGGCGCGAGTTTCAACTGGTTTCAGGACAGCCACAAATCCGACCGGACCGGTCCGTTGGCTGGCGTGCCGTATGACGGGGCCAACTCAAATTACTGGGATCTCTACCATTTCCCCGCCGAACCCGGTGACACCGGTTGGTACAGCAAGAATCCCCGCTGGCAGCAGCAATGGTTCAACGAAATCAAGGAACTGGTGGACAATTATCATCCTGACCTGCTGTACAGCGACGGTGGCGTGCCTTTTAGCAATGAAGTGGGTTTGAGCCTGATCGCCGATTTTTACAACGACAGCATCGAACACAATCACGGCAAGCAGACGGCTGTTTACACTTGCAAACAATCTTCCGGCGGCCGCTGGGTGCAGGACTTTGAACGCGGTGTCAGTGGCGGCATCAATCCGCGTCCGTGGCAGACGGACACTTCCATTGGCGACTGGTTTTACAACCGTCACTGGAAATATCAGCCGTTGAGCTGGACCGTTCACATGCTGGTGGACATCGTCAGCAAGAACGGCAACCTGCTCCTCAACGTGGTTCTGCGCCCGGATGGTTCGCTGGACCCGGAAGTTGAAACCATGCTGCACCAGTTGGCCGATTGGACAGCGGTGAATGGCGAGGCGATTTACGGCACGCGCCCCTGGCTGGTTTATGGGGAAGGCCCGACGCAGGCGAAGGGCGGCGCATTCAAGGAAAATTTCCAATACACCGCCAGGGACATTCGTTTCACCACGAAAGGCAAAACTCTTTACGCCATTGCGCTGGGCTGGCCGGACGACGGTAAACTGACCATCAAATCCCTCGCCAGGACCGGCGACGCGGGCATGAATAAAATCAAACGCGTGGAGCTTCTGGGATACAAGGGCAAACTGCAATTCGAGCAAACCACCGAGGGCTTGGTTGTGTCTTTGCCGGCGGCCAAATTGAGCGACTTGACCTGTTCGCTGAAAATTACCGGCAGCAGCTTGAAGCCGGTGACTCCGCCAGTGACGGCCTTGGCGACCGCATCCTTGCTGCATCAGGCTGCCGGTACACAATAAGGACATCGGCATCCGGAACGGATGATTATGGCGGAGACCAGATCCGAAACTCACCGCTGCAATGGAGCATGCCCAGCAAATACAGCAATCCGTCGTAGTAACGATGCTGCCCTGACGGAACTTCGGCATGCCATAGCGCCTCCACGAACTGTTGGGCGCGCGGGTTAGTGGCCGCAAGGCTGGCCACGGCATTCATGGCGATCAATCCCGTGGAGTGTTCGCTCTGGAGTTGATTGCCTTCGAGTGTGAATTGATTCCCATAAGTGGACAAACCCTTGGACTCGAAAAACGCCTGCAGCCGATCGCTCAACTGTTGTTCGCGGGCATCCTTCGCCCACCAGGACCAATCCACCGACCAGTTCATCGCCGTGCGCCAGGCATCAAATCGAAAATCAGCCGTATTCGTATTCCAGGAACCAGCATGCGGGGTGCCGTCGAAATTCGCGTAATCCGGGGCCAAGGCGGTTGCCGGATGGGTTGCGCGCGGGAAGAAATCGCGGCTGGCGCTGGCCGTTTCCAGCCAGAAGCTTTGATCCGGCACCGGCCCCCAGCGTGCCCAAAGTTCATAAAACGCAGGCAAATGATAGGAGGGATCGGTGAACTGCGGACGCTCGGAGCTTGGCGAGAATACGACCATTTTCTGTCCGGCATTGAACAGCGGCCCGGCGGTCACAGTGGTAACACTGTTGGTCCCGCGCTGGGACAAGAAAATCTGCCCTTTGATGAGCGCGCGATGCCGCAGGTTGATCAGCAACCGGTCGGCCTCGGCCTTGTAATTGTAAATTCCCGTGCCGCTGCCCCAGCGGTTCGCGGCAAAGTAAAGCGCCATGACATAATACGACTCGCCGTCCGGCGCCACGAATTCACTCATGACCGTGCCGTTCGTCCGCGCCTGCCACGAAAAAAAACCGTACGACGGATGCGCCGGCGAGTCATGATACAGGTACGTCTTTGACCAGTTCCAAATCGCGTCGAACTCGGCCTTTTTGTCCAGTTGCACCGCGATCATCATCCCGTAAGACATGCCTTCGGTCCGCACGTCGTGGTGGGCGATGTCAGTGATGTACGCCAGCGGGCCATTCGCGTTCGTCCCCGCCGGATAATAAACCGCCTGGGTATTGGGGTCGCCGTGAAACAATTGCTGGAAGGCGGCGTTAATTTTTGCCTTCACTTCCGCTGGGGAATGCCCGGCCTCAACAAACAGATTCCGATACTGGCCGGTAGCGTAAGCGCCTGAACCGTCAACCCCATCCTTTGCGTCAATGACCTTTTGCCCCTTCCGCAAGTCCGGCCCGGTGGGCGGGGCGTAAGCATACAGGACGACCTCTGAACCTCGGGGTGAAGCGGCAGGATGTTCCGGTGGCAGGCCCGCCGGTGTCTGGGCGGACGGCATGCCGCCGCAAAGCATAACGAAAGAGATAATAACAAATCTCATAACGGGTGGCAATTTATATTCCGGCTCCCGTCAATACAAACGCCAAAAACAAAACAGCCGCTGCCTTGAAACGGGCAACGGCTGTCAACTCTGAGTACGTTATGAAACAAACTCTGGTTACTTGCGACGACGAATCACACCCAGTGCCATCAGGGCGCCACCTAGCAGCGCCAGCGAAGTGGGTTCGGGAACCGGGGTGACTGTGACAGCCAAGCCAAAATCACGAATAGCGCCATTGATGGCGCCCATGTTGCCGTTGCTAAACTGGTTCATCCTGTAAGCTTGACCGGTGACCGTCTGCACACCATCGCGTGCCCAGTACGACGCGGTTGAAGTCGTCGGATCAATTTGAAGCACATAGAGTTGACCGGCGTTCAGGGTGATATTTGCATCCGCACCTGAAAAAGTTAATTCTGCAACGTTTTGTGCCCCCGCAGCATGGGCATTATAGGTAAATGAGTCGCCTGCTGCAAGCAAATCGGTTAGGCTTCCCGGAGTATAGGTAGATGATGTAGACGGATATCCAGAGACCGGATAAGCTCCCAGATCATAAAGCTCAACGTCGTAGGTCTGCACACCTCCCGCCAAAACTAATTGGATATTCTGCAATGTGCCGGATGAACCGAGCTCAAAAGATTGGGCCAACGCACCATAACCGCCTGCACCATTGGCCGGTGAACCGCTGTTAGCGAAATTACCTTCCGATGTAGTAAAAACATTGGCTAAACCTGTCTGGAATGTTGGTGTCCCAAGCCAACTGGTTCCCAAGCCGTCAGTTTCCGATACTTGCGCTTGAACTGACGTGGCAAGTGCCAGCGCCGACAATATCGCAAGGGTTTTGATATGACTTTTCATACTGTTTTTTGTTACAAATTTCAGTTTCTAGGTTTTCTAGGTTTACTGGCAGGAATATCTTATCATGGCCGTCTTTTTTGTGGAATGGACGATTCTATGATTTTTCAATGATTTAAATGGATAATTCTTCACTGACAAAGAGACCTTTCGCCTTGTGAACATTGGTGAATTTGATGGGTTGGCAGGGTCATGGCCCGATCTGGATGCGATAGAAGGGTTAAATAGGTGATTCGTTACCTGGCGTAACTCGGGTTTTCTTTGATCAAATGGACAGTCCTGTCATTTTGGTTTTTATTTGCGGGCAATGGCGCGGAGGTCATCGGATTCGGACCCGTGTCCCGCGATTGTTTCTGCAACATCCGGTATTCGCTGGGAGGGACGTGATTCACCAGCTTGAACACGCGGGAAAAGTAAAAGGGATCGTCGTAACCCAGCGCCGCGGCAACTTCCTTCACGTTGGCCGAAGTGGCGCCCAGCAACTGACGGGCATGCTGCATGCGCAGGTGCGTAAAGTAATCCATCGGCGCGCAACCGGTCCGGCGCTTGAACAATGCGAAGAAGTGCGATGGAGAAACATTGGCCAGCGCGGCCAGTTTTGCCACCGGCAACGGCTGGTCGAGGTGCTCCCGCATGTAGGCGATGCTTTGTTCGATTCTCCGCGCGCTTTCCGACCCGTTGTTTTCCGGCGAGGCTTCCCCGTCGCCATTGCCGCACACGGGGTGTTTTGCGAACTCGATCGCCATATCCGGGATGACCGCTTGTGATTCTCCGTTGCCGTCCCTTTGCACCGGTTGCGTCTTGCCGGTTGAACTTCTAACCGGCCCAATTAGTTCGATCGGCGAAAAAAATTGGCAGTCTAAAGCACTTTTGTTTTGGAGCTGATTCATGCGATGGACGGTGCGCTAAAATGTTTCTGGAGAACCAAGGCAACAGTGCCCCACAACCGGGGTTGTGCTTCCGAATTGGTGGGCAGGATGCGGGTTGCCGCGTGCGTAAATGACCGGTGTCGGACAACCTCGTTTACGATCGGCCCCACCCGGTCCCAGGCACGGGTCACTTCGCCCACTACCACCAGAACATCCGGAGCCAGCCCCGAGACCAGCATGGCGATGCCCACCCCCAGATGATGCGCCATTTGATCCAACGCCTTGCAGGCCTTGACATCGCCTTGCTCGGCCAGTCGCAAAATATCGCCGAAAGGCACCTTCGCGGTCGCGCCTGGGGAGCCGTCGCCTTTGCGGTCGGAAGTGGATTCGATATAATACCTGACGGCGGCAGAATTGGACGCCAGTGTTTCCCAACACCCGCGGTTGCCGCACCGGCATTGGGGACCATCCGCCACCAGCGCCACATGCCCAAATTCTCCTGAAACACCGGTCGAGCCGCGTATCAATTGCCCGTTCAGAATCATGCCGACCCCGATACCCTCGGAGACTGTGACTGCAACCAGATTGTGGACTCCCTCGCCGTGCCGGCCGGACCACAGCTCGGCCAGGGCGCAGGCGTTCGCAGCATTCTCAAGCTCCACGGGAAGTCCGGTAGCCCGTTCGAGCGGCGTCTTCAAATCCAGCTCGCTCCAGCCCAGGTTCGGGGCAAAAATCATCCGCTGCGACGAAATATCAATGCGGCCCGGCAAGCTCACCCCGATGCCTTCGTACGAGTTTTTTGGATATGCCCGGATCAGATCCAAAATCCGGTGACTCAAGCGGGCGATGAACTCACCCGGGTCATTGGCCGTAGGCATGGACTCCTGGGCTAAAAACCGCCTGTCCATGCTGGCTACGGCCAGGTTGGTCACGGCCGGTTGAATGTCCACTCCAATGACCCCGCACCGCTCGGCATTCAGATGGAGAAAAGTCGGTTTGCGTCCGCGCGGCAAATCCCCAACCGCCCCCTCCTTCAACCAGTGTTCCGAGATCAGCCGCTCGGTGATGGCCGACACGGTGCTGCGTTGCAATCCCGAGTAACGTGTCAAATCCGCCCGCGAAACCGGCTGATGCTTGCGCACCAAATTCAACATGATGCGACTGTTGATGTCGCGGACCGTTTCATTGGTTGCCACCTGAAAGTTGTTCAGATCAATCTTGCGCACAACACGCCTTCAAGGTATCAGTCAACAGAATTAGTTCGAGGTCCGAATTATATCCGCCAAGCAGAGTTTTGTCCAGTGGAAATTTCAGTTTTTTAAAAAGACAGAAGCTTTTGTGGATGAACGGGTTCAGGGTAGAAATCCGGCTCGATTTCCCAATTATAGGTGACCACTCGTTTTGATTACCGCGTCAAAAGCGGGCTTGGGCCGACAGTCACGATTAAACAGGAGCGGATACGCGGTGCGGCCTTTGACCGGCCAGTCATTCCGCCAGGAATCAGCATCCGTCACGCCCCAGAAGGTGACGCGGGCGACGACGCCGCGATTGGCCACAAAGACCTTGAACAAGTCCGCGTAACGGTTCGCCAGGTTCTGTTGCACTGAGGCCGGCAGGCCGTTCGTGTAGGGATTCAATTCGGCCCGCAACGCAAAGTTCATCGAAACTTCCGCAGCTTGCGAGCGCGTGGCCGGCGGCAGCACGTCCATGTCCAGTTCGGTGACCATGACCTTTACGCCGAGTTTTGAAAACGCCTTGATGGTTTCATCCAGTTGATTGGTTGTCGGCCAGGTCAAATTGTAATGTCCTTGCAGACCGACTCCGGCAATGGGAATGCCCGCGGCCTGAAGTTTCTTGACCAGGGCAATCGCGCCTTCGCGTTTGGACGCATTTTCGAGCGAATAATCGTTGTAATACAATTGCACGTTCGGGTCGGCCTCCTTCGCGAATTGATAGGCTTTGAGGAGGTAATCGTCGCCGATGATTTTTTCCCACGGCGACTGGCGCAACGTGCCGTCCTCATTCAACGCCTCGTTCACCACGTCCCAGCCGCCGACCTTGCCCTTGTAACGTCCAACGACGGTAAGGATGTGATTGCGCATCCGCTCCAACAAGGCGTCGCGACTGATCGGATTTCCTTTGTCATCCTGAAAAACCCATTTCGGCGTCTGTTGATGCCAGATCAAATTGTGGCCGATGATGACCATGTTGTTTTTCAGACCGAACTCGACGTAACTGTCCACCGGCCCAAAATTGTAGCGGTCCGGTTCGGGATGAACGGATTCCCATTTCAAAACATTTTCCGGACTGATGGAATTGAACTGTGCCCTGGCGAGCGCCGCCTCCCTGGCGTTCGATCCAGTGAACTGGGATTCGTTGAGCGCCACGCCGACCAGAAAGTCATCTTTGAAAGATTCTTTCAAGGTGGTTTGGGCGTGAACACTGGCCGACGCCATGAGGACGCCGATGGTAACCAGGGATATTGATATGAGATTTTTTTTCATAAGGCTTCAGCCGATGGACTTGCGGAGGCAAATTGTTTCCGTCGCTCGGCCAGTTCGTCGGCCATCTGGATAGTCATGCGCTTGTTGATCGGGTAGGCAATCAAGAGGATGGAACAGACGCCGAAGAGAATGCCGACCATGATGCCGCTGCACACGCGGAAGCCCTGCACGGCTTGAGCCGCATCCGGCAGCTTGGTGTCGTAGTTAAAAAACCATTGCATGATTTTCAGGAACGAGGATGATCCAAGCGCCAGTCCCGATTTCAGGGCGAAACCGATCGTGGCGAAGACCATGCCGGTGAAGCGGCGTCCGGTTTTCCATTCGGAATAATCCGCCACGTCCGCGTAGATGGCCCAGATTAAGGCAATCGTGGGGGCATAACAAATCGAGCCGATGGCCGTCAGCGCAATCATGGCGCCGACATCAGTTGGCTTGAGCAAATAAAACGCGAGGGCGCAGACCGTTGAAAGCGAAAAGCCGGTGACGGCGACGGCCTTCTTGCCGAATTTTTTGGCCAGAGGCGGTGAAAGCAGAATGACGATGATGGTGATAGCGGTGCCGAGCATGTTGATGATGCTGTAGGCTACGTCGGCGACATTTGAATTTGCCAAATCAGACCTGTCGCCGTGGACAATGTAGCCGAGCGTTTCCAAAAGGCCGGATGCCTTGGCGCCAGCCGGCACGACCAGGCCGAGCTTTTGCACCCAGTCATAAAGCGCGCCTTTGTCCGCGTAATGGTGATAATAATTGTAGAGCGCGCCACCACGAAAAGAGAGAATGCAGAAGTGACAGAGCGTCATGAAAAACATGACTTTCCACGGATTATTTTTGAGCAGGTTGGCAAAGTCCTGTTTGGGTGACGATTTTTCCTTGTTGATGGGCTTGATCCGCTCCCGGGTGGTGGTGAACGTAATCAGGAAAAAGACGAGGCAAAGGACGGCCCAGATGGTCATGGTCATTTGCCAGCCGTATTGTTTGTCCGCAAGGCCAACCAGAGTTCCGCCGCTTTCACGCGCGTGGCTGGCGGCGAACTTGGCGACCAGCGGCAGCGTGAATCCGCCCACGATGAACTGCGCCGCGTTCACCGCGATGAAACGGAAGGAATTCAATTTCGCGCGTTCAACCACGTCGCCGGTCATCACACCGCCCAGCGCCGCGTAGGGCATGTTGTTCATCGAATAAATCGACATCAGCATCGTATTGGTGATCGCGGCATAGGCGATCAACGCCCCCATGTTCCAGCCTTTGGGCGTGGTGTATGCCAGAATCATGATGACGCACCACGGCACCGCGGTGAACAATATCCACGGACGGAATTTGCCCCAACGCGTGTTGGTGCGATCAGCGAGGATGCCTACAATCGGATCGGCGATCGCGTCCCACAATCGCGGCCACAGGAGAATCGCAGCCGCGGCGCCCGCAGTAAGCCCGAACACGTCCGTGTAAAAATTCGTCTGGAAAAGAATCATCGACATGAAGACGAAATTCGCGGCGGAATCGGCGGTGCTGTAACCCACTTTTTCGAAGAACGAAAGCTTCTGTTGGAAATGTTGTTCGGCCATAACTTTTGGGGTTGGGTTTATTGCGTCACCGTCAAAACCACCTTCTGCAAATCAACGTCGCGCGAGGAAGAGCCGACCATGATCTCGAATTCGCCGGGTTCGACGACGTATTTCATGTTCACGTTGTAAAACGCGAGCAATTCCGGCGTGATGTCAAGCGCCACAGTTTTTGTTTCGCCGGGTTGCAGGGAGATTTTCTGAAAGTCCTTCAATTCCTTGACGGGCCGTGTCACCGAGCTGACCAGATCGCGGATATACATTTGCACAACTTCCGCTCCCGCGCGTTTCCCTCTGTTGGTCACATCAACGAGGACCTGCGTCGAGCCTTTCAAGCCGACTTTCTCTTTCTTCAACCGGACGTTCTTGAAAGCGAAAGTGGTGTAACTCAATCCGAAACCGAAGGAATAAAGCGGCGTGACGTCGTCGAACAAATAACCGCGGCGGGCGGAGGGTTTGTAGTTGTAGAACGCCGGCAGGTGCCCGACGGAACGTGGAATGGTGATGGGCAGTTTCCCACCCGGATTGTAATCGCCGAACAAAACGTCGGCGACGGCACGGCCGGTTTCCTGACCGAGGTACCAGCATTCAAAAATCGCCGGGACGTTCTGGCTGAGATAATTGATGGAAAGCGGGCTTCCGTTAAACAGAAAAACAATGACTGGCCTGCCGGTCGCAAGCATGGCCTTCACGAGTTCATCCTGGCGCCCGATCAAGTCCAGGCTCGTCCGGTCGCCCATGTGTTTCAGGTTCCACGCTTCGCGCGACGTTTGTTCGTTGCCCCCAATCGCGAGCACAATCACGTCAGCCTGCTTTGCGACTTCGACCGCCTCGGCGATTTGTTTGCGATCTTCTTCCGGGTTGCTTGCGACAACTTCGTCCTGGTTCCATGAACCGCCGATCGTGATTTTACAACCCTCGCGGTAACGCACCTTCACGCCGCTGCCGCGAACTTTGGCCTTGATGCCATCGAGCACGGTAACGGCGTGCTTCGGCACACCGGAATAACCGCCGAGCAGACAACGGTTCGCGTTCGGCCCGACGACGGCGATGGACTTGATTTCTTTCAGATTGAGTGGCGCAAGGTCATTTTCATTTTTCAACAACGTGATGACTTCGCGCGCGCCCTCCAACGCGATTTTGCGATTCGCGTTGCAACCGACAATTTTTTCGGCCTCCCCCGGATTTACATACGGATCGTCGAACAATCCCATTCTGAATTTCCAATAAAGCATCGGTCCGACAAGTTCATCCAGTTGCGATTCCTTGAGAATTTTTTTGCGGACGAGTTCGACGAGATGCAAATAACAATCCGGTTCGGGGAACTCGATGTTGACGCCGGCCTTCACCGACAATGCGCACGCTTCTTTTTTATCCTTTGCGACGAAATGGCCATGCGTTTCGGGACGATAATTCAATTCCCAAATCGAATAGTAATCAGAGACGACAAATCCCTTGAAGCCCCATTCCTTGCGAAGCACGTCGCGCAACAGCCATTGGTTCGCGTGCGACGGCACGCCGTCAATTTCGTTGTAACTGGCCATCACACTGATTGCGCCCGCTTTTTGAATCGCTTCCTTGAACGTGAAAAGAAAAGTCTCTCGCAAGACGCGCTCCGAAACATTCACCGGCGCACAATTCATCCCCGATTCCGGCTGGCCGTGCGCGGCAAAATGTTTCAGCGTGGCGATGACGCGTTTTTTATCTTTGAACGAAGCATCACCTTGAAATCCCCGCACGGCAGCGCGGCCGAGCCGCGCGTTTAAAAATGGATCTTCGCCATAGGTTTCCTCAACGCGTCCCCATCGCGGGTCGCGCGCCACGTCCACAACGGGTGTGAGCGCCTGATGCGCGCCGCGGGCGCGCGTCTCCCCGGCAGTCATGGCGTAAAGTGATTCGATCAAACCGGGATTGAACGTCGCTCCGAGTCCGATGGGCTGCGGGAAGCTCGTCGCTCCAATCGCGGCATGGCCGTGCAGGCATTCTTCGTGAAACATCACCGGGATGCCGAGGCGGCTGTTCTCGATGAAAAATTTCTGGATGGCGTTGGTCAACTCGGCCATCGTGCGCGCGTTTTTGCCTTTGCCCGCGTCGCTCGGCCGGCCCACTTGACCAAGGCCGTGGCCGGTCTTGAACGCGGCCCGCGCCTTCTTCGGATCAAAATCCCCGTTCGCATCAACGAGCGTCTCGGATTTTTTCTGCCACACACACATCATCTGCGCAGCCTTTTCTTCGGGCGTCATGCGCGACAAGATATCCTTTACCCGCCGGGCGGCGGGAAACGCAGGGTTCTTATAAAGCGGCGCACTGGCAGCGGACATCTTTTTCATGATGCAATTTTCAAAACTGGCCGGATGCTTCCGGCCACGATCTAAAATCGCGCGCAGTATTTCAATCGGAATTTTAGTCAGGAACGGAGGGAGCCAGGATCCACATGGAGAATTCTCTGATTCCGTTTCCTGCTTGCTGCCAGGGGCATGAATACAAAAACCTCAAAAACACCGAAGCCCGTGTCGCTCCAAACAATGACTTCCCGTCATTGCTGGCCTGCTGCCCTCAAACTATTCGTCTATTACCTGGAGGCGAGGATCGGAACCGCTCTCATATCACTTCAAAGAAAAAATCTCATGTTTTTTCAAGGCTGCCAAACCGCGCGGTAAAACTGGTGCGGGGAACTCGGGGAAACCGGGATGGTGATGCTCAAAGTGCTTCCAACGAGCGTGTTGGTGGAGACGGAGGTCCACGCCGTCAAATCCGTCGAACTTTGAATGACATAAGGCGTGCCGGGCTGGCCTTGCAGGAGAAGCTGCACCTGTCCGGGCTGGACGCCCAACGCGGAAAGCGCCGAAGGTCCTGGTGCAAACGTGAAGAGCGTCAGCGACAACGGTGGAAACGAACAGGTGAAGTTCGTGCCGGCCGTTGGAAAGTTCGTCGTCGC
>Ga0181538_10001820_pt1 | contig 23181 bp, 15 predicted proteins | sample PEATcosm2014_Bin_40_FD_119773 | JGI IMG/M metagenome (GOLD analysis project Ga0181538, IMG submission 119773) | Peatland microbial communities from MTU Mesocosm Facility, Houghton, MI, USA - PEATcosm2014_Bin23_30_metaG | ecosystem: Environmental > Terrestrial > Soil > Wetlands > Peat | place... | reverse complement strand
GTCGGTTTCGGCCTCAGCTCGCCGATACCCCGTGAGGATTCCACCTCGCCTTACACACAGAACTGGACCTTGGGCATTCAGAGGCAGTTGCCTTCCGCCATTCTCCTGGATGTGTCTTATGTCGGTAACAAGGGGACACATATTCTAAGTAATGTATACAACTGGGACCACCTCGGCCCGCAGATAGAAAAATACAACTCCAATCAGATCGCCGCGCTCGTGACGCATGTCCCGAATCCATTCTATGGGATAATCACCAACACGAACAGCTCGCTTTCGAGTGCGACAGTGGCCGCCTACCATCTCCAGTTGCCGTTCCCGCAATTCACGAGCGTCGCTGGTGACAACGCCCCATGGGACAATACCAGCTACAACGCCCTCCAGGTAAAGCTGGAAAAGCGCTTCGCCCACGGGCTCCAGTTCCTGGTAACCTATACCTGGTCGAAATCCATTGACGAAGGGTCTTTGTTAGGGGGCGCCGGCGAGCTCGGCAGCTTTACGAGCCTTCAGGACCCGAACAATTACAAGCTCGAACGGGGTTTGTCGAGTTTTGACATTCCGCAAGTCCTACAGTTAACTTACACCTACGAATTACCGATCGGCCGCGGCAAAGCTCTCGCCGGGAAGTCCAACTCGGTGGTCAATGCCATCATAGGCGGCTGGAAAACCACGGGAATTTGGCGGTATAATGACGGCCGACCCATAGCCCTGAGCCTTGCGCAAGGTCTGCACCTGCCGACCTATGGAGCGCAACGGCCGGACTTGGTTGGCCGCCTGGCCTGCGCCAGCGGTTCCTGGAGTGACCGCTTGAACAACTATTTCGCGAACCCGCAAGTCGTGACCACTCCGCCTAGTTATGCCCTCGGCACGGCCCCGCGGACGGATGGAAGCTGCCGGCAGCCGGGGCAGGACAACGCGAACCTATCGATTTTCAAGGATTTCTCGCTCTCCAAGTTGCGCGAGGGTTCCCGCCTCGAATTCCGTCTGGAAACCTATAACGCTTTCAACCATCCGCAATTCGGGGGGCCGAATACCACTCTCAATTCCGGCAGCTTCGGCGTGATTGCTTAGCAACCAATCCAGCCGCGGCCGGCAGCGGCGGTGCTCCAGGTGTATTGGTAAAGCTTCTGTGGCCGCCTGCTCGGAACATGGGGCCTATACATGTAGGCCCCATGCTCTGTGCCCTTGTCTTAATCGGCTGTGAGGCAGGGTGGGCGCAACGGCTTCCGCCCACAGAACGACTTGACGCCTATGGAGACCCAGGGTAACTTTGCCCCCGTCATGACCCGTCGACGGCCTCTCTTTTTGCTCGCTGCAACCCTGGTCCTCGCGAACGTTGCTGTCCAGGCGCAAGTTCCCGCCGACATTTATGACCAAGCGGTGGTGGAGTTCGGCCGGCAGAAGTACGCTCAAGCCGAGCAGATTCTGCGGCCGGCCTTAGCCGAGCATCCTCGCGATGCCCGCGGGCTGGGGCTAATGGGTTTGATTCTCGACGAGCAGCAGCGCTTTGCCGAAGCCGAAACATTTCATCGGCGCGCCCTCGCCCTCGCGCCCGATTCAGCCTCCCTGTACAGCAATTTTGGCAACCACTTCCTCCGCCAAGGACAGTCGGAAAGAGCCCGCTCGGCCTACCTCCGCGCCCTCGAACTCGACCCCGCGGACCGAAACGCCAACTCGCATCTTGCGCAAATGGCGGTGGACCAGAAGAAAGGCGTGGAGGCGCTCCGCTACCTCGACCGGCTGCCGAGGGAGGACCAAGCTGATCCGGTATTCCAGTTGTTGCGGGCGCAGGCGCTCAAGCTGACGCGGCAAACTGCGAGCTCGGAGGCGCTGCTTTCAGACGTTTTGAATCGATCAGGCAAGGACCCGCGCGTCGCCTATAACGTGGGAATGCTCTTCGCAACCTGGAGGAATTACGGGCGGGCGGAAGAAGCCTTTTCGGAGGCCCTCGAATCGGCTCCCGGGGAGTTTGAGGTGCTCTATAACCTTGGACTCGCGGCGCTGGCGGCCCATGATTACGACCGTGCCACCCAGGCGTTTCGGGCGGCACTCGAACAGCATCCTGCAGACGTTGACTGCTTGTTGGGCCTGGCGCGAGTCCTGGATGAGTTGAAACGAGACGACCAAGCGGCAGGCCTGCTCTTTCAAGCTCAGCGCGCTGCGCCCGACCGCGCCGACCTCCTCGAATTCTTGGGCGCGGTTCTCGCCAAACTCGGATTCTACCGCGAGGCGGCAGCCGTCTACGACCACTGTTTCCAGATGCATCCAGTCGACGACGAAGCCAGGCGCGAACGCGGCTACGCTTGGGCGCGGGCGGGACGGCTAGACGAAGCATTCCAGGACCTGAACTGGTATGTAGAAAAGCACCCGCGTGACCCCATCGGCTACTTTGAGCTGGCTGTTGTGGAGTCCATTCAGCAACCGGATCAATCCCTGAAACATTTCGATCGGGCTTTGGAACTCGACCCGCAGATGGTCCAGGCCCGCCTCGCCCGCGGCCTGCTGCTTCGCCAGGAAGGCAGGATTTCGCCGGCGCTGAGCGATTTCAAATCTGTCCTGGAGCGACAGCCGGCAAACTTCCATGCCTGGGAGGAGCTTGGTGAAGCCTTGCTCGCACTCGGCCGGACCTCCGAGGCTTTGCCGGCTTTTGAGAAAGCCGCAGCCCTGGCGCCCGAGAACGCCGAGGTCCTTTGGCGTTACGGCCGTGCCCTGATGCGTGCGGGTCAACAAACGGCAGCGCAGGAAGTTTTTAACAAAGTCAAAAGCCTGGGACAAACGTCAGCGAAACCTCCGGCCGCTTCCTCCGACATCCTCAGCTTGGATCCCTCGCGGCGAACCTCGGCCAGCGTGGCTGCCCTGCGGGACCTTGCAGCTGCCAACCCGGCCGACTGGCATTTGAGATTTCGCTTGGGGCAAGCGTTGCTGGCGGAAGGAAAAATACCGCAAGCACTGGAGGTGTTCCACGGGATCAAGGGTTCCTCCTCCGAGGGGAGTGCTTCCGCGGAGTGCGGCGGAGCATTGCTTGACGCCGGGCAGTACAAGGCCGCGCGGGAGTTCCTTGAGAGTGCCGTCGCGGCTGAGCCTTCGAACAGCTTGCGCCGCGTGGACCTGGCGCTAGCCGTGTTTCATGACGATGGCCCCGAATCTGCTTTGGCGCAGCTTGACAAGACCCCCGCACCCGCGCGGCAGGGTGATTACTACCTCTTGCGCGCCCAGCTGCTGGATGCTCTGAGGCGGCCCCAGGAGGCCGCGGAAGCCCTGCATCGAGGGATCCAGTCGTCGCCGACGCGGCCGGACCTTTACTTTCAAGCCGCGTTATTTATGGTGGACCACAATCAGGTCGAAGAGATGCTGGATTTCCTGGCGAAAGCGGACCGGGTGGCAGCGAATAATCCGCAGCTTGAGCTGACGCGAGCCATCGGACACGCCCTTCTTCACCAGGACGACCAGGCGGCTGCCGTCTTGACCAGGATGGAATCGGTCTGGCCCGATTGGTACCTCCCCTACCTTGTCCACGGCGTGCTGCTCGCTTATCGCATTCGTGGTGCGGAAGCTAAACCTCTGCTGGAAACGGCGATTGCGCTGGGCGCTCACAAGGCGATGGCTTACTACCAACTCGCTTTCGCCATCATCACTTCCGATCCTGAGAATGTGCGCGAGGCACAGGCGGCCATTCGGGAAGCGCTGGCATTGAATCCCAAGGACCCCTACATTCAATCATTGGCGGGAAGGATCGCTTATCTCGGGAAGGACTACCCCGCGGCGCTCGAGTATCTTCACGCCGCCCTTCGAATCTGGCCGGATATGGTGGAAGCACACTCGAGGCTAAGCGCCACGTATCGCGCCATGGGCGACGAAAATAAAGCCCGGGAGGAACTAAAAGAGGTCGCTCGCATTAAGCGAGAACACCCGGGGATTCAGACCTTCCCCTTCCCGACGCATGACTTGCTCTTCACTGTCGATCAGGCAAGTTCTCCGCCTTGATCGGACAGGAAGAGGCGGGGGCGCGACGAGGTCGGCACGCGCGCTATTGAGCTGGAGTTCGGAGCTGAGACGGCCCGCGCGGCGGCGACCGAGCGCCGATTTGCGCCCCCTGCCACTTACGCTACACCGCTTCGCCGCGCAAGCCCCTGTGCGGCCACGAGGAGAGCAGTGCCTCCCAAGTTGCATAGAAAGGGGATACTTGATGGATAGACATTACCGAATGCGGGAGAAACTTGTTAAGGTAATAACTCTACTGACCACAACGCTTATCATGATCGTTGCAGTGATGAGCACTGCGACGCAGGCTGGCAGGAACACGTCGCCAGCCAGGGGCTCACCCACCCAAACTCGATATCCCCTCAAAGCCAGCAGCAACGGCCGGTACCTGGTTGACCAGGACAATACGCCGGTGTTTTTGGTCGGTGATGCGCCACAGGGTGCCCTCGCATTGCTTGACGAAACTCAATGGACTTACTACCTGGCCGATCGGCAGGCGCGCGGCGTCAATACGCTGTTGGTGTCCGCCCTGTGCGACCAGGCAATAGCAGCCAAGGGAGCGGGGCTGGGAGGATGCACGAGCCGCATGCTGACCTACGACGGAATCGCTCCTTTTACTTCCGGCGACAGCCAATCTAACTACGACGTCTCGACCCCCAACGAGGCCTACTGGGTGCGCGTGGACAGTTACATCAAGTTGGCGGCTCGATATGAGATCACCGTTCTACTGGATACCTGGGACACCGCTAGTTTGACGCCGCTCATGGAGTCCAACGGCAAAACCAAGATGTATGATTTCGGGGTCTTTCTGGGAAACCGATACAAGGAATTCCCCAACATCATCTGGATGACGGGGTTTGATTTTCAGACCTGGAAGACCAGCGCGACGGACAACGATCTGTTCAAGAATGTGATGGCGGGCATCGCTTCTGTGGATAAGAACCATCTCCAGACCACGGAGCTCGACTACAATCGCAGCAAGTCCCTCGATGACTCACTCCTTGAGCCGTATACGTCGCTTGACGGCGTGTACGACTACTATTGCACGTATAGCGAGGTCCAGAGTGCTTACAACGCCGCCGCCGTGCCTGTGTTTTTTACGGAGGGGTATTACGAGCACGCGAACGCGGACAACTGGACGAGTGCGCTGCCCGCCACGACGGCAGAAATCTTGCGCAGGCAGGAATGGTGGAGCTGGCTTGCCGGCGCTTCGGGGCACATCTACGGAAACATGAACATTTGGCCTTTTGTTAAAAATTGGCAGGACGACCTGGGCAGCATCGGCATTACTCAATTTGGCTACCTTGTTTCCTTTATGAAGCGGGTCGCTTGGTATCAGTTGGTTCCTGACCAACGCCACGTCATTGTGACCGCCGGTTACGGAACTCCGAATTTGGGCACTGAGGATAACGCTTGTATCGTTCACAGCGACTACGTGGCGACAGCCTATTTCTCAGACCACTCCGGCTCGGTGTCCTTCACTCCCGTCGGCACAACTCTGACCGTCAACCTGAGCCAATTCAGCGGGCCCGTGAACGCGGAATGGTATGATCCCACAAATGCAAGATACTTGAAGATCTCCAGCTCCCCTCTTTCGAACACGAGGGACCACAAGTTCGCTACACCGGGAAAGAATGCGACAGGGGGTTCTGATTGGGTGCTCCTGCTCAAGTTGGCAGGCTCCGGGACGTGATCGAGGAGTCAACGGCACAGATGACTTCTCATCACGAGAGATTGCGGACGGTCTCGAATGTCCATATCACAAGATGACGGGGAACATGCAATCGTGGAGGGACATCCGAAACGCAGAGCCTAAGTCAGCTCCATTCGAATCTTGGTACGTAGAGTTGGGCTTGCGCGGCGGCACAAGCGAGAGGGCGAATCAGCTATGCAAAAACAACCCAAGGGTCAAGGTTTGCTTGTGGTGGGGTGCGGGATGTGCGTCCTTCTGATGTGGCCGATTGGAAAGGGCCAGTCGACCGTCGGCGCGACACCGCTGTCCCTTAGTGCAAATGGCCGGTACTTAGTTGATCAGAACCACGTTCCCTACTTGTTGCAGGGTGATGCAGCGTGGTCATTGATCGTCGCAACGGACGACCAAGAATTGGAGCAGTACCTGAGAGACCGCAGGGGCAAGGGATTCAACGCGCTGCTGGTGAATCTCGTCGAACACCTGTATTCGAAAAAGCCGCCGCTCAACTCTGCGGGTGAACCGCCCTTCCTGACACCGGGAGATTTCACAACTCCCAACGAGAAGTATTTCGCCCACGCCGACAAAGTGATCCGTGAAGCCGGCGAAAACGGCATGCAGGTGCTTCTAGCGCCCATCTACCTGGGTTATGTCGGCACGCAGGAGGGGTGGATCGAAGAGCTGATGAAGCTCAAGCCTGAGAAGTGCCTCGAGTACGGCCAATATTTAGGAAAACGATATAAGGACTTTAATAATATCATTTGGGTGATGGGTGGTGACCGCGACCCTAAGACCGCACTGGAAAGGGTCGACTTAATCGCTCTGGGCATTAAGGAGTTCGACAAGCGCCATCTGTTTACGGCTCATGTCAATTCGGAGCCCTCCACTCCCGAGCAGGTCGGAAGCGGGGGCTGGCTTGACATCAATTCCTCCTATTCCTGTGAGCGGGTTCACGAGCGACTCGAGTCCGATTATAACCACCAGCCCGTGTTGCCGACCTTCCTGATCGAATCGTGTTATGAAGGGGAGCATAATTCTTCCCATGCGCAGATCCGCAGGCAGGCATATTGGTCCGTACTCTGTGGCGGTTTCGGTCATGTTTTTGGAAACAACCCCATCTGGCATTTCGACGGTCCGACGCTCTACCCCTTCAAGGGAACCTGGCAGCAGGCTCTCGATCTCCCCGGCTCAGTGGACATGATGTATTGGGGTAGACTCCTTCGGTCGCGCCCCTGGTTTGACTTGGTTCCGGACCAAAAGCACGAGGTGATTACAGGGGGGCTGGGCGAGTTCCTGGGCGACGATTACCTGGCCGCGGGCCGCACTCCTGACGGCAGTACAGTCATTGCCTACATGCCGACGAAGAGGACCATCAGCGTGGACATGAGCAAGATATCTGGCGCTCAAGCCCTCACCTGGTGGTACGATCCCCGCACGGGTAAAGCGATTTCAGCCGGCGCATTCGAGACCAGCGGCACGCGGGAACTTACGCCGCCTTCGGACGATGATTGGGTGCTGGTGGTTGACGACGCTTCCGTGAAGCGCTTGCCGCCGGGAGTCGCTCACTAATGCGCAGCCCACGAGCGTTGGCCGACAGGAGGGGCCGGCAATGACGAAGCGTGCTGCAGTTTGCATTTGCTGTGGCTTGTTTGTGGTAAGTTTTACCGTCTCATTCCCCGAGGTGGCCGGGGCGCTTGACCTCTACCCCGCCAGCCTCCATTTCGGCAATAGTCCGCAGACGGTGACATTAACGAATCGAGGAGCGTCTACTCCCCTGCGCCTCGGGCAGATCAGGATTGTGGGCGAGAACGCGGGCGACTTCTCAAAGATCACCACTTGCGGCAGCGAGTTGCCGGCTGAAGCGTCGTGCACGGTCAGCATATCGTTCAGACCGGGCGCCACCGGAATGAGATCAGCAGCGCTCGTGGTCGGCGGCGGAGGAGAAGGTAGCCCGCTGACTGTCAGTCTGACGGGCGCAGGTCAGTTCATGGCGCTCGGCGCCGACAGAACTCACTTGATAAACACCTTTACGAACAAGCCGGTCTTCATCACGGGCGATACCGCTTACGCGCTTACCCTTGCGCTTTCTTCCGATGCCGACATTGAAGCCTATCTTTCGGATCGCCAGGCCAAGGGGATGAATTTGATCTGGGTTGGGCTCGTGGATGCCAACAACCACGGTGATGGAAAAGACAATGTGGGAACCACCGAGAACGATGCTTTCGGCAACAGCCCCTGGAACGGCGGGCCGGCCTTTACTGGCATGAGTAGCTCTACGGCTTATTGGGCGCACGTAGACGAAGTGCTGCAAAGAGCGGCTGCTCACGGCATAACGGTTCTCGCCGGAACAGCGTTTGCAGGATCATTCGCCAGTTGCAGCGCCCCTTACACTGCCAATATTCTGGCAACGTCCGATGCCACAATGATTGCTTATGGCGCGTTCTTGGGAAATCGTTACAAGTCTTACCCCAATATCATCTGGCTCCAAGGGGGTGATGCCAATGTTAGCCGTTGCGGCAGCGCCTTGGCGAACAAGGTGAGCGACATTGCTAAAGGTATCCTATCCATTGACACCGGGCACCTGATGGCCGTCGAGGCGACCAGTGGAGTTTGGGGCGAGCCGAGCGCTGCCAATTGGTCTGCCTACACGTATGGCGACAGCAATCCCAGCGGCTGGCTCACCCTTGGAACGATTTATCCGAAAGGAACACCCGACGGAGTTTTTGCCGCGGAAGTCTCCCAAATCGTCTCGCAGTGCGTAACCGAATCGACGGCAACGCCTTATGTTCCGTATTTCAGTATGGAAGACCCTTATGAATACGAGCCTCTAACCGGGACACCCTATAATAATCAGCAACTTCGTCAACAAGGGTATACCGAGATTCTCAGCGGCGCCCGACTAGGCAGGCTCTTTGGTAGTTCAGGCGTGTGGCCCTTCGGTTCGGGCTGTTGCATGCGTGGGTTGACGTGGCAGACGAACATGGGGAACATAGCTTCCTTCGACCAACAGAGGCTAGGCGAGCTCTTCCGCAGCCGCGAGCACTGGAAACTGGTCGCCGACCTTACCCATACGGTGGTCACTGCAGGGTACGGTTCGGGAGTGAACCTCAGTGTGGCTTCGCGGACTTCCGACGGCCAGACGATTATCGCTTACATTCCCAACGGCGATGCGACCACGCTGACGGTGGCCATGAACAAAATCTCGAGCGGCATCAATCTCGCGACGTGCTGGTGGTTTAATCCGTTTTCAGGTGCCTCAACCTTGATCGGAAACTACGCTAATTCCGGGACGCGAAGCTTCACACCCCCCGATGCCAACGATAGGGTACTAGTCATCGACGACGCAGCCGCGAACCTGCCTGCGCCCGGCACTCCGTAGAGTTGGGAAGCGGTACGGCAGCTCGGAAGGTACTTCGGCTTGTAAGCCGAGCGAAGCCACGCCAACAGAGCTTCGTCCAGTCTCCTGCCGCCCTTGCGAAGTGTGGCTGATTGGATTATGATCGCCGCAATGGTAGGTTGAGGTCCCATGCAGGCAAAAGGCGTGGCGAATTGGGAGCACGTCGGTTCAGTCGTTGACCGCCAGATCAACACTGAGCATTTCCACATCTGGCCGTTTCCGCACTCGGTTCCGGTGGACGTACGATTTCTGATCCTTGACCGCCGTCGTGACGTTCCCCTGCATCGGCCTGACCACCTGGAGGTGGTTGTTTTTGAATCCGGTGAAATGGGCTACGAATTCGAGGATCATACCTGCACGTTATGCAAGAATGACATCCTGGTTGCGGGAGACCGCATCCGGCACCGTTGCGTGCGGGTGGGGAATTCTCAACTCGAGGCCAGGGCGGTGGTGCTATCATTTCTTCCTAATTTGATCCACTCTGGCGGCCCGCTTGGCGATGATGTGCAATACCTTATGCCATTCAGGCTCCTTGGTCCGTCGTTTCCGAATGTGATTCCGGCGGACAAGGGGCTAGCGCGGGAAATCCGCGACTTCATCGAGAGGATCCGTGGAGAAATGGCGAGTGCTACCGAGTGCTCGCATCTGGCCATCAAGACTTACTTAAGGATGGTCCTGCTGGCACTGGTGAATTATTACTCGGAATTGAATGCGACTCGCGAGGCTTTTTTCTTGCAGCAGAGCAACCTGAGACGCTTGGCTCCGCTTTTCGACCATGTCGAGAAGCACTACAGCGAGCCCATTCGCGTAGTCGATGCAGCACGCCTGTGCGCGATGAGCGACTGTTACTTCATGCACTTATTCAAGGAATTGACCGGCCAGTCCTTTGTGGCGTATCTGAATTACTTCCGTGTTGCCCGAGCACAACGCCTGCTAGCATCGACCGAAAAGCCCATCCTGGAAATTAGTCTGGAAAGTGGATTTTGCAACCAGAGTTATTTCGGCGTAATCTTTCGGCGCCTTACCGGGATGACGCCACTCAAGTACCGCTGCCAAAACGGCAGAGTTCCTCTTCGAAGTTATTACGGGTCTCTCCGGACTACCCTCAGTCCGCCATTTTCGCCGCCATATTTGCCAAGCACCTACAGTTCGTTTCCAAGCTGATGTGGGCGAAGTCAGGCCCCGGGCTCAGCTCAGTTTGCGCTTGAAACCGCCGGTTTGTACCGCCAGATACATGATACCCACCGCCGTCCACAAGGCGCCCACACGCATGGCTAACGACGAAATGCTCATCCAGATGTAGAAGCAGATGGCAAAACCGAGCGTCGGACTAACGAGGTTCGTCCAAATGCGAGAGCCCCTCCTTTGCTGCAACCGCACGAAGTAATGGCCCAAGACGGATAGGTTTACCGCCATGAATCCCAGGCAGGCGCCAAAATTGACCAGTTCCGCGCTCTGATCGAGGTTGAGCAGCAGGGCGCCCAGGCATGCGATGGCTCCCATCAGAAGGATACTATAGGTGGGGGTACGCCGCACCGGGTGGACGTAGCCGAACAGCCGATGAGGCAAGCGGCCGTCGCGTGCCATCCCGAACAAGAGGCGCGAAGCGCTCGCCTGACTGGTTATCCCGCTGGCCCACGCCTGGGCGATTACCAGGAGGGCAATCAAGAAAAACAGACTGGGCCCGCCTATCAAGCGCCCGATATCAGAAAAAGCGGTCTCGATAGGGTGAAACTGATGGTAGTCGGGCCAGATTAACTGGCCAAGATAGGTCAGCAAAATGAAAATCGCGCCCGCCACGAAACACACCAGTACGGTGGCGAGGGCGACGTTCTTTTGCGGCTCTTTGGCATCTTCCGCCAGCGTGGAGATTCCGTCAAAGCCCAGAAAGGACAGCACCGCGATGGGCGTAGCGGACATGATTGCGGCCAGCGAAAAATCAGGAGCATTGTAGAACGGCTTCATGGAAACCAGCGTACCTTGGCCGGTTCCACTGAGTAGGGCCCGCACGGCGGCCCCCACGAACCACACGATTGAAATGGAGAGCACCCCATTGAATACGATGGTCGCTCGCGATGTCATTTCGATTCCGCACATATTGATCCCGGTGATCGTGACGGCCGTGAACAGGACCCACACCGTATAGGGCACGGCGGGCAGGAGCTTGTTCGATGTGACGGCAGCGATGATGACGCACAGCATCGGCATGAGCAGGTAATCGAGAATCATGACCCAGCCGGCCAGGTAGCCAGCCGCGGGATGGATGGCGCGCGAGGCGTAGGCGTAAGTCGATCCCGCCTCCGGGAAGGCAGCGGCCATCCGCCCGTAGCTCACGGCGGTAAAGCTGACGGCCAGCATAGCGATGAGGTAAACCAGCGCAAAGTGACCGTGCGATTTCACGGAGCCCACGCCGAAGAAAGTGAAGGGGGCGGTGGGGCCGACAAACGCCAGCCCAAAGAGCACCAAAGCCCATAGAGAGAGGACGGGTTTGAAGCCTTGGGAAGCGTTCGCCGCGCCCGCTGCGGGCTGTGCCGAGTGATTTGCGGTTTTCATGGCTGGCTAATCCTGAGGACGCGCCTCAGCGGACAATCCCAGCATGTTCGACTGACGCCGGTTTCTTTCGCTGCTGATCCACTTCTGACTGGATAAAGGCAACCGTCTCGGCGGCGAGTTCAAGCATCCGCTTGAAATCGGCCTCGGGTGTGGTCAGAGGCGGCTTGAACTTGAGTACGTTGCTGGCCATTCCGCCAAATTGCACGAGCAGGCCATGGTCCAGAGCAAAATCCCAGGCTTTGCGGCACGCCTCGGTGGCAGGAGCTTTGGTCTGGCGGTCTTCGACGAAATCCACGCCGATGAATAAGCCAGGACCGCGCACATCGCCAATTACCTCAAATCGCCGGGCCAGATCCTGAAACCATTCCGTCGCCATAGCTCCAAGGACGCGGGCCCGCTCGGCCAAGTGCTCTTTCTCCACAATGTCCAGCACGGCCAGGCCGGCGGCCGCCGCCAATGGCTGATTCATGAACGTGAGCATATGCCAGGGTTCAAATTCGAGTTTCTCAGGGATAAGGTCCTTGCGGGTGGTGAATGTTCCTATGGGAAAACCTCCGCCCATGGCCTTGCCGGCTACCAGGATGTCCGGGTGCACATCGAACAGGTCGCAGGCCCAGGTAGCTCCGCAGCGAGCCAGACCCGTTTGAACCTCATCGATGATCAGGAGTACGCCGCGCTTACGGCAGACCTCTTGGATGGCCTCGTAGTATTCAGCCGGGAACACCGTGTGGCCGTTCGGACCCTGGACGATTTCCATAAGGAGAGCTGCCACCTGCCCGGAACTGGCGCCATCCAAATCCGCTTCCAAGGCCCGGACCGCGGCCTTCCAGCTATCAGGGCCTTCGCCCAAGGGTGGCCGGTAGGCGTCAGCCGAAGGGATCTGGCGAAATGCCGGCCAGCGCAGTGCGCCCGGCAGCCACTTCCGCAGCGCCGGCATACCCGTCAAGCCCATGGTGGCGAGCGACATGCCGTGATAGGCGCCTGTGAGCGACAGCACCTCCACACGCCCGGTGACCCGGATGGCGAACTTGATTGCTGCTTCAATGGCTTCCCCGCCTCCCGTACAGAGGAATGTCTTGGTAAGGCCCTGAGGTGTAATGGCGGCCAGCCTTTTGCAAAATTCGATTACGGGAGTGCTCTCATGGAGGATGTTTGTTGTGGGGAGCGTCCTCAACTGACGCTCGACCGCTTCGGCCACTGCGGGATGGGAGTGCCCCACCATAGCCGGGCCAGCGGAGCCAGACATAGTATCCAGATAGATCTGGCCCTGGATGTCCCACAACCGCGACCCCTCGCCGCGCACAAAGATCCGTGATTTTTCTCGCTTGACTGCGTGCATTACGAAATCATTAGATAAAGATTGATAATCCACGTTGGTCACCTCGAGACCTCGAACGTTGCGCCCAATTATTCACAAGCTATCACCCTCTTTTAACACGGGGCCGGTCGGTATTTCTATCAAGAAATCATCAATTTCTGTTGCAAGGCTGTTTTCGCTTGGCGTACAAAAACGCATTTCCAACAAAATTAGGTTGGAAGTTTATAGACCTTCAGCCGGACTGACGATACGGTGATACCGGTGTAAAATAAGTTGAAATCGCGTGTTCATGGATTACGTAATGTCGTGCTGGAGGAAAAGTATGCAGAATCAAGGGAAGCACGACCTCAGCCGGTTCAGCAGGCCGGTGAAGGTCATGCTCCTTTCAGTTTTCGGGTGCCTCATGTTTTCTTCCGTCCTTCACCCGGCTGACCGCATTTCCTGCTTGAAGGTCGGAGATAACAAGAGGTATTTGGTCGACCAGAATAACGTGCCCTTTCTCATGCAAGGCGACGCAGCGTGGTCAGTGATCGTCGAGTTAAACGACACGGAAGTTGAACAGTACCTGAACAACCGGCGCCAAAAGGGTTTCAACGCCATTATGGTGAACCTGATCGAACATAAATTCTGCAACCATCCTCCGCGGAATGCCGCGGGCGAAGGCCCCTTCACCGCGCCCGGTGACTTTTCCACTCCGAATGAGAAGTACTTTGCCCACGCCGATTGGGTCATTCGCAAGGCTGCGGAAAACGGCATCTACGTGCTTCTTTATCCCATCTACCTGGGCTACGTCGGTACTGACGAGGGATGGATAGAAGAGACTCTGACTAACGGTCCCGAAAAATGCCTCAATTATGGCCGCTATCTCGGCAAGCGCTACAAAGACTTTGACAATATCATTTGGATGATGGGGGGAGACCGGCATCCCGGGCCGGCCCTGGAGGATGTTGATATGATCGCGCTGGGGATCAAGGAATACGACCAGCGCCACGTATTCTCGGCTCATTGCGAACCCGACCATTCCGCTGTGGATGACTATTCTGAAGGGCGCTGGCTCAACTTCAACACAACTTATACCTACGGAATTGTCCATCAGAAATTGCTTCAGAATTACAACCGCACGCCAGCCATGCCTTTCGTCCTGGTCGAGTCCAGTTACGAAGGCGAACATGATTCCTCCGCACTGCAGATTCGCCGGCAAGCCTACTGGTCAGTCCTCTGCGGCGGTTTCGGTCACGTTTTTGGCAACAATCCCATCTGGCACTTCGACACTCCGGGTTTCTTTGCACAGTTCGCCAATGGCGTCCTACCCCCGAGAAAGGTGACATGGAAGCAGGCGATGGACCTTCCGGGCTCGGTGGGCATGGAGTTCTGGGGCGAACTCTTCCGTTCCCGGAATTGGTACGATCTGGTTCCGGATCAAAAACACGAGGTAGTCACCAACGGATTGGGCGAATTTAACGGGCTCGATTATGTGGCGGCAGCACGCACGCCCGACGGAAGCACGCTGATTGCTTATTTGCCGACAAGCAGGAGCGTCAGCGTGGAAATGAGCAAGCTGGCGGGCAAGGAAGTCAAGGCATGGTGGTACGATCCGAGGAATGGCAAGGCCGCTGCCGCGGGAACATACCCGGCAAGCGGAAAGCTCGAATTCACGCCGCCGGAAGAAGGTGACTGGGTACTGGTTTTCGACGATGCCGCCAGGCAACTGCCTGCTCCTGGGAGCAGGCAGTAGGTGTGTTCGGGGCCTCAGAAATCCCATGGAGGGTAGCGGCTATGATCTTTGCTTCAAATTTGAGTTTTCCCGAAGGGCCCGTAGCTTTGGTTGACGGGACTTGGCTGTGTGTGGAGGGTGGCGCTGAACGCGGTTGCGTAACGCGGATCAGCCCCGATGGCAAGACGAAAAGTGTGGTGGCCAAAACGGGGCGGCCCAACGGCTTGGCCATCGACGCCGAGGGGCATATCTGGGTGGCAGAGTCTCAAACGCCCTCGCTTTTGCGCCTCACGCTTGATGGAAAAGTAGAAGTTGTCGCAACGGCCTGTGACGGTCAGCCATTTCTTTTTCCCAACGATCTCTGCCTGGGACCGGACGGTGCGATTTATATGACTGATTCCGGCGTGCATATCGGGGAGTTCGCGCCCGGCGGCAAAATCCGTTCGGACTATATGCAGGTAGAATATGACGGGAGGATCTATCGAGTGGACGTGAAGAGCGGCAAGATTCGTCAACTCGATTTCGGCATCAAGTTCACGAATGGAATAGCCTTCGGGACGGACGGCGCTCTCTACGCAAATGAGACTCTGACTGGAATGATATACCGCTATGAATGGAAGGGCGGCGGCATCGGTCCACGCCAAGGGTTCGGCAATGTCATTGACCCGAACGCGCCCCCCGGGTGGAAGGGCCCCGATGGTATGGCGTTCGGGTCCGACGGCAATCTCTATGTTGCCGTATACGCTCAACAAGACATTACCGTGTTGGGGCGTGACGGCTCGGTGTCAAGACGCATTCCCACCCAGGGTAAGCTGCCCACTAACTGCGCTTTCGGCCTACCAGGGCAGAAGAAACTCTACGTGACGGAGTATGAGTTCGGCCAGATAGAAGTGTTCGACGCGGGAACCGACGGCCTGCCGCTCCTTGCTTGATAATCTCAAGACCGCGGCGGCTTCGGCCGGACTCTAACTCCGTCGACCATCGTAACCTACTAGGCGCGGCGAAGCTCGAATTCTTGGTGTGCACGCGTCCCGGCCAAACAGTACATTACGTGGGCGCTCAAGCGGGTTTAAGATAAAGCGCAGTGAGACGTATATGAAGTTTCTTGCGGTCCAACTCCTCGTCTTGGGGGCTCTTATCTCGGGGCAAACCAGTGCCCCGCAGGGCGGCGGCATCAACACCCTTTTCGAAAAAGCGCAGCGTGCATTGTCAGCCAAAGAATATCCGGAAGCCGAAAAGTGTTTTCGCGAAGTTCTGAGTCGCAATCCGAGGTTTACGGCTGCCTACGTCAACCTGGGAGTGGTCTACATCCGCACAGGAAACTACGAGGCGGCTGTGAAGAGCTTCGAACAAGCGAAAAAGCTGGCGCCCCAAGAAGTGGGAATTGACCTTAATCTCGGGTTCGCCTATTACCACGAGCTTGCTTTCCCCAAGGCCATATTGGCCTTCAGGCGCATCCTGCAATCCCTCCCCAACAGTCTCCAGGCCCGATATCTCTTGGGGATGAGTTATTTTATGACCGACGACTACCAACACACCGTCGAAGCCCTGGAGCTGACCTGTCCGATGGTGCCGGGGTCAAACCAGATCGCAACTGGCACGAGGCGGACCTTACGGAGAGGCGCAAGACCACGGACCAACTTGACGGCTTATTGCTGCCAAATGTTGCCAAGCTAAGCCAAACGCCTCTCCGCAGCCACGGCCAGAGCAGGGCAGACGGACGACACGTTAAGCTGAGGGGGCGTCTGACCTGATTTTGTCCTCAGTGGAACGCGAGGGCTGATCGAGATTGTGATTGCTGTCGACACGTCCGGCTCGATAGGAAGACACGAGTTGGAACAATTTGCAGGTGAGAGCTCAGCGACTTCCGAGGAGGCGCAACCGGAAACCATCTACGTGGCGTACTGTGACGCTTCGGTCCAGTGCGCTCAACTGTTTGGCCCCTCAGACCCAATACGACTTGAGGCTAGTGGCGGTGGGGGCACGGATTTCTGTTCGGCGTTCCAGTGAGGGGCGAGAACAACGTCGCACTAGCCTGCTTTATCTACCTCACTGACTTGGGCTGCGATTCCTTTACAGAGGCCCCGGAATACCCGGTCTTGTGGGTAACCGACTCCCGCAAAATGGCACCTTTCGGCGACACGCTCCGGATTCGCCTTGAGCGAAGCCATGCGCTTTCAACCAGCCCGGGCGCAATATTGCCTAGCCATTGGCTTCCGTCGTTTGCGCCGCGTCTGTGCTCAGATCGCTTGCTAGATTTTTTTCACGGGTCGACGTTTGTGAGAACCGTATAGCTTTCCTGGTCCTTCGCCTGCCGAGCTTTGAATCCTCAGCGGTTTCCAGGCTCCGGGCTTTGCCTGCCGGGATGACCCGATATGCCCATTTGACGCAAGGAAGAACTTGTTCTATCAAATGAGACGGGATTCCTCGCTACGCACCTCCTCAGACCCGCTCACCACAATCGGGAAAGGACAGAAGCTCTAGAAGCGCAGGAAGGGATTAGGCTATGGCAACAGCAAATGCAAACACGTTTGGAAGGTGGGACCCTCAGAGCGCGCGGGCTGCGCCCGAATTGATGACCGCCAGAGAACTCGAAGCGATGCTGAAGATCGATGTGAAAACGATCTATGGCTATGTGCATCGAGGCTTGATTCCTTATGTGAGAATTCAGTCCAATGTTCGCTTTCTCAGGCAGGAAATCTTGATCTGGATTGAGGCGCAAACCCACAGGCCAAAGTTGTACGCCAATCATCCGAAGTGATGCCCTATGTTTGAAGCGAACCAACCCCGGAGTCATCCCGAATCACGGCGCCCAGTTCAGGAGTGTGCGGAGGCGGGTGACGCTTCTTTCGAGGCCTATTCGGTCTTTGGTGGAGGCGTTGGGAAGGAGAGACGATTGACGGCCTCACGGCGCAGGGCTGTAGAGACCCCCAGATACCGCTGAGTTGTTTTGATGTTGCGGTGGCCGGCGAGGGCCTGGACGTTAGCGATATCGCAGCCGGACTGAAGGAGGCGCGTGAAAAAAGTGGCACGGAACTTATGGGGGTGTGCGCCTTGGATTTCCGCGTTCTCCGCCACCCGCGCGATGATTTTGTAGACATGGGCATGCCGTTTGCCGCCGACTGTTGGAAAGACCCAGCGGGCCCTGCGTGGCAGGGGATTTAAGGCTTGGACAAGCCCGTCGCTCATCTCGATGTCCCTTTCCTCCCAGGTTTTGGGCGTGAAGTTTTCTTCTGGTTTTGCTGTGACCCTGAGCACCTTCTTGTTGAAATCGACGTCATCCCAGGCGAGATGGCATAGTTCCTGCTCGCGAAGGCCGGTATAGAGAAGGGTAAGGAGCACAGCTTGCTCTCCAGGAACCGCACCTCCCAGGAGCTTCGCGATTTCCTCATCGCTGTAAACCTCCGCCCGCCTTTCGACAACCTTACGCAGCTTTATTTTCGCAGCGGGGTTCTCACGGAGACCCTTATACTGGACGCACCAATAGAGAAATGCACGAATCATTGTGATTTCGCTATTGAGGGTCACGGGAGATGCAACGAGCGTGGCGCGATAATCGCGGTATTCTAGAATGTCGCCCCGCGAGTCTCTCGCTCCCTGTTCACGTCGATGGCGAGGAACGTCACGTGCGGGTTGGCTTGATAGCGCCGATAAAGGCGTTCCAGCTCCGGGAATTCCTGGCGGCAAGGAGTACACCACGTTGCCCAGAAATCGAGCACGACCACCCGGCCCTTGAACTCGGACGAGTTCACGACAGCCCCATCCAGGCGGGTGACGCTGAATTCGGGGATGGGCCTATTGGCCGGGTGGGTGGCGAGCCGACTCGCAAGCACCGGTGCACCAAAAACTGAGCCCATTCCAATCGCCGCCAGTACCGTGCCCATGGTCGCAGTGCTTCGAGTTCGGTTCGTGGCCCAGCCACGGCGGCCAGAGATGCCGACCAGTGCTGCTGCGTAGGAAATCCCAACAATCAAGCCGAGCATCAAGGCCGGAGCGCCCGAGGCGAATCCGAGCACCAACATGCATGGCGAGACCAGCAGGAGTGCTTTCAGCCAGCTATTCGTTGGCGGGCAGCGGCCGCGCCCAAAGCCGACGATGACGAACAACAACGCCAGTCCCAGGAACAGTTCCCGCATGTCGGTGAAAACATGCGTAGCCACTGCGGCAAGAAACACCGCAGCCGTAGCGAAGACGCTGGTGAGTAGGTCGAGCGCAATGCCTTTCGCCAGGACCCTATTTGACATGGTGGTGCCCCCGGAAGCACTCATTCGCAACTCTTTTCTTCTCCGCGCTTCCACCTATTGTCAAATACGCCTGGCTTTCGCCCCGAGTTCCGACCATCTGCCAAGGCTGTTTGCGGCCAGCCGTCTTTTCATGACCGTTTGCAGCCAGATGCCCACCACGAAAGGAGCTGGGCGGATGGCGCTGGACATTGGCTTGACCCCACTCCGAATGCCGCTCACTGAGCACATTAGGTGCGGGTCGGCGGCAGCTCACGATTCGTGCTCGGAACCAACGGCAGCCGAGTGCAGGCTAGCCAGCCCAGGCGATTAGAATGCCATCCGCTGGCCCGAGAATCCGCGCCACACCACTGTCCCTGGATTTGCACCATTGCCGCCCGTGAGCAGGCAGCCGGGCGATGCTGTGGCGACGGCCCTACCTGCACGGCCTCCCTTTCTTCATCGACTCAGATCAGCCATACCAGTCGCGTTCGAGAATCTCCTGGCCCCCTTTCAGCGTGATTGAGGTGGTCGCGGGTGCAACGCTAGCAGGAGACCCCTGTTGGTTCGGCGGAAAACGGTGCGCTCGCTCCTCCAGCATGAGAAGCGGCAACTCAGTCCTGACGGGGCAGCGGCGATATTGGGAAAACGAAGCCAAGCACCCAAGCCGCGATTCCCTTTGCGGCAATACTTCTGTTAGAATCCACCCCACAGGAGAGTTTCACGGGCGCTCATGAAGACCTGTCCCACTTGCCAAAGGAGTTATCCGGACGATTTTTCTCTCTGTCCCCGCGACGGGGCTCCCCTTGCAGCCCCAGCCAAGGAAACCGAAGCGCAGCTTGCCGCCGGGCTCTACCGCCGCTTTCGCATTGTCCGTCGCCTGGGCGCGGGCGGCATGGGCACGGCTTTCCTAGCTGAGCAGATTGGGGTAGGAAACCGGCCCGTGGCGCTCAAGGTCCTGAACCGCAAACTCCTCGATGACCCCGACTTTCTGCTGCGCTTCCAGAATGAGGCGGGTTCTATGGGACGCATACATCACCCCAATGTCGTCACCATTTACGAATCTGCCCAGGCGGATGACGGCACGCCCTACATCGCCATGGAATATCTGGAAGGCGAGACGCTGCGCGGGGCCCTCAAGCGGCGGGGGGTGCTTCCCCTGCCGGAAGTTACGGAAATCCTCCAGCAGGCGGCGAAGGGGCTGAACGCCGCCCACAAGCTGGGCATCATTCACCGTGACCTCAAGCCCGATAACATCTTCCTGACGCGCGGCGACGAGGGCGAGCCAGTCGTGAAGGTGGTGGATTTTGGCATTGCGAAGCTGCGTGAGTCCAGCATGCACACGGAGACAGGCATGGTGCTGGGCACGCCCGCTTATATGTCATATGAGCAGGCGTCGGGCATGAGGAGCGATGAACTGGATGCTCGCTCTGACATCTACTCGCTGGGCGTGGTGGTGTACGAGATGCTCACCGGCCGCGCTCCATTCCATTCCGACACGCCACTGGGCTACGTGCGCAAGCACGTACTGGAAAATCCGCCGCCGTTTAGGGCTGTCGCCCAAAGTGCAGGCATGCCTCCTGCGGTCGAAAGCGCCGTCATGAAGGCGCTCGCCAAGGACCGCGACCTGCGCTATGCCTCAGCCCTTGACTTCGCACGGGAACTGACCAGCGCGGCACAATCTCAGCCCCGAGCCGAAGCTCCGGAGCCGCTCCCTTCCACCCGGGTTGTGCCGCCGCCAGCATCGGAGGTCAGTCAGCCGCTTCCGTCGCCGAAGGTCGCCCTGCTGCCGCCACCATCGCGGGAACCTGTTGCGCCTATACCGCTCCCCGAGATTGCGCAGGCCAAAGCTGACACTGCCGTCCAAACACCGCCTCCAGCCCCGCCGGAGAGAATTGTCGAAACTCCGACTGCGCCGCCGCAAGAGAGCAAGCCTCGAGCGGCAGCAAGTCACCAGGCCGCAGCGGCCAAACCTCCCCAGTTCCCAACGAGATCGAAACCACCCACCAAGATGAAGATCGTCGTCATTGCAGTGGTTGTGCTGATTTTGATTGTTGCCGCGGCCTGGTATTTTCGGCGGCCGGCGAATCCGCAGTTTGGCAGACGGCAGGGTGGGCCTGGAGCGCCACAGGCGGGGACCGCGCCGCAAGTCCCCGGCGTCGAAACTCCCGCCCCAGCGTCCCCGACGGTGATTCCGCCCACTCCCCCAGCAAAGCCCGCCGAAATCGTTATCCAAACCTCGCCGAGCGCCGAAGTCTACGTTGACGAGCAGTTCGTGGGTCGAGCCAGCCCACAAGGCCGACTGGCGGTTCCAAACCCCAGGCCTGGCGACCACGCGTTGCGCGTCGCCCTCGCAGGCAAGCAGGATTATCAGCAACAGGTCAAGGTCACGGCGGGGGAGACATCCAACGTGCGGGCGGCGCTGGCGGATATCGAAAACTCAAAGCCCAAGCTGCCCGTCGAGATGCCCCGGCGGGGTGTCTCTGCGCCTGCCGCCGGAACGGGGAGAGAGAACCCGAAAGACGGGCTGAAGTATGTCTGGATTCCCCCTGGGGCGTTCACGATGGGCTGCTCGCCAAGGGACAGCGAGTGCAACCCTACCGAGAAACCCGCTCACCAAGTGACCATCACGAGGGGTTTTTGGATTGGGCAAACGGTAGTGACGGTGGCGGCGTACAGGAGGTTTGCCGCGAGCACGGGCGTGCACATGCCGCCAGCCCCGGATTTCAACTCGGGCTGGAACAACCAGGACATGCCCATCGTGAGCGTAAGCTGGGATGACGCAACGGCGTTCTGCGGCTGGGCGAGAGGGCGGCTGCCCACGGAAGCAGAGTGGGAGTACGCGGCTCGGGCAGGGAGCACCGAGGCGCGATACGGTCCCATCGATGAGGTTGCCTGGTATTCGTTCAACAGCAGCCACAAGACGCACGAAGTTGGCCAGAAGCGCGCCAACGGATTCGGGTTGTACGACATGCTGGGGAACGTTTGGGAATGGGTGCACGACTGGTATAACCAGAATTATTACCAGCACAGCCCATCTCAGGACCCCACAGGTCCGGCGAGCGGGCGGTTCCGCGTTCTGCGGGGCGGGTCCTGGTTCTACTATCCCAAGTACGTCCGTGTATCGTACCGCGACAGGCTCTCTCCAGGCTTCAGGAACAACTCCCTCGGGTTCCGTTGTGGCGGGGAAGTGTTCGCTCCTTGACCCTTTTTTCCTTTTCTCTTAAAGACTTGCTAGGGAGCACCGGGAGCGTTAGCCCCCGGTCGAACGCATTCTTGGAGTTTTGATGCCGGGCGAGGCTAGCGGCTATGCCTGAAGGCGATGAATGAAGCATCCTTCTTTTGTGCTTTGGTCGATTTGGACTTCTGATGTTGTCATGACAGGCCGCAAAAATGAGAACTAGTTGAATGCGCTGATTGGACGGGTTGAGAGCTAACCCCGCTAACCTGCACGGCTTCCCCTTCTTTATCGACTCATAACAGGCGTACCAGTCGCCCGCCAGAATCTCCTGGCCCCAATTCAGTGTGAATGACGCGGCTCGGGATGCCGCCGCTTCAGTTCGACCAGCACGGGCCCGAGCAGCCCATGGGGGCGGGCAGGCGATGAGGGCTGCCTGTGCGACCGTGCGGGCGAACATCGCCGTGTGGAGCGTCCCCCCTCCCATGATTTCTTATCGGCAAGAAGTCAAAGGGTGGGGGGGCATTTGACCGAATGCCAATATCCCCTCCCGCACATCGTCTCTGATTCGAGCCGGGCCGCTTGCCTAGCCGCTTGCCTAGGACCTTGACTCCCCCACCATGCGGGTTTACTCCACTTACCAACAGAGCCTCGCTCTCACCTGGCTGGAAGGCTGTCTGCTCCGGCAAGGCCGATTGGAGGTGACGTATGAGGAAAGCTGTCCTTCTAGTGCTTGCTTTGTGCCTCGCAGGCCCTCCCCTGGCAGCAACAAAGCATCCGACACCGAAAACGACCCTGACGCTCCACGCCCTGGCTTGCCCAGCGATGCCATACGGAAAGACGACGCCTTGGATAGGCGCATACAGCGGCACACGCTGTTCCGGAAGCGAAATGTACTGGGGCAACTCCTCCCCGCCTGACGCCGACTGCGGAGCACTGACCGCTTCCCCGCTGACCATTCATGTCACTATTCGGAGAGTGGTGGTCCAAGGCCAGCTTGAAGGCGGCGGGAAGGTATATACCGTCGCTTGCACGGCGTATTGGGTCGGGAGCGGCTGCGGCTGGCTCATCCCTGGCGACACATTCGGAGCCGAAGTGAAGGGCACAACCATGTGGGTCGATGAGCGCCG
>Ga0181538_10001816_pt1 | contig 23234 bp, 17 predicted proteins | sample PEATcosm2014_Bin_40_FD_119773 | JGI IMG/M metagenome (GOLD analysis project Ga0181538, IMG submission 119773) | Peatland microbial communities from MTU Mesocosm Facility, Houghton, MI, USA - PEATcosm2014_Bin23_30_metaG | ecosystem: Environmental > Terrestrial > Soil > Wetlands > Peat | place... | reverse complement strand
GCCTACTGCCTTCTCCCCTACGGTCCCTGTCGAAGCGTGGGCACATAGCCATGCGGTCCACTGAGCAGGCTCGCGCCCAGGAAAGTCACCATGATGGCGGCAAAACCGAAGATCGCAATATAGGCTGCCCGGCGGCCTCGCCAGCTGCCGCTCACGCGCGTGGAAAAGAGCACGAGGTATATCAACCAAGTCAGCAGGGAAGCCAGGATTTTCGGGTCGAATTCCCAGGGGCCTTTCCAGGTTCGGCTGGCCCAGACGAAGCCGGTCAGAATCCCGACCGTCAAGAGGGGAAGGCCGAATAACAACGATCGGTAGTAAAGCTCGTCGCAGAGTTCCAGTGACGGCAGACGGTAATAGAACGCCCGGGGAATCCTCGATTTCAGCTCCTTCTCCTGCATCAGGTACATGACCGCCGCAACAAAAGTGAGGAAAAGACCTGTGTAGCCCAGGATTATCGACCCGATATGAACGGCCAGCCAGCCGCCCCGGAACGCCGACAAATCAAAAGGCCGCACCGGACGGAACGCCGAAATCAGTGTCAGCACAAATACAAACGGCAGCATGAAAAGGCCAAGTGAAGTAAGGCGATAACGCAGGTAAAGAAAGAAGAACGCCAGGGTCACCAGGAATGCGTAAAAGGACAAGGTGCTGCGGACATCCGTCACCGGCAAGCGGTGTATGCGCGCCGCCTCCCATACGATGGCCCCGGCGTGGGCCAGCAAGCCCAGCCCCAGCGCCCCGAGGGAGGCAGAGGAGATCGTGGGCCGGCGGTTGACGACCGAAGGGATGAGCAGAAGTGTCCCTAACCCATAAAGAGCCAGGGCGGTCCAGAGAAGTGCAACTTGCATAAAGGCCTCAGGCTGACAGTCGAGAAGTTGAGAGTCGAGAGTAGACAGTCGAAAGTCCAGAGACGAAACCTACTTCTGGACCGCGACAATGAAACAAGCCTCAGATTCGGAATTATAGCACCGGCAGTCTTCGCCTCGGGCCAGGGTTGTTCACCCGATCTCCCGATCACCCGATCAACTGATCTCCCGATCAGTGCAGTTGCTCCTCCGCGGCGATCGCCTCCAATTGGACCATCTGCGGTTGCTTTTCCTCGATGCGGACTCGTGTGCCGCGCGCCTCAAAAGCTTCGAAAAAGTCAGAATCAATGTAGTTAGTTCCTGGCACGAACTCCCAAGCGAACAGCTTGTAGTCTCCCGGCGGCAAACCCAACAGCGAGAACCGGCCCAGACCGTCAGCAGTCTTCATGCTGTACATTTGGTCTTGGTCTCGATAGGGCGGGTCGGGTACCAACACCACGATCGCTCCCCCAACGGGATTCTGGTCGCGCAGCACGGTGCCGTCCACGCGCCCGCCATCAGGGGAGAGTGTGATCTCCAGCGGGGACAGAGATTGGCTGCGGCCGACGGTCAACCCGGAAAGCAGCACCTCGGTCCGCCCTTGCTGCGCCGATTTGACGTAATATTCCTCTGGAAACCCGAAGACGCGCACTCGATAGTTTCCGTCGAACACGCTCGGAATTACGAAGGTTCCATCCGATTTAATGCTCGCGCTGCCGCTGCCTGTCGTGTTGTCCGTGGATTGCAACAGCAGGCCCAAGCGTGCGAAATCGATTTGGCCGCCGCCTTCGACGTGGAACCTGCCCGCGATCGTCGTGGGGCTGGCCAACAGCACGGTGAGATCATCGAGGTTGGCGCTACTGACATCGACCGGGACCTTCGCGCCGAGTTGCCGCCTGCCATCATTCCAAAAGGCGACGGCATTATACGGCCCCGGCGGAACGGCGCGAATCTCGAAGTCGCCGGAGTCGTCCTGCACGGGGCTGGCGTAGTTTCCGTAATTCGAGAAGGAGTAGTTCCCCTCGGCGGAACGCGGTATGAGCGAAACCATAATGCCCCTCAGCGTTTTCAGAGGGGCATCCACCGTGACGCGCCCCCGCACCACGACAGCGTGCGCCTGACGGAGGTCTACATCGACGCCGGAAGTTTCGGAGCCGGGCTCAACCTCGACCACGGTGGCTTGCGAGGAATCCGCGGTGCTGGGATGAAAGGTGGGCAAGTAGACCTGCTCGGTGGGCTGCGCCGGGCTGAATTCCGGAGGCTGATAGGTTGCGGCCACCAGATACTTCCCTCGCTGTAGTCCCCAGATGCGATACTCGCCGAGGTCATTGGTCTGCTCGGTGCCCGATTCTCCGACCGACCGGTGAGCGCCTGAGCCGCTCACGCGCATCGCCCTGACTTGTGCCGACATCACAGGTTGGCCATCTTCGTCGAAGACGGTCCCCGTGATGACCCCCGGAGGCACCAGGCGAAAAGCAAGTCCGCGGGCGTACTCCCCTGGCGAGAGGTTGAGGATTCTCGTTTGGGAGCCTGCTTTGCCGTTCTCGGCGGCCTGCTCTACGTATCCGTTCCCCGATGCATAGATCGCGTATCGGCCTGGCGCAATGTCGCGAATAACGAACCGGCCGTTACTCTCTGTGACCGTTGAGTGTGATTGTTGGCCTCCCCTCAGAGGCGTAAGTTGAACCGTCACTCTTTTTATGCCCTCGCCGGTGGTGGACTTTACAACAATCCCCTCCACAGTGCAGAGGTCTGAGGATTGGGGATTCGACTTCTGAGCCGGGTTGGGTTCCTGACCCGCTGCAGCGGTAACACAGACCACAAGCAAACTCAGCACCCGGATGATCGGCATAGGAGCCTCTATTGTATCCGATGCGGCCGTGACAACCGGAGTTGACAACGTCCGAGCCCGTCGATAACCGACCCGCCGTAGGGGGACGGCTTGCCGTCCCCACATTTCTGCAGGCCCCGTCGAGGGTAGGGGAAGCCCTACCCCCCACACTGCCCGGTTCCCGCCGCGTGCGACAGCGGCCAGAAGGGCCGTGCCAGCGAGGACTGTATGGTCAGTTGGAGATGGCTTGCTGTTCTCGTTGTGGTTTCACGGCGAGCATCAAGATTATCCCAACCGCAGATGCCAGCAGAAGCGTCGTCAACGTCGCGGTTACCGAGAGGTGGGAGAGTGCGCCCGCGACCGCCCCACCGGCAAAGCTGCCCAGGAATTGCGCCGTGTTGTAGAACCCGAGCGCCGACCCGTACGCGCCCTCGGGAGCGAGTTTGCTCACCATGCTAGGCAGGATCGGTTCCAGCCCAGTGAATCCGATATAGAAGAGACTCCCCGCGATGATCACCCCTGCAAGGTGGCTGGGGTCGAGGCCCAAGGCCTCGGACTTGAAGAGCAGTAGAGAACTGGGGATGAAGGAACAGAACGCCAGGGCGGCGAGAGGTCTCCCCCAACCGCGGTCCGCGCCCTGTGAGAACCCGAACATCGTGACGCCGCTGATCAACATCATGGGCAGCAGGATAGCGTAATAGTGGGTTACTTTCACGTGATGTTGCCCGGTGACGATGAGTGGAAAATAAAAGAAAAAGGTGGTCATAAAAAAGTTCATCAGAAAGCCGCACGCAGCAAGTGCCCGGAGAGAGTTGTTGGAGAGCACTCGGGACAGCGGCACGGGGGCAGTGGACGAGGGAGGAGTCTCGGGAAGGTACCCGGCCAGCAAGAAGTCCGTTCCGAAACCCAGGAATCCGGTGAGCCAGAAAAGGAATGCGGTGCCCAAGATTCCGGCGAGAATTGGCCCGCCAATGATGCCGACGACGAAGGCTGCACCGATGGGAATCCCCAAAACCGCCATTGCCGTAGACCTGCGTTCGGGCTCAATGAAGTCGGCCACGGTGGCAAACGCCACGGAAACGATGGCTCCGCCGCCCTGGACGAGGCGTCCAAAAATGAGCGCTCCGATTTGTAATGGGTGCGGTAACCAGTGGGGGATGGCGCAGAGGAAAGAGCCTAGACTGAACAGCGTCATGCCCAACAGCAGCACCTTGCGGCGTCCAATGCGATCAGAAAGCCGGCCGAAGGGGATTTGCAGAATGGCCATGGTAAGGCCATAGCTGCCAAAAGCGAATCCGACCAGAAAGCGGGAGCTTGTGAACTGCAGCCCGTAAAGCGTAAAGACGGGCAGGACCAGGAAAAGTCCCAACATGCGCAAGCCCACCACGCTGGCAAGCGCGGCCAGGACTTTCCGTTGCAAGGATGTGAACGGCGGGCGGCTGGTTTTTTCGAGGGTAGCCATCTGAAAGCAGGATTCAGGAGTCAGAAGTCAGGAGTCAGAGTAAACGGCTGTCAGCCGTCAGCTATCAGCTCTCAGCGAAGTCCAGGGCGAAAGTTGCCTGCTGATAACTGAAAGCTGGCGGCCTTATTCTGACTCCTGACTCCTGACTCCTGCCTTCTCTCGCAGCGCCTTGGCGGCGTTCACCACCGCTTGCATTTTGGCTACAGCCTCATCCGCGGTGCGCGTTTTCAGTCCGCAATCAGGATCCACCCAGATAGCTTCCTTGGGAAGGACCTCGAGGGCCTGGCGCAGGCGATGCTCGACGGTCGGACCGTCTTCGATCAAGTGCGAGTGGGAGTCCACGACGCCAAAACTGATGTCTTTGGTGTAAGTACGACGCTTGAACAGCTCGAGCATGTCAAGTCCGCTGTTGGACATTTCCAGATCGAAGTTGTCGACCGGCAGGTCCAGCATGGCTGGATAGATATTCTCGAAAGCACCATAGCAAATGTGCGAAATGAAGTACGCCGGCAGTCCATCGGTCATGATATGCATGGCTTCGATCGCCACCGGTAGTTCTTCGGGTCTTACGGAGATTGCGGGCTCGTCGATCTGGATGATTTTGGCTCCCTCCTCGATCAAGGCCTGAACTTCGTTGCGGAGTTCCTTTGCCAGCGCCACGCAGGCTGTACGCCTATCCGGGTAGTATTCAATAAATGACCAATCCATGATCGTGTAAGGGCCCGTCAACATGCCTTTCAAGGGCTTCGAGGTGATGCCCCGCGCATACTTCCACCATTCGAGGGTGATGGGCTCGTCCCAGTGAACCTCGTCGCTAATGACCGGCTTGTGGTAATAGCGGTTGCCGTAGGAGCGGACTAGGCCGCCGTCTTCAAATCCCGCCAGGTTTTCAGCGAAATAGGCCACCATATCGCCGCGGTACATTTCGCCGTCCACCAGCACGTCCACGCCGAGTTCTTCCTGTTTTCGAATCCAGAACTCCGTCGCCTGGCGTTCCGCCTTCTCGAGGGCGCCGCGCCGGATTCTGTTGCTGGCGAAATCCGCTCGCGCCTTGAGCAGGAAATCGGGTTTGGGAAAGCTTCCCACTGAGGTAATGGGGAAAAGCGGAAGGTCGATTCCCAACCCTTGCAGCTTGGCTCGGCTCATGAAGGGCTCCCAAGAAAAGTATTCCGGATGACGGCGAGCTGTTTTAGCTTTTGCCGCGCCCTGTCACGTGGAAGGTACTCGAGACCGCACGAAGGGCTGAGATAAGCTCGATTCAAACCAGCGCCGCGGGCCAATTCCTCAAGTTGCCGGGCCACGGTGGCGGGATCTTCCAAGCGCGTGTTGCGCCCGTCCACAAGCCCCAACATCAGGGTCCGCGCCGTGCCGTTCGAGATGACTCTGTCGGCAAGTCCGGGGCTATAAGTGAAATCGAGCCCCAGGATGTCTACGGGAAGCGTTTGCAGTTGATCGTAAACGGCGGCGGGATCTCCGAAGTAGATCGACAGAGCCAGTTGCGCGGAATCCTTACTCCTCGCCAGGGCGGTAAGGCATTGCTCGAAGCGCGGGAAATCATCGACGTGCTGCAGCAGGGCCGGCTCCTCGATCTGGATCACTGTGGCTCCGGCTGCCGCCAATGCGGCGACCTCAGCCGCCAGCGCGGCGGTATACCCTTCGAGCATTTGTTCAAAACCAGTCGACGCGCCGTTCTCCCCGACGGAGAAGCGGGCCAACGTGTACGGGCCCGTCAGAACTGCCTTCACCGGGCGCGCCGATTTCTCCTGCGCAAACCTGAATTCTTCGAGAAGCAAGGGCTCCGTTCGCTCGGGCCTTGCCTCGACGACCGGTTGCCGGAAGTAGAAGTTTGTGTCAAAGAACCTCAACAAGCCGTTCACCCGCACACCGGAAAGTTTGCCGGCTAGGTGTGAGATCGGATCGGCCCAGCGGATTTGGCCGTCGGTCACGAGGTCCACCCCCACCTCGGTTTGCTCGGCGAGGGCCAGCTCCGTCATACGGTCCTGGGCGGCGCGAACCGCCTCGTCCGTCTTTTCACCCTTATCATGTTGTGCAATGGTACGCCGGAGGAGTTGATGTTCCGGGTCGTCGCCGATGCGAGGGTAACTGCTGTGGTTGCACAGCGCCAGTTCCATATTATGTGGTTTGCCCCTTACTGGTTGTCAGTGGTCAGTCGTCAGTTGTCAGTCAAACAAACCCGATTGCCCCCGACCGCCCGCTTGCGCCCATGGCGCCGGAATTGACTTGTTAATCGCGCTACCATTAGGATGCCCGAATCTGAAAGACTGACTACTGACAAATGACGTCTGACAACTGCGTTACTCAACATACTCCGCCGTCACAGCCTTGGGCAGGATGCCCTGCTGGAAGCCGCGGTCAAGCAACTCCTGGACGGCCCTGCGGCCGCGCTGGCCGTAGTCGAGGGTCCAGTCGTTCACGTACATGGAAACGAAGTGGTCGGCGGTGGCTGTGTCCAAGCCGCGTGAAAACTGCTGCGCGTACGCCAGGGCCTCTTCGCGGTGTCCGAGCGAGTACTGAATGCTCTTCTTCAGCAACGCGGCAACCGCGCGCTGCGTATAGCTGTCGAGGCTCCGGCGGATGGCATTCCCTCCCAGCGGCAAAGGCAGGCCGGTTTGCTGGTACCACCACTCTCCGAGGTCCAGCACCTTTCTGAGGCCGGTGCAGGAGTAGGTCAGTTGACCTTCGTGAATCACCACGCCGGCGTCCACCGCGCCTCGGGCCACCACCTCCAGGATGTGGTCGAAGGGCGTCACCACCACCTCAACCTCGGGCTCATAAAGCTGCAAAGCGAGATAAGCAGTGGTCATCTTCCCGGGCACAGCCACGCGCTTCCCCTTCAGGCTGCCGGATTTCCAGCGGGCATTCGCCACCACCACCGGACCGTACCGGTCTCCGAAACTGGCCCCGCAAGGCAGCAGCACGTACTTGTCCTCGAGATACGGATAGGCATGAAATGAGATCGCCGTGACGTCGTAGACGCCTTCCAAGGCCTTTCGGTTCAGAGTCTCGATGTCTTCAAGGCGGTGCGTAAACGAAACGTCACGCGCCCCGAGCTTCTTCGTCGCCAGCGCGTAGAACATGAAAGCGTCGTCGGAATCGGGGCTATGCGCCAGCGTCAACTCGACGACGCGCGGCTCAGTTTTCTCGGCCTTCTGCACAAACGGCGACGCCATTGCCTTCCTCCACGAGTTGTTCCCGTGATTGTCAATTCACATTGTACCATTGTGGCAGTTCGTTCTCAACCCAACATCCTTTCCCGTTGCCGCCTTACGCGCCCAGCGGCGGCAGAGCCGCACATTCTCCGCGAACACAACGGAGAAACTCCTCCATCCCGCTTTCTCGGGAATGACGACGCCCCGAAGGGATCCCCCAGGGTCGCAGGAGTGAATGCGGCCCGCGGGGACGACGACAGCCGGCGGAAACGAGAGCAGTCGATCATGACCATCCGGTGACGGACACCCAGAAACCATGAAAAGATGACTGTAGGGGGACGGCTTGCCGTCCCCTGGCTGGCTGGATCTCAAACCATCCGGGTAGGGCAAGCCCTACCCCTACACATTTTCAGGACAGTTGGAGGTGGCTAGGGTGAGTCTGCGGCGGAGGTCGCCCCAGCCGCTCGGAGCCGCGCCCGCAGGCCACTCTTCGCCTGGAGCGCTTGGGCCGCAACGTCACTGTTCGGATCGTGCGACAGGCGGTCGAGTTGATCCAGACTGGTTTGGTCCCCGCCGAACATCAGCACCGTGCACAGCCTTTTCCGGACGTCGGCGTTGGAGCTTTGAAAATAAGGATACAACTTGGGCAGGAAACCGGGAATCCTCGCCAGTTCGATCAGGTACGGCTGAGCGACATCCCAGTGCGTCCTCGAAGAAAGCTCGTTCACGAGGTCGTTCAAGTAGTCGGGTTTGCCAAGCGCCGTCATCGCGAACTCGAGTGCCAGTCTCACATCGGCGTCCTTCTCAATTGCGTAGGCCTTTTCCAAGTCCGGGAGAACTTTGGGGTCGCAGGCGCGCGCCAAGCCTTCCGCCGCGGCCGTGCGAGCATCCTTATCGATGCTTCCCAGCGCCTTCGTGAACACCGGAATTGAGGATTTGTCTCCCAGGTAGGCAAGGCCTTCCATGGCCTTTTCCCCGGTCTTAGGATCGCTTGCATTTTCGTAAAGGGATTGTAGTTTCGGCGCCGCCTGGCTGGTGCGCAGAATTCCGACGGTAACAGATGCCTGTTGCTTGATCTCCTTGTTAGGGGAGTCCAGCAAGTCAACTAATTGCGGCCCGGCCGCCCTGTCCTTGATCTTCGATAGAGCGTTGAGCGACTCGAGAGACAACGTTTCATCGGACGAGTGAGCGGCTGCCACAAGATCTGGAACCGTCGATCGAGCCGTCAGGATGCCCAGCCCTTTCGCCGCTTCGCAGGAGGCGTGAATTGAACTGGTGCTTTTGAGCGTGGAGTCCAGGGTTTCAATCACCTTGGGGTCCACGTAAAAGCCGGGGTCGATCCGGGTGGCGTCCGGATTGAAGTGCCCCTTGGCGCGCTGCCAATTCTTCTTCACAAAGCCGCTGAAACCGGCCGTCGGGACGTTACCGGTATAGTGACCGACCAGCGATTGGACCGCGAGAACCCTGACCTCCTCGTTATTATCCCGGGTAGCTTTAATCAGAGCGTCCAGGGCTTCCGGCTGGTGCATTTGCGCCAGTGCCAGAACTACTTCGCGTCGAACTTTGTCGCTCGGGTCTGAGACTGCCGCAGCCAGTGCCGGCAGTGCTGATACATCCTCGGCCTTACCCAATTCACGCGCTGCCTTGGCGCGCGTGTTGGCATTGGGGCTCTTCAACTCTTCGATCATTACGTTGCCTTCGCCTGCCGGGGATGCGGCGGCCTGCGAACTCGGAGGCGGCGAAGCAGGTGGTGTCTGAGCGAGGGGAGGAGATGCTCCGGTGAGGACCAGAAGAACTGCACTTATCAAAACGAGTTTCAGGGATCGCCTCATAGATTCTACCTCAGGAATTCACCCCACTTGCGGCAGCCCACCGTCGCATCTACTATAATATACGTCTTTGCGAAGGACGGAGCGGCGCTGGCGCCGTAATTCGACTTGTAGCGCTGGCCTTTACGGCTGCGCAAAAACACTTGTACCGTGTCATTCTGAGCGAAGCCCTGGACCAGAGGGTCCAGGGCGATGTGAAGAATCCCCGCAGTTGTAGTTTCAACGAACTGCGGAGATTCTTCGCTCCGCTCAGAATGACAGAATTCCCAGGGTTTTCCGAAGAGTGTTCACGTCAGGAGGCGCCGACGTGAAGGTCGGCGCTACTATCAACTTTGGGCCGCACCGACACGGCCGCACGGAGGCCCATGCAGTCCAATGAATCGAAGACCCGGCGCAGGCTGCTCACGCTGATCATTGTTATTCTCGGTGTGCCGCTAGTCATTGCCGCCGTTCTGGGGATCTATCTTTGGCGCACCTCGCCTCTGAGCCGCGAGTGGGTGATCCAGACGCTCGAAAAGCGCTATCAGTGCCAAGTTGAGCTGAAGAGCTTCGACGTTTCGTTCTTTCCTATCGTGAGCATCACCGGCGAAGGACTGGTGCTGAACCGCCTGGGACCATCAGGGCCGACGCTTCTGGCCAGCATTCGCAAGTTCTCGGCCACGGCGCTCTGGATCGGCCTGATGCGCGAACCGAGGCACTTTGGGCGGGTACGGCTGGAAGGTTTTGTGCTAGTCATTCCTCCGCGCTCGAAACCGGCCGAAACTAAGGAGCAGCAGCAGCGGCAGCAGCAAGACGCACAGCAGCAAGCCTTTTCAACCACTTTCGTGCTGGACGAGATTCTGGCGAGCGACGCCCTGCTCGAAATCGTCTCCTCGAACCCGCGCAAGCAGCCCCACGAGTTTAAGATTCACAAGCTGCGCATGCAGTCGGTGGGAGTCGGCCTCCCGATGTCTTTCCAAATCACCCTGACCAATCCGGTGCCCGTCGGTCAGATCCAATCCCAGGGGCAATTCGGGCCATGGAACTCGACCGATCCATCTCTGACTCCGGTCTCCGGAAGCTACAAGTTCCTCGATGCAGACCTCTCGACCATTCGAGGCTTGGGCGGAAAGCTCGACTCACTCGGCAAATACGACGGTGTGCTGAGCGAGATCAAGGTGCAGGGCGAGACGGACACTCCCGATTTCGATCTCGGGATTAGCGGCAACCGATTGCCGTTGAAGACTCAGTTCAGCGCCGTCGTCGACGGAATCAGCGGGGATGTGCTCTTAGAGCGCGTCGACGCCCAGTTGCTCGGCTCGAAGATCGTGGCGCGAGGCCGGGTGGCCCGCGTGCCGGAAGGGAAAGGCCGATTTGTACTTCTCGATGTGACGGCGGGGCCTGCAAGGCTCGAAGATTTGCTCCGACTGGCGGTGAAGTCGTCTAAGCCGTCGTTAACCGGCGTGCTGAGCGTCCAGACGAAATTCGATCTTCACCCCGGCGATGAGACCATCGCCAAGCGCCTGAAACTGGATGGCAGCTTCGACGTTCAGTCAGCGAAGTTCACGGATTCCGAGACGGAGGCCAAAATCACCGGCCTCAGCCGGCGCAGCCAGGGGAAACCCGGCGATGAAGAGATCCAGAACACGCCATTCGAGTTACAAGGAAGTTTTTTGTTAGCAAATAGCGAGGCAAAGTTTTCCAGGCTCACCTTTAGTCTTCCCGGAGCCTTGTTACGGCTCCAGGGAGCCTTCGAACTGACTAACCAGAAGCTGGATTTTCAAGGCGATCTCAGGCTCCACGCCAAGGTCTCGCAAACCACCCGCGGCATCAAATCGTTGCTCCTGAAGCCGATTGATCGCCTGTTCGAACGCAACGGCGCGGGAACGGTCATACCCCTCAAGATCACGGGAACCCGAGCCCAGCCGTCAATTCAAGTCGACTTCGGCAAGGTCCTGAGGCGGGAGAATTGAACACCGGTAGTGCGGGCGTCTCGCCCGCAGTCGCGAGAGCGTCCCGCTCCCGCGCGCGCTGGCAGAGCCTGTCCTGAGCGGAGCGAAGGAATGCCCGCGCCACCGCGGGCGAGACGCCCGCGCTACGATCTTCAGAGCCCGATTCCGTGCATCGCTTTCGAAAATCACGTCATTCCCGCGGATGCGGGAATCCATTGTGCTCCCGACCGAGCATGGACCGCCGCTTTTACGGAGGTGACGACGTATGTGGTTTTTTGTTCATTGGGCCGCGGGCGTAAGAGCGCTCGGATCGAGAGGGGAAGGTGAGGGGCTCAGGACGGCATGAAGACTTTTTCCAGCTCGCGAATGACTTCATCAGGCATGGGCGCACGCTCGCCGATGGCGCGGCAGTCGAGAATCGCCTGCGCCGTGGAGTCGAGAACCTCGAGGCGATCGTACGCTTCGAGGATATCGGACCCGATTACCAGCACGCCGTCGTTCTCGAGGATCGCCGCTGGTTGGCGCGGAGATACCTGCTTGGCCAATTCGTCGTTATCCAGAAACTGAACTCCGTACCGCACTTGCTGGATTTGCCGCAGCACGACGTAGCTCTCCGGAATAGTCCGAGTGTCCAGCGGGACGCCGGTCACGCTGAAAGCGGTCGCATTAACGGGATATGCATTGATGACGGCGCGGACGTCCGGATGCTGCCTGTAGATCGCCGCGTGATAGCCCGCCGCCAAGCTGGGCAGCTTGCCCGCTTCCGATTTTCCTTCGCTTACCAGCACCAGGTTCTCCTCATCTAACCTGCCACGATCCACCTGGAAGGGCGTTATCAAGAACGAAGATTCGTCGAGCCGCACGGAGAAACTGCCCTGGGTGCTGATGAACAAACGCTGACGATAAGCTCTGCGCACGAACTCGCAAAGCTTCTGCCGCAGTTCCTTTTCGCGGCTTGTGGGAGCCGTTCTTTCGAGTTCCGGCAATCCCGGCGCGCGCCGTGCCGCGAGTTCGATCTCCTCGTCGGTCAGGTAACGAATATGTCCAAGTCGCGCGGCTTTGATGATGATCTTGCTTGTGAACTCGAGCGTCTCGAAGCGATGAAACGCCTCCCGGAGACTTTCGCCGGCGGTCACCACGCCATGATTTTCGAGGATGGCGCAGTAACAGCGGGGACGAAAAGCTTGAGCCACATTCCGCGCCAGAGCCTCGCTTCCGGGAAGCGCGTAGGGGGCGAATCCCACCTCTCCGCACACCGTCCTGGCCTTGTGGAACAAGCGGGTGTTCGGCACGGCGTGAACCAGGCTGAAGGCGACCAGCGCCACGGGATGCGCGTGCACGATTCCGCGCAATTCCGGCCTTGACCGGTAGATGGCGAGATGCAGCGGAAGTTCCGAAGACGGCGGATGAAGCCCCTCGCAACTGCCGTCAGCGCAGACGCGGACGATGTCCTCGCGCCGCAAGTTGCCCTTGTCGACCCGCGTGGGCGTAATCCAAACGTCTCCCTCATCCGTGCGCAAGGACAGGTTGCCGCCGGAAGTGGTCGTCATGCGGTAGTCATAGATCCGCTCCATGACCGCCAGCAGTTCATCGCGCGGATGCACCAACGTCATATCGCTATGTTGAAGGGATCGAGGAACTCAAGCCCTGCCTGTCCTTGAAGCTCTGAGGCCGGCTTTCCCACCCATACCACGCGGGCCGCCACAGACTCAGCGCCGTTGACAGGAACAACTTCCACCATCTGCCCCGGCGTCAGCGCGAGGTCAGACCGGATTCTGGCTCCGAGCGTCGAGACATCCACCGTGCAGGCGTCGGTTCCACTATGCTCGCGCTCGTGGTCCACAAACACAACAATAGCTATTTTCGCGATTCTGCGCTCGGACCGTCTTTGCGCTTCCCGGGGTAAAGTAGCCACGGCGTGTAGATTACTCCCATAGAATACGAAAAGCAATCAACTAAAACCGTACGTAGGGTCCTAATTTCCGCGCAGCGCTGGCCTTTAGGCCAGCATCTGCCGACCTGAAGGTCGGCGCTACCAATCAAATTAGGGCACTACCAAACCGTGATCTCATTCAACTTGTAGCGCCGATCGTCAGAGCCTGCCCTGAGCAGGGCGAAGGGCCGGCAGATGCCCCGACAGGTCTGGGCGCTACGCCGAAGCTAGGACACTACCTAGCCTTCTAGTAGAACCTTCGGCAGCGACTGATTTTGAGTTAAATTTCCGCCGATCGTCTTGGGGAAGGTTAAGCTGATGAACGACCGCAGAGCGAAGCGCTGCGTGAGCCGCGCCGGCGCCTCGGATTGCGGCACATCAGACGGACAAGCTTCGTGAACGTGCCATCGTAACCCCGCCGGACGTGCCATTCGGCCACCCGGTTCCGTTGGGCCAGAATTTGGTTCCCGGAACGAGAAAAACAAAGTCCCCGATAATCGACTTTTCAAGCGGTTTGCGCTTGTGACCCAGCTTGCCGACGGTATACGTGTGGCGATAAACACGGCGGGTAACCTTATAGTCCGCGAATACCTGATAGTAGAACTCCCAGTCTGTGGAGCCCGGAGGCCGCCATCCCGCCACAGCGACCGTGATCTGTCGAGTATCACCGTCTAATTCCTCTTCAACCTCGAGGTCGTTGTTCTTAAACTTCTGGCCGTTCCGCCCGAGTTGTTGAGCCTGGGCCTTGTCCCGCTGAAGCAATACCGTCGTGTCTGAAAACTGCTGGGGGCGCGCATTGGTCGGGTCGAGCCCGTAGTTCACCTCCTCGACCGTGGCGCTCGGCATGGTTCCCCAGAGCCCTGTTTGCAGGCGGGTCACCGGAGCGTGCTTTCCCAGCGCGCCAAGTTTGGTCTCTAACGCCTTCCTAAGCTGCCCGTCCATGAAGGTAAGTTTCTGGTCGGGGGTTTCGCCCCCGGAGTTGGCATGCGAGACAATGGGCGCGGAAGGTTTGCCGGTCACTTGAAACGTGCAACCCGACATGGCCGCCGTAATGAAATACCGGGCGGATTGGCCAAGCTGCATGGTGACTGTGTTGTTTGACTTCCAGGGCAGAAAGTAGACATCCAGAGCCGCCGGGTCGGCTTTGACATCCACTGCAATCTGCACGGCGGAAGTGCCGCGAATCTGAAACGGCATGTTCTCGCCGGCCCGCAACACATCGGGGGCCGAACCCGCCAGAGAATGCCCGGTGCAAATCCCGCCCACCATCGACAGATAGTCGAATTTGGCTTTGATGGTCTTGGCGCGGGCAACATAGCTCTTGGGCGCAGCCATTGCAAACTCGCCCGGCGTACCACCGTACGCGAGATACTCATTCACAAAAACGTCTTTATCATCGACCCGGTCGATGGCGAAGTTAGTCGAGCCAGGGTTCATCAGCGCGTATTTCTTAAGGAATTCCCCGGGACCTCTCACAAAATCGTCTCTCAATTGAGTGTTGGACATGAGTGAATCATAGCGCCAGACCCGCTGTTCGGTCAATTTGCCGCCGGATGCTGCTGCTCGGTAGTCCCCGGGGCTTGGCGGCGTTCCCGCCGCTTTGCATTTTTTTGCTTGACGAGGTGGCTGGCCCATGATAGCCTACTCTGGTCATCGATCGGAGGTGGTCTTGAGCCAAACCAAGCCAGGCAGTTCTTACTACCGGATTGCTGCGGTTCTCGCAATCGCACTATTGTCCGCACTGGTCATACCCGCTGCTGCTCGCCCGGCGCCGTCCCTGAGATTCCAGATTTCCTTTCCGGCCTCCGCTCATGCTGAGCCTATCACCGGCCGCGTGTTCGTGATGATCTCGAACCGGGAAACGCCGGAACCTCGATCACAGGCAGGTTCCTGGGGCGACGCATCGCCGCTCTATGGCGCGGACGTCGATCAGCTTAAGCCCGGCCAGGCGACTGTGATCGACGGCACGACGCTCGGTTACCCGCCCTCGAGCCTTGCCGATATTCCCGCCGGCGATTATTACGTTCAGGCGATCATGAACATCTACACTCAGTGCCGCCGCGCCGACGGGCATACCATCTGGGTCCATCTCGACCAGTGGGAGGGCCAGCAGTTCAACCGCTCCCCGGGCAATCTTTACAGTGAAGTTCAGGAGGTGCACCTCGACCCTGCTGCGGGCTACGACATCCGCCTGAGCCTGACGAAAGCGATCCCGCCGCTGGAAGTCCCCCAGGACACCGAATGGGTAAAGCACATCAAGATTCAAAGCAAGCTGCTGACAAAATTCTGGGGCCAGCCGATTTATCTCGGAGCCACGGTGTTGCTGCCCAAAGGATACAATTCGCATCCCTCGGTATCCTATCCGGTGCTCTACGAGCAGGGCCATTTCGACCTCGGACCGCCCATGCAATTCACCACTCACGATGAGAGAGCCTCCGATCGCGCCAAAGCCCGGCTTGCGCAGTACAATCTCGAATCCGGTTCCCAGTTTCATGAGGCATGGAACTCCGGTAGTTTCCCGCGCCTGCTGATCGTGACGTTTCAACACCCCACGCCTTATTTTGACGATTCGTATGCCGTGAATTCCGCGAACAACGGTCCTTACGGCGACGCGATCATGACCGAACTGATCCCTTACCTCGAAACGCACTTCCGGATCATCCGCAAGCCTTACGCTCGGGTGCTTTCGGGCGGCTCGACGGGCGGCTGGGAGTCGCTGGCGCTCGAATTGTATCACCCGGATTTCTTCGGCGGCACCTGGACTCTTTACCCTGATCCTATTAGCTTCGAGCATTATCAGCTCGTGAATATTTACAATGATGATAATGCCTTCTTCGAGCCGGGCCACACCTGGCTGAGGGTCTGGCGGCCGCTGATGCGCACCGCGGAAGGGCAGGTGGAAACGACCATGTCAGAGCTGAGCCGCCTGGAAGCGGTGCTGGGCAGCCATGGACGCTCCGCGCAACAACTGGAAATCTGGGAGGCAGTCTACGGCCCGGTGGGCGGCGACGGCTATCCCAAGCCGTTGTGGGATAAGCTGACGGGAAAGATCGACCGCTCCGTCGCGGACTACATGCGCGATCACGGTTACGACCTCACCGCCTACCTCAAACAGAATTGGCCGCGCATCGGGCCGCAACTCGTGGGGAATATCCATATCGACGTCGGCGATATGGACAGCTTTTATCTCAATCTGGCCGTCTATGATTTGCAGGACTTCCTCAAAACCACGCACGATCCGCATTACGAAGGCAGTTTCGAGTACGGACGGCCGGAGAAGGGCCACGGCTGGCAATCCATGACGGAGGAGAACCTGATTCGCACCATGGCCGAACACATCACCAGGAACGCGCCGCCAGGCGAGAACACCGCGTCATGGAAATACAATTGAGAAACGTGGTGGGATGAATCAACCACCCCTGCCCCTCCTTGTCAAGGAGGGGAGTCCCAGCCGAAACTCCGCTCCGCTCCAAGGAGCGGGAATCCCAGCAGAAATTCCTCCCCTCAGCGAGGAGGGGGCCTGGGGCTGGTAAGGCCTCGCTCAAATCGGGTGGGTGAAATACCAGGCCGCCAGAAGCACATCGTATCCGATCGCTACTGCCAGGCAAATCCAGAAGGTCTTTCCGAAGAATTTCCCGGTCACCTGCTTGCGCCAGGCGCGATAACAAACGACCACAAGCAGAATCTCCATCAGGATTGATAGCCCATGGAGCGGCGTCTCCAGGGGCGGTGTAGGTTTTCCGGTCAGGGAGCCGACGAGAACCCCGAACTCGCCAAAGAATCCGCCCAACAGGATGGCCAGGATGAACCGCACTGGCGGCGTGACGATCCCCAGCATGTAACTGAAGCGGTCCTCGCCAAAGAAGACGAGCAAGGCGACGGCCAGGTACATTAACGATTTCAAGAGCTCGAAGCTGAAGTAGTGGGGCATGGCGAAAGCCCCGGCGACAATCACAATCACCGTGAGGAATGCGATCAGGAAAACCCATCGGTCAGACATGGCAGGCCTCCTTCGCGGGTGGATCAGGCGAGCATCATCCGCAGCGGCTCCAAGGTGCGAGTGAAGGGATTGATAAATAGCCCAAGTTCTTCGAGCGTAATGGCGCCGAGGAGCGCGCCGTCACCGGATTCTCCAAGAATGACCGGAGTGTGACCGTCGCCCTGCGGAAGGGAAATGTGACATTCCGAAATCTGGCGCTCGATAATGCTCCCGTCCGCTAGTGTGAATCGGACTGAGCGTTTGGGGACAAGACCAAGCGGCGGCCACACATTGCGCGGAAGCAACGTGTAGGTCGCTCCGCTGTCGACCAGGAACTGCAATCTTGCCTGCTGCCCGCTGGGTCCGCTGACCGTGCCCTCAACAAACACTATCCCCATGGTGATACTTCCTTTCCGCAAGCCCTTCAATGGGGCTAGTATAACACGCACCTATAGAAGCCACGCGCGCCTCCGGACGCAGGGCGTGATCGGTGTTGATTAGCGCGCACCGTCGGCTGCGACAGGCTCGCGTCTATTACGTGAGGGGTTAACTGGCCTGAGCAAAATCTGGTACTATCACTCGGTCGGCGAAGCACAACGGACTACCGTAAGGAGAAGGGAATCAAACCATGTCATTAACCAGGCGCAAATTCTTAGGGAAGACGGTCGGCGCCGGCGCGAGCATCACTGCCCTGCAAGTGTTCGGGTCAGCTTCGGCCCAGTCTGCAGCTTCTGACAAGCCCGCTGATTTCAACCCCCCGGGTGAGCGGATGGCATTCACCCCCGCAACTGCTTATCGACCCTACGTATCGAAGCCCGCGAGCAGCGCGGATGCGACAACCTGGGTGCAGGTGGATCTGCACTCGCGTCAGCCCATCGAAGCGGTCATGCTATATCCGGCTGTCACGCTGGGAGAGGAGAGCGGCTACGGCACGGGGAGCAATCAGGGTTTCCCGGCTCGGTTCAAGATCGAAGCCTCCGACGACGCGGCGTTCAAGGCTGCCCAGCTTATTGCGGACTACACGGACGCCGATTTCCCCAATCCCGGCGATCGGGTAACTCGCTATCCTGCGCACGAGGTCCAGGGGCGATACGTGCGCTTGACGGCTACACGCTTAAGAGCGCGCAAACCCGATGTCTTCGATTTCTCGATCTCAAAAATCGATGTGTTGTCCGGAGGGAAGAACATTGCTCAAGGCTGTCCTGTGACGGCCGACGCAGCGTACGGCAACTCGGGCTTGGCTGTTTTAGCCCGCCCGCCGCGTCCCATGGGTGAAGGCATCATCACTGACCATCCTGAAAACGTAATTCCGGCGCGCGACTGGAGGCCTGTTGCTTACAAGGCGAGCACGCCCTTGAGCGGAGTTCGCCTCGAAGACGGATTATTCAAGACGGCCATGGAGAACAACATCGGCTACCTGCTCGACTCCTTTACAGTGGACGAAATGCTGCGGCAATTCCGCGGGCGAGCCGGTAAGCCGAACCCGCCGGGATTGAGAAAACCCGACAAGTTCTGGGAGGAGGACCTTGCCGGATCGTGCGCGGGGCGATTTCTGATGGGCGCCGCGAATACGCTGCGCTGGGTCGATCACCCGGAACTGCGCCGCCGCATGGACGAGTTGGTGGATGGCATTGCCGACTGCCGGCAGCCCAACGGCTACATCATGGCTTATCCCGAGGGTTCGATCTTCCATTCCGAGCGCGCCGCTTACACCCGTTCCTGGGTGACCCATGGACTCATCGAAGCCGGCTACACCGGCAATCCTAAAGCGTTCGGACTGCTGCGCGGCTACTACGATTGGTACGATCGTTGTCCCTATCTACCCAAACTGCTTCGCGGCGCCGCGCAAGGCGTGCAGGGGATGATTGCGAACACTCGAATGTATTTCACCCCCGCCGGCAAGCCGGAAGACCTGGAGGTTGTGCAGCGCTATTTCCAGGAGGATTACTGGCTCGAAGGGTTGGCCCGGCGCGAGGAACTGATGGTGTGGCAATACCCGTACGATCGCCCACACTGTTACCTGATTACGGATTTCGAAGCCTACCTGGACCTGTACCGCGCCACCGGTGGCAGGCGTTATCTGGATGCCATGCTCGGGGCGTGGGATTTATACCATGATGAATGGGAGCACGTGGGCGGCACCATCGCGATCTGCGAGATGGGCGAGTATCCGCCCAAATCCTACCAGCTATACACAAGCACGGGCGAACTATGCGGCAGCGTCTTTTGGACGAAGTTCAACCAGCGCCTGCATCTCCTTTATCCCGACGAGGAAAAGTACGTCACCGAAATCGAGAAGTCCATTTACAACGTCGCGCTCGCGAACCAAGTCGGCACGAAAGGCATCATGTATCACGCGAAGCTGGTGGGCCCGAAATACGACTCCGTCGGAATCTCCATCAACACCTGTTGTGAAGGGCAGGGAACGCGGATGCTCGGGTCGCTCGCGGAGTACATCTATTCAATTGCGCCTGACGGATTGTACGTCGATTTATTTGAGCCCTCCAGCATTACCTGGCCGGCGGGCGGACACACACTCGAGCTGAAGACGACAACCCGCTTTCCATTTCAACCCGATGTCGAACTGCGCTTCGCGGCGGCTCAGCCGTCGCCCGCGAAGATCCGGCTGCGCGTGCCGAGTTGGGCGGCTGGCGAGATGCCGATCGAGATCAATGGCTCTTTAGCCGCCACCGGCAAGCCGGGCACTTACGTTACACTCGATAGAACGTGGTCCGACGGCGATACGGTCACCTTCCGCTTGCCCATGGAATTCAAGCTCACTCGCTACAGGGGAGTGGACCAGATCGCGGGCCATGAGCGCGTCGCGCTCGAGTACGGCCCGATACTGCTTGCGGTTATGGGTTCGTCGGAGGCCCGGTTGGCGGTGCGGAATGGCGAGCGCCCTGAAGATTTCGTGGAACAACTCAAGCGGAAGAATGGACAACCGCTGCACTTCGCCCTGGACGGGGATGCGGCGCACGAGTACATCCCCTACTGGGAAGTGCCGTATAAGGCGGCGTTCACCTGCTATCCGGTTGTTGACATCAAAAAAGGCTGAAGGGTAAAGGGTAGAGTGTAAAGGTTGAAGGCTAAAGTATGAGTGCGCTGATTCGGCGCAAGGCATTTCTGTATATTATGAGATATGATATTGTCCTCTGGCTTAATGAGCACGCTTCACCTTTAGCGTTTATCCTTTAACCTTTACCCTTTATTCTTACCCTTTTTAAATATCGTCCTGCGTTTGAGCCGCACGCTGCTTCTCGATTTGAAGCTTGAGTTGCTCCTTGAGCTTGTCCTGGGCTGCCTGCCGGTACTTCTCAGCCGCGCGCTGCATCTGATCCGACAGCAGGCGCTGCTGATCGCCCAGGTGTTCTTGAGCCTGCTTGAGGGCTTGTTGGGCGGCCGCCATCTGTTTCTTAGCTTGCGCTTCCGCACGTTCCCATTCGGCGGAATCAAAGTTTAAACCAGCCACCTCTTTCCCGTGCTGGAGAAGTTCCGGCCTTTCGAGTTCGACGGGCAGCGTCTGCTCGTGATGTTCTCGCACCACGGTCAGGTTGAGTTTGCGTTTGTCTTCGCCGGACTTCAGCTCGAGAGCCTTACGCAATTCCGCAACCGTCGCCACTTCTTTCCCGTCCACAGCCACGATCACGTCTCCCGCCTTCAGTCCCGCTTTGGCAGCAGGGCTTCCGGCCACCACCTCACTCACCAGGACGCCCTTGCCTTGCTTGACGCCGAAATAGCCGGCAAGCTGGCTCGTCAGTTCTTCTCCGGATACTCCGAGGGTCGGCCGCCCACTGAACATAAAGGCGAAGCTGCGGTTGTTGAACGGCTCAATCATGTTTGGTGAGATGTGGATTTCCGGGATGTGCACTTCCGGAGTCTCGAAGTAGAACTGGTTCTTGCCGCTTTCAAGTTTGGCGCTGAGGGTTCGAGCCTGGCCGTCGCGGATGACTTGCACGCTGACGGTTCGTCCCGCGGGCGTCTCGCGAATCAGGCGGCGCAACTGGGCCTCGCTTCGCACCCGCTCACCCGCAAACTCGACGATCACATCGCCCTTTTGCAAGCCTGCCTTGGCGGCCGCACTGTTCGCGTCAACATTGACCACCAGAGCGCCATACTCGCCGGAGAGTTTCAAGTCACGCGCCTTCTCCGCAGTCACATCGTGCAGGGTCACGCCCAGGTGAGCGGAGCCCTCCAGAGAGTCGGACTGCATCAGGAGATTCAGCGCAGAATCGGGAGCGTCTGGCGGCTCAGGCGTTTCCGGGGCCACCGGCGGTTCGGGCGCTTCCTGACTGCGGCCGATACTCACGCTCACCAGCAACATCAGCACAGACAGCATCAAACCCATGGCGAAGTTTCGTTTCATGACCATTCTCCCTTTCCCAAGCTGGAGCCGGGTGGCGCGGACCTTCGATGTTGAGGTCCGCGGTTTTTCTCTTGTTCACCAACTTAAAACTGACGCGCCGCTAGCCGCTCCTTCGTCAGATTCGCATCAAGAACCGCAGACCTCAAAAGCGGAGGTCTGCGCTACCCACTTTTCTTAGACGCAACTCCTGCCCCTTCGTGATCGAAGCTACAACAGGTCATCGCGTTCCGCGACGCGAATCGTGCCCCGCACGGTCCGCAGCGTGACCGTCACGCCGCCCAGGCCCAGACGCGTCCGGCGCATCGTGTCTCCGGGCACAGAGCTGACTTGAAAGGCGTAGTTACCCTGAATCGTTCCATCCAGTGTGCTGAGCTCGAGATCCGCATCCGGCCGCGGAGGAAGGAGCAGATCGATATTGCCATTGACCGTATCCAGGAGCAAAGGACGCGTACCTGCGGGCAGGGCTTTCAGCGACACCATGATGCTTCCTGTGACAGTCCTGGCGGTAACGCGGCCCGTCATGCCCATCTCCACGATGTTTCCGGCCAGCGTCCGTGCGTCAACCGAACCTTCGACGCTATGTACCGCAATGTTCCCCTCGAGCGTACGCAGCGAAGCCAGATGGACCTGGCGCGGCACGCGCAACCGGTAATCCACCCGCACCGGCTTGTCCATGTGTTGCGGGTAGACGGTTCTGAATGCCAGGCTATCAATTTCAAGTTCGGTCACCACGCGCACGTCTTCCAGATGGTCGTCTTGCCCTTTGCCGATTTTCGCTGCGGTGATCTCGACTTCAGCTCGATCCCATCCCTCGACGCTGATCTCACCCTGAACGTTCTCGACCGACACGCTTCCTCCCGCGGAGAGCGCGTAGCGTCCGTACCAGGCGCGTTCGAGTTGCTGCGAAGCGTCGAGCCTCGCGACGAACGCCATTGCGAGGCAGAGGAAAAGGCAGGCCGTCAGGTGTCTTCGGAGCCGCGTGCGGTCAATTCTCGTCACGTTCGTCCTCCCTTTCTTTCTGCCGCTGCCGGTGTTGTTGCTCGCGCTCTCGCTCTCGTTGCGCTTTTTCCGCGGCGCGCTGCTGCAAGTGGTTCCAGGCCGTATCCTCGTGGTTCTTGATTTCCTGCAGGCTGTGCGCGTCGATTTTGCGAATTTCAATGTTCCCGGCCACCGTCCGAATGCGCAAAACCTCACCGCCCCCGTTCAAGGTTCCATGGCCGCGGATCGTGCGCTCGCTGAAATCTTCTTTGTCGCCCAGAATGCTCAGCGGAAAATCGGTGACGATGTGATGGCCGGCGGCGGCATCGATGGCCGCGTCGATCGTCAAAGACAGATTTATCGGTAAATAGACGTAGACGTCTCCCACCGAGCTCTCGAGCTGAGACGCCACAAAGGTCTTGGTGTTGGCGTCGAACTGCGCCAGAATTCGTCCGGCGGAAGTGTTAGCCCGGACGCCTGCCCCGAGTTGCAGAAGGTCAATGCTGCCTCCCGTCGTCTCAGCCACCACCCGTCCGCGCGCTCCGCGAAGCACGATGTTTCCTCCGGCGGTCTGCGCCCGCACGCTGCCCGCGGTCGGCCCGACATGAATCTGCCCGCCCGCCGTCTCCGCCGTGACTTGGCCGCCGGCGCCCGCAATCACAATATCGCCGCCCGCCGTCTCCGTACGCACGGTTCCGTCGACTTGCCCCACTTCGATCTCGCCGCCGCTGGTTTCAATATCGCCGTCGCCCCTTACATTACCGATATGAATGTTGCCGCCGGCGGTGCGGACTTCCGCGTGAGCGCCAATGTTCCCCAGATTAATGTTGCCGCCGGCGGTTTCCACACGGACAGGGCCGCTGATGTCCCCGGCGTGAATATCGCCGCCCGCGGTCGTCAGCTTCGCTTT
>Ga0181538_10001815_pt1 | contig 23242 bp, 21 predicted proteins | sample PEATcosm2014_Bin_40_FD_119773 | JGI IMG/M metagenome (GOLD analysis project Ga0181538, IMG submission 119773) | Peatland microbial communities from MTU Mesocosm Facility, Houghton, MI, USA - PEATcosm2014_Bin23_30_metaG | ecosystem: Environmental > Terrestrial > Soil > Wetlands > Peat | place... | reverse complement strand
TGCCACGTGTCCCCCGCCCGGTCAGGCGGACGTCAGCCGTCGATGTGCTCGACCATGAGAAGCCCCTCACGCACTTCGCGCAGCGCGATCGAAAGCGGCTTCTCCTGGACCCGGGTCTCCACCAGCGGGCCCACGTACTCGAGCAGGCCTTCGCCCAGCTGCGAGTAGTACGCGTTGATCTGCCGCGCCCGCTTCGCGGCCATGATCACGAGCTGGTACTTGCTGTCGACGACATTGAGCAGGTCGTCGATCGGCGGGTTGATAATGCCATCTGCGGCGGGAGTCCCTGCCACGTCACGCCTTTCCTCTGGTTAGAGCCTATTGCTCATCGGAGCATTGCTCATCCGAGCCGAAAACCAAGGCTACCACCTGGTGGCACACCTCCTGGACGGACGTGTTGACCAGCGTGATGTCGAATTCGCTCTCCGCAGCCAGCTCGCGGCGCGCCGCAGCCAGCCGCCGCTGCACAACCTCGGGCGGCTCGGTCCCGCGCGCGGTGAGCCTGCGGACCAGCTCCGCCCAGGACGGCGGGGCCAGGAAGACCAGGCGGGCGTCGGGCACGCTCCGCCGCACCTGCCGCGCCCCCGCCAGGTCGATCTCCAGGAGGCACGGAATCCCGGCGGCCAGCTTCTCCTCAAGGGGGTTTCGCGGCGTTCCGTACTTATTGCCGGCGAACTCGGCCCATTCCAGTAGCTCGCCTTCGTCGACCATCCGGTCGAATTCCTTGTCGTCGACAAAGAAATACTCGCGCCCGTTGACCTCCCCGGCCCGCGCCGACCGCGTCGTGACCGAGACCGAAAGCCACAGTTCGGGGCAGAACCGGCGCAATTCCGCGATGACCGTGCTCTTCCCGACCCCGGAGGGCCCGGAGAGCACGGTCAGCCGGGAGAACTTCCGCATGGAAGGGCAGTATCCACCGCCGATCTTCGCGGCTCCGCCGGGGGTGGCGGAGCCGCGGGAGAAAACTCCGGACTGGGCGACCATGCACTGCTGCCCGCTGCCGGATTCCGCTGGCCGCCTCAGATGTCCGAACCGAACTCGTGCTCTAGCGCCGAGCGCTGGTTCGCACCGAGCCCGCGCACGCGGCGGGACTCGGCGATGCCGAGCCGTTCCATGATCTGCTTGGCCCGGACCTTGCCGACGCCGGGCATCGACTCGAGCAAGGCCGAGACCTTCATCTTGCCAATGACGTCATCGGTCGAGCCTTCCTTGATGACGTCGGAGAGCGTGGTGGCTCCGTGCTTGAGGCGATTCTTCACCTCGGCACGTTCTTTACGCGCTCTGGCGGCCTTCTCCAAGGCCGCAGCGCGCTGGTCAGGAGTGAGGGGAGGAAGAGCCACTCGAGGTCACCTCGGGTTTCGTCGGAAAAAACGTTGGTGGGGGGGAAACTAGCGAGTAAGCGTACCTTTCGGCAACGCGAATCCCCGCTTACGCCATAATAAATTTTAACGATATTACTCTGAGTGGTCATTCGATTACATTAGGCAATCAACCAACGGTCAAGCACCCTCTCGACCGCCTTGCCGACCATGAACCATTTCGCACGGCGCCCCTGTCACCAGGAGTGCCGCGATGGGCATCACCGCAAGAGTAAGCCAACTGGCGGCGTTCCTAACAGGGGTGGAGAGATTACTGCACCGCCGCTGTGATCAATACGCTGCGCGCACGCCGCGCGCATCGAGCCTGCATCGGTTCACGGATTTGGCCACCGCCGCAGCACGCATATGATGACCGAAGCCGTTACTCCATACGGCGCCTGTCGCCACTCCCCCCGGGGTCCACACAGACCGGAACACCAAGGCGCTGCAATCGATGGAAACGGGCCTGCGGCCGAAGTTACGCGGCGGGTAAATATTTTACGCTTCAACGCCGTGTGCATCCTATGGTGAAGCCAAACGGCCAATCATCTGCATACGAATCTGTGTGTTGACATACCGCACGCGCTTGCCGCTTCCTTACCAGGCTCCGCCTCAGGGTGACATTTCACGGTGGCTCACCCGCGGTGTCTGCTAGCCAGCTGGCGTGAGCCGTCGCAGGGCGGCCGCCACGGTGGCCGCGGCCGCGCCGGGATCGGGAGCCCTCGTGATCGGGCGCCCGATCACCAGCAGGTCGGAACCGGCCTTGATGGCCTCCTCGGGCGTGGCTACCCGGGCCTGATCGTAGGCGGCCGAGCCCGCAGGCCGCACGCCGGGAGTGATGAGCATGATGTCGGGTCCTACCTCGGCCCGGACCGCGCTGACCTCACGCGGCGAGCAGACGATGCCCTGGGCGCCGGCTTCGACCGCGAGCGCGGAGAGCCGCAGCACCGTGTCGTGCACGCTGCCCGTCACGCCAATCCGGGCCAGCTGTTCCTCGTTCAGCGAGGTGAGGAGGGTGACCGCGGCGATCTTCGTGCCCGGGGCGCCTTCCGCGGCGGCGCGGATGACGTCGGCGCCGCCGCTCGCGTGCACGGTCAGCAGGTCGGGGTGCAGGTGCGCGACGGTCCGCGCGGCTCCCGCGACTGTCGCGGGAATGTCATGCAGCTTGAGGTCCAGGAAGACGCGTACGCCACTTGCTCCCCTGATCGAGGCGACCACATCCGGGCCGTATCGCAGGTACAGCTCCAGGCCGATCTTCACCGTGCTCACGTGCGGCGTCACCAGGGCTGCCCAGCGCGCGGCGGTTTCGAGATCGGGCGCGTCCAGCGCGACGGCGACTGGCGCGGGCTTGCTCAAGGCCACTCCTTCGACTCGTGCCCAGCAGTATTGCGCTCCGGCTGCGGTCAGTCGGCACTGCGCAGGCGCTCCGCGTGCTCCTGCAGCGACCGTACGCCGACCTCACCGCGGATGATGGCCTCGATGCCCTGCACCGCGGCGCCCAGGCCCGGCACGGTCGTCACGCACGGGACCCCCCGCCGAACCGCGGCCGAGCGGATCTCGTACCCGTCGAGGCGGGGGCCGGTGTGCCCGGGACTGCCGAACGGCGTGTTGACGATGAGGTCCACCTCGCTGTCCAGGATCCGGGTGACGACGGTCGGCTCGCCGTCGGGCCCGGGGCCGTCGCTGTGCTTACGGACGATCTTGGCACGCACGCCGTTACGGCGCAGGACCTCCGCGGTGCCCCGGGTCGCCCAGATCTCGAAGCCCAGATCGGCGAGGCGCTTGACCGGGAACACCATGGAGCGCTTGTCCCGGTTGGCGACCGACACGAACACCCGCCCCTTGACCGGCAGGGACCCGTAAACGGCGGCCTGCGACTTGGCGTACGCCGTGCCGAACATCTCGTCGATGCCCATTACCTCGCCGGTGGAGCGCATCTCCGGGCCGAGCACGGTGTCCACGCCCTCGCCCTGGGTGTTGCGGAACCGGCCGAACGGCAGCACCGCCTCCTTGACCGCCACCGGGGCGTCCAGCGGGAGGGTGCCACCGTCCCCGGCGGGCGGCAGGAGCCCCTCGGCGCGCAGGCCGGCGATGGTAGCGCCGAGCATGATCCGGGCCGCCGCCTTGGCCAGCGGCACCGCAGTCGCCTTGGAGACGAACGGGACGGTACGCGAGGCCCGCGGGTTCGCCTCGAGCACGTACAGCACCCCGGCGGCCAGCGCGTACTGGACGTTGAGCAGGCCATGTACGCCGACCCCGGCCGCGATCCGCCTGGTGGCGTCGCGGACGGCCTCGATGTCGGCGTGGCCCAGCGTGATCGGCGGCAGCGCGCACGCCGAGTCGCCGGAGTGGATCCCGGCCTCCTCGATGTGCTCCATCACGCCGCCCAGGTACAGGTCCTCGCCGTCGTACAGCGCGTCCACGTCGATCTCGATCGCGTCGTCCAGGAAGCGGTCGATGAGCACGGGATGTTCGGGGCTGGCCTGCGTCGCGCGCCGCACGTAAGAGGCCAGCGTGTCGTCGTCGTAAACGATCTCCATGCCGCGGCCGCCGAGCACGTAGGACGGCCGGACCAGGACCGGATAGCCGATCTCCCCGGCCACCTGCTGAGCCTGCTCCGCCGAGGTGGCCATGCCGTACCTCGGCGCCGCCAGACCCGCCGCGGCGAGTACCCCGGCGAACGCGCCGCGGTCCTCGGCCAGGTGGATGGCCTCCGGGCTGGTCCCGACGATGGGCACGCCGGCCGCCTCCAGGGCGCGCGCCAGGCCCAGCGGGGTCTGCCCGCCGAGCTGGACGATCACGCCCGCGAGCGGGCCGCTGGCCTGCTCGGCGTGCACCACCTCGAGCACGTCCTCCAGCGTCAGCGGCTCGAAGTACAGCCGCCCGGACGTGTCGTAGTCGGTCGAGACGGTCTCGGGGTTGCAGTTGACCATGACCGTCTCGTAGCCGGCGTCGGCCAGCGCGAACGACGCGTGCACGCAGGCGTAGTCGAACTCGATGCCCTGGCCGATCCGGTTCGGCCCGCTGCCCAGGATGATCACCTTGGGCCGGTCCCCGGGCGGGACCTCGGTCTCGTCGTCGTAGGTGGAGTACAGGTAGGGGGTGCGGGCGGCGAACTCGGCCGCGCAGGTGTCCACCGCGTGGAACACCGGCCGCACGCCGAGACCCCAGCGGATCTCCCGGACGCTGGCCTCGCTCATCCCGCGCAGCTGGCCGATCTGGGCGTCCGAGAACCCCGCGCCCTTGGCCAGCCGCAGCGTGTCGGCGTCCAGCGGCTGTGCTGGCCCGGGGGGGCGACGCCGTCCGGGGGGACGACCCCCCTGGACCTGTGTTGGCCCGGGGGGACGACCCCCCGGAACCCCCCGCTGCGCTTCGCGCCCCGCTGGGGTGCTCGCCGAACCACCGGCCACTCGCCCGGGCGCAAGGCCCGGGACTCGCTCGGCCGGTACGACCGCCTCTCCGTAACCCGCGCCGGGTCCCGCCGTGACACTGCCGCTCACCGGGCCGGAGGCCCGGTTCGCTGGGCGGTCGGAGCTTCGCTCCGCCGGTCCGTAGCCCGCGTCACCGCGGATCCGCTGGGCTATTTCTTCGATCTGGGCGATCTGGTCGATGAACCAGGGATCGATCGCGCTCGCCGCCACCACGTCGGCCACACTGGCCGCTGCGCGCAGGGCCTGGTGGACGGTGCCGAGGCGGCCGTCGTGCGGGACGGCGCAGCGGCGCAGCAGTTCCGCCACGTCGCCCGGTGGTTCATTCCAGCCGAACGGGGCTCCGCGGGACTCCATCGAACGGAGCGCCTTCTGCAGCGCCTCGGGGAAGGACCGCCCGATGGCCATGGCCTCGCCCACCGACTTCATGTGCGTGGTGAGCTCGGTGTCGGCGCTGGGGAACTTCTCGAACGCGAACCGGGGCGTCTTGACCACCACGTAGTCGAGCGCGGGCTCGAAACAGGCGGGAGTCTGGCCGGTGATGTCGTTCGGGATCTCGTCGAGGGAATAGCCGATGGCGAGCTTGGCCGCGATCTTGGCGATCGGGAAGCCGGTCGCCTTGGAGGCCAGCGCCGAGGAGCGGGACACCCGGGGGTTCATCTCGATGACGACCATGCGCCCGGTCCGCGGGTGCACCGCGAACTGGATGTTGCAGCCGCCGGTGTCCACCCCGACCGCGCGGACGATCGCGATCGCGGTGTCGCGCATCCGCTGGTACTCGCGGTCGGTGAGGGTCATCGCGGGGGCCACGGTCACCGAGTCGCCGGTGTGCACGCCCATCGGGTCGATGTTCTCGATCGAGCAGACCACGACCACGTTGTCATTGCGATCGCGCATGAGCTCGAGCTCGAACTCCTTCCAGCCGAGGATGGATTCCTCCAGCAGGACTTCGGTGGTGGGGCTGGCGTCCAGCCCGGCACCGGCGATGCGGCGCAGCTCATCGGGCGTGCGGGCGATGCCGGAGCCGCTCCCGCCGAGGGTGTAGGAGGGGCGGACGACGACTGGGTAGCCGAGCTTTTCGGCCGCGGTGAAGACTCCCTGCAGGGAGTGGCAGATGCGGCTGTCCGGGACCTGGGGCACCTCACCGGGACCGTCGGGTCCGCCGCCCAGGGGCGGGAGACTGGTGACGATCTCCTTGAACCGCTCGCGGTCCTCGCCGGCCTTGATGGCGTCGATCCGCGCGCCGATCAGCTCGGTGCCGTACCGGGCCAGGATCCCCGCCTCGTGCAGTTCCACCGCGGCGTTCAGCGCGGTCTGGCCGCCCAGGGTGGGCAGCACCGCGTCCGGGCGCTCGATGGCAATCACCTTCTCGAGCACGTCGATTGTGATCGGCTCGACGTAGGTGGCGTCGGCGAACTCGGGGTCCGTCATGATCGTCGCCGGGTTGGAGTTGACCAGGCTGACCCTTATGCCCTGCTGCTTGAGGACTCGGCACGCCTGGGTCCCGGAATAATCGAACTCACAGCCCTGCCCGATCACGATCGGACCGGACCCGATGACCAGCACCGACTTCAGGTCACTGCGACGCGGCACTACGCGCTCCCGTTATCTGTTCGCTGCTGCTTGGTCATCGTGGATGCTCCATGGCGGCGGCGAAGTCGTCGAAGAGGCCAACGGCGTCGTGTGGGCCGGGGGCCGCCTCAGGGTGGTACTGGACGCTGAAGACGGGGCGCTCCAGCATCCGCAGCCCCTCGACCACACCGTCGTTGAGGTTGACGTGGCTGACGACCGCGGGCCCGTAGGGGGTATCGAACGGCTGACGGGCGGCTTCGGGGATGTGCGCCCATTCGGTCCCGCCGCCCGGGGGGATCCCGGGGGTATGGCCATCCCGGGCGGGGCGGCCGTCGGCGGGGCGGTCCTCGACAGCGCGGCCGTCGGCGGGACGGCTCTCCTCGCCGGGCTCGTCCTCGGCGGGAGTCAGCCCGGGCAGTGCGGCGGCGAAGCCGTGGTTGTGGCTGGTCACCTGGACGCGGCCGGTGGCCAGGTCCATGACCGGCTGGTTCACACCGCGGTGACCGTAACAGAGCTTGTAGGTCTCCAGGCCCAGCGCCCGGCCGAGGATCTGGCTGCCCAGGCAGATACCGAACACCGGCAGGCCGGCCTTCAGCACGCCCCGCATGGCCTCCACCGCATAGCCCGCCGCGGCCGGGTCCCCCGGGCCGTTGCTGAAGAACGCCCCGTCCGGGCCGGATTCCAGGATCGCGGCGGCCGTGGCGTCCGCGGGCAGGACCAGCACCTCACAGCCGAGCCGGGCCAGGTAACGCGGGGTCGAGGCCTTGATGCCCAGGTCCACCGCGGCGACACGGTGCCGGACCGGCGTCCCGGCCGGCGGGCGGACCAGGTACGGCTCGGGAGTCGTCACGGTCCGGGCCAGGTCGGCGCCGAGCATGCCCGGGCTGGCCAGGACGCGCTGCAGGAGGACGGCGGGGTCGCGTTCGGTGGTGCTGATCGCCGCGCGCATCGCCCCCTGCTCGCGCAGCCGCCGGGTGAGCGCGCGGGTGCCACGGACCGCAATGCCGGTGATGCCATGGTCGCGGAGCTCGGTGTCCAGGTCCCGGGCCGCCCGCCAGCTCGATGTCAACCGGGCGGGCTCCCGCACCACGTAACCGCCCACCCAGATGCGCCGCGATTCCGGGTCCTCGTCGTTGACGCCGGTGTTGCCGATGTGCGGGGCGGTCATGGCGACGATCTGCCGGGCGTAGGAAGGATCGGTCAGCGTTTCCTGGTAGCCGGTCATACCGGTGTTGAAGACCATCTCCCCGAAGGTCTCGCCCTCCGCACCGAACGCGGTCCCGCGCAGGACCGTTCCGTCTTCGAGGACCAGCAGAGCCGGCGGTGCCGCACGGCCGTCCCTGGCGTGGCCATTGGTCGCGGGCGGGGCGTCCACGGTCATGGCGCCAGCTTCCCGTCGAGCACGGTCGCGGTGCCGCGCAGGAACGTGGCCACCACCTGGCCGGGCAGCGCGACGCCGCCGAACGGCGAGTTGCGGCTCTTCGACGCGTGCGCGGCCGGGTCCACCGGCTCGGGCCCGGCGGCCGGGTCATAGAGCGTCAGGTTCGCGGGCGCCCCGGTCACGGGCAAGATGCCGTGCCCGCTCAGCCGGCCGATGACGGCCGGGCGCACCGACATCCGGTCCGCCACCCCGGCCCAGTCCAGCAGCCCGGTCTCCACCATGGCCTGCTGCACCGCGCGCAGCGCGACCTCGAGGCCGGTCATGCCGAACGCGGCGTAGGCCCACTCGGTGTCCTTGGCCTCGACCGGGTGCGGCGCGTGATCCGTGGCCACGCAGTCGATCGTCCCGTCGGCCAGGCCTGCCCGGAGCCCCTCGACGTCGGCGGCGGTCCGCAGCGGCGGGTTGACCTTGTAGACCGGGTCGTAACCCTCGGCCAGCTCGTCGGTGAGCAGCAGATGGTGCGGCGTGACCTCGGCGGATACCCGCCACCCCTTGGACTTGGCCCAGCGGATGATCTCCACCGATCCGGCCGTCGACACGTGGCAGACGTGCAGGGCCGAGCCAACGTGCGCGGCCAGTAGGCAGTCCCGGGCGATGATCGCCTCCTCGGCGACGGCCGGCCAGCCTGCCAGTCCCAGCCGCCCGGACACCGCACCCTCGTTCATCTGGGCGTTTTCGGTGAGCCGGGGCTCCTGGGCGTGCTGCGCAATCACGCCGTCGAACGCCTTGACGTACTCCAGCGCGCGGCGCATCAGCAGCGGGTCGGAAACGCAGCGGCCGTCGTCGGAGAACACCCTGACCCGGGCGGCCGAGTCGGCCATCGCGCCGAGCTCGGCCAGGCGGGTCCCGCCGAGCCCGAGCGTCACGGCGCCGACCGGCTGAACGTCACAGTGCCCGGCCTCCCGGCCGAGCCGCCACACCTGCTCCACCACCCCGGCCGTATCAGCGACCGGCTCGGTGTTGGCCATGGCGTGCACCGCGGTATAGCCGCCCAGCGCGGCCGCCCGGGTACCGGTCTCGATGGTCTCCGCGTCCTCCCGGCCCGGCTCCCGCAGATGCGTATGCAGGTCGACGAGCCCCGGCAGCGCGACCAGCCCGTCCGCGTCCAGCACCTGGGCCCCGGCCGCGGCGAGCCGCGTCCCCGTCTTCGCGATCACCCCGTCACGCAGCAGCAGGTCGGCGCGCTGGCCACCGGGCAAGGTGACCTTCGTGATCAGCCAGGTCTGCGCCACGCCGTTCACCATCTCCTCCATCGTCACCTTCCCGGTCTCCGGGATTCCGCCGTCAGTTCCGCGCCGCTCAGGAGAAGGTAAAGCACGGCCATCCGGATGCTGACACCGTTCGCCACCTGCTCCACGATCGTGGACCGGGGCGAGTCGGCCACCTCGGCGGCGATCTCGACCCCCCGGTTCATCGGCCCGGGATGCATCACGATGGCGTGCTCAGGCAGCATCGCCATCCGCCCGGCGTCCAGCCCGTACCGTCGGCTGTACTCACGGACGCTCGGGAAGAACGCGGCGATCATCCGCTCCTGCTGCACCCGCAACATCATGATCACATCGGTCTTGGGCAAGACCGCATCGAGGTCGTAGCCGACCTCGCATGACCAGCCGTCCACGGCGATCGGCAGCAGCGTGGGCGGCGCGACCAGGGTGACCTCGGCGCCGAGGATGTTCAGCAGCGCGATGTTCGATCGGGCCACCCGGCTGTGCAGGACGTCCCCTACGATCGCCACCCGCACACCGTCCAGCCCGCCCGGCCGCGCCGGCCCGGTCCGGCCACCGCCGCGGCCTGCGGTGCGGCTTGCGCTGCGGCGAGTGCGCCCGCCCGGGCCGGTGTCCCCGGCCCCCGGCTGCAGGCCGAGGCGGCGCCGGATGGTAAAGGCGTCGAGCAGCGCCTGGGTGGGGTGCTCGTGCATGCCGTCGCCGGCGTTAATCACGTGACCGCGGATCCAGCCGGCCAGCCGGTGCGGCGCACCCGACGCGACGTGCCGGATGACCACGGCGTCGGCACCCATGGCCTCGAGCGTGAGTGCCGTGTCCTTGAGGCTCTCCCCCTTGGCGACGCTGGACCCCTTGGCCGAGAAGTTGATCACGTCGGCGGACAGCCGTTTGGCGGCGGCCTCGAAGGAGATCCTGGTCCGGGTCGAATCTTCGAAGAAGAGGTTGACGACCGTGCGCCCGCGCAGCGTCGGCAGCTTCTTGATCGGCCGGTCGGACATGCGCGCCAGCTCTTCGGCGGTGTCCAGGATCAGGAGCGCGTCGTCCCGGCTGAGGTCGGCGGCCGAGATCAGGTGCCGGTTCATGCCAGCTCCCCCTTCCACTCACCCAGAAGTACCGCGTCCTCGCCGTCGGTCTCGGCGAGGTGCACCCGCACCATCTCGCGCTGTGAGGTGGGCAGGTTCTTGCCCACGTAGTCGGCCCGGATCGGGAGCTCACGGTGCCCGCGGTCGACGAGGACCGCGAGCTGGACCGAGCGCGGGCGGCCCAGGTCGGTCAGGGCGTCCAGCGCGGCCCGGACGGTGCGCCCGGAGTAGAGGACGTCATCGACAATGACGACCGTCTTGCCGTCGATGCCGTCCGGCGGAAGCTCGGTGCGGCCAAGTGCCCGGGCCGGGCGCAGCCGCAGGTCATCCCGGTACATGGTGACGTCGAGCGAGCCCCACGGAACGAGGCGGCCCTCGAATTCGGCGGTCCTCCCGGCGAGCCGCTGGGCGAGCGGGACCCCACGGGTCGGAATGCCGAGGAGGACGATGTCGTCGGCACCGTGGGTCCGCTCCAAGATCTCGTGCGCGATCCGGGTCACTACCCGCCGGATCTCCGCGGGCTCGAGAACCCGTTTACAGCTGCCTGGGCTTTCCCGGTCGTGGCCCCCGTCGGTATTGCCCTCGTCGGTATTGCCCGCGTCAGGGCGCGCATGCACCATCCGCGACCTCCTTCACCGCCTCACGGAACGGTCCTTAAAGGACGTCTGTCGCCATTACGTTATCAGGACGCCGGAGGGGCGGATGGACAACGCGCCGCAAGATAAATCTGGGCGCCACGTACTCACAGGACACCGCTTCGTAGTGTGATTTAGGTCACACGATGAGGTCGTTCACAGAACGGCACAAGCCCCGTCCGACTGCCCCAAAATGGTCGCAGACTGCTAATAAACCCCGGCCACGCCGAGGTTCCCGCACGCTGCGCGCGGGGTAGATAACGCTCCGGTAGGGCAGGCCGGTTACCGGATAGGTTCAACCAGTTTTTGCCATTCGGCTTGACCTTGTCGTGCTCGCGGCTTACCGTCACTGTCCGTAACCGTTACCGTAAGCTACGACTGGCCGGGGGCCGAAAACATGCCATCTGAGTACGCAAAGACCCTGGGCGCGCGACTGCGCGCGATCCGGACGCAGCAGGGCCTGTCCCTGCACGGAGTTGAGGAGAAGTCACGCGGCCGGTGGAAGGCCGTGGTGGTTGGATCCTACGAGCGGGGTGACCGGTCCGTCACCGTCCAGAAGCTGGCCGAACTGGCCGAGTTCTACGGCGTTCCCGTATCGGAACTGCTGCCCGGCGACTCCACCCCAGCGCCGCTCGCCCCGACGCCCAAACTGGTCATCGACCTGGAGCGGATGAACGAGCTGCCCAAGGAGAAGTCCGGCCCGCTGGCCCGTTACATCGCCACCATCCAGAGCCAGCGTGGCGACTACAACGGCCGGGTGCTGTCGGTCCGGCAGGAAGACCTCCGGTCGCTGGCCGTCATCTACGACAAGTCCCCCGCTGACCTGACCGAGGAACTGATCAACTGGGGCGTGCTTGACTCCGAGGCCCGCGGGGCCATCGACACGCTCTGACCGCCGGGCCTCCCCGCCCACACCCTTTCCCGCCGCGTCCACGCGTACTCGCATCGCCCTGGCATTCAGGCGGGAACGACGGGCGAGACGGTGTCAGCCTGCCGTCTGGAGCGGAAGCTGAGACTGGCCCAGGACGCCGAGTGCGGTCTCGACAACGGACAGGAATATCTCCGCATCCCTCAGCAGGTCGTCTGCCTCTCGGGCCGTCGCCGCCCGGGAAAGCCCGGCTTCGGCGGCGGCGCGCTTGTTCGCTCCTGCCGCGAAGAACGCGGCCCACTCCGCGAGTGCGGGCTCGACCTGCGGCAGCAGTTCCCACACACTGCGTGGGCGCCGGCGACGGGACCCGCTGGACGGCTCTCCGCGAACCGCGACCACAGCCGCGGCCGCACGCAGCGCGGCCAGATGGGCGGCCACATAGCGCCCCGCGGGCGAGGTCTCATCCACGGCGTCAGCCAGCCCGCTCCGCGCGGATTCAAGTAGCGCCATAGCCGACGGCGCCATTCTGCGCCGCGGCTGCCCGATGGATGATGGCCCGCCGTCCCCGGGGCCGCGCTCCGCTGGGGTGCGCTCCGCGGAGACTCGGTCGACCGTTCTGGTGCGCATCGGCGCACGAACCTGCGCTGAGGTGACTGCGTTCACCATCGCGTCCTCTCTTCCGTGCGGAACCGTGCCAGGCGGGGCACTTCCCGCTACCACGCCTGGCACGGGGTCCGGCCGCGTGAGGGGGGTCAGACGGCCGGGGCCTCGCGTATCTATTCGAACACAGTTTCGGCTGGGTGTCTAGTCCGTTTGTATCTGCGTTCGAATGTAGCCGGGGGGTCTGACATTCCGGGTGACCTGCGCGCGGCGGCACCCGAGACCCTCGCAGCGGGGCTCGGCGGGTGGGCGGGCGGGCGTTTCGCGGGCGGGCGGCGGGATATCAGGGACGTTTGACCATGACCGAGCACGGATGTGTCATGACATCGTTACTCTGTGTTTCCGGCATGGCTGTTCGGCTGGCTAGCCGCGGTCGCTCGGGGGTAGCACTCGGCCTCTCCAGTAGCTGCAGGCAAGCTGCGCCGGCAGCCGGGGAACTGGACCGGAGGCCCGGCGCCGGCCGGCCGAGTTGACCGGTGACGGCCGACGACACGGCGATCACCGGCGACGGGTCCGACGCCACCCGCGTGGTGTTCCGGGCGGTCGACGCCTACGGCAACCAGCGCCGCTACACCTCCGGAGAGGTCACGCTGCACGTGACGGGACCCGCCGAGCTGATCGGGGACAACCCGTTCCCGCTCGCCGAATACGGCGGGCTCGGCGCGGTCTGGCTGCGATCCCGGCCAGGCCGGACGGGGCCGGTCACGGTGATCGCCGAGCACCCCGGTCTCGGCCGCGCCCGGGTCACGCTCACCGTCATGGCGGCCAGCCGCCAGCACCTCGACTGAGCGCCCCGGGCCGGCCGCCCGGCGCCGCGCCCGTTTTCCTATCCCGCCGAACGGGCGTACCGCTGGGCTAGCACTGAGGCGGGAGGGATTCCTGGGCAGCCCGGACGGGTACAGGAGAAACTTGACCGCCCAGCGCAGCGCCGCACAAGGAGGCACGCCGATGGGATGTGAAGTGTCTTGGTTCGCCGCCCTGTGCGACGACGACTACGAGTTCCTCGGGGTACCGGATCCGGCGCTCCAGTCGAGCTGGGAGCACTGCCGCACGATCGCGCTCGCCGCCGAGGCGGCGGGCTACGACAACCTGCTGCTGCCGTCGGGGTACTCGATGGGCATCGACGCGATCGGCTTCGCGGCCGGGATCGCCCCGCTGCTGCGGCGCATGCAGCTGCTGGCGGCGGTGCGGATGGGCGAGATGTGGGCGCCGCAGCTGGCCCGGCAGCTGGCCACGCTGGACCAGATGCTCGGCGGCCGGCTCACGGTCAACATCATCTCCTCCGACCTGCCGGGCCAGAAGCTGGACTCCGCGGCCCGGTTCCGGCGCACGCTGGAGATCATGACCGTGCTGCGCGACCTGCTCAGCGGGAAGCCGGTGGATTTCCACGGGGATTTCGTCGACGTGACGCTCGATCCGCCGCGGCTGCGGCCGAAGGGCGGGCGCCCGCCGTTCTACTTCGGCGGCCTGTCCGAGCCCGCGCGCGAGGTGGCGGCCCAGGCCGCGGACGTGTTCCTGATGTGGCCGGACACGCTGCCCGGGGTGGCCGGGGTGATCGACGACATGCGGACGCGGGCGGCGCGGCATGGGCGCGAGCTGCGGTTCGGGTACCGGGCGCACGTGATCGTCCGGTCCACCGAGTCCGAGGCGCGGGCGGCGGCGCGGCGGCTGCTGTCACGGCTGGACGCGGAGACCGGCGAGCAGATCCGCCGCCGGTCGCTGGACACCACGTCGGCCGGGAACGCCCGGCAGCGGGAACTTCGGGAGGCGGCCAACAGCGAAGGGTACGCCGAGCCGGCGCTGTGGACCGGCATCGGGCGGGCACGGTCCGGGGCCGGGGCGGCCATCGTGGGCGACCCGGACCAGGTGCTGGCCAAGCTGCGGGCGTACCAGGCGCTCGGCATGGAAGCGTTCATCCTGTCCGGCTACCCGCACGTCACCGAAGGCGACCTGTTCGCCCGCCACGTCCTGCCCCACCTGTCCCACGGGCCCCTTTTCCCGCGCTGACTGAGAACGCGCCCCGGATCCGGACCTGGCCTCAGGCGGTGACGTAGGAGGCCGACTCGCCTTGCAGGGCGAGGCTCGGGCGGCCGCCGACGCCGACGGGGACGTCGCCGGCGACCGTGATGCGGTGCATCCGGCGGGGCAGCTCGCCGTAATCGTCGATCGCGTAGTGCTGGGTCGCGCGGTTGTCCCAGATGGCAAGGTCGCCGGGGGCCCAGCGCCAGCGCACGGTGTTCTCCAGCCGCGTGACGTGCCGCTGGAACAGCTCGAACAGGTAGCGGGAGTCCGAGGGGGATACGCCCAGGATGCGCTTGACGAACTGGCCGAGCAGCAGGGAGCGCTCCCCCGTCTCGGGGTGGACCCGCACCACGGGATGCTCCGTCTGGAAGATCGTGGACAGGAAGACCTCGCGATGGTGCCGCTCGTCCCGGTCGGACCTGCGGCCCACACCACCGCCGGACTGCTCCGCGTAGTCGTACTCGTTCGTGTGCAGCGCCCGCAGACTCTCGGCCAGGGTCCGTAGCTCCGGGGACAGGCTCTGGTACGCGGTCGTGGTGTTCGCCCAGGACGTGTCGCCGCCGTAGGGCGGCAAGCTGACCGCTCGCAGGATGGAGACCGCGGGCGGCCGGTCGACGAACGTGACGTCGGTATGCCAGGCGTTGGCCTTGCCCCCGCCGGCCTGCGCGTCCAGCTCAAGGACGTGCGGCTCCTGCTCGGTGCCGGGCACGGTCGGGTGGGCCGCGGTCAGGCTTCCGAATAGGCGGCCGAAGCCTGCCTGCTCCGCATCGGTCAGCTGACCCTGGCCACGGATGAAGATCACCTTGTGCTCGAGGAGGGCGTGCCTCATGGTGCTGAACACATCGCCAGGCAGGTCGGCGGCGATGCGCACGCCGGTGATCTCCGCGCCGATGTGGCCCGCGATGCGCCGGATGTCGATGGCCGCGGCACTGGTGGACATGAGTCTCCCTTCTGCGGGTCGCACGGCCCGCCCGGCGGGCGCGCCCGGCCGTTATCGCGAGCAAAACACTGAGGCCGACGATTGTCAATAATTTAGATAGGTTTTATTGGTTATTGGACGAGAGCGAGCGGGCGGTTGGGGGCACCAGGACATCGGCAGGGCGCTGGCGGTGGTGTGCTTTAGGGGTGCCGCGGTGTCCCGTAAGCTCGGGGGGATGGGGCCCGCAACCACGCTGACGGAACTGGGCGCCGCGCGCTTCGTGATAGCCGTCGAAAAGATGCTGGCGGTGTACACCGCCGCCATGAACCCGGCGCCCTCGCAGCTGGCGGGCCGGCGGGCGATCATGGCCCGGCACGCGACCAACCCCGGTTTCCGCGCCCTGGCCGTCGTCGACGGCGACGGTGAGCCGGTCGCCTTCAGCTACGGCTTCCACGGGGAGTCCGGCCAGTGGTGGCACGACATGGTTAACTACGCGCTGGCCGCTTCGGCCAGCCCGGCCGAAGCCGGCCACTGGCTGTCCGACTCGTTCGAGGTGGCTGAGCTGCACGTGAAGCCCGCCTACCAGCACCAGGGACTCGGGCGCAGCCTGCTGTACCGGCTGACCGCCGACTTGGACGAATACAGCGCCCTGCTGTCCACGCACGACTCCGAATCACCCGCGCGACAGCTGTACCGCAACGCCGGGTTCGTCGACCTGCTGACGGCGTACCGGTTCTCCGGCGGTGACCCGCCCTACGCGGTGATGGGCGCCGCGCTGCCGCTGCGCGACATCCGCTCCTGACGCTGCTGGCCCGGCGGATCCGTCTGGTCCGTGGGGCGGGACGCGCGCATCCTTGCCGCGCGCTCGGCCAGGCCGAGCCGCTGGTAGATCTCGCGCGTGGCCCGGGACCAGTTCAGCGTGTAAAAGTGCAGGCCCGGGGCGCCCTCGGCGAGCAGTCGCTCGCACATCGAGGCCGCGTAGTCCACGCCGATCTCGCGCACCGCCGCCCGGTCGTCGGAGACGGCGTGCAGCCGCTCGGACAGCTCCGGCGGAATCTTGGTGCCACCCAGCTCGATCGCGCGGTCGATGATCCGCACGCTGGTGATGGGCATGATGCCGGGGATGATCGGCACGGCGCAGCCGTGGGCCGCCACCCGGTCACGCAGCCGCAGGTAGTCCTCGGGGTAGAAGAACATCTGCGTGACGGCGAAGTCGGCCCCGGCCCGGCACTTGCGGACGAAATACTCGACGTCGGAGTCGAGGTCGGGTGAGCGCGGGTGCTTCTCGGGGAAAGCGGCGACGCCGACGCAGAAGTCTCCGGCGGACCGGATCAGGCGGACCAGGTCGTCGGCGTGGGCCAGACCCTCCGGGTGCGCCGTCCACTCCGCGTTCGGGTCGCCGGGCGGGTCACCGCGCAGCGCCAGCAGGTTGCGGACGCCGACCGCCGCGTAGGAGCCGATGACGTGCCGCAGCTCGGCGACCGAGTGATTCACGGCGGTCAGGTGCCCGACCGGGGTCAGCGTCGTCTCCTCGGCGATCCGGCCGGTCACGCGGACCGTCCGGTCGCGGGTCGAGCCGCCCGCACCGTAGGTCACCGAGACGAACGTCGGCCGCAGCGGCTCGAGCTGCCGGATCGCCCGCCAGAGCTGCAGCTCCTCGGCGTCGGTCTTCGGCGGCATGAATTCGAATGAGAACGACTCACCGCCGGCCGCGATCAGGTCCCGGATCGCGGCGGCGTGCCGGACCAGTCGGGCCGGGGCGGCCGCAGAGCCGATGGGCCCGGCGGAGCCGGCGGGCGCGGATGAGCGGCGCGGGCGAGGAGGCATGCGGCCCAGCGTAACCGCTGAGTGCCCATCCGTGCCACGGCCCAATGGCCCGGCGGCCGGGCAGGTCTGCGGGCCGGCCTGCGCCAGGGCCCGCCGGCCCGCTACTGGGCAGCGCGCAGCCGCGCGGCGAACGTGGCCGCGGCGGCGGCCGGATCCGGCGCTTCGGTGAGCGCCCGGACCACGACCACGCGGCGCGCACCGGCCCCCAGCACCTGGCCGAGGCTGTCCAGGGTGATCCCGCCGATCGCGAACCACGGACGGCCGGGGCCCAGCGTGGCGGCGTAACGCACGAGCGGCAGGCCGGGCGCGGGCCGGCCGGGTTTGGTCGGCGTCGGCCAGACCGGGCCCGTGCAGAAGTAGTCGACCCCGGGGGCCGACGCTTCCGCGGCCGTCTCCGCCTCGGCGTGCGAGGAACGCCCGATCAGCGGCCCGGGGCCGATGATCGCCCGGGCCACGGCGACCGGGAGATCATCCTGGCCCAGGTGCAGGACGTCTGCGGCGGCCGCGTAGGCCAGGTCGGCGCGGTCGTTGACGGCGAACAGCGCATCGTGCCGGGCCGCCTTCTCCCGGAACATCTCGAGGAACGCGAGCTCCTGCGCCGCCTCCAGGCCCTTCTGCCGGAGCTGGACGATGTCCACCCCGGCCCCGAGCACCGCGTCGAGGAAGTCCGGCAGGTCGCCCTGGCGCTCCCGGGCGTCCGTGCACAGGTAGAGCCGCGCGTCCGCCAGCCGGTCCCGCAGGTCTCGCGGCATCCGGGTCAGGCAGGCTGCTCGGTGGTGGCGGCCGGGCCGGTGAGCCGCAGCTCCACGCTGATGTTGCCGCGCGTCGCGCGCGAGTAGGTGCACACCTGGTGGGCCGCCTCGGCGACCTCGCGGGCGTGCGCGGGACCGGCGTTCGGCAGGTAGATCTCGAGCGTGACGACCAGGTCGAGCGCGTCTCCTTCGGGCCCGATGCCCACGTACGCGGTCACCGTGGAGCCGTCCACGTCGGCGCCGGCCCGGCGGCCGACCGCGCGCAGGGCGCTGTGGTAGCACGCCGCGTACCCGGCGGCGAACAGCTCTTCGGGGTTGGCGCCGTTACCTGACCCGCCCATCCCGGGCGGAAGCGCGAGATCGAGGTCGATCCGGCCGTCGGAGGAGGTGACGTGGCCGTTCCGGCCGCCGCCCGTGGCGGTGGCTTCGGCGGTGTACAGGACTTTCTCAGGCATGACCGACCTCAAGGCTCTCAAATGGACTTCACGTGGGCGCGCAGGCCGCCGTACGCCATTGAGCCCGGCAGCGCTGCCGCCCATGCTAGGGGACAGCCGATCAGGGCGTCGCCGGGGCCATGCCGCCCGCTCAGGACGCCGGGTCAGGCCCGCTCAGGAGGCCGGGTCAGGCCCGCTCAGGAGGCCGGGTCAGGCCCGCTCAGGAGGCCGGGTCAGCGGACGCGAGCAGCCTCCGCAGCGCGGCGGCCGAGGTGAACTGGACGGCCGCGATTCCGGCTGCTTTCGCGCCATCCACGTTCGCCGCGACGTCATCGATGAACAGGCAGTCCCCGGCGGCAACGCCGAACCGCCGCAGCGCGAAGCCGAAGATCCGCGGATCGGGCTTGCAGACCCCGACGAAGCTGGAAATGACGGTGTCCTTAAAGCAGTTCAGCACGGGAAAGGCGTCCATCGTGGCCGGCCACACCTCGCCGTTAAAGTTCGAAATGGCGTACAGCTCACGTCCCGATTTGGCCAATTCGGTAACGAACTCGCTCGTGCCCGGAATGGGACCGCAAAGCATTTCCGGCCAGCGATCCCAATAGGCGCTGATCAGGCCGGCCTGGCCGGGAAAGCGCGCAGACAGTTCCGCGACCGCTTCCGCCGACGGCTTGCCGGTGTCCATCTGCAGGTTCCAGGCCGGGCTGCACACCTCGGTCAGGAACCATTCGCGCGCCACCTCGTCGGGGATCAGCTTCCGGTACAGGTGACGGGGGTTCCAGTCCAGGACGACGCCGCCGAGGTCGAAGATGAGCACCGGCCTGGACGCCAGCCACGCTGGGTCGCCGCTGACCGCCGCCGCGGTGGCGTCGCCACGTTCGTCCATCTCCCGCCCCTTTCCGTTCGCCAGAACTTCGCCGGCACCGATTTCACCGGCCCGCGGGGGGCAGCACGGGCAGACCAGGCGGCGCACCCTCGCTGATCAGCCGCCCGAGCGCCGCGGTATCAAGGTGGTCTGCGACCAGGTCGCCGAGCGCGTCGAGCCGCGCCTCGCGCAGCCCCGCGAAGTCCGTGCCGGGTGCGGGCGTGAAATCGCGACCGGCCAGGCGCGCCACGTCGGCCAGGAACACCCGCCGGAACTTGTCGTTTTCCATCGTGCCATGCCAGCTCGTGCCAAACACTGCGCCACCGGGGCCGGCCCGGCAGCCGTCCAGGAACGGCTCGCAGCCCGGGTCGGTGAGCCGGACGACACCGTGGTGGATCTCGTATCCGGCGACCGTGGTGCCCAGCGCGCGGCCCACCGGCCGTCCCAGGCACTTATCCGTGCCGAATTCCACCCGGGCCGGGAGCAGGCCCAGGCCGGGGACCTCACCCGCGCCGGACTCCACCCGGTCCTTGATCTGCACGGCCAGCATCTGGTACCCGCCGCAGATGCCGAGCACCGGCCGGCCCAGCCGCGCGCGCTCGGCGATGGCGGCGGCGAGCCCGCGCCCACGCAGCCAGCCGAGGTCCGCGACGGTCGCCCGGGAGCCGGGCAGCACGACCAGGTCGGCGTCGGCCAGTTCGGCGGGCTCGCGGGCCAGCCGGACGAGCACCCCCGGCTCGGCGGCCAGCGCGTCGATATCGGTGAAGTTGCTGATCCGCGGGAGCCGGACCACGCTGATCCGGAGCACGTCATTTCCGAACGGGGCTGTAGTGCTCCCTATCCCGCCGCCGGAGCCGGCCGGCCGGGAGAGTGCGAGCGAGTCTTCCGCGTCGAGCCAGAGGTTCTCGGCCCAGGGCAGCACGCCGAGCAGTGGGCGCCCGGTGAGGCGCCCCAGCATGGTGATCCCGCTGTCCAGCAGTTCGGTGGCGCCGCGGAACTTGTTGATGACGAAGCCCGAGACCAGCTCCTGGTCGGCGGGCGGCATGAGCGCGAGCGTCCCGTACAGTGCCGCGAACACACCGCCCCGGTCGATGTCGCCGACCACGATGACGGGCAGCCCGGCGGCCCGGGCCAGCCCCATGTTCGCCACGTCGGTGTCGCGCAGGTTGATCTCCGCCGGGCTGCCGGCCCCCTCGCAGATCACGACGTCGAACTCGTCGCGGAGCCGGGCCAGGCTGGCCAGCGCGACCTGCCGGAGCTCTGTGGCCATGGACCGGTAGGAGACCGCGTCGGCCTCGGTTCTCGGGTGGCCGAGTACGACCACCTGGCTGCGCCGGTCGCTGCCCGGCTTGAGCAGGACCGGGTTCATGTCCGCGGTCGGCTCGACCCCGGCCGCGGCGGCCTGCATGACCTGTGCCCGCCCGATCTCCGCGCCACCCGGCGTGACGAAGGAGTTGAGCGACATGTTCTGTGCCTTGAACGGGGCCACCTTCAGGCCCTGGCGGGCCAGCCAGCGGCACAGCCCGGCCGTGATCACGCTCTTGCCGGCGTCGGAGTTCGTCCCCGCGACCAGCAACGCCCCCTTCACCGGACGCCCCCGCGCGTCCGGCCCGGGCGCCGCGAGGGGCGGCCGACGGGGAGGAGCCCCCACCCGGGGAGCCCATGCGGGGAGGCGAGGCCGGGTGAGGCCGGGCCGGGTGAGGCCGGACCGGGGATGTTTGGGGCCAGGGCGGCCAGGGCGGCCAGGGCGGCGGCGCTGACGGTGACGGCGCGGGACAGGCGCGCCGCCCGGCGAATGTCGCGGGGTTCGGGTGCGCGGCCGTCGCCGAGTTCGGGCCGGTACTCAGTGACGCCCTGGTAGCTGCTGGCCCCGCCGAGCCGCAGGCCGAGCGCGCCGGCGAAGGCCGCCTCCGGGTGGCCCGCGTTCGGGCTCGGGTGGTGCCCGCCATCGCGGCGGACGGCGCGCAGCGACGCGCGGGGGCTCCCGCCGACGGCGGGCGCGCAGGCCGCGGCGAGCGCCGCCGTCAGGCGGGCGGGGGCCCAGTTGGCGACGTCGTCGAGGCGCGCGGCGGCCCAGCCGAACCGCTCGTACCGCGGTGACCGGTAGCCCACCATCGCGTCCAGCGTGTTCACCGCGCGGTAGGCGGCCAGGCCGGGCAGCCCGGCGACCGCGGCCCAGACCAGCGGGGCGACCGCCGCGTCGCTAGTGTTCTCGGCCACCGACTCGACCACCGCGCGGGCGAGGTCCTTCGGGCCGAGGTGGGCCGGGTCGCGGCTGCAGAGCCCCGGGAGCACCTCGCGGGCCACGGCCAGATCGTTCGTATCGAGGGTCACAGCGGCCCGTTCGGCCTCATGGCGAAGCGAACGGGCACCGGTGACCGCCCAGACGGTGGCCGTGACGGCGGCGGCGCGGAGTAGCGGGCGGCCACGGGTGAGGCGGTGCGCAGCCGCGGCCGGCAGGGTGGCGCCCAGCACGCAGGCGCCGGCGTACAGCGAGCCGCGGAGCCGGCCGTCCGCGTACATGCGCGCTTCCAGGCCCGCGGCGGCACGGCCGAAGGCAGCCACTGGATGCGCGCGGCGCGGGTCACCGATCAGCGCGTCCAGCGCCACGCCCGCGGCCACGCCACCTGCCAGCGCCCAGTCCCTGGCACCATCCGGCGCCCGCCCCTCGCACGTCACAGCAACTGACCATAGGCGAAGACGCCGTGGCGTGATCCGGCTCCCCGGGCTCACCGGGCGCCGGTTCCGGTTGACGCAGGGACAGTACGGCGGGCGCGGCGGCCAGCGGTCCGGGCGGCGCAGCGTTCACACCGGCCAGCGGTCCGGACGGCGCAGGCGTGCCTCGATCTCGGGCCGGTTGCGCTCCAGCCACACCGCGGACCGCAGCAGCCGGTCCCCTATTCCGGCGGCCAGCATCCGGGCCCAGGCCCCGCCGCGCGTCCTGCCCCGCTCGGCGATGGTGGCCCGCGACCGGCACAGCCATCGGCTCGCAACCGGGACGAGGCGGGCGCGTTCGTCGCACGAGAGGCCGTACGCCGCACAGAAGATCGCGATGCGGGCCGGGGCATCGGCGTCCCGGAGCGCCGGATCGCGGTCGGCCGGATCGGCGATCGGGGCCCAGTAGCGCAGCGTCTGGATGATGTCGACGAGCCGCGTTCCGGGCCGGGCCAGATCGAAGTCGATGAACGCATACGGCTGGGGACCGTCCGGTCCCGGCCGGAAGATAACGTTCTTCAGATTCACGTCGCAGTGGCAGATGACGTCCGACGGCCCGTCGACAAACCGGGTCAGCTCACCATCCCACTGCGCCCCGGGGGGCGGGTCGAAACCGGCGACCGCCTGGTGATAGCGAAGTTGCAGTTCGGCCAGGGAGACCAGCGTGGAGTCGGCCGTGATGAACCTCGGGAGCAGGCGCCTGCTCACCACGCCCGGGAGGTAGGTCAGGACCTCGCGGTTCTTCGCGTCGATGCCGAGCACGCGCGGGGCGCCGTCGAAACCGGCGGCCTCGAGGTACCGAAGGAGCGTGTGCACCGCGGGAGTGTGCGGCCGCACCGGGCGGCGGACGGTCCGGCCGACGCGGACGACACCTTCGGTCACCTCGCCGCCGAGGAGGGGAATTTCGGCGCTTTGGGGTTCGGCGCTGACATATGGCCGAGAGGGCACCGGGGCCTTTGCGGTGAAGATCGCTGGGGCCTTTGGGGCGAAGGTCGCTGGGGCTTCCCCGGTGACCGTCGGGGGGACTTGCGTGGCGAAATTCACAGGGGACCGCGGGGCAATGGCCACCGGGGCCACCGGGGCCGGGGACACGCCGAGTGCGCTGCGGTCCTGGATGCAATCCCCGGCGTTCGCTTTGAGCGCCGTGGCGCGGCTCTGCAGCGCGGCGCTACGGGCCTGCAGCGCGCGGCTGCGATTCACCAGTTCGCCGGAGTGCTCTTGCAGCACCTGAGCGAAGCTCCGGAGGAGCTCGAGGCGGGCCGACACCGACCGGATCTGGCGCCAGGCCACGTCGGCGTCACCGAACGCACCGGAGATACCGGAGATACCGGAGATATCAGCGTCACCGCGGTCGCCGGAGTCATCGGCGTCTCCGGAACCATCGGCGTCCCCGGAACCATCGGCGTCCCCGGAACCATCGGCGTCCCCGGAACCATCGGCG
>Ga0181538_10001813_pt1 | contig 23264 bp, 19 predicted proteins | sample PEATcosm2014_Bin_40_FD_119773 | JGI IMG/M metagenome (GOLD analysis project Ga0181538, IMG submission 119773) | Peatland microbial communities from MTU Mesocosm Facility, Houghton, MI, USA - PEATcosm2014_Bin23_30_metaG | ecosystem: Environmental > Terrestrial > Soil > Wetlands > Peat | place... | reverse complement strand
CAACTTTACCGGTACGCTTACGCAGACATGGCCCGCGTCGTACGGCCAGATTCCAATTCATGGGGGAGAGGTGTATGCCGATGAACCGCACGGAAGCGGGGGTTCGCCGTTATATCCCTATGGGTATGGATTACAATACTCTCAGTAAAGTAGTATGCAATCTCCGTGAAGATTCACGTGCGACAGCCTCATGATGAACGGTAATATGAAAAATCTCTGTAAATAAACCGTTCATCGTGAGCCTGCCGAACCATTAAGCCTGTTTTAGAATTTCCCCTTATAGACAGCTTAGTAGTTGCCGACCCATCGCCGCACCAGAATATTTGTCGCCAGCATAGCGGCGGCAAAGGCAACGATAAAAACCGTAAATCCCTCCTTGGTCTGGCTGCCAATCCACAGGAACAGCGTAAAACCGGCGACCGGCATGAGAATGTTGAGGGAAAAAAGAGAAAATTTGCGGATTTTTTTCGCAAAAAGATAACGTCGGAAATCCGAACTTTTCCCCCCGTAAAAGCGAAAGAATCGCAAACTCTCCTGGATGTTTTTTTCCTGCAGCTCCGGATATTCGGCAATCTGGCTCATGAAATCATTCCAGCCTGCACGGGCAACATAGTGGCTGATAAACCTGATTGCAAAGCGGGGATGTCCGGTAGTGACGCAGATATCCGCGACGACCGATAACAGGTCGTGTTCGCCGGGCCGCATTTTATAGGCTTTACGAAGGTAGTGCAAGGCCTTGAGATACTCTTTTCTCCCCTTGTAGTAGTCGGTCAGGAACCAGTAGTCCTCGACGCAGGAAGGGTCATTGCGGGAAATAACTTTGAAAACAATTTCTTCCATCTTTGCATCGTCGCCGCGCCTTCGGAGATGGTTGTAATAGTCGCGGAGTATTTCGATATTGTCTTTGTCAAGAGACGCCGCGGTTTCAAAACATTTCTCCGCCTCTTCGTTTTTTCCCTGGTCCGAGAGAATTATGGCTTTTACCCTGAAACTTTCCGCGTCGAGCGGTGCGATATCCAGCGCTTTACCGGCAGCAGTCAGCGCTTTGTCGAGTTCGTTGTTGTTCAGACGGGCATAGGCAAGATCGATGTGCCCGAGGGGCGAATTCGGGTAAAGCCGGATTAATTCCTCTGCGGTTTCGATCGCCTTTTCAATTTCATTATTCTGGGTGAGGCAGTAGGTAAGCCTCGACAGGTAACGAATATTCTGGGGAGATTCCGTCAGCGCCTCCCGATAAAGTTCCGCTGCTTTCTGCGGTTTATCGGTTGCAATGTAAAGATCGGACAGCAGCTCGCGGACCTCATCGTAGTTATGGTGAAGCTCCAGGGCGGTTTTAAAGCACTCGATCGCCTTATCCGGTTCGCCCGCGCGGTCATAGGCAATCCCCCCGTTCCTGAAGGTTTCCGGATTTGAGCTTCCCTTGTTTTTAATGCGCTCGAAATAGGCGATGGCAGTCCACAGCCGGTTTGTTTCGGTATAATACCATACGAGGGCGGAAAGAACAAGTTCCTGTTCCGGATGGAGTTTCTCCGCTTCCAGGAGATAGGAGCCGCCTTGCTCGGGCTGGTTCATCATGGCATAGGCGTAAAAAATTCCGATGAGGCAGTCGACATTTTCCGGATCGTAGAGCAGCGCTTTCTTCAGATAGCCGATGGCTTCCTCAGGCTTGTTCTGCTCCGCGCAAATACGCGAGTGAAGGAAAAAAATCTCCCATTCGTCGGGGAAAGAGTGTTCATGCTCTTCCAGGAGCGACTTTGCTTCTTCGTAAAGGCCAAGATCGATCAATTCCTGCGTTCTATCGAGAAAGTCTGAATAGTCAAGCCATTGGTCCATGGTCAGAAAGTTCTTCCCTTCTCTTCGGCGACGATCCTGTTTTCGCGCAGGTAGACCCGGTCGAGCGACTGGCTCAGATTGCAGAGAATCTCATACGCGATGGTGCTCTGCATACGGGCGATTTCGTCGGCAGTGATGCATTCGACTCCCTGGCAGCCGATAGCGACGACCTCATCACCAACCTCTATGGCGGATTCATCTCCGGCATCGACCATGCAGTAATCCATGGTGACTCTGCCGACGACCGGAAAACGTTTGCCATGAATCAAAATCGCCCCGCGGTTGCCGAGCGACCGTGGATACCCATGGCCGTAGCCCAGGGCGATCGTGGCGATTCGCGTTTCGCGGCCGGTAGTATAGGCGCCTCCGTAACTTACCGGCGTATGCGGGGGAACCGTTTTTATTTTAGCGACGCGAGATTTGACCGAAGCGACCGGCCGCAGGTCGAGCGGAAATTCCCTGGAGGGATCAGCCCGGCATCCATAAAGCGCGATTCCCGGTCGCGCGAGTGTGCAGCCCGCCGGCAGGCCGAACCGGATGAGCCCGGCGCTGTTGGCGCAGTGAACGGCGGCCACTTCAAGGCCGGCCTGCCGGAATGTCGCGACGCCCTCGAAAAAAAACTTCAGTTGCTCGGCAACCGTATTCGTTCCGGGCTCGTCGGCATTGGCAAGGTGGGTAAAGGCGCCTTCCAGGCAAAGAGAGGGGGCGCGCTTAAGGGCATCGACCGCTGCGGCGATTTCGGCCGGCATGATTCCCATGCGATGCATCCGCGTATCGATGTTGCAGTGAAATCGCACCGGGACGCCGGCGGACTGCCACCGGTTAATATCCGACAAATCATTCAGCGTAAAAATGATATCGCTCTGGCGCCCTCGCCGCAGGTCCCCGGACGCGGCTGCGCCAAGGACCAGAATCGGACTTTTCACTCCGGATTCTCGCAGGAAAAATGCTTCGGCCGGGCGTGCGACGGCGAAAAAACGCACATTCCCTTCCCGTTCAAGGGTCAGTGCGACTATCCGTGAACCGCAGCCGTAGGCGTTATCTTTGACAACCGCCATGATATCCGCGTCCTTCGGCAGGCGCGAGCGCAGCCGGCCGAGGTTATGCAACAAGTTGTCGAGCGATACTTCTACGATGGGAATTGGGGCGTGAGGCGACACGGGAGCGCATCTCCGGATAGTAATGGGGGAACCCTCTAAAAGTTACATCCTTCGTCGTTCGACCGACGAAGGACGAAGAATGGCATGAGGGATTTTGAGGTCGTTCCCGGCATTTTGTTTCGCTTGTTGCCGGAGCGTCAGGCGATTTTTTCTTTTACGATTCGCCAGTTCCCATCGATGCGCTGCCGGAAAAAGCAGGAAAAATAATTCTCATGGCATGCCGCGCCGGTCTGGTCGACTTTGAAGAGCAGCGTATCGCCGTCACAGTCGAGATAAACTTCCCGCACCTTCTGTATATGCCCCGATGACTCTCCTTTGAACCAGCGTTTACCCCGCGAACGGCTGTAATACACCATCACGCCCTGTTCGAGCGTTTCGGCCAGCGTATCGCGGTTCATGTAGGCGAGCATAAGCACTTCGCCGGTGGACAGGTCCTGCGCGATGGCCGGAACGAGTCCCTTGTCGTCGAATTTTACCAGAGATAACACATCCATGTGAGAACCGATCATTTAAAAAAGTGATTTCATTTAACTGCACGGGCGTACGGTGGGCGCCTTTTTCCATGGTACCGATTTCTACCCGCGCACCTGCCCCTCACCTCGGACGATCCATTTGTACGTCGTAAGGTCGTCCACGCCCATGGGGCCGCGGGCGTGAAGCTTATCCGTGGAGATGCCGATCTCGCACCCCATGCCGTATTCGCCGCCATCGGAAAACCGCGTGCTTGCGTTCACCATAACCGAGGAAGAGTCCACCTCGCGGAGGAACCGCTCGGTCTCGGACGTCGATTCGGTAACAATGGCGTCGGTATGATGGGAGCCGAATTCGTTGATATGCGCGATCGCCCCGGCGACGCCGCCAACCGTTCGCACGGCAAGCCGAAGGTCGAGATACTCCGTTTTCCAGTCGTCCACTGTCGCCTTTTTGATGGCAGGGGAGAGCTTGCGCGATTCCGGATCGCCGAAGAGGGTGACGCCCTTCTCCAGAAGCGCGCGTATGATATTCCTCCTGCTCTGGAGGGGCAGCGCGGCGTCGAGCAACAGGGTTTCCATGGCGTTGCAGACGCCCGGCCGCTGCACCTTGGCATTGACCACGATGGGAATCGCCTTGCCCATGTCCGCTTCTGCCGAAACGTACACATGACACACGCCTTTGTAGTGCTTGATCACCGGAATGAGAGATTTTTCGGCCACCATCCGGATGAGGCTCTCTCCGCCGCGAGGGATGATGAGATCGATATATTCGCTTTGCCGGAGAAGGCATTCGATTGCCGCCCGGTCGCTGACCGGAATCGCCCCGAGAGCGTCGGCGGGAAGTCCCGCTTTCGCGAGGGCGGCGCGGAAAAGCTTCACCAGGGCCAGGTTCGAATGGAGCGCTTCGGACCCGCCCCGAAGTATGACGGCATTGCCGGATTTAAGACATATGGCGGCCGCATCGACCGTGACATTCGGCCGCGATTCGTAGATAATGCCGACAACGCCGATCGGCACGCGTAGTTTGTAAATTACGAGTCCGTTGGGGCGGACACGGCGGTCGTACTCCTGCCCGACCGGACTCGAAAGAGCCGCAACTTCGCGCAGTCCCCGCGCCATGGAGGCGATCGTGGTATCGGTAATGGTAAGACGATCGATCATCGCCGGGCTCAGCTTTTTGGAAGCGGCCGAACGGATATCCCTTTTATTCTCCCGTTCCATCTCCGCCCGGTGGGATCGGAGCAGGTCCGCCATGATGGTAAGGGCATAATTGATTGAGTCTTTCGGCACGCTTTGCAGGGTGAGCGCCGCTTTGCGGGCATTGCGGGCGATCCGGGTAACGACGGTATTTAACGATACGGAAGCCATGATACGTTGAATCTTCGGCTTTCTCTCCTACCAGCAGGGGATAGAAAAAACGGTTCAGAACGGAATAACTTAATAGAAAAAATACATAATGCTGAGGATTTGATCAGTTGGCCTATTTTCAGGAGCCCAGCTGGGGATCAAGGGGTAAATTGATGGCAAGAATTTAGATTAATAAATTAGGACTAAGAACTTTGCATGGTCTTTCGGGCAAAGGAAATAGCCTCATTTAGTGAAAAATAGCTGTTGTCACCAAAATAATATTTTCCATTTCTTGGGTTGTACTCAATGGCATATTTTTTCATGGCATCTTCAGGTGATAATTGCTCTCTTAAAATCACTTCTTCTTCGGTTGGTTCGGGCAAATCCTTGCCGCAATATCTGCATACCTTGGCTTCTACTTTGATGACTTCCGCACAAAAAGGACATTTTTTGCTGTCACCCATTTCGATACTTTTCTGTTCTATTCCTTTCGTATTTGGTGATGCTACTAATGCAACTATAAATCCAATGATAGGACTCAGCAGTAATGCCAAAAAAAAGAATCCGACCCCTGAGCGCCCTTTATTAATAGCATAAAGCCCACAAAATATGGCCAATATAAACCACCCTAAAATAAATAAGAACTCCATAAGGTCTCCTTGAATTTGGTTATCCCCTGTGACCTGGATCTGCGATTATTGTTACAGCACCACCAGATTATCCCGGTGAATTACCTCGTCGAACTCTTTTTTGCCGAGGCGATGAATTATGTCCGACGTTTTACAGCCGCGAATACGGCGGATTTCATCGGCGGAATAATTGACCAGGCCCCGCGCGATGACGGATCCCGGCGACGTTTGTATGTCCACGTTATCGCCGGCCTTGAATGAGCCGGTAATGCTCCGGATGCCCGCCGGGAGCAGGCTTTTCCCTTTTTCAAGGATAGCGGCGGCGGCCCCTTCGTCGATCGTCAACGACCCGAGGGAGCCGCCGGAAAACGCCATCCAGCTGCGGCGCGAGGACATCCTCTTCGGTGAAGGGAGAAATATCGTCGAACAATCCTCCCTGCCGAGCACTTCCGACAGCCGGTGCGCGAACCCGTCGCCGATAACGCAGAAGATGCCCGCCCGCGTGACGATCTCGGCGGCCTTGAGTTTGGAACCCATGCCGCCGACGCTGATGTCGTTCTTCGTATCTGACGCGAGCAGGTGCAGCGCATCGGACATCTGTGCCACCACCGGTATATGCTTCGCGCTTCGATCGTCGTTGGGGTTGCGGTCGAACAGCCCGCCGACGTCGGTCAGGTTCACCAGCACCTCGGCCTGCGCAAGGATCGCCATCTGCGCGCCGAGGATGTCGTTGGTCCCAAAGCGGATCTCCTCGACGCCGACCGAGTCGTTTTCGTTGACTATGGGGATGACGCCGTATTCGAAGAGCTGGAACATCGTATTGCGCAGGTTCAAATATCGCTTCTTGCTGCGGAGATCGTCCCAGGTGAGCAGCACCTGGCCGGTCAGGATGTTGTGGGCGTCGAAGCGCGACTGGTAGACGCTCATGAGCCGGTTCTGCCCGATGCCGGCGCAGGCCTGCTGCAAAGGAATCGTCGCCGGACGCTTTGTCAATGCGAGCGCCCGCATGCCGTAGGCGATGGCGCCCGACGTAACGAGGACCACCCGTATTCCCGATTTGTGAAGCGAGGCGCAATCCTCGACGAGCCGGGCAATCCTTGGTTCGCCGCCTTCGGCGGCGAGGATCCGGGAGCCGACCTTGACGACGATGGTTTTAAAGGGGGTCAATTCTTTACGCCGAGACGGAACGCTCATAGGAAGTCCGCGGTAGGTGAGACGTTAAAAATCATGACCGAATGAGAGATAAAAATGGTTGCTCGCCACCACGCCCCGTTGGGAGAAGTCGTGCACAAGCCTTCCATAGCTTATCCTGATGGGTCCGGCAATCGTTTCGATCGCGATCCCGGCCCCGAGCCCAACGGGAGCATTATCGACGAAATCCCGGAGGGTCAGCATCTGCGGGATCAGCGGTGAGGCCTGTCTGCTCCAGACATTCCCCCAGTCGACGGACGAGGTCAGATAGAAATTCTTCCGCACCTCATAGCGGTAGTCCATATGCGCGAGTGCCATCACATCACCATGCAGTGCCAGGGGCTCCAGTCCGATGAAGGGGACGTAATTATAAATTTCAATGTCCTGGTTTGCCGCTTCGGTGAACGATCCGCCCAGATAGAATTGTTCGACCTCGGGCAGCGGGTTCGTGGACCAGGCGAAGCGCACCTGAGGGGAGAAAGTGTGCTTATGGAACAGGGAGATGACCCTGCCCATGCTGCCGTCGAACTTCAGAAAGTCAAGCGTGTCGCCGATGCCTTTGCTGGTGCCGTCGATGGAAAAAATGGATTTGCTTCCCGACGTGGGAAATGAAAATTTATCCATATCGTCCAGCGTAAGCCGCAGCAGGACATCCGGGACGAATTTTAATCCCCATACGTCGTTGAACACGCTGAGGTCGTTCGAACGGATTTTGTAGAGTTCCAGATTTATCCCGCCTGAAAGCATCGTCGATCTCCCGATTTGAAAGCCGAGGAGCGCTAGGGCGCCGTATTTCGCCAGGTTATCCACGGTTTGCAGAAGTGTGGTATCCTGACCCTGCGTCACCGTGGTTATCGCGGTAGTGTCGTTGATGATCTGTTCCGAGGAGGAATAGAACTGCAGCTTTGCAAAATTCGCGAAATTCTGTGAGAGCGGGTGATTCTGGTCGAATTCCAGGGCATACCGTTCCCGCCTGAGTCCATATTGCAGATGGAGGCTGACGCAGATATCGCGTCCGAAAAGGTTTTCATAGGCCGGCTCGATGAATCCTTCGCCCAGATAGTATTCATCGTAGCGCAGTCCCATTCTGATGCGCCAGTAGTTCTTCTCGTCGACCATGATTCGAACGGCGCGCGACGAATCCATGTCCATGTTTACATTGTCAAAAAGATTGGTGGCATAGACAGATGAGATCGCGCCGCGCAGGCGAAGCGGGGATAGCTCCTGTCCGGACTGGAGCCCGGCAATGGTTTCGATGAGATGTGCCGACGTTTTATCGTTCCCCGATACCTGGACATCGCGGATGGTTTCGGAGTCCGCCTTCGCGGTAGCGCCTTCGCTCTCGCGAGAATCGATGGCGACCGTGCCGGACGCATGGCCGCCGCCGGGGACGGCAGTATCGTGAATAGCAAGAAGCTTCGACAGCGCATGCATGTTTCGCCGCATGGATTCATAACCGATTCTTACCAGCGTATCGATCTTGCTGAAATCCGTGTTATAGTAGCCGTCGAGGTCCGGGACGATCACGAGATCGGCCTTGCTTTTTTGTGTCGCCCGCTGCTGTTTCATGCCGATCGATACGACCTGGTCCATCAGGCGCACCGGATTTTCAAGGTCTTTCATCCGCCAGAGCGGGGAGGTCACATCGACCGCGACGATGATCCGGGAGCGCTCCTGTACGGCGATATCGACGGGAATGTTGGCGGCAAGGCCTCCATCCATGAGAAGCATGGTATCGATGCGCACCGGCGAGAAAGCGAGCGGTACGCTGCACGATGCACGGACAACGGCGGCGATATTCCCGTGCGTAAATACCACGCGCCTGCCGGACAGGATGTCGGTGGCGACGATGCGCAGCGGGATAGGCAGGCTGTCGAATTGCATATGCGCCCGAAACTGGGCCGGGGCCAGAAGCGGAGCGAGCAAATCGAAAAAAATCTGACCGTGGGAGAGGGAACTCGGCGGGAGCGGTTCCAGGCGGTCACTGAGACGAAGTTCGAACAGGTAATTGACGGGTTCTGTTTTCTGACTTACAAAGAGGCTCTTGCGCTGCGCGGTATTGGCGATGATATCGTTCCAATCCACCGAGCGGGCGATCTGCAGGATGCTGTCCGCCGAGTAGCCCGCGGCATACAGGCTGCCGATGATGGCGCCCATGCTCGATCCGACGATGAGGTCGGGTTTGCAATGCGCCTCTTCGAGCGCTTTCAGAACGCCGATTTGGGAGAGGCCCCGGGAACCGCCGCCGCTCAGAACCAGGGCAAAATTATGGCGAACGGTGTCGTGAACCGACGTCCCGTTGCCGGCGAGAGCGGGAGCGCTCCGTGCAGCAAGCAACACGGCAACCATGAGGGCGGCGCGACCGATTGCACCAATAAAAGGGCATGATGCATTGCGTGCGCGCATCTTTTTTGCCCGGAGTCGTTCCACCTTGTATCTTTTCTCAGATGCCCGTTCGTTTACCGATTGCATTAACGGGTCAACGCATGCGTCGAGGGAGGGTATCATCATTCTCCTGCCGGAAACGATCACGAAACAACAAAATACAATCCTGACAGGGCTTCTTTTCACCGGACTGACCCTCCTACTGCTTGCAACGCCCGTACTTTCCCGCGAAGATTCCACGTCCTTGCAGTCTTCCCAGGCGGCGCTGGGGATTGACGGTGAGGCCTTGACCTATATTGACAATATAGAATACAATACGCCGCAGCGCGCCGGTGAAACGTTTTTCGGCAGTTCTGCGTCCGCCCGATTCTTCTACCGGCCGGTTCCCCAGATGCTATTCGAGGCCGGAGTCTATGGGTTGCGCCGGTTTGGCGACACTCAGTTTTTAAGCCTCGCCATGCCATTCATCAGGGCGCAGTTTACCTCGGAAATCATGATGTTCACCATGGGATCGCTCTCGACGTTCGATGCGCATCTTTTGCCGAATCTTCTCTATCGCCAGGAGTACCGCTTTGATCCCGGTCTCGAGGAAGGCATGCAGCTCGATATGTATGGTCGGCACGTCAACTGGGAGTTATGGGCGGCGTGGGATTCCCTCGACTTACAGAACCAGCGCGAGCATTTCACTGCCGGGAGCGCAACTTCAATCTCGTTTTCGGATTTCTCTTTCCCGCTCTATCTTACCGCTGACCATACCGGTGGCATGCTATATACCTCCGAAGTGCCGGTGCAGGAACATTTCGGCGGAGCTTCCGGAGTCGAATTCAACATCCCGGTCCATGCGGGAGTCAGGGCGGTTTTCGGACAAGTTCTTTTTGCCGGGTCAGACTATCGGATACGGACGGGAAATGGAGAAACCGGACAGGGCGACGGCATTTTTGCCAAAGTGGGAATTTCACCCGGCGGGTTTGACTGTTCGCTTCAATTGTTCAGGGGGCATGATCTCGAAATGCCTCTGGGCGACCCTATCTTTGAGAGTAACATTCCGTACTATGCTCTGGAAATATCGCGCAGTTATACGATCAATAATCATCTGCAAGCGTTGGGCGGATGGCGGTTCGAAACGCCGGATGTGACTACTCTTTCCGAATGGATCAATTGGCCGTGCTATCGTTTCTGGCTTGCGCTCCGAGGAGAGTTCATGAAGGGTTTTTAGCGCCATCCCGCGTGCCTTGACACAACTGCCCGATGTATTTCCAACGTTCTGTTTCAGATCGCCTCGGTGCGAGGGGGTCATACCCTGCCGCTGTCTTTTGCTCCGATCCTGATCGATGTAACTGACAACCGCAAACTGGAATCCGGAACATCAGCGCTCATGAGCGGCTCCCATTTTACCATTGCAATAGTACTCTCCCTTGCCGAAATCTTCGGTCTCATGGCCATCGGCGGGCTGGGCAGGCGCCTCAACTATATCGACGATGACGAGGTCGATCGCTGGTCGCGGATGGTGCTCGATTTCCTGAATCCGGCCTTTGTTTTCGCCTCGGTTACCGCCGGTTTTAGAACCAGCTGGCATTCGGACCTCTGGATACTGCCGATACTCGGGTTCGGCATTTCGGCGGGAGGAGCGATCATCGGGCTCGGTTTGCGGTATGGGCTGGGAACCAGGGACAGCGACACGCATCGAACTTTTCTCTATTTCTGCGCTGTCAATAATTACGTCTTTCTTCCGGTTGTCATTATACAGAATATCTGGGGCAAGGCGATGCTTGCCGATCTTTTTTTCCTGACCCTGGGATCCACGGTCGCCAACTGGACGATCGGGATCGGGGTTCTCGGCATCACGAGTCTCAAACAGATGGGCCGCAATCTGGCAACGCCGACGCTTGGCGCCACGCTGGCCGCACTCATCGTCGCCTGGTGCGGTCTTGCCGATCATATTCCCCTGGTTGTCGATCATATTTTAACGAGGGCGGGCTCGGCTGCCGTTCCTATGTTGCTCGTGCTCTCCGGCGCATCGCTTTTCAGGCGTTCGTCGTTTCGCTTGACCTGGAAGATCGTGTATGTAACGATCGTCCGGCTCATCATCCTTCCTGCCATCATGATAGCCGCGCTCAGAATGTTTCCACTCTCCCGGGAGGTTTATTCGATCGCTGTCCTTGTCGCGCTCATGCCGCTTGCCGTATCGTCGGTGATCTATATTCGTCTTTACGGAGGCAACCCGGAGTTCGCGGCCGGAGCATCGCTGTTCAGCACCTTTGCGGCGATTATCACGGTGCCGGCAGGGCTCCTGTTTCTGTTCAGGTGAAGGGAGCGGCAGAAGCTCTTTTTTTTGCAAAAATCTTGCCGTGACCTGCGTCGCTACCTAATTTCAAATGCCTATGCCCCTTATCGCCGTCAATTCGCTCTCATTCGGATACGCTCCCGGCTCCCGGGCGCTCGAAAACATCTTTCTGGAAGTGGAGGAAAAGTCCACCTGGGCCATCATAGGGAAAAATGGCAGCGGTAAATCCACGCTCCTCAAATGCCTCTGCGGTTTGCTGCGCAGCCGGGCCGGGGCAATAACCATTCAGGGAAAACCCCTCGGTTCCTTTCGGCCCAGGGAACTGGCCCACCTGATCGCCTTTGTTCCGCAGGCGCATAATCGACTATTACCCCCATTTTCGGTCAGGGACTTCGTCATGCTCGGGCGATTTCCTTTTCAGGGTTTCTTCGCCCTTCCTTCCGGGAAGGACAAGACCATCGTGGATGCCGCGCTCCAGCTTACCGACACCGGGGCTCTTGCCGACCGGATTCTGACGACTCTGAGCGGCGGGGAACTGCAGCGGGTGTTTCTGGCCTCTGCCGTGGCGCAAAAGACTGCCATTCTCCTGCTCGATGAGCCGATGGCATTCCTCGATCCCATGCACCAGGAGTTGATTCAGCGCTCCATCGACCGGATTCATGAAGAATTTTCCACGACCATCATCGCGGTGACGCATGATGTCAATCATGCACTCAACCGGTTCACGCACGTTTGCGCCCTGTCGCTGGGAGCTCCGTACTATGAAGGTACGTGCGATAATTTCAAGGGATCCGCGCTTAGGCTGTTACATGATATCTATTCTATTCCATTTTATGAAATAAGGGGTCATGATAATCGTCACCGTTACTATCTGCCCGAAAGTTTTTTGACATGATTGCGACGACGTATCGGAAAGCAAGCACGCTTGGCTTACTGGGGGGCGTGACGGCGGTAATAGTCATCGCGGCCTCCTTCATCGGCATGCAGGCGCTCACTCCCTGGTCGATTACCGCGGGGTCGATCGATTACGAGATTTTCTGGCGGATGCGGGTGCCGCGCATTCTGGCGGCGTTTCTTGCCGGTTCAGGGCTTGCTCTGTGCGGCATGGTATTCCAGGCGATTTTTCGCAATCCGATGGCCGATCCTTTCACGCTCGGGACGGCGAGTGGCGCTTCCTGCGGCGCTGCCGCGACCGTTTTGGCCGGGTTTACCGGTGCGGTACTTGGAATACCGGTGGTCTCCATCGGAGCTTTCATCGGCGCTGCGATTGCCATGGCGGCCGTGAGTATCATCGCTTCGGCCAGACGGACCACCGGCAGTCTCACCATGCTCCTGACCGGGATTGCGGTCAGCTTTCTTTTTTCAAGTCTGCTCATGTTCATTCAGTACGTAAGCAATTTCCGCGACTCGTTTCAAATCGTGCGCTGGCTCATGGGCGGGCTTCAGGCGACCAGCTACGGGGCGGTGATTACCCTGTTCGCCTTCTGGTGCGTCGGCGTCGCCCTGATAAGCGTACAGCTTCCGCGACTGGATCAACTCCTGGCGGGAGAGGATCTTGCGCATAGTCGCGGCGTCAACGTCGTTTTTGTCCGTCAGTGGCTTCTCGCCGCCGCCACGCTGCTCATTGCCGGAATCGTGGCCGTATGCGGGCCTATTGGATTTGTCGGGCTCATGGTCCCGCATATCTGCCGCAGGCTGATCTCCGCAAACCATCTCTTGCTCGGGCCCGCCTGCGTGCTGGTCGGCGGAAGTTTTCTCGTTATCGCCGACACGGTGAGCAGGATCATCATCGCCCCGGCCGAAATGCCGGTCGGCGTGCTTACCGCGCTTATCGGCGGACCGTTCTTTCTCTGGCTTCTATTTGGAAAGAGAAAGAACGATGAGGAATTTTAAAATAAAGAAAAAAGAAGTCTACGAGGGGGAATTTTCCCGCAATAACTATTTTTTCCAACGCATACAAGAAAATCTCATGCAAGGAGTTCCATGAATTTCATCGAAGAGCTGCAGTGGCGCGGGATGATCCACGACAAAACGCCGGGAGTCGAAGAATTGTGTAAACAAGGCGGCGTCACCGGCTATGCGGGGTTCGATCCCACGTCATCGTCCCTCCATATCGGCAATCTGATCCCGATAATGCTTCTCGTCCATTTTCAGCGCAGCGGCAACCGGCCCATCGCGCTCATTGGCGGTGCGACCGGCATGATCGGCGACCCATCAGGGAAATCGGAGGAGCGGCAACTCCTGTCCATGGAGGTCATCCGGTTCAACCAGGAGCGCCTGAAAGCGCAGCTCGAACGATTTCTCGATTTCTCTGGAAGCAATTTTGCCGAAATCGTCAACAACTACGATTGGTTTCGAGAAATAAGATTCCTCGAATTCCTGCGGGACGTGGGGAAACTTCTGACGGTCAACTATATGGTCGCTAAGGATTCTGTCAAGGGACGATGGGAAAACGGCATTTCGTTTACGGAGTTCAGCTATCAGCTGCTCCAGGCTTATGACTTTCTTTGGCTTTACAAAAATAAAAATTGCCGGCTTCAGATCGGCGGTTCCGATCAGTGGGGAAACATCCTTTCCGGGACCGAGCTTATCCGGCGCACATCCGGTGGCGAAGCGCACGCGATCACCTCTCCGCTCTTAACGCGCTCCGACGGGAAAAAATTCGGAAAGTCAGAAGAGGGGGAGAGTATCTGGCTCGACCGCACCCGGACATCACCCTATAAGTTTTATCAGTACTGGCTTAATATCACCGACGCGGATGCACCCAGGCTTCTCCAAATGTTTACGCTCTTTTCCCGGCAGGATATCGAAGGCCTTATAGACGAACAGAGGTCAGCTCCGCACGAGCGTCCCATGCAGAAAGCGCTCGCTCGCGACATAACGGTGCGAGTGCATTCGGAGCAGGATTACCTATCGGCGGTCGAGGCCTCGGAAGTGCTCTTCGGGAAGGGAACGACCGATACGCTGCGCCATTTATCCGAAGAGGACTTCCTTTCGGTGTTTGGGGGGGTGCCGCAGGCGGACATCCCCAGGGCGACCATCGAGGCGGGCGTTCCGGTCATCGATTTCGTGGCCGGGGAGATCGCATTTTTCACCTCGAAAGGGGAGGCCCGCAGGATGATTCAGCAGGGCGGCCTTTCGGTGAATAAGGAAAAAATCAGCGACCAGAACGCAATTATCGGCCATGAGCAGGTGTTGAACGGGAAATATGTGCTGTTGCAGAAAGGCAGGAAATCATATTGTCTCGTGCGGGTTGTCTGACATTCGCCTCACCCCTTAATCAAGTACCTCTCACAAGGCCTGTCATCATCAAATTCCGCTATGTCCGGCGATCACTTTTATACCTATTCACTTTAAGCTCGCCACGTACACGCTGTCGTTCGTTATCTTCTAATTCTTGTACCTTAAACTTTCCCTTTCGGGAGCTCCCTTAAGCAGAAATTCAAACACTTCATAGGACATGCGTTTCCGAAGCACCTTTTTGGCGATTTTAATCAGGTAAAAAGCTTTTAATATCGCTCGGGAAATAGGCGAATGGAACTTTGACAGGTAATAGTAATACGATATGACGTATTCCTTATCAAGCGAAACATTCCGCTCCTGCATACTTCCCCATCCGATGTGAATAAATTTGGCTTGTGGCTCAAGATAGGTTTTCCATCCTTTTTTTCTGAATCGCATGCACAAGTCTTCTTCTTCACACTCCAGAAAATATCGGGTGTCGAAACCCCCGATTTCTTTAAAACAAGAGGCCCTCACGAACAGTGCGCTTCCCGTAGCCAATGGCACGCTGATGGATTGGTTATAGAGCTGTTTACGATTGGGATATAAATCCTTATTGATAAAACCCATAAAGCCGCTTCCCAGTAGTATTGTACACGCCGAAGGGAAATAACCAAACGAAGGTTGCATTTGACGCCGTGCATTAAACATTTGTGCCGTTGACACTCCAGCATCGGGGGTTCGTTCCATAAACGCGGACAAAATAGAAAGTACGTCGTTGATTAATACGCAATCGTTATTCAGAAAGAAGTAATAATCGGTAAGCGCAGATGCGTCGGCAACTCCAGCCATGTTCCCGCCGGAAAATCCATTATTTGCCGGACTTTTCACCAACTTAACCATCGGGAAAATCGTCAGAGAGTCGAGTTTCTCCTTATCGGAAGCCTTGGAATTGTTATCCACCACTATAATTTCGAAGTCGACAGGGCCTTTGGTTTGCTCAATAATAGATTTGATGCAATCACGAGTAAATTCAAACGAATTAAAATTTATGATAATAACCGATACAAAAGGGAGGTTTGTTTTCATTTATTTCCTGAAAATACCGATTAGTTTTTGAGGCGACAGTGTAATTCAGTGGTAAATATGCCTTGAGACTATGAGCGTCTCGTCCCGTCTCTCAACCGCACCCCCTTTTGTCCGGACGACCATCCGCTTCAAGGCATGGTGATTATTGCCCGGGCATGCCCGGTGAGGGAGGAATTATGGTTTGTTTTTCAACAGTTTTTCCCGCTCATAGTGCAAGATAGGATCGCATTTGCCCGGGTATTTCTCGGTTACCTTGTCGGTACAGCCCGAGGGAGACAGTTTGTTACAGGTGAGACAAACATTGCCGTACCACTCATCGGAAATACCGGCAGGCTTATTGCCATGTTTTCCGTCCGTTGAAGTGTCAAGCGAGTTCAATTTGCGGATAATACCTTGAGCCACGCCCGCGAGCTGCTGCGTCTGTTGCTGCGGCGCCTGCCGCGCAATGACCTGGAGATAAAGGGCGAGCGCCTCTTCTATCAGGACTTTTTCGTCATTGGATAACGGCATTAGAACCTCCTGAAATTGGTAAAATACTATTTTTTCACGAAGGTTATTCCATCCTTGCGGAGCCACTCTTTGCCAAACGTTGTTTTTATCTGTACCGGAAATATGTGCCGAAGCCCGTTCGCCGAAGGTATCTTGAAAAACCGACTTGCCCGGATTGGCAGGAACGACATCACTGTCGCTTCCATGGGAATTCATGCAAAGGATGGCCAGAAAGCTTTGAAGGACGTCGTTGCCGCCTGCAGTGAACAAACCATCGATATTTCCGGCCATGCCTCGCGCTCACTTGATTACGAAGAGCTGAGCCGAGCGGATTTTATCTTCGTGATGGAAGCTTACCATAAACAAAACGTGCAGATGTTTGTCCCGCAGGTTTCCAGCCGGGTATTTCTTCTCGGGGCGTGGCCTGCCATGGAACGGCGTACAAGCGAGATCCCTGACCCTGTCGGCAAAGGCTTCCGTGAATGCCGGAACATCCTTACCCGTATTGCGTACCACGTTGACCGTATCATGCCCTATCTGCTCGCTGAAACGATATGAAGTATTGAGGAGCGCCATGCTGAACATCATTCCTTGTTTTCTCGATTCCAACAACCCCCTTATTGTCGATGGCACAACCCTCGGCTCGTTGCTCGCGGCCGCCGGCAAGGAGCATCTGTGGGAACCCCGTCATGGGCCGGACGACGTGGACGTGGTCGTCATCCACAGCGTGTGTGCAGAAGCCCTGAATCCCGTCGATCGCTTCGACAGCCGGTGGATTCTGAAAATATTCTGCGATTACGGCGTTTCCAGCCATTACTTGATCGAGCGCAACGGTACGATTCTCGGTCTCGTTCCGGAAGAGACGAAAGCATGGCATGCGGGAGGGAGCATCATGCCGGAGCCGGATAATCGCCGCAACGTGAATGAATTCTCAATAGGGATCGAGCTTACCGCTTCGGCATTATCCGGATTTACCGAGTTACAATATCGGCGGCTCGCGCTGGTATGCGCCGATATCGAGCGTCGACACGGCAGGCATTTCACCTATTGCGGCCATGAGCAGATTGCCGGACAGCGGGCCGTGAAGCTCGGCCTGCGGCAGGATAGTAAAACGGATCCCGGGCCCGCCTTTGAATGGCGCGTTTTTTCCAATTTGATCGATGCGGAACGCGAATCCGGCAGTTTCGCGTTCCGGGATTGACCGGAAGCGGGACGGGTGCTACTATGATAAAAGCGAAATTTCCACACGGGTTCTTGCAATAGGCTCTTTCAATATATCATTTTATACATCTAAGTCTTAAGGGGATTAGTTTTGGAACCATAACTGAAGCATCTTTTGAAGAAAGCATCCGGTCGGTATCGACGCCCGTCGGTGCCCTTAACTGTGTTTAAAAGGAGCCTCACCCATGCCGTGTTTTCCACTCAGTCGTTACAGTGTAGCAGCCGTATATTTTATCCTTGCCGCTTCCTGCTCCATTTTTTCGGAGCCGACACTCGATAAGCTGATCGCGGAAAAGAAGTACAAAGAAGCGATTGATTATGCGGAAGATAAAATTCCGTCGAGTCAACGTGATGCGGCTACGTGGGTGGAACTCGCGCAGGCAAATGAGGCGACAGGTAATCCGGAGAAGTCCCTCGCCTGCTACCTTGTCGCCTGGAGGTTGGACCAGTCCAACTATCAGGCGATGCTTGGGGCCGCAACCGTCTATAACGAGCTGGGAGAGTCCGAAGAAGCGCTCAACATGGCCAAAAAAACGCTTGACAAAAACTTTACCGCCGAGGCCTCATGGCAATATGCCAAGGCTTGTATCGCGCTCAATCGTTCTGTGGAGGCGAAGGCGGCGCTCGAAAAGGTTATTCAGGGCGATTCGGGCAATGCCATTGCCAATAAAGAGCTCGGCAATATTTACTTTAACGAAAAAGCATGGCAGAATGCGCTGCCGCTCCTCAAAAGATCCTACCTGAGAGGTCCGAACGCCGAACTTGACTATAAGATCGGCAAAGCCTTCACCGGGATCGGAATGCCGGATTCGGCGATCGCCCATCTGAACGAGGCCATAGCCAAGGGGAATGCGCCGGACGATGCGACTCTTTTGCTCGCCCGCGCTCTCTACGGTCGGGAGAATTACGGCGAGGCGTGCGCTCAATACGGCAAGCTTGCCGGCAGGGGGATGGTAGCGCTTGATTTTTACCAAGCTGCCGTGGCTGCCGGAAAGAGCGGTAATGCCGCTGCTGCCGTGGCGTACTACGAAAAAGCGACGTCGCTTTTCGGAACGGAGAAAAGCAAAGAGGCGCTTTTATCCCAAGTGAAAGTGGCGGGAGCCCGGATGGAGAAAAAAGCCTACGCCCAGGCCCTCTCGAACTACTTGTTCGTGGTTGATGCCGACCCCCACGCGGCAGTGGTGCCCGATATCTATTTCCTGCTTGCCGATGTCTACCAGGCGCAGAATAACGGCGCGCAAGCCATCGCAACGCTTGAAAAATACCTTTCCATCAACGACAAAAGCGTCGAGACCTATGCACGCCTTGCCGATCTCTATCAGAAAAGCGGCATGACCGAAAAAGCGAAGCACACCCTCGAGACTATTATTTCCCTGTCGCCCAACGATCCGTCGGTGTACCTGACGCTCGGACAGTACTACCTGAAGGCTAAAAAGTATGCCGATGCCTACACCCAATTTGATAAGAGTAATACGCTGAAGAAGAGCGCGCCAGCGCTGAGCGGCGTGGCCATTGCCGCGTTTAATCTCAATCGCTTTGAAGTCGCCAAGGATGCCGCAAAATCCGCGCTTGCTCTGAACGATACACTCTGGGATTCCCATGCGATTCTTGCTGATATCCTGATGCAGGAGAAAGACTACCTTGGAGCCGTTTCGCATGTCGAATTCATGGTAAAGACCGAACCGGCCAACATCGAGTACAAAGAGCGGCTTGCCGTCTGTTATGAACAGAATAATGAAAAGGCGAAGCTGCTTGATCTTGACAAAGAGATCGTTTCAAAAAGTGCCGTGGATGTGCCATCGAGAATGCGGCTGGCGCGTGATGCCGATGCGCATAATGACCTGGCCGCAGCGCAGAAACTTTACAAAGAGGTCATCGCCCTCCAGCCGAAGAATGAAGAAGCGCTCTATCGGCTCTATGAGATCTCGATGGGCAAAAAAAACCTTGCTGAAGCCGCGGACTATCTCGGTCGTTGTCTCGAAATCAAACCGACCGCAGAAGGAGAGCGCGATTACGGCGATATACTGTATCAGATCAAGGATTACGATAAGGCGCTCACTGCCTATCGTACTGCAATTAAGTTGAATCCGGCCATCAAGGGATTTTATAAGCGTTACGCCGAGATCGTTGTTGCCAAAGGCCAGCAGGAGGAGGTCATTACAGCGCTTTCAAATGTCATAAAATCGGGAGAGGCGGATATCGGAACTTACCAGACGCTCGCAATGATCTACCAGAAAAAGGGTGATTACCCTAAAGCAACTGAAATGTACCAGAAAGCGCTGCAGATCGATCCGCAGAGCATTGACGCTCTTGCGTCCATGGCGGCCTGTCAGGCTGCGGCAGGTTCAACCAACGATGCCATTATCTCCTATGAGCAGGTTGTCATGATGGATACCGGCGCCACGGAGGCATACCGCGAACTCGGCGATATCTATTACAAGCAAAACGATATGCCCGCTGCGGCAAAGAACTATAAGCGTTACCTGGCAAAGGTGCCGCTCGACCAGGTTATCGCGAAAAAGCTGGGGAAATATGCCTTCGATTCCAAAGATTATGCCGGCGCCATAAAATACCTGTCCGCTCTTCAGTATCAGACCGAAAATGACGCGGAATACGCCCTTATCTACGCTGCCGCTTGCGACGAAACCAAGCAGTACAAAGCAGCCATTAAGGTACTTGAACCGTTGCGCGCGATGAAGTTCTCAGAAAAGGTCAATCGGTCCATACTCAAGGCGCTTGCGGAATCCTACGAAAGCGACGGTCAGGATCAAAATGCTGCGGAGGCCTATGCGGCCTACTGCGCGATTCCGGGGACAAACGATCCCGATGCCTCGTACAAAGAGGCGTTTCTGCAGGAAAAATCCAACCCTGCCGCTGCCAGGAAGATATACGAAGCCAGCATCGTGAGGTTCCCGAAGGATTATCGGAATTTCCTGCGTTTGGGCATTATTCTTTCGGCCAAGAAGGAGACGCTCCCCAGGGCGGTTGGTCTGCTTAAAAAGACCGCGGCGCTTGCCGAATCGGTTCCTGAGGTGTGGCTTGAACTTGGAAAGGCCTACCGCGAACAAGGAAATCTGGATAATGCGCTCGACGCATACCGCAAATACAACAAGAGTGATCCGCAAAATCCCGAGGTAAACAAGCAGATAGGACTGATCCTCGCAAATAAAGACTCGCTGACCGAAGCGCTTACCTTTCTTGAAGTCGCCAACATGCTTATGCCCAACGATCCCGATGTCATGGCAGCCATGGCCAAAGGGTACAGCATTACCAATCGGCAGGAGATGGCCATTGAGCTTCTTAAGAAAGCCAAGGCAGGCAAACCGAATGATCCGGATATCCGCTACCAGCTATTCGATCTTTACCGAAAAACCGGGCAGGATAAAAAAGCCGCTGGCGAGATTAAAGACCTCATTGAGCTTAAGCACGACAACAAGTATCTGCAGGCTTATGCAGAGGTCAGTATCGCACTCGGCGATCTGAAGACCGCAGAAAATACCGTTGAAGACATTCTGGCGACCGAAGCGGACAATATCGGCGTACTCATGTTGAAAGCGAAAATCCAGGAGCTCAATAAAAATTATAAGGACGCGATTGATACTTATACGGAAATCCAGAATATAAACCCGAACTATGCTCCCTCCTTGTGTGAACGTGCGAATATTTATCTGGCGCAGTCCAAAGTAAAATGGGCCGAGACATTTTATCTGCGAGCGCTGAAGGCGGATCCCAAATATGCCCTTGCCGAACTTGGCCTTGCTCGTCTGGCAAAGCTGGTGAAGGATCCGCAGGCATTTCAGGAACATTTGCAAAAGGCTCTTGCACTCGATCCGACGAATCAGGAGATACTCGAAGAACAGAAGGCGGCAAAATAACTTTTCCGGTGGCCTTTATGAGTTGTTTGGGCCACATTAATTAAGGGGAGAGAGTTCATCTATTTCAGTCTTTGGGGCGGCCCTGTGCAAGGTCGCCCCAAAACATATTGGCGGCGGTTCTGAGAGCATCGCAAGGGCGCCTATTTCCGGGAGAAGCAGTTCTCGCCATGCTGAATAATCACAATAATCCAAGTTCAGAGACGTAGTAATGGTAAATGATCCTGAAGATAATATTGAAAATCAGAAGTTTTTCGATCTATGGCTGAAGGGTGACTCCCAAGGCTTCTCGGGCCTTTACGAGAAATATAAGAATCAGGTATTCGGTTTTTTGATTAAAATGACCGGGGAGCGAGAGGTCGCTGAAGACCTGCTGCAGGAGACGTTTCTTGCTGCGTATCGAAATGCGGTGCAGTTCGATCGTTCAAGAAGCTTTCTGAGCTGGCTTTTCGGAATAGCCCATAAGAGGACGATCGATTATTTTCGCCATGCGCGGGTGGAGACCGATCATCAGGAAGAGGCGGTTGAATCGGTGGGAAGCCGCATGGGTCTTCCTGACGAACATATTGAAAATGCGAATATGCGGCAGATCATTTCAGCTGCAGTGGAAAAATTAGATCCTTACCAGCGGGAAGTTTTCATGTTAAGGGAAATCGGCGGGGTACCATTCAAGGAAATAGCTGAAATCATGAATTGCCCGATAAATACCGCACTGGGTCGTATGCGGCTGGCTTTAAAAAATATTCGCAAGGATCTTCAGAAAAGGGGGATCGATGGAGTGTCCTAAGTGGGAAGAGCTCGGCTTGTTGTTCAGCGCAAACGAGTTACCGCCTGATGAAACAGCTGAATACCGGAAGCATCTCGAAGTCTGCGCGTCATGCAGAAGTGAATTGACTATCTACGAATCGGAGCGCAGGCGTTTCTATTCCACGGAAATGCTGTGTGATGCCCCCTCCGCCGCAATCGACCGTGAAATCCTGCGTGTGTGTTCGGATCCGCGTCGTAAGGCAGCGGGGATGGTGTTCTTCCCGGCATTCGTGCGGAAGTCGTTTGTGCCGATAATGCTCTTTCTTATGGGTTTTATTACCATTGGGTACATCACTTTCAACGTCAACAACGCGAAGCAGCTAAAGAGCCTTGCCGTGCAAAACCAGGCCACGCACGCCTTGCAAGTGGTCCAGCCCGTTCCAGCCGTCCAGGCTGTTGCTGCAGCTGCAGCCGACAGCCAAAATAAGTCGATTACAACAAATTTTGCCGCTACACGGGGAAATCTTAATGATAAAGGAGTGATTACCGTCGATCTGAAGAAACAGCCATAACTATCACTATCCCCATTTTAAGGCTTATAGCTTTAGGATGCGAGGAAAGGCATGAGAGTATAAAAGGAGTCTTTTGCACGAAAGTGGTGCAAAGGGCTCCTTTTTTAATCTCTATGAGTCTGGCCATTAATAATTCGCTCTGCTACGAACGGGCGTCGAGCAGTAGAGCTTTGCTCTGAATAAGAACCATGAATTAATTCTTTTCGTGGGTAATGGTTCGCCGTAACCATCATCATTAGGTACTACGGTGGTTTGTGAGAGAGGTCACGGGAGGGCCTTGCCCTCTCTCCTCCTCAATTATGAATGGGACAGTCTCTTAAGGAGGGAATCGATGAAGAGAAGTTTGGCGGCTCAGGCAATTGAAAAAATGATGACCGGAATCGGCCTATGTGCCATGTTTGCTGCGGTTACGGAAAGTGCCACGCATTTGACGTTTCTTGATACACTGAACCGGGGAAAAGAGGTCTGTATTACCGACGCAGACCTTTCTGCTTTGTGGTCGGTTTCGCGGATCAAGGCAACCTCTATCGTGGAGCGGCAGCGGGAGAATGGCGTTGTGCCGTCTCGATTTAAAATCCAGGTGCTCGCAGCACAAACCGAAGATGAAGTGCAGATCGTGAAAAAAGAGCTTGAAGGAAAAATCGACCTTCCAGTGACCATTGCCTTCGAAACACCTTTATTTAAGCTTTTTGTCGGCGATTTCAGCAGCAAAGATACGGCGGAAAAATGCGTTGCGAAGCTCCGAGAGAT
>Ga0181538_10001812_pt1 | contig 23274 bp, 22 predicted proteins | sample PEATcosm2014_Bin_40_FD_119773 | JGI IMG/M metagenome (GOLD analysis project Ga0181538, IMG submission 119773) | Peatland microbial communities from MTU Mesocosm Facility, Houghton, MI, USA - PEATcosm2014_Bin23_30_metaG | ecosystem: Environmental > Terrestrial > Soil > Wetlands > Peat | place... | reverse complement strand
GGCGTCCGTTGGCCGTGCTCGCGTCTCGGGGATGGTACGGAGACGAAAGATCGCAAGGCCATGTGGCGCAGACGCTAGGGAGAGCCGTCACCGTCGCATTCCTCGCGTTGGCGTGCAGGCATCTCGTCGGAATTTCGTGGAGGAGAAGGGACTTGAACCCTCGAACTTCTTGACTGTCAGGAGCGCCAATGGCGTCTGCAGGGGTCTAGACACGGCCATTGACTTTCAGTTTTCTCCATACGGATCTTCTCGTGTAGGCACAAATCCAGGCGCTTCTCTACACGAATGGCTAGATAGTTTCGAAATTCAGAAGCAGCGAAGGACTCCCATTGAGGCTGCGACGTCACTTCTCAATCGACCACCTCAGCCCGATTGGATTCGAATCTCGTCATACCGCTGCTGCACTTGCGGCATGATCAACTCATCCAACCTGTCCCGAGGATCGAGGGATACTCAACACTACAAAATCTTCGTATAGGAGTCGTCATGACTGTCTTTAGCGATGGCAGCGGCCAGATTAATTGGGACCCGGATCAAGGAGTCGGCCAGTACACGGGCCCCGGCCCGAACTTCGGCGCTATGTGCGTGCCCGTGGGCGACCAATCGATGATGTCATACGCCGATCCGGTGTACATGCCGATGTACATGCAGTATCAGATCCAGATGGAACAGTTGGCAATGGCACGTCAAGCGGCCGCGAACCGAGCCGCCGTGCAGGCCCGTACGTCCCAGCCGAACGGGCCGCCTCGAGTCACAGTGCTCGCCACGCTACCGCCTTGGATGGCGTTTCTCTATGGTCCATTCGCGCTGGCGTGGATTGTTGGTTTCGTCCTGATACTGGTGAACGTGCACAAGACGCCCTTGCACGCGGGCGTACCGGGATGGCTCTGGCCCGCCCTTGGCAGCTGGATCCTCCTCAGTCCCCTTGTTGTCATGCCGCTCACCAAGGCGAGTCCCAAGCAGAGAGAAAGAGTCACTCATCGGACAAAGAGTAAGGTCCCCGACCCCGCCGTGCCGGACCTTACGTTGACAATCCCTCCCGGCACGGACCGGAACGCGATTGGCGACCGTATCGCCGCATGTGCGCTCAAGGCTAAGAACGAACCTTACGTATCGGGCGGGGAGTCGATTCACCACGGCTTTGACTGCTCGGGGCTGGTCGACTTCGCCTTCAAGTGTGCCGGTGTCACATGGAGCCAGAACCCTCGGCCGCAAGCTAAAAGCTTGTACAAGTACGCGCTCGACCACAAAGTGATGCTTGATCCCAACGCACGGCTTCGTCCAGGCGACGTGCTTTTCTTCGGAAAGAGCTCAACTGCACCGGAATTGGAAAATGCCCATCATGTCGGCATCGTCGAGAGCCTAACCAATGGCGACCTTCAAATAATCAGTGCTGGTGGAACGCAACAGGATGTCCACACATGGGATGTGACCATCCCAGGAGAAAAAGTTGTCATATCCCGCGAAGCTCTTGGTGGCCAGGATTATCTCGGCGCAGCGCGCTTCATCCAGTAGTGTCGACTTCGGCTCTTCGACATCAGTGGTACTTATAACACTTCTTCGGCAAATTCGCTCGGGTCGTCCATGGCGTGCTCGTGCGTATGCTGAATGGTCTCGAACAGAACGTTTGAGTGCCGCCAATCCGTCTCGAGCCACTGCGTCCATGCGGTGCAATTGTTTTCGTGTCCGATCCGTGTCCACATCGGTCGAATCCTCTTAGCAAATCCGGCGCGCCCGTGACTCCTATTTCGATTGGAAAACCACTACGGCCGCTACGCTGACAATCGCACGTCACGTTCCAATCGAGGCACACAGGTACGCAAGGCCTATCGACTAACCGACGATCTCGACGATGTCTTTCACTTGTACGCCGCCATCATGGGCGAGGCTGCCTGGTTCAAAGGGATCTCGGGTCAACAAGGCGGTGGGACCCTCCCAGACGTCGCGAACTCTTATTTGGCAGACGAGATATGGTCTCCCGCAGGATCTAGTTGTCCGCGAATACCGGTTCGCTTTGCGCCGAGATGTCCCGACATTTGCCAAACCGGTGAAACTCTCATTGTCCGTTACGAACGAGGTGATCAATGCGGATACGAAGGAAAGAGAAATCTTCGCGCGCTACGACGATATGGCCCGCGATGCTCGCGGGGACCATTACCCCCATAATTTTCATCGGCATCCTCGGCGCAGCCATAAAGTCTCCTACACCTCATGAAGTCCCAATTGCCCTTGAGAGCAGGAGTCCGATCCTCTTGAGGATTGCGGAGAAGGTTGAGACGTCTGAGCCAGGGGCTTTTCTCGTCGAAAAGTACCCGTCGGCAGCTGCCGCCGCGACCGCGCTGAGAAACCAGCACGTCTATGGCGCCCTTGTTCTTGAACCCGCCCCGACACTGCTCGTCACCGAGGCGACGGGGTTACCAGCGAGTAGCGTGATCGGCCAGGAGTTTGGCGCCGCCGCAGCAAAGACGCCGTTGGCGGTGCGCGATATCGCGCCCTTCCCGATGCGCGACGAAGATGGATTATCTGCATTTCTTCTCATCTTTGGCTTGACGATCGCAAGTGAATTATTTTCCGTCATGCTGTACTTACGCGCACGCACGATCGGACGATACCGTCACGTTGGACTTGCCGCTCTCTTCTCCGTTTTCGCCGGAATTGCGGGTGCGCTAACGGTCGACTTGCTGTTAGGTGTGCTCCCGGGACATTTTCTGACTGAGTCGGCAATCGGCGCGTTACTTACATTTTCAATTGTCATGGTCATTCGGGCCGTGATCTGCATCATCGGGCCGGCGGGAATACCGCTCGCAATAATTTGGTTTGTGCCAGTTAGCATCGCTGCATCCGGTGGCCTCCTGCAGTACCTCTTCCTACCCGCCTTCTACCGGGTCATCTCGCAGGCGATCCCAGCTGGTGCTTCGCTCACCATCGTCATGCGGCTCAACTACTTTGGGGGTCGCGAGATCGTAGATCCCACTTTGACTCTCGCCGTGTGGGCAGCGGCAGGAACAGCCTGCGCTCTCGTAGCGTCGGTGTTTCGCGACAGATACTCGGCCGAGACTGCATTGTGAAGGGTACGGTCGCGCACGCCGACCTTCGGCATTCACTGGGCAACGGAATCGATGAAACCAAAACGATTCGGCACGAGATTTACCCCGTCGATTACGCCACAGGATTGCTCAAGGGAGCACGGAGTCTTAATAGATGGCCAACACGAAATCGTCACCTGTCGAATGAGGTATCTCAGCCTGACTTGACCATGTCGTTTTCGATGAACGTTTTGTCCGATGAAACACCTCGCCTGCGTGGTCAATGCCTTGCTTGCACGTCTAGCTTTCCTCGTCAGGACTTGAACCCTCGAACCTCTTGACTGCCAGTCAGAAAATGGTCTTCTACCTCGTCTACTTGAGTCTACAGAAATGGCTTTGACCTGCACTTTTGCAGAACAGCCTTCGACCACCTGCAACCGATTCCGCGAAAATTGTAGGGATTTTGTAGGGGTGAAATTCATCGCTAAACACGCTTGGCAGCTGACTCGCTCATCCATAAACGCAATGCATGCGTCGGAACAAGAATCCGACGCCCGACACGGATCGCTGGCATCTCACCGGCCTTGATGGACTCGTACACACTCCACGCGCTGACACCGAGCAGACGCGCGACATCATCCGCCCGGAGTACGTGTTCGGTAACGTCGGGGAGAGGGTCCGAAAGGGACGGGCGGTCGGCCGTCGTCTCCGCCTCTACGTCCACAGCGATGCCAGCACGTAGTCGTTCGGAGGCTCCATCGAGCGCGTCGGCAAGGATGAGTCGGAGCTGATTGGGAGTCATGAACCAATTGTCGCGAATACGAACGCCGACCACCCGCGCGAATCGCGAACTACGAGTAGAAATCGATACCTATGAGTGTCAAGAATTCGTTGTACATTCGCTTGCTCGTCGTCGTTGACAGAACATCGTTCTCGTTGCTGGCATGCTTTCAAGATTCGTCAATTGGAGCAGGTTGCTATGTCCAACCGCAACCGTTGTTGTTTAGCTCAGCGTCAGCACACTTATCTTGTCGTCGAAGTGATCGGACCCCCTGATCTCTCCCCCGCCTGGATCAACGCTTCATGGCACCCAGTTGCGCACCTCGATAACGAGCTCGCGTGAGAAATCAACCGAGCGACGAACATCCCCGCTTCTTACTTGTGTCGGATACGCGACTTGAAGCATCCGAGGATCCTCACCGGTAGCAAGTTCAGTGAGACGCTCCATAAGGTGCGATCCCGGCCAACCTGGAGGAGCGATTTGCCCCTTCTCTAGAGACGGCACTCTGACAATCAAGGTGAGGTCCACCAGTGCATCAGCCTCGATCGTTTCGACAGTCGCAGTTATTTCAAGCTTGACGAGGTTTCCGACCGTGCCACGGACATTCTCTCCAGGTACTTCAATAGCGTCGCGGACAAGGCGGCGCAGGCCCGGTCCAACTCGTAGGTCGAAGTCAAGCTCTTCGCGTTCAATCTCAAGGAGCTGTTCGTCACGTTCGGATGGAAGTAGCTCACCGATCGCAGCACGTTCTTCGAAGAGCGTGTAGTCGTGTTCGGGAGTGAACCCGAGAAACCAACACACTTGCGTCTCAGGGTCGAACCAGGTAGCTGCACGTCCACCCTGTGGACCGTGGAGGGGAAAGATGTCTCCGCGGCCAACTCTTGCGAGTGAGCCGCCAGTTGATTCTACGGAAGTAGAGCGTTGTAGCCGGAAGTCTTTGGCGATAGCTGACCAAGCAGTCGAACGTTCGACTGCTTCCAAGTCACCTGGCGCACAGTTCGGGCATCCGAGATCGCCAAGTGCTCGTCTCGTGTAGCGAAGTTCGTACCCACCATCTATGGGTGGGTACTGCGGTTCAGTCAACTGTTGGAGCGAGCGGTGATTCTCTGTCGGGCTCTTTCCAGTGCAGCATTTGCTCTGCTCTCGATTCCCGAATCCTTCTCGGCCATCTCAAGAATCTCCATCGCCCGATAACCGGCTTCGGCGCGAACAGTGCGGAGTTCAAGGATTGAAGAAATCGGGATTTTATGGTGAGAACCAACCGGCGAATCCGTAAGTAGACCTTCCGCAATCCACCTCGTCACAAGAGGACGAGATACGCCAAGCATCTGCGCGGCAGTGGTTGGGCTAACAGTTGCCTCAGAATCAGCGACAACCACGGACCGGCCTTCAGCCATGCTCCTGACGACCGCTTTTATTGCTTCGCCGAGCTGCTCCGGCACAGAAATATCCCTTCCCGTAGAGGTGCGAATGGAGACCGGAGTCTCGTCAGCGACCAATGCCAGAGAAGTGCCAATCGGCTCCATGTGAAAGGTCGCTGGCCTTGATGACTTCCTGGTCTTCATGCAGCTCAGTATACCCATAACTGAAATAACTGCAACGTAGTGTTTCTGCGGCCTCGAGATCGAGGATCCGAAGCAGCTCTAGGCTCGAAAGTCATGTCGCCAGCCGAACGCTCTGATCTTCCGGCCTACGTCGAGTTGATTTACCCGACTCTCAAAGCGGTTGCCGCCTTGGGAGGCTCTGCCCAGGCACGCGAGATCACCACACGCGTTCTCAGCGATATCGGAGCCACCGACGAGCAGGTTGCTATCACCTACGAAAACCGGCCCAAGTCGATTCTTATTGACCGCCTGAATTGGGCACGTTCATACGCAAAGCTCGGAGGAGCCCTTGATGCTCCTCGGCGAGCCCTATTCGTACTGACGACCATCGGTAAGGAAATCCTTGCGCTCCCGGAGGCAGAAGCCATTGAAAGGGTTCGGGAGATTGATCGGCAGGTTCATCGCGCAAAACCTCTAGCGAGTCAGAGCGAGGACGCGCCTCCATCCGAAGAGGAGGTCGAAGCCGAAGACACGGGCTGGACAGACGTTCTTCTTGAGCGCCTACATCGGCTTACCCCTGAAGGATTCGAAGAGTTCGTCATGTACTTGCTACGTACCTTTGGCCTTGAACTCACTCGTGTTGGAGGTACCGGCGATCAAGGAATCGATGGAATCGGTATTGCTCCGATTAGTCCAGTCCTTTCATCACGAGTCGCTGTGCAAGCCAAACGGTACGACCCGACCTCAACGCTCGGACGGGAGGTCGTTGCGCTCTTCCAACGCGATGCATCCGCTGCTGGAGCTGAGCGAGCCGTGCTCGTCACGCTCGGTCGATTCTCGGAAGCTGCTCGTCTTGCGTCAATCGCCACAACTCCAACCGTTGATCTGATCGACGGCCAGAAGCTCTGTGAACTCGTTCGTGAGAAGGAAATTGGAACCAGGATTGTGCCGCAAGTCCAAGAGAATTGGTTTGATCGCTTTGATGCTCAAGGTTGACGGCGGTTCCGTGGACTTCACATCCTCGGTCGTCGATGATGTTCGGAACAGTTCCAGGATTGAGAGATAGGTTTTTTGCTCGGTCATTACGAGAGGGCTTTGTCCCATAACACCGTGCCGCGAGGTGCAACGCTCGCTATATCTGATCCGGTTTTTGACGCCGAAGACTCCTAGGCCAACGCCAGCTTGACCATCGGCTGCAATCCTCTTGACCGTGAACTTAAAACCCAAAATTGACGAGCAAGTCACGGACCCAATACCTCCGACAACTGCCATCGATTTGTTGACCATGATCCAAGAAGCGGGAGGCGAGATACGCGTAGGTGATCCTTCTCCGCCAGTTCGAGCGTCATGGCGACGCGTGATCTACGCACTCATCAATAGTCCCGAACTCCTCAATGGCTGGTGCGTTCGCCACAAGGGTCGTGGTCGCGGAGACCTCACCATCAGAGTCGTCCCTATAGAGCAAGCACCGCCAGCACCTCCCAAGTACTCACATCTTCCTGTTCCTGAGACTTTGCGTGGTTGTCATCCGATCATCAAAGCGACACGTGAAGCTGCGAAAAAGGGCAGAGACGGTTGGATTAATACGCGTCGTGTGGCAGGTGTGGCGCATTTGCGAATCCATGAAGCAAGCCTGCATCGCTCGCTGCTCCTGCTCCAAGCGCTCGCAAACGAGGCGGAACATCGTGGTTACGAAGTCGGAGCCCTCAAGACTTATGGGTGTGTGGGTGGCTTTGGCATCTTTATCAATGGCCATGGTTGCGAGATAGCGGTGAAAGAAGAGTCACAGCGCATCGAACACGTACTTTCCACATCCGAACTTCGCGACAAGGAGCGCAGCAGGTACTTCTATGCGCCGCCTTGGGATTTCCTCCCCACGGGTCGCCTTCAACTGCGCGACGATCACGACAGCTACGGATCATCGCTCGCCAATGACCGACAACGATGGAAGGTCGATGATCGGCTCGAGAGTGTCTTCACGAAACTTGAAGAAAGGGCGGCGGAAATGGACGCGCGCCGAATTCGAGAAGAAGACAAGCAAATTGAGGCGGAGATTGCGTGGCAAGAGGCGATGAACAAAGCAAGAGTCGAATTCAACATCCACCGCCGAGCTATGTGGCTATCGCAGCAATTAAGGGACTATGAGGAATCGCGGGCTGCGCTCGGATTCATAGCCGAGGGCAGGACCCAGACATCATTGTCTGACGACGACCGCGCTTGGCTTGATTGGGTCGAACAATATGCCGGCCAGCTCAATCCGTTCGGAAAAGGCTTGGCTCCCGCTCCCACCCCGGAGCCGACACCGAAGGACCTTGAGCCTTTTCTCCACGGGTTCAGCCCCTACGGTCCGACACATCGATAGGACCAAGGAAACGGAGTGTTTGAGCGCGGAAAGCTCGTTATTGGGATCGAATAGCTACCACCACCACATCCATCGGCACCACACACACTTTTCATTCCCATGTTTTAGGCATGGCCTGCCTGCATCAATGGCTGCAAATTCAACCCATCGCCCGAAGCTACTTTGATTCCAATCGTAGGTTCGATAATCCCGAAGAGCCTTTGGAATAGGCCCTCGTTTTCCCTTCTTCCCCGTCTGGTTTCGAAGTTGGTCGATGCGAATTCCGATTAGGCCGTTGCCGCGTTTGATGCTTTGCTCAATTTCATACTTGACCCACGGTCGATTAGCCGTCTCTTCCCCTATAAGCACCGTCGTGACGCTGGTACCTTTCAGGCCGTTATCTATCGCGCTCCGAACTGCCGCGTTTCCTTTCTTCTCAACACTGTTCCATAGCGAGGCATCATTCCATCCTGCCCGCGCCGAAGCATCGACAATTCCGCAGTTTCGGATGATGGATGCGCGCCATACATCAAGTTCGTAGTGGAAGCTAAAGAAGACCTTCCGACCCGCCATGAATCAACGCCCCTGATATTGACGGCTATGAGCAAACTGCATACAGAGATATTCGCATTCGGCACTGTCAGGACGATGAAGGAGTTCCTCGACTCACCGCTGCGCACCGACCCCCAGAGGTGAAGCATCAACACGGCCGCTGCCACATTGCAACCCCAATGGCAACACTTATTCCCCTCCTGCCACTCCAGCACCACTGACAACAAGGTTGTTCACTAGGAGCGCTACCACAAACCACGTGCGCTGATTACCTGGCCTTTTGCCCGAAGATTTCGCTTGACACGCTTGTAATTTCGGCGATGTAATTGATGTGACCGCCCGCAATGTGGCTGACGGTTGCAATGCAACCGACGAAGATGCGGGCCACAAACTCGAAGCCATGTGGTCCTCAAAGAACAGGGGCCACGGTGCTTACCTACTCAGATCGCATAGTAAAGGCGCAAACGACACTTGCTCTTATCAGCGCCAGAAACGCCAACCTCGCTGAGACGAAGTCTTCCACCGGCGCAGTTAAGCATCGCTGCTTCCTGAGCTATCACTCGGTCGATGCTCCTGAAGTATTGGCATTCGTCGAGCAATATGGTTCTGTCTTTACTGCTCTTTCAATTGGTGTCAGCGATTCCGACGGAGACATCATCAACAGCCAAGATGGTGACTACATCATGGACCAGATAGGTTCAAAGTATCTCACGAACTCAACGGTCACGATCTTGTTGGTCGGACAGTGCACTTGGTCCCGAAAGTTCGTTGACTGGGAGTTGTATTCATCCTTGCGCGCTGGAAAGGTGCGTACGGTGAATGGGCTCCTGGCTTATCAGTTGCCTTCCGTAACCGGTACGAGGGTTGCTATTCCGCAACGACTAACCGACAATCACAATGCCGCTGATCCCTCCAAAGCGTATGCGCGCTACTACGTATATCCATCATCAACGTTCAACGTGCAAAGCGCAGTTGAGGACGCCTTTCAGGCTCGGACTAGTCGGGCGACGCTGATCAAGAACACTGCTACACGGCGAGCTGCTAATGCGAGTTGTCCTTAATCGCATGCGGAAGCTCTTTGGAAAGCGCAGCAGAGCAACCTCGGCTGTCGATCCCAGAAAACCCTTGTGCTTTGTTCTCATGCCCTTTGGCAAGAAACGTGACCAGCGCGGAGAGGAAATCGACTTTGATGTTATCTACGAAAAACTAATTCGTCCGGCGATAAAAGAATCAGGGCTTGAACCACTACGGGCAGACGAGGAGCGCGATGGTGGAATTATCCACAAGCCAATGTTTGAGCGATTGCTTCTTTGCCAATATGCCGTTGCTGACCTAACGCTCGCAAACGCCAATGTCTTTTATGAACTTGGAGTGCGCCATTCAGTTCGTCCGCACACAACGGTCCTCATCTACAGTCCCGATGCCCAGAGGTTGCCATTCGATGTAGCGCCATTGCGCGCTATTCCTTACGGCGTGGCTAAAGGAATCCCAACTGATATCAATAAGGCAAAGAAAGAACTCGTAGAGCGACTTTTGGCGGCACGCGAACCGGCTACCGATAGCCCTCTCGTGCAGCTCGTAGATGGATATAAGCCGCCCCAACTTGATCATCTAAAAACAGATGTGTTTCGCGACCGCGTGCAGTATTCCCAAGGCATCAAAGACCGGTTATCGACTGCGCGGGAACATAATTCGTCCTTGGAGATTGATCAAGTCCTCTCCGATATCGATCCATTGGAGGGTGCGGAAGGCGGTGTGCTGGTTGACTTGATTCTCTCATACAGAGCTATGTCAGCTTGGCAATCTATTATCGATTTGATTGCGCGCATGCCTTCTCCACTTAGAGAAAGTGTGCTCGTTCAAGAGCAACTCGGTCTCGCATTGAACCGTGCTGGTCGGCGTGAAGATGCAATTCACTGTCTCGAACATGTTCTCGAACTCTCCGGCCCCAGTAGTGAAACGTTCGGGATACTTGGAAGGGTTTATAAGGATTACTGGCTAGATGCGGTCAATCACGGACATATCAGTGCACTTGCCTACCTGGATAAGGCGATCGATATCTATCGGCGAGGGTTTGAAGCGGACTGGCGTGACGACTATCCAGGCATCAACCTTGTAACGCTCCTAGCGATACGAAACCCCAATGATGATGAGTTGGGAACAATTCTCCCAGTCGTCAAATATGCGTGCGAACGGCGCAACGCGACGCCGGATTATTGGTCACAAGCCACCCTATTGGAACTGTCGGTCATTGAAGGCGACTCGACAAGCGCAATGCGGGCCTTGTCAAATGCTCTGGCAGAACCTTCCGAAGCTTGGCAGAGAGCCTCCACCGCTTCCAATCTGCGCCTTCATCTCGAGGGTGCAATCAAAATGGGCAAGACGATGGACTGGCTCCAAGAAATAGTCCGCACGCTCGAAGACTCCTAGGACAAAGCGTGCCTCAGTTGCTCTCATCTGTGACGAATGAATTACAGCTTGGGCGACAGTCACTCTCGGTGTAGTAACTCTTGCACTTCCGCGAAATCTGCCATCACAATGAAGGACGTTGTGCGTGGGCACTCAAACGTTGAAAGCAAATGTGCGTGCGCAATCTCGGTCGGTCCCTTTCGTAGTCGTCAAAGACCCTGCGGCGACATCCCGGCGTCGATTGCGACGAGTTGGTCGAGGCTTGTCACGTCTCTTTCGGTTATGTGTCTCGATCCGTACGCAGAGACCGAAGGATGGATCACCATGCCAGATTGTTGAATGACTGGTGGTGAATCGTCGGACCAACCAAGCTTTCGCTTGAGTGCGACACTCACAGCAGACCGCAGTGGATGCACCAAGCTGGGTAGTGCGTCGAGCTTTGGAGAATCGAATGGAACTGCCCCATGCATCATCTGACGCATTCTCCAAAGGTCGGCAGCGACGTTGACCGATACTCCCCCAATTTCAACGAGGAACTTCTGCATCGACTGCCCGAGAAGCACGCGAGCAGTCGGTGTTAAGCAGAGTGGACAAGCTGAAATTTCGTGTTGGCAGTTAGCCCGGTATGGCGCTGTAACGCCTACCCCCGAATCTGATCGGAGAATCTCCAGTGCTATCCAGGAAAAGATGAACTGGTCGTGAAGTCGAGCCGTCTCGATACTTTTTACAAACCACTTCAATGCAGCCGCAGTGCGCGAGTCCAACTGAGCCAACGTTGGCGGAAGCGAGCATTCGAGAAAGCCACTTACGCCGGTCATTGCAATCCCTTGCGCGTTCCCGTCGAACGGAGCGCTGCTGAACGTTTGAGATTCTCGTTCTGCACCGACTTCTAGGGGCTCAGTGATGTCGATCACTTCAACCCTGCCGAGTGGGATTGCCGACGCCATAATGAACGACATGATGTTCAACGCCCCCTCGAACAAGGGCCCTGCGATACGAAGCGCAGCTTCCTTGCCGCCTTCAACGGGAATGTCAGCCACAAGCTCCATCACTTTCCAGTTTGGGTCCCCCGGAAGCAGTCCTGGCCAGGTACTTTCTCCTTCGGGCGTCACAATCGCGAGCGCGACATTCCCTTGACGCAGCAACCCAGGCTTTAGACGGGCGAACGGTTCGAGCTGGGCAGGAAATCCACCTTCTGCTGGCATCGGGATGGCTGTTGGTGAAAGCACGGAACCGGTGATTCGATAAGTGCGTACGAGGTTTGCCATATAGCCATTGTTGCGTCTCTCGCGAACCTAATCTGTCCCGGTTGCAATTGGAGGGGAGGAGGAGCAACCACTCCCATCCGATGCAAGGCGGAGTTCGCGTGTGAGGAGAAATAGCCGGAATTACGATGCTCGTCGGGCGCGCCATCGAGTGTTTGGAATTTTGGCCCACTGCGATCCAAGCAGCGATTACAACCAGTGCAGAGATTGCGAGCACTGCGATGGAAAGTCCGATTGTGATGCGGAAGCGTCCTCGCAGATGAATGCATCTCGCTCGTTGACGGCGAACTGTGGTCCGGATGCTCAGTCGCAGGAGTCGTTAGGAGCATCTGTCACCAACTGAAGGAGCAGCTTGGTCGCGCCCCGACACCAGATGAGGTCATTGACGCGGGCACTTCATGGGGCAAGGCATACCTCTTCGGTCGTGAACTTGAAGCGACCTCTACACCGTAAGTCAACGAACCCGAACAGCAAACTGTTGGCATTAGTGCAGCCGACTGCCGCCGATGCAAGCGAAAGTGAAATGGATGAGTGGATTGCGGGATCTGTCGCGGCGTTGAGTGAACCTGAAGTTCAACTTGCAAGGACCGGTAACGAAAAGGCGATAACCGCATCGGCGAGTACGGTCGGTTGCAGTTTGCCGAACTCAACCTGAGGAATTTTGAGGTAACACCAGGTTGTGTCGGTCAACAAGGTCGCATTCTCACACCAAATAGTTGCCGCCCGATCCTTGTGGACAACGTCAATGTTTTCCTGGCCCTTGGTCTCGATCACGTAGTGCACACCATCTCGGTCTACGGCAACGAAGTCGGGTTCGTAGTAGCGGAGGTTTGTTGCGCTGTCGGTGTACTCAATCGTGAATCCAAAGCGTCTTGGAAGCTTGGCAAACGATTTGACATCTGTCGCATCTTGAAGACAATGTGCGAACTCGCGCTCAAAATCGTTGTCAGCGGCGACCAAATTGAAAATGGTCTTGCCGGCTTCAAACGTCGGTCTGGAAAACGGGAACGGCTCTGTCTCTGAGAGTGGGCGACCTGGATGTTCCAAGGTCGGCGACAGCTCCTCTATAACGAGCCCGCGCAGAACTGCATCAAAGGTCTTGACCGTGAGATATTGCGCGACGCTTGTTGCAATAGCACGAATTATGGCTTTGTCGGCAAGATCAACGGTCTCGCCAAATGCTCGGTCTCGGAGAAACTCTCGAACTTTTGGAACTAATACTGCGAACTGGGACGGAAGCTTTACATCCTGCGCGATCCGTTTCGCGTAATACGAGATCACCTCTTCTGAAGTCTGCGGTTCTGGGATCGTGTATTCCCGTTCGACCAGCTTTTGCAACGTGATGATGTCATAACCCTCAAAATGAAACTGGGTAGACGCAGCGTCACCTTCCTTCTGTGGAAGCTTTGGGCAATTGAGCTTCGAAACATCAATCCCCGATATCTCCTCAGCAAGAGTTTTCTTGCGAGCCAGGATGGGGCTCAGTACTGGAACTGTGATGTCGCGCTCGATCTTTTCCAGGTCTGGAGCGATGGTCGTGATGACCACCGGTTCCTTCAAATCGAAAGTGTCGAGGGTGATGTCCTCATCCTTTTCAAGCTGCTCGACAAATTTGAGAAATGCGGGGTTGCCAATTACATCCACGCGCTCGACGTACGATGACGAGCTGGCACCGAACATCAGTCGCAATCCCCTACCAATGGTCTGTTCTGGAAGAATGTTTGCCTTTGATGTGTACGGTCGGAGACCCACGATGACCGTAACGTTCTGCACATCCCAGCCCTCGCGGAGCATGAGCACGCTCACGATGGCATTAACAGGGCTTTCTCCGCCATCAACTTTCCTGGCGATGCTGCGTGCCGCGTCAAGGTCTCTCTTCGAAACGTCCCCACTTCGGTCCGTGTGGATGACGAGCAACTGCGCCTCGCCGCTAACGGTCGCACCGAATTCGGCAGGGTACTTCACTCGGAGGTAGTCACCGACATCATCTGCTTCTGCGGTGCTATTGAGCATCACGAAGAGTACGGGCTTCTTTTCAAGTGGTTTCAGTTGTTCTCGATACTCTCGCCAGCGCTCGACACCGGCAGTGAGGTAACCCTGATACTTCACACTTGCAATAGTTGATCGCGCCTCATCCAATCCATCGGTGACGCCCTTCATGGGCCGCTTGACGATGCCATCGATGATCGCTTGCTTAAGTGGATAATCAAATACTGTCCAAGTGAACAAGCCACCCTTTTGGTAGCGAGGTGTTGCTGAAAAGTCGAGCTGACCAAGAACTTTTGCTTGACTTTCATCGTTGAGTCGGCGAATTACTTTGCTCCACTCGCTGTCCTCGTCGTGAACATGGTGGCCTTCGTCGTTGATTACAAGGGCCGGTTCACTACGAGCAACAATCCGTTTGTCGAAGTCCTCAATCACCGTTGTTAGGGCTGGTGGGATTGGGCCAAGCACATCGGTCATGACCTCAGGTTCATCCGACCCTGATTCGCCTGCTCTCTCGTAGAACTGCTGGATGTTTGTGAGGTATAGAGCACCTAGAGAGCTTGCTCTCTCTGGCTCACCGCGCATGTAGAAATCCATCTCCCAGAAAACGCGAAGCTCCGGTGGAATTATCGGGTCGGTCTTGAAGACACGCCCCCCCTCAAAGTCCGACCGCAACCGTTCAAACACAATGACGTTGGGAGCGACGATGAGAAAGGTCTTTGCGTAATCTTCTAGGCCCTCAGCAACCGCGTTGAAGTACTGCCAGGCGACGGTGAGTGCCATGACCTTCGTCTTGCCGCTACCCGTTGCCATTTTGATCGCGTAGCGTGCGAAGTCATCGTACTGAAGCACATGAATTCCAGGCACCTTGGCGAAACGCTCAACGAGGTAGCGATGCCGTCGAACTTTCTCGACCTCATAAAGCCACACCATGGTTTCGATTGCTTCGCGCTGTGCAAAGTAGTACTGGAAAACACCACCACCTGGCATTCGATGGTCTGTTCCGAACCAATAATTAAATAGGATCTTCGTCGAATCGGTGGTGCCCTTATATTTTCCTCTCCGCCACTCTTGGACGGCCCTTCGAATTTCAGGCACACACGGAGCTGTTGAAACAGGGACCCTAAGAAGGTCTCCTTGTTCGCCCTCCGGCTGGCGTGATCTACGCGCCACGGCGATTCACTTTCACGATCAACGTTTTTGTCGTGTCATTTCCCAATATGTCAATGACCTTGACCATGACCGTGTATTCACCTGATTCTTGATATTCGTGCTCAGTCACGAGAGTGAGGTCCGGAAACTTCCTAGTGCGGTAAGCCTGCCACTCGTTGTGAAAGGTATCTCCCTTATTGTCCCAATCAACGGCGCAATAATCGATGCACTGGGACCAGTTCGTAATCGAACCCTGTACATCGGCTGGCACATCGTCTACAGGAATGATGAAGTCATCCAGCGTCAGCGTTACCTTGTTTCGCGACTGTTGAAGCCCAATCGTCAAAGCAGCCAATTCAAAAAAACGAATATCGCCCTGCTCGACCGCTCGCTTTTCGAGCACTTCCCGCGGAATGCGCACAAGACGGAGATCAATGCCGGCCCTCTCTGCGTCTTGACGGGCAATTTCGTTAAGCTCAAAGGCGAAGTCCCAGCCGAGAAGATCGACGCCCTTCGTTGTCGGAGAATCCTTTCCCGCGCCAACTGCCTTGCGAAACTCGGCGACAATCTGCTTCACATCCCCGTTTGTCACGGGAGCATCGACCGTTCCGATGTGCACCATTCGACCTTGTTTCAAACCGTGCAGCCACGAGTATCCAGAGACTGGAGTGGCACGGTAAAGATCGAGGATGAATGATCGGTACGCGTTGGTACGTGCGGTCGCCGACTCGCCAAATTCTGCTTTCTGCCAAAGCTGGCGTTCATACTTTCCGAGGTTCTGGACAACGAATGGGCGAACTTCTGGGGTAGACAGAAGCCTCTTCCTCGATACGTGAATCGCAAACCTTCCGAGATCAGAAGTGATCCATCGGCGTGCAAGACGCTCAGCAACAGCACTTGTCGTTCCCGACCCACAAAAGCAATCGAGAACGAGGTCGCCTTCGTTTGATGACGCCTTGATGACCCGCTCAAGCAACGCTTCAGGTTTTTGAGTCGCATATCCGGTGCGCTCTCCCGATTGACTTTGCAAAGGCGACACGTCGTCCCAGAGGTTCTGGACCGGAGATCCGTGCCATTCCGACAAGAAACGTTTTCGGCGAATGCGCAGAGATTTGTCTTCAGGTAGATGGAGTCGTCCTTCCGCGTCCCATTGCTTCATCTTCTCCAGACTGATCGCCCAGCCTTTTGCGGGCGGTTTGTAGCCTTTGTACTCATAGATCAGGTTGGGACGAATATCAGGGTTCGCCAGGTTGTCGGTGCAATAACGTCCTCGCACCGGGTCAATGAGGGGAAATTTCTCCTCAATTTCCTCCGTGGTGAGGCGATCCTTTGAGAACTGCTCATTGAATACATAGCGGTCGCTCTTCGTAAAGACAAAGAGGCTGTCGGTTTGCGTCCGATAGCGATCCGCAATCGAAGTCGAACCAATCGTCCTTTTCCAAATCACCTCGGACATAAATCGCTCGGATCCAAATACTTCATCCAGGACGGCTTTGGCGTAGTGGCCTACATGCCAATCGAGATGCACATAGATGGTTCCTGTTTCAGCGAGCAAATCGTGTAAGTACACGGCGGTCTCATAGAGCCATTGCAAGTATCCGTCGAGACCGCGCCCCCAAGTGTCCCGGTAAGCCTTCTGCTCTATCAAACTCGGTTGTCGCGTGAATCCATCGTCGGCCACTTGCACACGGAAGGAAAAATCATCGCCCGTAAAAAAGGGAGGATCGATATAGATGAGATCGACCTTGCCTGCGAAATCCTCTAAGAGCGACGGGAGAACATACTTCTTATCCCCCCAAATCAATCGGTTTCGCCAATCATCTTGTTGGTCATGACTGAAAAAGTCGAGTGTGCGTTGGCGCTCTTGCGCCGATTCGTTAACAGTCTCGACGGTCTGAAATGGGAGCGAGACTCTCAATGGGGCGACCCGGCGACCGGCATCGTCGTACTTTCCTTCCCAGGTCAGTTCAGGCATGACTGACGCTGCCATCGGATGGGTGAATGCCAAAGGTGCAGGTAGCCATGGGTTGATGATACGAGAAGAATGCAGGGCGAGGCTTGCTGAAGGCTCACCCGAGAAATCGGCAATTGGTAATTGTGGATCAGACCAACGGAGGCTTGAAATGGCGATATCGGCTGAAACTGCTGCGTCGATCTGCAATTGTCCTCTTAGAGAGGTCGATCGCTATCGCAATGTCGTGCAGGGCGCTCATCACATCCCAATCTCCGGTCCATTCACCTCCGGCGCAGTCGGCACTTCGATAATGGGGTGGTTGTATAGCCGGTCGATCCGAGTGATGCCCCGCTCCTCGGCGGTCGGGCCCCCGTAGTCGAAGTCTGGAACCCAAGTACGTTCGAGGTAGGAATTACGCGGTTTGTGCGTCACGCTCTCCTCCGTCACCGCGCTGTTCTCCAACTCAAGATCACGCTCGATCTCCGCTTCGCGCTCCTCGTCGTTGATCGGGTAACGGCTTGCACCTCGCAACTTCAACTCGTCGTGTTCGGGTCCACGAGTTGCTCGCGCCATCTTGGCTTCGCGTGTTCGCGCGGCGAGTTGTTCTTCGAGACCGTGTGTCCACGCGACTTCCTTCGGGTGCTGTGCAATCCATTCCTCTCGATGTGCCTGGGCCTCGCGCAAGCCGTCAAGGTGGGCTGCGGCTCGCGGATGAAAAGCGTCGTGGCGCGCACTTTCGAGCGTGGCGAATGTCCGATGCTCGTGGCGTGCGATAGAGCGCACCGTATTCTCGGCCTGTTCCAGACGTGATTCGAGCAGCGGTGAAATCGTGGCGTTGGGGTTCGCGCCACGCCGCTGCGCTATGTCCTGTTTGATCGCCTCTAGCTGAAGCTCTGCTTTGCGCATCAGGTTCGCCATCTTCTCGCAGCCCTTTTCCGCCCAATACAGCCGTTGCAATTCGCGCTCATGTTCGGCGGCCAGTCGCTTGATCTCGGTGGTGTGGTCGGGCCCAGCGTCCCAGGTGATCTGTTGTCGTGCCTCCTCGATGAGATCGGTGAGGAAGGCCCGGTTCTCGTAGCGGGAAAGCTCACGGCGCATCACCTCATGGGCCGAGAGGTCGCCGTCGTCGCGGCGCATCACCGAGCCGAGGACTTCGATCGGTGTCGCAATCCGGTCCCGTCCGTGGTCTAGGTCCAGTTCCTCGCAGATCACGAGTGCGCGGTTCTCCTCACGTCCGCGGCTCATCCCGACGTAGAGCTGTGGCGCGGTCATCGACGGATTGACAACGAGGACCGCGGCATCGGTCGTCGTTCCCTGTGCTTTGTGGATAGTGAGCGCGTAGGCGAGCGCAACGTGTTCGTTCACGTAGTCCGCCGGCAAAGTAAGCGATCCCCGTCCGTCAAGCGAGGAAACCGACAACGCGCCATGTCGGTCGCGCGCGGTCACCTGCCACCGTTCGCCATTGCGGACGAACTCGCCCATTGCGGTGCGAAGGCTCCGCTCGTTGCGAAGCGTGACGATCTCATCACCGACGCCGACCGTTCCCCGCGCGAGCGGGACACCATCTCGTTCGACTTCGCCACGCTGCACCCGTTCGGCGCGACAGCGCCTTGCGATCTCGTCCACGGTGGCGTTGTCGCCCGCCATGACCACGACAGAACGACCGGCTGCACGTTGGCCTTGCCACGCCTTGAACGCCGCGTCGATCATCTGCTCGCGTGTGCCACCGTCGATCCGTTCGTGACGCTGATACTCGACAAGGATCGCGGGGTCGTGCGCCCGAAGGCGCAAGGACGCCGCTGCTTCCCAGGCGTGATGGAACCGGCGCACGGTTTCCAGCTCTGCGACGCGATGCCCTTCGCGCATCCGATCCCCGACCAGGGCGGCGAAGATCCCACCGGCGCCGACCGCGCCGAGCTGGTTCGGGTCACCGACCAAGACGAGCTTTGCCCTCCACTTCTCCGTGTCATGCGCCAGGTGCATGAGGTCGAGCGTGCGCGCCATCGACGCTTCGTCGACCACGAGGACGGTGCGCGAGTTGAGTTGCGCGTCCGGGTGGCCGTTCTCTCGTTGGCGGAGGAACATCGCCAATGTCTCGGAGTGGATGCCCGATTCTTCCTCCAAGACCGCAGCGGCCATCGCCGAAGGGGCTAGCCCGACGACGCGATAACCGGCTGCTTCCCAGGCGGCGCGTGCCGCGGCGAGTGAGCGGGACTTGCCCGTTCCTGCCGGACCGACCAAGAGCGCCATGCCTTCACCGCCGGTCAATAGCGCGTGAACCGCATCGCGCTGGTCCTCCCCGAGCGAGCTGTTTGCCAGTAGCGCGTCAGCATCCCTCACGACACCGACGCGAGCGTCGAGCCGTCGCGCCGCGGTGTTGAAGACGTAGGCCTCGCGCTGGAGCGTCGTCGCCGTGGTGAAGCGGACGGCGCCGTGACGCTCGACAACCGCCATGCCGTCTCGACGGCGAAGCGCATCGGGTGGCTCCGCGGGAAGCGGAGCGGCGAGACAGCGGATTTCTTTGTGAGCAAGCAATCGGTAGGTGGCGCGTTCCACGCAATCGCGCACCTCCTCGGCGCTCCTGCCGGGCACGAGGTTCGACAGCACCTCGACGGCATCGGCCCGTCCCCAGGTCGCCTCGGCATCCTCGAGAATGCCAATCGTGTGCTCGATCGCGGCGGCGATCTCCGGTTCACCCCACGGGGCCGCTCGCACCGGTCGAAAAAGAAGCGGTTCCAGCCAGTCGCGCGCCGGGTAGCCCCATACCTCGGCCTCGGCGTGCCAACGTTCCAGGAGCGCCCCGGTCGATTCGGAACCGGTCACCTTCGGGGCGCGGGTCTGGTATGCGGCGAGCTGGAGGACTTCGGCTCGCTCGTTCGCCGTGAGCCTGCGTGAAAGCTCAACCTCACGTTGAGCGATCAATTCCTCGCCGGCGCGGGTTACCTCCTCGCGTCGAGTGGACCACCGGGCGATCAACCCCTCGGGGACGCCTTTGATCTCGGCCCCGCCGTTTTCGTCCACGGCGGTCCACTGGACTCCAAGGCGGGCGGTCACCTCCGCGCGGAGGGCCGACTTGTAGAGCATGCCGGCGGCCTTTTGATGTTCGTAGAGCTCGCGGGCGTCGAGCGTCAGCCAGGTGCCCTCGAAGGCCTGGACCTTGTTCGCGACGAGGACGTGGGTATGGAGCTGCGGGTCCGCCGCACGTGAGGTCCGGTGGGTGAACGTCGCGGCGAACAGTCCTTTCGTGTCGACCTGATGGATGCCGTTTCTTCCCCTACGGGTGAAGGCGGCGTGTTCTTCCAAGAACGTGAGCGCGGTGCTGGCCGCGTTCGCGTGCGCCACCATCACCCCGAGCGCCGCATCCCCGCCGAGCGCCCACAGCACCGAGACGGACTTCGGCGGCGAGAACGTCATCGCGAATCCTGCGACCGCGCGGGCATCGTCCGGCGCGATGGCGCGCCCGAGCGGGCCGCCAGTCGTCGGATCGAGACCACGACCGAACAACCGCTCCAGTTGCTCCGCGGCGACTTCCTCATTCTCGATGCCAAGCGCGTCCGCGCTCCCGCCCCACCATTTCCCGACGCGCGCGCCTTCGACCCAGTAGTCCTCGCGTCCTGACGCGATCTCCTCCGCGTAGTAGCGCCACGCGCCAGGCGACATCTTCACGAGCGTCATCACGACAGGTCACCGCGCGAAACGCGTGACGTCTGAGCGCGCATCTGCGATGCAGAGGTGTCAAACACAAGGACAGTTATGACAGGAAACAAAAGGCCTGTCTAGCGATTTCTTGCAACTGGTACGTAAGTGTCAACAAGTGACAAAGAGTGTCAATAAATGAAGAACGCGATCAAAGCATTCATGCGCCACAGGCAATGGGAGGCGCGTCACACGAACAGTCGGAACACTGAAACAAGCGACAACGAAGAGGAAGCGAAGCAAGAGTTCGACGGCGCGGCACCTCCCATTCACGAGATACGCGGTGGCCTGGCATTGAGTCGAATTAGTAGGTGAATCGGTAAGTGAGACCGCGCCCACAACGCGCATTCAGAGCAAATTATTTGAGATTTTTTTCGGAAAACCCATTTTTGGCCGGTGATTAGTAGATAGGGAGGTTTTTTCGAAACGTGATGTCTCATGAGGGATAAGTCCATTATTCGGAAAACCCACTCTTTGCCCGGTGATTAGTAGATAGAGGGCTTTTAAAGGAGGGGTGGCAATGGCGGCCAAAGACAACCAACAACTGCAATTCCCGCAGTTAGTCGACATCGAGACGCTCGCAGGCCTTCTCGGCACGTCGATACGCCATCTCCGCCATCTCGTGGCAAAGGAAAAGATCCCGTACTTGAAGGTGGTGGGAGTTCTCCGCTTCGACCTCGCGGAAGTTCTGGCTTGGCTGGAAGAACAACGGCACCCCGCAAAAGGTGAGCGGACCCCGCGGGTAGCGAAGAGACGTCCAACGCCGTGTTGATCATGAGCGCTTGGCAAGGCACGCTTTCCCGTTCCGCGACAGACCCGTCGTTTGGCATCGCTACATGAACGCGGAAGGAAGGCGTCGGCGCTTCGGCGAAAGAGTCGCGGCCAAGTCGGAAAGTCCTCGACCCATCCGTCCGCGCGCGGAATCAGATCAGGCGGCGCGCCCGACGATGACGATCCCGGAGGTCGCCTGGGCGCTCGGCGTCTCGGTCGAGCACGCCTATCGCCGCGCAAAAGCGGGTGAGCTTCCGGGGGCTTTCAAATTCGGCCGGCGATGGGTGGTCTCTCGAGAAGCCTTCAACCGCTTTTTGGAGAATCCCCTTCCGGCGCCGATGTCGGCGGTACCGCCTCGTCAGTCAGCGTGAGCTTGTATGACTTCCCGACTGCCTTCAGTTTTGGGTTCACCTCTTTGCGAACGGAGTGGACATAGGTGTCCAAGAAATAGCTCAGCGACGCGTGATCGAGTTCGGCAGCGGCGGTTGCCGGATCGACCCCCTTGTCGATCAGCTGGCTACCTCGGTGATGGCGGAGCGAGTGCAGCGTGCTCTTCAGGTTGAGGCTTCCCATTGCCGAGCTGACCAATTTGCCAAAGTGGTCGGGACTGACGTGTTCCAGTCCCATACCGTCGCGGGAGAATAACCAGCCATCCTCCGGCTCGGTGGTACCGGTCTCCGCCAATCGCCTTCGTTGGCGATCGCGTAGCTCTTTGAGCATCGGTATCAGTGCCGCGTCGAGATACTTCGGGGGAGGTTGGGGCTTCCCGCGCCGATGCTTTGCATAATCGACGATCACTGGCTTCCCTCGCACCATGTTGATCACGCGTCGGATGTAGATGAGCTTCTTGCGCAGATCGACGTCCGACCAACGCAGCCCACAGAGCGCCTGACGCCGCAGTCCGCTCAGGGCTGCGGTGGCGAGAAATGCGTCGAGGTCAGGTTGCACCTTCCTTGCCGCAACGATCAACTTGTCCACCTCGGCGCTCGTTGGCGTCGCGGTCTTTCGTTTCGGTTGCGACGGCTTGTCTCGTACCAGCGCTGCGGGGTTGATCACCATCCATCCCTCACCGATGGCGTAGTTGAACGCCTGACGAAGCGCCTTGTGTACCTGCACCATCCGCGCCTCGCCGAGAATGTCGCTCAACGCCTCGTAGGTTTGTTCCACAGGGCCACGAGTCTTGAGCTCGTTCAGCCGCATCGACGCGAGCTGCGTCGCTTTGAGCTGGCGAACCTGGAGGTCGTAGTTGTCGTAGGTGTTCTGCGCCAACCCGCCACGTCCGGTCTTGGTCAGTCGCTGCTCGCAGGATTTCAGCCACGTGTCAAGCAGTGTCCCAACGGTCATGTCCGGACTCCCGCTGTTATCGCGAGCTTCGGACTCGAGCTGAGAACGCACCTCTCGTGCGCGTCGGATACCGCCGCGCACAATTCGTTCCGGTTGGATCGGGTGACCGGTAAGGGGATCACGGCCCACGAAGACGCGGACGCGAAAAACACCCTTCTCGATCTCTTTGATGCCTCGCTCTTGATAGAGCAGCGCGTCCGAAACCTTGGTCTCTCGTTCTTGCTCGGTCGTACTGCTCACACCAAGGAATGTTATCGAGAATTCGGAAAATGTGTAGGGATTTTGTAGGGGGACCTACCGGAGAATTCTCTACCTGCTTGCACAACTTGGCCTTACCCTGCTACTTTAAGTGGAGGCGAAGGGACTTGAACCCTCGAACCTCTTGACTGCCAGTCAAGCGCTCTACCAGCTGAGCTACGCCCCCGGGATGACGCGCATGCTAGCAGTCGAGTC
>Ga0181538_10001809_pt1 | contig 23314 bp, 19 predicted proteins | sample PEATcosm2014_Bin_40_FD_119773 | JGI IMG/M metagenome (GOLD analysis project Ga0181538, IMG submission 119773) | Peatland microbial communities from MTU Mesocosm Facility, Houghton, MI, USA - PEATcosm2014_Bin23_30_metaG | ecosystem: Environmental > Terrestrial > Soil > Wetlands > Peat | place... | reverse complement strand
CGCACCAGGCCGCAGCGGCCGAAGCCGTGCGCGCCGGGCAAAATGCCGTTGTCGTGACTCCGACCGCATCGGGCAAAACGATCTGCTACAACTTGCCCATCCTGAACGCGGTGCTGGAAAATCCGGACACCCGCGCGCTTTATCTTTTCCCCACCAAAGCCCTGGCACAGGATCAGCTCGCCGAATTGCAGGATCTCGCCACAAGGCTCGACGATTGCTTCGGCGTCTGCACTTACGATGGCGACACTCCAACCGATGCGCGCCGCGCCATTCGCGAGCGCAGCCACATCGTCCTCAGCAATCCCGACATGCTGCACACCGGAATCCTGCCGCATCACACGCGCTGGACGCGCCTGTTCGAGAATTTGCGCTATGTCGTGCTCGACGAACTGCACACCTATCGCGGCGTGTTCGGCAGCCATCTCGCGAATGTGCTGCGGCGCCTCAAGCGCATCGCGGAATTTTACGGCTCGCACATTCAGTTCGTCTGCTCGTCGGCGACGATCGCGAATCCGCGCGAACTCGCCGAGCGGCTGACCGAATCTCCCTTCGACGCGATCGAAGAAAATGGCGCTCCGTCCGCCGCGAAATGTTTCGTTTTCTACAATCCGCCCGTCGTGAATCGCAATCTCGGCATTCGCCGCAGCTACATCAATGAGACTTCGCGCGTCGCTCAGGAGTTCCTGAAGCACGACTTGCATACCATCGTCTTCGCGAATAGCCGCCTGCACACGGAAGTTCTGCTCACGTATTTGCAGCAGGCGCGTCCCGCGCCCGTCGGGCAGCCGCAGCCGATTCGCGGCTATCGCGGCGGCTATCTCCCGGGCGAGCGGCGCGAAATCGAGCGCGGCTTGCGCGACGGCCGGATTCGCGGCGTCGTTTCCACGAATGCGCTCGAGCTTGGAATCGACATCGGCTCGCTGGACGCCGCGGTGATGGCCGGCTACCCCGGGACGATTGCCTCCACCTGGCAGCGCTCGGGACGCGCTGGTCGCCGTGCGGGCAGTTCCTGCGCAGTTCTCGTCGCGTCATCCGCGCCGCTCGATCAATTCATCGTCAAGCATCCCGATTATTTTTTCGGACGCGCGCCCGAACACGCGTACGTCCAGCCGGACAATCTCGAAATTCTTGTGAATCACCTGAAGTGCGCCGCGTTCGAGCTGCCGCTATCGCCGCAGGAACGTTTCGGCGGCGTAGATTTGCCCGCCCTCTGCGAGCGCCTTGCAGAAGCTGGGTATTTGCATCGCGCCGGCGACCACTGGCACTGGACGCAGGAGGCCTACCCCGCCGACGCCGTCAGCCTGCGCGCCGTCACTTCGGACAATTTTGTAATCGTGGACATCACGCAGGAACCGGAAGTCATCGGCGAAGTGGATTTCGCAAGCGCGCTCACCGCCGTGCATCCCAAGGCCATCTATCTGCACCAAGGCCAGCAGTATCACGTCGAGCGGCTGGATTTCGACGAGCGCAAGGCCTACGTGAAGCGCGTGGACGTGGACTATTACACCGACGCAATCCGCTACACGCAGGTTCGCGTGCTCGAATCCACGCGCGAAGAAAGAATCGTCGACGAAGCCACCGGCGCCGACCGTCAGGCGACACGTTCCCACGGCGACGTGCAGGTTCGCTCGCAGGTGATCGGCTTCAAGAAAATAAAATTCTTCACCAACGAAAATGTCGGCGCGGGCGATCTCCAGTTGCCCGAGAACGAGATGCACACCACTTCATTCTGGCTCACGCTCGAGCGGCCGCTGGTTGAATCGCTTCCCTTCTCCATCAGCGAGCGCCAGAGCGGCATGTTCGGCTTGCTGTACGCGCTCGAATCCATTGCCACGCTCATGCTCATGTGCGACGGCCGCGACCTCGGCACCGCCATCGGCGAACGTCCGCCTTCGCCCGGGCTCGATCTTTCCGCCGACGAAGCCGTGCCCCTCGAAGAAGCCGCCGCTATGGAAAAAGAGTTCTTCGAGCCGAATCTTTATTTGTACGACGCGTATCCCGGGGGCATCGGATTCTCAGAGCCGCTGTTCCGCGCCTGCGATCTGGTGCTCTCGCGCACGAAGGCCCTCATCGAAAGTTGCGATTGCGAAAACGGGTGTCCGTCGTGCGTTGGCCCGGCGGGCGATCGCAGCGAACGCGCCAAGGAAGCGGCGCTCGCGATATTGAGCAGGCTGGGCGCATGAGGATTGGCCTGTGAGTTCATCGCTCGACGATCGATTGGCGCGACTCGCGGCCTTGCGGCCCGCTCACGCAAACACGCGTGGCCGCACCCACAGCGAAGAAGTAGACGCCTCGCAGCTCCCGGCCGAAGCGGCAACCCTCGCCAATCTACTCGGCGCGCAGATCGAACGCAATTGCTACGGTGCTCACCTCGTTCTGCGGCAATGGCATTCGTCGCCCGAGGCTTGTGAACCGCACGCTAAGGCACTTGAGCTACTTTTGCCATCCAAGGTCGCAGCGAAAGATGGATTAAGAAGTGGAAACGAAAAGGCATCGCGCGCCGCAAGCGATCCGGATCAATGGTTGTTCCTCGATACGGAAACCACGGGCCTCGCCGGCGGAACCGGCACTTACGCATTTCTGATTGGCCTGGCTTGGTGGGACGCGGGCGGCCTGCAAATCGAGCAGTTCTTCATGCGCGACTTCAGCGAAGAACATGCCGTTCTGCTCGCGGTTGCCGAGCGCGTCGCGGAACGAAACGTGCTCGTCACGTTCAATGGCAAAAGTTTCGATTGGCCGCTGCTCGAAACGCGCTATCGCATGACGCGCGCCATTCGCACGCCCGCGCTCGCGGCGCATCTGGATTTTCTGCATCCCGCGCGGCAATTGTGGAAGCTGCGGCTCAACTCTGTGCGGCTCACCGATCTCGAACGCCACGTTCTCTCGCAGGACGCCCCACTCGCGTGGTCGCGCCGCGACGATCTGGATTCCTCGTTAATCCCGCAAATGTATTTCGATTATTTGCGCGGCGCGCGGCCGGATTCGCTCGCGGGAGTTTTCCGTCACAATGCGATGGACCTGCGCGCGCTGGCGATGCTCGCCGGACGCATTCTCTCGCTCCTCGGAGACGCCGCCGCGCCCGCAGCGCCAAGCTCCCCGGAACAAGCGATTGATCTATATGGACTGGGGCGCCTGCTGGGCCGCCGCGGAGAAATTTCCCGCGCGCGCGCCGCGTGCGAAGGAGCTATCGCGGGCGAACTTCCCCTGGGATTCGCGCGCATGGCCCAGCGAGAGTTGGCCCAAATGGCCAAGCGCCAGCGCGATTACTCGCGTGCCACCGAACTGTGGCAGCAGTTGGCGCGTTCCCGCAGCGCAAAATCCCCAGAGGTCGCGATCGAAGCCTGCGAACAACTAGCCATCTACTACGAGCACCAAGCCCGCGATCCCCAACGCGCCGCCGAACTAACTCAAGCCGCAATCCAGGAAGTTGACGCGGCCTCCAATTCAAGCCGAGCCCCGCAAGATTTGGCGCGCTCCGCTCGCCTCCAGTCGCGCCTAGAACGCCGCCTTACTCGCCTAATGCGCAAATCCGCAGGCCCACAGTAGGACAGGCATTCCTGCTTGTCCTCTTTTCTTTCTCCGCTCTCGAAATGAGGAGAAAAACCGGACAGACAAGAATGTCTCTCCTACTCAAACCGCGCTCCCCCACTCTGCTCCCGCGCGCACGCAGTAGGACAGGCATTCCTGCCGGTCCTCGCGCGGGCGCACATGGTAGCGCTCGTTCGGTGCCTGGAAGCGATTTAGTGCGCGGGGACTGTGGTGGCCGCGGGATCCGATTGGCGCTCGGCAGGTTGCGGAACGTCTGGATTGGCGGTCCAGCCGATGGCATGCGTGATGCGATCAAACACGAGGCGATCCGCTCCCTCGACGTCTAAACATTCGCTGGCAGCGCAGCGCAGGAAAACGCCGCCATCCGGGGTGTCGAAGGAATAGAAGTTCGGCTGGCGAAGCGGCATCGTACGCGTGGGGTCCTTCAGATCGAGCACTTCGCTGTACGCGCCGAAGAAATGCGTGGCGTGAGCATCGCTATTCAGCGCCAGAAGAAATACGAGGAGAATTCGTTTCGTCTTTTGATTTTCAAAAATAGCGTAGCGATCCCCGGCCCAGGCCGGCGCGATTTCGGTGGCGTGATCGGCCCCCAGGAATTGCTTCAGGATCTCCTGCACGCCGAATTCGCCCATCAGATTCTCATCGAGTTTTTTCCATTCGGGCGGCAGCAGAGTGGAGAAGTCCGGCAGCGTCACCGGCACGGGCTGCACGTGCCTGAGATACAAGTCCGGATGCATGATCTGCTGGGTAGAGGCCGGGGGATTCGCAAACACCTGGCCAAAATCGTTCCACCCAGCGGTCGCCCGCAGGACATGCTGCACGAAAATCACGCCCGCGGCATACGGAAAAACAAGTTCATCGCGGATGATCAAAGGAGCCTTGGAAAGCTCGGGGCTCTTGTTCACGTCGCCCAGTATGGAAGAAATGTCGATGTCCGGAATGTCGCGCGCGCCCTTGTGCACGTTGCGGCCGACATAGTCCACCATCGCGGCAGTAGCCGCGCCTTCAAGCACTGCATCGCGCGCCGTCTCGGCATCATCATTCGGCTTGGCGGCATCGCGCCAGGCGTCGATGTGGTAGTGCTGGTCCTGCAAAGCGTGGGTGAGTTCGTGGGCCATCACCATGGGGAGTGCGTTGGCATCGGCCCGGTCGGAAATGAAAAATTCCTGCTCGTCGGGATCGTACATCCCGACAATCTGCTCGGTCAGGATGTCGTTCAAGGACTCTTCGAGTGGGTAGCCTTTGGGGATCAGACCGAACTCCTCCAGTGTCTTTTGATCCGCGTAGTCCTTCGCTTCATCCCGGTCTTTTTTTTCCTCCGCCAGGAGATACTGTCGAATCTGTTCGCGCGAGCGGATACTCTTTTTGACTGGATGAAGAATGGGCAGCGAAAGAAGATTGCTCATCGTCGCCAAAATATCGTCGGCGGCTTGGAGAGAATCGGGGCCAGGATTGGTCGCCGGGCTTGGTCCGGAGGTGGCGGGCGCCGAATCCTGCTGCGCAGCAGACGGAATCGCAAGAACGAACAGGGCAAAACAAATCAACCCCCGGCCCAGAACAGCAAAAACGTGCCTTTCGCTGTTCTCGCTCCACGTCGCGCGCGTGCCCGCGTCAGACCGATTCACTCTTCCACTGTAATACAGCAATGCGCGCTCCACAAAGGCTCGCATCGTGCCCGGGTACGGGCCTTGCCACCTCTGTTCTGGATTCGTAACAGAGTCGTCATCTGCTATTATGTCGACAACGATTCCGAGGAAATTTGATGAATGCGGGGTTCTACCTTCGACAGGTGCGCGAGCGGCTAGGCCTCACGTATCGGGATGTGGAAAGGGCCAGCTTTGACTTGGCCTCCCAGCGCGGCCAGCCGGAGTTCGTCATTCATCTGAGCCGGCTGGCGGACATCGAAAATCGGGACGTCACTCCCAGTCTCTATAAGGTTTACGCATTGGCCGCGATTTACCACCTCGACCCGCGGGAGCTCTGCAAGCGATACGACGTTCCACTCGAGAATCACTTTGCCGACGGTTCGCGCCTCGCCGCCCCCAACACGCACCTCGCGGCCCCACCCGCCACCGTGCGCGTCCCAATTCGATTTGATCCATCCTTCGACCCGCGCCGGACCGAATATCTATCCAGAATGGTAGAACGCTGGGGCGAACTGGAATCCACCCTGCTTGATTCGGAGGGCCGATTTCGTTACGGCTACGTGGGCCTGGACGATCACATGATGGAGCCCCTCTTGCGGCCGGGCAGCTTGGTGTTGCTGGATCCCGGGCTGTTACAGGTGCGAGGTTCCGGGTGGGCCAACGAGTACGAGAGGCCTATCTATTTCGTTGACGTGCGAGATGGTTACCGGTGTTGCTGGTGCCAAAGGGACGGAAATGAGCTGATTTTGCAGACGCACCCCCTCTCGCCGAGCAGGCCGGAATTGAAGCGCTTGCCTCAAGAAGCGGAAATTGTGGGCCAGGTGGTAGGGGTCGTTATGCGGCTGTCCGCCAGGTGAGGATCGTATCAGAAAGAATTTCCAGCAGCGCCCGCAGATTCGACACGAATAAATCCGATAAGTACTCTGGCACTTTTTCGGGCAGCAGCTCGTCGAACTCGGGCCGCGACTTCCAGCGCCCCAAGGCCCCAGCGATCCCGCCGTCCAGACCGGAAAGAGAAAGCCGTAAGTCCCACTCTTGCTGCTCGAGCGGCGTCTCCAGAATCCGGATAAACAGCTCCTCGTGACAGTGGCTTAGCGCCAATTGTACCGGATCGTCCCCATACAGCGTTGCGAGGCCGTCGTGCCGGTAGCCGCTGCTCGGAGAGTCTCGAAGAGAACTGATGTAAAGCAGCCGGGCGAAGTCATTGGGAATCGCGGCCAGCGACCGGCCCGTGAAATCCTCAATCACCCTCTTGCTTTGTCGAAACCGCTCTAGAGATTCCATTTTTCGCTCTGTTCCGCTTTCCGAACTCTTTTAGCCCAGATGCGCCGTCTCGCGCGCCGTATGCGAAAGTCGCGCGCCAGGAGGGTCACACCCATGAAAAAACTTGCAACCGTTCTGTTCGCGCTTTTGCTCGTAGGGGGGATTGTAGCCCCTGTTACCAGTTATTTCCACCACTCACCGAGTAATGCGGTGGCGGACGCCCCAAATCCTCCGAATCAGCAGCCGCCTGGACTGGCTTGATCCAAGATGGAAGTTTCCGCGGGCCTGTCGGCTAAGAGGGAGAGATCCGGCCCAGCGGTACTTTAGAGTAAGCGTGGTATGCTGAGTCCCATCCGCCCATGGGACTCAGCATATCTTCGTATGCGCTTTGGATGCTTTCCTTCACATTGGATATTTGTTTGTGTGCGCTTATTTTCTGGCGCGGGGCAAACACCCGGTCGCCACTTTTCGAGACTTATCTCCTGAGCCAGATTATTGGAGTCTGCGCAACATGGCTCGTGATGCGCGAGTTTGGATTTTGGTCGTCCGCTTACTATTACACTTCCTGGGTGAACAGCGGAACCTCGATGCTCGCCATATGGCTGGTTACTGCCGAGTTGTGCTATCTCGGGTTCCGAGCCTACCGGGGCATCTGGGGCATGGGGTGGCGGCTACTGCTGTTTCTTTCTGTGTTATTCGTTCTTCATGCCGCGCACGACGCCTCGAAAGCGACCCACAAGATTGCGGCCATCATCTTAGTACTTCAGCGGGACTTTGCGATGGCTTCGGCCGTGATTCTGGTGGCCATCTTGATCATCGAGCGTCAGTACGATTCTCAACTCGATGGGCTTGACCGGCAGATCGCCATTGGACTCTGCGTGTATTTGATCGCCATACTTCTCTCAGACTCCGTGCTCATTCAATGGAATGTGGCCCACTGGCCCAGTTTTTACGGAAATCCCCCGTCCGCGCAGCGCCAGGAAGCCTGGTGGAATGGGGCTCGATTCGTCGTCTTGAATGCGGTTCTTGCGGTTTGGTGTTTCGCGTTGCGCAAACCGTTGCCCGCGCCAAGGCCGGCGCCTCAGATGCTGCCGCCTGAAACTTACGGGGAACTTTCTCCCGCCATCAATTCTCGCCTGCGCGCATTGAACGCGCGTTTAATGGACTTCCTCAAGACCTGAGCGATCCCTATCCGGACGAGAGATATTGCCGTCGAGCAAGCGTGATATCCTCAGCTTCATCCAAATATGGGACTCAACTTTTTCTCATACTATCTCTGGATGCTCTCGAACTTGCTGGGAGCATCGTTGTGCCTGCTGACATTTTGGCGCAGCGTTCAGAAACGGCCGCTATTTTTCTCGATAGGTTTATGTGGCTCTCCAGTTTCTGACGGGACTCGTGGGGTGGGGAGTTTCTCACGAATTTGGCTTTTCGTCAGACGGTGAGCTCTCTCCGGCGATCCATTATCATCTGCGCGCTTTGAACGCCCGTTTGATAGATTTACTTAAGGCGTGAGCCGTCCCGGGTTGGCGGCGACGTTTTCCACGTGAGGGACGCTGGTACTTCGCAGTAAAGTATGATAGTATTTACACAACATCGAACTGCGATGGGGTAAATCTTGACGACTTGCCTCAAGTGGTTGCGAGTGGCCTTGAAAGTTCGGCGTACAAGCCGTTGCCCTTTCTGGAACGGGCGCCGTTCCGGGTTCCCTTTGAGCCCCGCTGGGATTGTCTCCGAACACCGATTTTCATTTGAGCGGGTTCGAGGCTAACTCAATGGCATGCGTTAGACTATGAATCAAACGTTCTACTTCGTGGCGATAGGACTGGGACTGCTGGCGCTACTGTTGTGGCTGGTGCTTTCGCAGCGCCTGCAGCGCCTCAAAGGTGGCGAGGCGCTGCTTCTCCCCCTTGAGGACTTGACGCCGCGCCACGCGCTGTACGTTTCCCACATCCGAGGTGCGCTTGCGGCCGACGATCTGGACTATCTGAAGAGCCGCGTCCCGGCCCAGACGCTTCGAAGAGTGCGGAAAGAACGGCGCCAGGTGGCGAGACAGTTCCTCACCGGGTTGCTTGATGATTTTCACCGGCTGGATCGGCTGGCCCGCGTTGTGGCGGCGCTTTCGCCCAAAGTGGACTATAAACAGGAGCTGTGGCGGCTCTTGTTGGGCTTGCGATTTGGAGCCCTCTACGGGCTAGTTTGGGTGCGGATATCCGTGGGCCCCCCGCCAGTTGCCGCGTTCGCCGGCCTGGCCGGTTTAGTGGGAAGTCTGTCCGCGCGGATCGAAAGCACCATGACGGCTTTGGCCGAGAGGTCAGCGGCACCAGCCGGCGTTTGAGTCCCGGAAACCCGCTCTAAAGCGCTTCTCTTTCAGTTTCAATTACACCCAGTAGCAAAATCAGCACCAATTCCGGGCAAACAACTGGCACGGCGGCCAAGGCGCGAGGGGTGCCGTATAATTAGAGCTCTGGGTGATGAGCGTGTCCAAGAAAAGAATCCTCGTCGTTGACGACGAAGAAGCGATTCGGGAAGTAGTTTCCACGATGCTCCAGGCGCAGGGATACGACTGCGCGACCGCGGCAAACGGGCTGGTGGCGCAGGCTTACCTTGAACTGAACTCACCAGATCTGGTACTGAGCGACATGGTGATGCCGGAGATGGACGGCATCCGTCTGCTCGGCTGGCTGCGCCAACATGACCCGGATGTGCCGGTAATCATCGTCACCGCCATGCACGACATCGCGACGGCGCTCGAAGCCATTCGCCGGGGCGCCTACGATTACATCTTAAAACCCTTCGAGAAAAACCAACTATTCCTGAGCGTACGGCGCGCGTTGCAGCACCGGCAACTGGTGATGGAGAACCGGAACTACCAGCGCAACCTCGAGAAACTCGTCGAGGACAGGACGGGGCAGCTCAAGGGCGCACTCGAACAACTGGAACAGTCGTACGACGATACGCTCGAGGCGCTCGGCGGGGCGCTCGATTTGAAGGATGCGGAAACCGAGGGCCACTGCAAGCGCGTCACGGCGTTTACGATTGCGATCGCCAAGGCGATGAAAGTCGACGCGCACCAATTGCCGGTGATCGCCCGCGCGGCGTTTCTGCACGACATCGGGAAAATGGCCATTCCCGACCACATTTTGCGGAAGCCGGGACCTCTGGACGCAAATGAAAAAGAGGTGATGCGGAAACACTGCGAAATCGGCTACAACATGGTCACGCGAATTCCGTTTTTGCGGGAGGCTGCGGAAATTGTTCTGTCGCACCAAGAATATTACGACGGAACCGGATATCCGCGGGGCATGAAGCACCAGGAGATTCCGCTCGGGGCGCGCATATTCGCAGTTGCGGACGCGCTGGACGCCATGATCTCGGACCGGCCCTATCGCAAGGCGCTCTCAATTTCCTACGCGCGCGCGGAAATCAAGCGCTGCTCGGGAACACAGTTCGACCCTCAGGTAGTGGACGTTTTCCTCTCATTGCCCGATTCGCTGTGGCTCGATTTGAAGGAAAACATCGGCACACCGTACCGGCTTTCTCATATCAAGGCGTTGTGAGGCAAGCGCGAGGCGCGGCTTGCCAATCGTTTTAGGCGCAGGTAGTATCCTCGACGGAGGAATTATTTTCGATGGCTCTGGTGCCTATCAAGACGGCTTCTACGACCGGATACTGCGACTGCATTCATGGCTGCTACGAGTTCGCCAGCCTGCGCGACGAGGATACGGGAAAAGGATATTGTCCTCGCTGCGCCAAGGAACACTTGGCCATGAACCAGGGCATCGGAATCCCCAACCCGGCGCCTTCGAAGATCGAGGCGAGCTCTGGGCCTGCGCCGGCTCATCCGCAAATTCCTCACACCGCCGACCCTCCCGGGCAGCGTCGCTGAAGCTTCGGACTTCGCTGGAGCATCCATATTGAGTGGAAGTCGCAGATGAGGGGCTCACGGCCGCGGCACCATGCGCGGCAGGCCGGCGCGCTATAATGGTTTCTAGGCGCTTCACGGTATTCGGATGGAGACTCAACCCAAATACGAAGTTTACCTCGACGGCGCATGCGCTTTCTGCCAGTGGACGCGCGCGCGCGTGGAACCGTTCGACACCAAGCGGCGCATTGAATTTCTAGATTACAACGAGCCGAGCGTCGCGGCGCAGGCGCCGTTCTCGCGGGAGTCGCTGGACCGCGAGATGCACGTGCGGGCTCCCGACGGCGTGTGGCTCAGCGGCTACCCGGCGTGGGTCGCATTGTTGCGCGCGATGCCGAAGCTTGCGTGGCTTGGTTGGATACTTGGCGCGCCGCCGATTCGCTGGATGGGGCCGGGCTTTTATCGCTGGGTGGCGAGAAACCGATATCACTTCCCGGGATCGCCGCCCCGGTGCGAAACTGACCACTGCGCGCCGACTCGGCCGGGCACGACCTGATGACCACTCAAGCCCGCCAACCCAACGAAGCCCTAGCCGTCGCTGCTGTGCCCATGCTGGACCTGCGGGCGCAATACGCTGCCATCGCCGATGAAATTCACGCTGCGATGGAACTGCTTCTCGATTCACAACACTGGATTCTTGGCGCGGAGGGAGCGGCGCTCGAACAAGAGCTCGCGCATTTTTCAAGCGCGCGTTTTGGCGTGGGCGTGGCATCGGGAACGGATGCGTTGATGTTGGCGTTGCGCGCGGCGGGCGTGTCTGCCGGCGATGACGTCCTGGTTCCGGCATTCACTTTTATTGCGACGGCTAGCGCCGTGAGCGCGCTGGGAGCGCGGCCCGTGCTGGCGGACATTGAACCTGCGGCATTTTCGATCGATCCGAAACAGATCGAATCGCGGCTGACGCCAAAGACCAAGGCGATTATTGCGGTGCATTTATTTGGCCTCGCAGCGGATATGGACCCAATCCTGGAGATTGGCGAGCGCCGGGGTATTCCCGTGATCGAAGACAATGCGCAGTCGATTGGGGCCACATATCGAGGACGAAAGGCCGGATCGATGGGGGCGTTCGGGTGTCTGAGCTTTTATCCTACCAAGAATCTTGGCGGCTACGGGGACGGGGGCATGATTCTGACGAATTCCGAAGGCGACGCAGAGCGGTTGCGCCGGCTGCGCAATCAAGGCCAGACGGATCGGTATTCGAGCAGCGAACGCGGGTGGAACAGCCGGCTGGACGAAATTCAGGCGGCAATCTTGCGCGTGAAGTTGCGGCATCTGGCCGCGTGGACTGGGGCCCGCCAGAATCATGCGCGACGCTACGGTGAATTGCTGCGAGATCTGCGCGGGATACACGTGCCGCGCGAACGGAAGGATTGCGAACACGTTTATTCCGTTTACACGATTCGCGTGGAAGGCGGCGCGGCGCGGCGCGAACGAATCCAGCGCTCCCTTGCCGCGCGCGGGATCAGCAGCACGATCTACTATCCGATTCCGTTGCACCTGCAACCGGCGTACGCGTCGCTGGGCGTGACGCGCGGCGAATTGCCGGAATCAGAACGAGCTGCGAACGAGGTGCTGTCGCTTCCGATGTACGCGGAATTGACAGACGACCAAGTCGCGCGCGTGGCTGCGACGCTCAGCGAGGCTGCACGCGAGTAACATTGCTCCGGTCGCGAAATAAGACAGAACAGAGAAAATCAGGCAGGCTCGGCCGCCGCCCGGCGGAAGAGCATAAACAAAATCGAAAGAAATAAAGTCAACGCCGGAATCAGAACCGCAAGGATGCCGAAGTGCAGGGCGCGAATCGCGGCCGAGCCGGCCGCGGAGACGGTGGTGTAGCATAAGGCGCAGCTTTGGGCTGAAGCGGAGAGCGGGAAAAAGAAAGCTGCGATGGCCGCGGAGAACGCGAGTATCTTAAGTTTGCGACACCCGCGCGCAACCACGAGATTCTTCCCGCCAACAATGCGGCGGGCAGGCGCTTCGCTCAGAATGACAATAAATTTCCTTATGCCCGACGCTGAAGAAGGTCTTTTCATCTGGTGAGCATCATACGGCATTCCCACGCGCTCCGGTTAGTGCGGCAGTCGCATTTGCAGCAGGCGGTTGCTGTCCGGGAAAAAGAAAATGATGATCATCATGATGCAAAAGATTGTGGCGGGGACCAGCCAAAGGACCAGGCTGAACTTCTCGAATTTCAGGTGCATGAAATACGACATGATCAGACCGGCCTTGAGCACGGAGAGGCCGACGAGCAGGCCGAGCATCTGAGCGGGATGCAGACGCATGTATTCGAGGTAGGCCAGGAAGACCTCCACGGCCGTCAGGAACAGGAGGCCAACCCAAACGGTGACGAACAGACTCGCAGTTCCCGTCTGGTGTGTTTCGGATGAGTGTGCGTCGCTCGACATTATTTTCCCCTCGCCGTTTTTCTCTCGCTGCTGTGTTTCTCTTGCCGCCTAAATCTTCACGGACATCAGGTAAATCATCGGGAAAACGAACATCCAGACCAAGTCCACGAAGTGCCAGTAGAGGCCGCTGACTTCCACGTCCTCAGCCGACCAGTGCCCCGTACCGAATCCCGCGGCCATGATGCCGAGATAGATCACGCCGATTGTGACATGCAACATGTGCAGGCCCGTGATCCCAAAGAATGTCGCGCCGAACAGAGGCACGCCCCAAGGATTGCTCCACGGCGTGACGCCCTCGCTGAAAAGTTTAAACCACTCCGTCATGTGCAGCAGGACGAATGCGATACCGAAAACCATGGTGGCCAGAATCCAGCGGACGGTGGCCTTGCGATTGTTGCGTGCCGCCGCGGCGACGGCAAAAACCATCGTCAAGCTGCTGGCGAGAAGGATGGCCGTCAGGCCGCTGCCCTTGAGGATCGCGGGATTGAATTCAAACGGGCGCGGCCAGTCCGGATTGCAAAGTCGCTCGTAGCTGTACGCGAGCAGCATGGAGGCAAAGGTCAGCGTGTCCGACACGATGAACAGCCACATGCCGAGCTTTTTCGAGCCCATGCTGAACGGCCGGGCCCCGCCTCCCCATGCCGATGTGCTTGCTGCCTGAACGTTCGATTCGTGCACGGATCACCGTCCCAAAGTTAGGAGTGCAAACAAGAACAGCCACAACCCGTCCATGAAATGCCAGTAAATGGCGGCCAAGTCAGCCGCGGTGGCTTGCGTGATGCGCGAGCGCCGCCAATTGCGAAACGCCACGTAGAACAAAGCGAAAATACCGCCCGCGAGATGCAAGCCGTGCGCGGCGGTGAGGAGATAGACGAAACTGCTGCTCGGATTTGTGTCCAGAAATAGGCCGGCGGCGGCGAGTTGCCTCCAGGCGATGAGTTGGCCGCCTAAGAACGTGAGGCCCAGGACGATCGTCAGCGTCCACCACTGGCGGAAGGCGGTGCGTTCGCCGCGGCGCGCGAGGTGGATCGTCAAACTGCTGCCGAGGAGAATGATGGTGTTGAACCACAGGATGGGTGGCAGCGGCGTTTGCTGCCAATCGGTGCCGAGGCCCTTACGCACGATGTAGGAACTGGTCAGGGCCATGAAGAACATGATGATGGCGGCGAGCAGCAACTGGACGAGGGTGAAATAGGCGCGCTGCGGGACGCGGCGGTTGCCGCCGGGGCGATCGCCGTCACCCCCGGGGGCGGGGAGATCGGTGCCACCGCCGTTTCCAGCAATGATCAGTTCGAGATCGTCAGTAACTGTGGGCGCCAAACTTTGCTCCGCTGCGACTGCTAGTGCGCTTCGGAAACTTTTTCCGGGTCCGCGTACTGCGGGATGAAGTCTTCGCTGTGCCCCGCGATTCCGAACTCGTACGCGCCGCGATAGACCTGAACGTGCTTGCCGCCGAAATTGTCAAATGGCGGGGGCGATGGGACAGACCATTCGAGCGTCGTCGCATTCCAGGGATTGTCAACGGCCTTTTTCCCCCATTTCAGCGAATAGAGGAAATTGAACAAGAAAATTAATTGCGCGGAAATCGTGATAATCGCCGCATACGTGATGAAAACGTGAACGGGCTGAAGCGGCTTGAGATAATTCACGCCCGTCGTATCGGCGTAGCGACGTTCGTGTCCCGCGATGCCGAGGTAGTGCATCGGCATGAAGATGGCGTAGACGCCGATGAAAGTCAGCCAAAAGTGAATTTTGCCGAGGCCCTCGTTGAGCATGCGGCCAAACATTTTCGGATACCAGAAGTACATCGCGCCGAAGATTCCGAAAATCGCGGCGACTCCCATGATCAAATGGAAGTGAGCGACGACGAAATAGGTGTCGTGAAAGTAGAGATCGAGCGTCGGCTGGGCGAGGAACAGGCCCGAGAGTCCGCCGGTGACGAACAAGGAAACAAAACCGAGAGCGAACATCATCGAGGCCGTGAACTGAATCCTGCCGCCCCACAGAGTACCCAGCCAATTGAATGTCTTGATGGCCGAAGGCACGCCGATGGTCATCGTCAGCAGCGAGAATGCAAACGCGGAATAGGGGCTCATGCCGCTGACGAACATGTGATGTCCCCAGACGCAGAAGCCGAGGAATCCGATTCCGCAGATGGCGCCCACCATCGCTTTGTAGCCGAACACCGGCTTGCGCGCGAAAGTGGAGAGCAAGTGCGAAGCTACGCCCATGCCCGGCAGGATGGCGATGTAAACCTCGGGATGCCCGAAGAACCAGAATAGGTGTTGCCAAAGCAGCGGCGAGCCACCCTTGTGCGAGATGAGCACTTGATCGGTGAAGACCAAACCGCCGGGGATGAAGAAGCTCGTCCCGGCCGTGCGGTCCAGGAGCAACAGCGCGCACGCGGCAAGTAGCACGCCGAACGCGAGCAAGCCAAGAATGGCGGTGACGAACCACGCCCAACACGTGAGCGGCAAGCGCATCAGCGACATGCCTTTGGCGCGGAGGTCCACTAAGGTGGTGATGAAGTTCAGCGCGCCCATCAGAGATGCCGCGCAGAAGATTGCCACGCCGATGACCCAAAGGGTTTGACCCGCGCCTTGACCGGGGCCGGCTTGTTCGCCGACCGCGCTGAGCGGCACGTAAGCGGTCCACCCGGAAATCGGAGCGCCTTCGGGAACGAAAAATGCGGACGCCATGACGACTAGCGAAATGAACGTCGTCCAGAAAGAGAGCATGTTGAGGACGGGAAAGGCCATGTCCTCGGCGCCAATCTGAATGGGCAGAAAATAATTGCCGAAGCCGGACTGTGGAGCTGTGGTCAGCACCATGAAAACCATGATCGAGCCGTGCATGGTGACCAGTGCGAGATAATCTTCCGGCTTCATCACTCCGCCCATGAAAGGAAGCTTCATGGTGGGCCAGGCCAAGTGGATGCGCATCAGCAGCGACAGCGCCATTCCCAGGAAAACGGAAAATAGCGCAAGCAACAAATACTGGATACCAATTACCTTGTGGTCCAGGCTAAATATATATTTCCGGATAAAGCCTGTGGGCGCGGAATGAACGTGTCCGCCGCCCTCTGCGTCTGTCACCATCAACTAGCTCCTTGCCCGAGACGGGCGTATCGCAGAGTCACTGGTTCGCCGCAATTTGCTGCTGCATCCACTTTTCAAAATCAGGTTCCGAAAGCACCAGGAATGTGGCGCGCATCTTGTAATGCCCGAGACCACAAAGCTCGGCGCAGGCGAGTTCGTATGTCCCCGGAACATCCGCTGTGAAATGAAGGTGGATCTGCATGCCCGGGACGGCGTCCTGCTTCAGGCGCAATTCGCGCACGTAAAAACTGTGGGTGACGTCCAGCGATTTCAATGTGAGATCCACTTCCCGGCCGGCGGGAACCGCAATCTCGCCGGGAGACACAACGTCGTCCTTTCCAAACGGATCAGTCGGATCAATTCCGACAGCGTTGCCCGTGGAGGCGCTTACGAGTTCCGGTTTGGTCCGCCCAAATACTCCGTCCGGTCCGGCGTAGCGGAAATTCCAGGCAAATTGTTGCGCGGTCACTTCAATGGGAAGTGCGCCAGGAGCCGCGCCGATGAAGTGAACGGAAGCCCAGGCATTCTCAGCGTAGAGACCCAACCCGACGAACAAAACGAAGGTGGCGAGGGTCCACAGAATCTCCATGCCATTGTGACCCTCGAAATAATGAACTGGCTTTCCCTGCTCACGGAAACGGAAAATTGCGAGTGCCAACCCGAGCTGAGCAGCAACGAAGACGATGCCGGTGATCCAAAGCGTGCGGGAAAACTGGGCGTCAAATTGGTGCCCCTCGACGGTGATCGCGGGCGGGAACCACCATGTCTTTGCGACGAATAAATAGACCGTAATAGCTGTGAAGATCAAGAGAAATAGGGAAAGTGCCAGAGCAACAGTGGTCGAGCCTTGTTCCGGACCTTTTCTACTCATCGTCCTCCGCTCCGGGAAGCTGAAGGCCGGGCAAAGAGGCCCGGTCCGCAAAACCAGAAGCGGTATCATATACATCCAAGACTTAAATTCAAGTGGCTTCGCTTCGAGCGGCGTTCCCCTTCGCACTTGCACGAAGGGCGCGCATGCCAGCTCTTCCCACGCTAAGGCCGAAAAGGCCCTCGGCGGGAGGGGACGGCGCGTGATAGGCCGTCTGGAAACAACTGACTTGGGACGCTTGCCAGTCCAAAGGCCGGATACTATTCTTGTTGCACCCCTTCTTTTTCACTTTGCCTATGCCGCTTGTGCGCCGCTGATTTCTTGCGGACGCAAGGACCGGCTCGGGTCGTGCCCGGACGCGACCAAGAGGAAAAATGAGCAGGGTGTCCAACCAATACGCAGTCGACCAGGCCCTTCGTGATGCTGCCGGCGGCAACACGATTCCACGCCCTGCCCTTCCCTCGCCGATTTCTGCGTCGGTACTCATTGCCTTGTGCACAGTCGGCTTTCTTCTCGCCATCCGATTGGCCGTGCCGGTGCGAACGCCTTGGCGATTAGAGATGATCTACGGGGCTCTGTTCGCCGTTGCCACTGCGATCCCGACCTACGTTTTGCTCGGGCGCTTCCGGAAGGTACTGGCTTGGCATGGAGAAACGGGGCGAGCGCTGGCACAAGAACGCAGTCTTCTCCATAGTTTGATCGACAACATACCGGACTACATCTACGTGAAGGACGCCGAGAGCCGGTTCACAGTCGCCAACAAAGCCTTAGCCCAACTCGTGGGGGCCAGATCAACCGCCAATATGCTCGGCAAGACCGACTTCGATTACTTCCCGAAGGAGTTGGCGTCCGCGTTCCAGCGGGATGAACAAGAAATCATTCGATCCGGCCGGGAAGTACAGCAGCAAGAGGAAACCACTCTTGACTCGGAGGGCCAAGAAAAGTGGACGCTCACGACCAAAGTGCCGCTGCGCGACGCGCGCGGGCGGGTTGTGGGGATTGTGGGCATCGGGCGCGATATCACCGTTCGAAAAAAAGCAAAGTGGGAAGAAAAGCGCGCAGACGAGGCTACAGAGGCGGCAACCAGGGCAGAGCATGCGCTGGCCAGCGAACGAAACCTGTTGCGGACTCTCATCGACAACATCCCTGACCACATCTACCTGAAGAACAAAGAGAGCCGGTTTCTCCTTTGCAACCTCGCGATGGCGCAACGTTTTGGCGCCGCATCCCCGGCAGAAGTGGTCGGCCGGACAGATCTCGATTTCCTGCCTAAAGAAATTGCCGATCGTTTCCTCTTCGATGAGCGGGAAATGATCCGCTCCGGGCTAGCCCTGCTCAATCATGAAGAATCACGCGTTGACGAACGCGGAGAGCGGAACTGGACGCTGACGACAAAAGTGCCGCTACGAGACAAGGCCGGAAAGGTGATCGGACTGGTTGGAATCGGCCGGGACATCACCGCTCGCAAGCGGGCGTTGGAAGAAATGAAAATCGCACAGCAAGCTGCCGAAGCCGCCAGCCATGCCAAAAGTGAGTTCGTCGCAAACATGAGCCATGAAATCCGCACTCCGCTCAATGGAATCATCGGAATGACGGAACTGACCCTGGACACCGATCTCACTAAAGAACAAACCGAGAACCTGGAGGCCGTGAAGTTATCCGCGGATGCGCTCTTGAACGTAGTGAATGATATCCTCGATTTCTCTAAGATCGAGGCGGGGAAACTGGATCTCGATGAAATTGATTTCAACCTTCCGGAAGTAGTGGAGCAGGCTATTCATAGCGTGGCCCTGCGCGCGGGGCAGAAGAACCTGGAGTTGCTTTACAATGTGAATCCAGACGTGCCCCACCAAGTGAGAGGCGACCCCGCGCGATTGCGCCAAGTTGTACTAAACCTCCTGGGCAATGCGATCAAATTCACCAACGATGGCGAAGTGGAATTGCGAATCGAGAAAGAAGCAATCTTGGATAGCCACGGCTTGTTGCATTTCCAGGTCCGGGACACGGGAATCGGCATCGCGGCCGAGAAGCAGGCTTCGATCTTCGATCCCTTCTCTCAAGCGGACGGTTCCACAACGCGAAGATATGGAGGAACCGGGCTCGGCCTCACCATCTCCAGGCGTCTGGTCAAAATGATGGGCGGAACCATCTGGATCGAGAGCAAAGAGGGGAACGGCAGCACCTTTCACTTCACCGCGCGTTTCGGCATCGTGCGAAGCGCAGCCCCGGAGGCTGCACCTCCCGCCAACACACTGGACGGCGTGAAAGTGCTGATCGTTGACGACAATGCGACGAACCGGAGGATTTTGAGCATGATGCTCGCAAGCTGGGGCATGCGCGTGTCTATCGCGTCATCGGGCAAAGAGGGCCTGAAACTGATGGCCGACGAGCACGCTGCCGGAGAGGACTTTCCCCTAGTGCTGACGGACTTGCAAATGCCGGACATGAGCGGGTTCGGCTTCGCCGAACAGATCCGGGCGCGTCAGGACTCGCCCAACGCGGCTCTGGTGATGCTCGGTTCGGGTGGGCATAGGGGAGACGGAGACCGTTGCCTGGAACTCGGCATCAAGGCGTACCTGACGAAGCCGATCCGGCAGGATGAACTGCGGCAGGCAATCCAAAGCGTTCTCGCACCGCAAGGCGGCGCGGACAAAGCGACGCTGGTCACACGCCACACCATCCGCGAACAACACGAACCCCGTGGCTGTCTCCGGGTATTGCTCGCTGAGGATAATCCGGTCAACCAAAAGGTCATGGTGCGAATGCTCGAAAAACGGGGCCACTTCGTGGCTGTCGCAGGGAACGGGCGCGAGGCCGTGCAGGCGCTGGAACGGGAGACATTCGATCTGGTGCTGATGGATGTCCAGATGCCGGAGATGGACGGATACGAAGCGACGTCGGCAATCCGTGCAAACGAACGGGGCGGGACCCGGCGCCAGCCGATCTTTGCGCTTACCGCACATGCCATGAAAGGGGTACAGGAACGCTGCATCGCCGCGGGTATGGATGGCTACCTTACTAAACCCATAGGAGCGAAGGATCTGGACAGCGTCCTGGATGCGCAGCTCCTGCTTCGCTGGTAGGCTCTCCCGGCGATCACAAAAGGAACTCTCCTTTTTTCCAAAACTCGGCGGTTCTCGACCGCGCGAGCCGTTGGCTTTCTATGGGAACGGAATTGTGTCGGAACTCACGTTCGAGGGGGGGCTTTCGTTGCCGTTCGAGTCTACCGAGGTAACCACGTAATAGTACGTCGCGCCAGAGACTACTGTCGAATCCACGTAAGTCGTAGCTCCAACCAGCGAGGAATTCAGCAAGGTAAATGGCCCGGTCTTCTGCAGGCTCCGATAAACATTATAGCCCACGACGGGGGATGTGCTTGCCCCCCACGAGAGCGTGGACGTATGGGGCAAGAGTTGGAAAGCGGTACCCGAAAGCGAAATGGTGATGGACGGATTGCTGGCCGTGCTAGATAGAGTAACGCTGGCCGACGCCGGACCCGTCACTGAGGGGGAGAAAGTGACGTTGAGCGTAGCGGTCTGGCCTGGAGCAAGAACGAGTCCGACTGGAATGCCCGATGCACTGAATTCCGCGCCGAGTTCGCTGACCCCCAGAATCGTGACGGGAGAAGTGCCGGAATTGTTAATCGCGAGGCTCATTGTGCTGTTGGTTCCCACGACCCCATTCGGGAACGCCACGCTGGAAGAAGCCGGCGTCAATTGTCCGGCGCCGGTTGTGACCGTCAGAATCGCGGGACTGCTCGTCACAGAGCCTGAGGAATTCGACACGACTACGCTGAACAACGCGGAAGTCGTGGCCGCTGGAGTCGTGTAGCTCGGAGAATTCGCTCCGGGGATGTTCGCGCCGTTCTCCTGCCATTGATAGCCAAGCGTCGCCGAACCCGTCGCGGTGACCGAGAATGTCGCAGTCTGCCCGGAGGTCACGGATTGGCTCACAGGCTGCGATGTGATTGACGGCGCAAGATTCACGGCGGAAGACTGGAACATGTAAGCGCCCGCATCCCAAGCGGAGGCGCCGCCGGGACGCGCCAAACCGAGCAAGTCACTGCAGAGCGCGGAACCGAACGTGGCGCAGCTCGCGCTCAAATTCAGACCCGCTCCGACAGTGCCGGCTGCTGCAGATGTCGGTTGGAAACTGTTCTGAAGTGTATACCCCTGGGTTGCCGCTACCGAGGAGCTCATCAAAACATTGTTCTGGAACGTAAGAGTGACGACTGAACCGCAATTCGCGCTTCCACTCGCTGCGTTCCAGCACCAAGCCGGGGCATTGGTTTGATCCGAGACGCATTGGTTATTTTCCACGGTCAGGCTGGCCAGAGGAGCGGAACTCGGCTGAACTCCAATGCACGCCGAAGCACCCGCTACGATCGTGTTATTGAAAACCGACGGTGCCGCGTACTGTCCGGGCTCGTTACCCGCAAGAATGTCAATCGCTGGCCCGGTCCCAACATTCCATATAAGGTTGTTGTAAAGCGTTTGTGTATTCCCCTGGCCATGAGTCGCCTGGAGAACGAAGGCGCTGGCCCCAGGGACTATGTCGTGGACGGCATTATTGAAGACATTCGCGTTGCTGAGGGCCACCAGCGCATTGGGCGTGACGGTCGGGTCAGCTGAATAGCCGACTCCGAAAATCTGATTTCCACTGATTTGGGCGCCACTGTCGGCCGTCAGAATTCCGAGCGGCAGGTTTTCAATAATATTTCCCTGGATGGTGGTGCCACCCCATATCCCGACTCCCGAGTCCCCATTTGGACTGCCATCCAGAACGCAATTGCGGATGGTGCCCCCATAGGAATCGTCAAAGAATACGATTCCGCCGAATGGGTTGTTATCACTACTATTCGTCGGGTTCTGTATGCTCCAACCGTGAATGTAACAATTTTGGATCGTATTGCCCTGGCCCGCGAACACTGTGATCGCGCCGCGCGGTAGCCCCTGATTTATGGAGTCGATCTGTTCGTTTCGGATCTCGAGATTATCGAGAACTACATCTTGCACTGAGTCCAGGAAGATGGGGGCAGTGGTCCAAACCGTGCCGCTCAAATCGAATACGGGCCGCGTCCACTGGCTGCCGCTAAACCAGGTCTTGTCAACGCCGTAATAGACCGGAATGCCTGTCACTCCGGACCAACTTATCTCCATCGGAAAGTTTGACTGGTTCCAAGTGGTGCCGCCTTTGAGAATGACTTGGTCGCCGGGGTTGAGAGTGACCTGGGCACAATTCCCTAAGCAGCTTGCCATACCGGGGGCGTGCTGCCACGGAGCGGCTTCCGTAAGGCCGCTGTTAGAGTCCGAACCTGCGCTCGAATCGATGTAATACTTCGTGGGAGTGGGAAGAACCGTCAGGAGTGCCTCCGAGCTAGAGACTGTGCCCACGGCATTGCTGATGTTGACGTAGAAGTCGTCCCCCATGTCGCCTGCCGCGGTCGGCGCGGTAGTGTAGGTTGATGAGACGGCTCCCGTAATGTTCTGGCCGTTTTCCACCCATTGGTATGTGAACGGCGCCGTGCCTGTCAGGGAAACCATAAACGTGGCGGTTTGACCCTGATTTACCGTCAGACTTGCCGGCTGCGAAGTAATATTTGGAGGCGCCTCGACTGTCAGCCCGTCTGTCGCTGACACGCCACCGAGAGCGGCGGTGATAGTCACTGGTCCACCGAGCTGCACACCTGTCGAGAGGCCTGTCGTGCTGATGGTTGCGGTTGTCGGGACAGACGAAGTCCAGGTTACCTGCGATGAAAGATTCTGCTGACTGCTGTCGGAAAACGTTCCGATTGCCGCAAGCTGTTGAGTGTTGCCAGGCGCGACGAATGCGGGATTTGGCGTAATTGCGATCGAGACCAGGGTCACCGCGGTCACCGTCAACGTCACCGGGGGACTCACTGCGCCATTCTTCGACACCGTAATCTGCGTGGTGCCAGCTCCCACCCCTGTCGCCAAACCCCCGCCCCCGGAGATCGTCGCTACCGTCGTCGTTCCCGACACCCAACTCGACACATGAGTCAGGTCCTGCGTACTGCCATCAGTGTAGGTTCCCGTGGCTGTGAACTGCAGGGTCGTCGCCTGCGCGATAGACGGACTTGTGGGGGTCACGGCGATCGATACCAGCAGCGGCGCGAAGACGGTCAGCGTGTCTGGTGGGCTAGTGACCCCGGTCAGCGACGCCGTAATTTGCGAAGTGCCGATTCCTGTACCCGTCGCGAGGCCACCTGACGTAATCGTCGCGACCGTCGTTGTCCCAGACACCCAGCTCACCTGCGTGGTGAGGCTCTTCGTGCTGTTATCCGAGTACGTTCCGGTCGCCGTGAAGGGGAAGTTATCTCCCTTCGGTATCGCCGGACCGACCGGGGTTACGGCGATCGATACCAGCGTTGCTGCCGTCACCGTCAACGTGTCCGGCGGACTCGTCACCCCGCTAAACGCCGCCGTGATCTGCGACGTGCCTACTCCCGCTCCCGTCGCAACGCCTGCGGAAGTGATCGTCGCCACCGTCGTCGTGCCCGACACCCACGTCGCTTGGCTCGTCAAGTTCTGCGTGCTCGT
>Ga0181538_10001803_pt1 | contig 23388 bp, 21 predicted proteins | sample PEATcosm2014_Bin_40_FD_119773 | JGI IMG/M metagenome (GOLD analysis project Ga0181538, IMG submission 119773) | Peatland microbial communities from MTU Mesocosm Facility, Houghton, MI, USA - PEATcosm2014_Bin23_30_metaG | ecosystem: Environmental > Terrestrial > Soil > Wetlands > Peat | place... | reverse complement strand
GGGCTCGCTTTCGCCGGCCATCGCCTCGATCAGGGCCGAGCTCGAGGAGCGGGTGGCGTGGTTCGAGGCCCGCGGCAAGTACCTGGAGGCGCAGCGGATCAAGATGAGGACGAACTACGACCTTGAGATGCTCCAGGAGATGGGCTTCTGCAACGGGATCGAGAACTACTCGCGGCATTTCGGGAATCGCAAGCCCGGCGACCGCCCGTTCTGCCTTATCGACTTCTTCCCGAAGGACTTAATCGTGATGATAGACGAGAGCCACGCCACGGTCCCGCAGATAGGCGGCATGTACAACGGCGACCGGTCCAGGAAGCAGACGCTTGTCGAATTCGGATTCCGGCTGCCCTCGGCCCTCGACAACCGCCCCCAGAGCTTCGAGGAGTTCGAGAGCATCACCGGGCAGACGCTCTACGTCTCGGCCACTCCCTCCGAGTTCGAGGTCCGGCGGTCATCCGTGGTCGCCGAGCAGCTGATCCGGCCGACCGGCCTCCTCGACCCGGAGATCGTGGTGCGGCCCATCCGGGGGCAGGTCGAGGACCTCATCGGCGAGATCAAGGCGGCGGCGGCGGCAGGCGAGCGGGTCCTGGTGACGACCCTCACGAAGCGGCTCTCGGAGGACCTGACGGCGTACCTGCGCGAGGCGAAGATCCGCGTCGAGTACCTCCACTCCGACATCGACACCATAGAGCGGATCGAGATCCTGCGGAACCTGCGGCTGGGGAACTTTGACGCCCTGGTCGGGATCAACCTTCTCCGGGAGGGGCTGGACCTGCCCGAGGTTGCGCTCGTCGCGATACTCGACGCCGACAAGGAGGGGTTCCTGCGGAGCGAGACGAGCCTCATCCAGACCGCGGGCCGCGCGGCGCGCCACGAGAAGGGGCGGGTCATATTCTATGCCGACACGATCACGGGCTCGATCGCGCGCACGATCGAGATAACGAACCACCGCCGCGTGAAGCAGATCGCGTACAACGAGGAGCACGGGATCGTGCCCCGCAGCGTGAAGCGCGGCGCCCAGGCGAGCCTGCAGACCTACGATGGTTCGGGAAGGAAGGACGAGGCCGCGGTTGCAGAGAGCCCCGAGGACGTCGCCGCGGTGATCTCCGAGCTCGAGGGGGAGATGCAGGAGGCCGCAGACCGGCTGGAATTCGAGAAGGCGGCGCTCATCCGCGACCAGATAGACTCGCTCAGGTCCGGCAAGTACAGGAAGCTGGGCCGCGCGGCGGCCGCGCGGGTCAAGCCGGCCCGGGCGGGTTCTGCAGCCGGGGATTGAGGACCCCGATGCAGGGGAGGTTCCTGTACCGCTCCGCGAAATCGAGCCCGTAGCCTATCACGAACTTGTCGGGTATCTTGAATCCGACGAAATCCGCCACAAATGGCACCTCGCGTCGCCCCTCCTTGTCGAGAAAGACGCAGGTCCTCAGGCTGGCGGGCTTGAGCTTCATGATGAGCCCGGAGACGAGCGTGATAGTCTTGCCCGTGTCCAGGATGTCGTCGATCAGCAGGACGTGGCGGCCGGCGATGTCGATCGTGAGGCTGGAAACGATCTGAGGGGTGCCGACCGACTTCGTCTTGTCGCCGTAGCTTGAAATCCGGATGCAGTCGAGGCGCACCGGGTTCTCGATCTCGCGCATCAGGTCGGCCGTGAACATGACGGCGCCGTTTATGATCGAGACGATCGTGAACTCGCCCTGCCCGTAGACCGACCGGAGCTCATGCCCGAGCTCCCGGACTCGCTTCTTTATCTGCGCCTCGGTGAACATCACGCTCTCCAGATCAGGGTGGATTCTCAGGGTCTTGTTCCGGGTCGGCATGGGCGGGGAAGCCCAGACAGGCAAACGACAGGCCCGGATGCAAACCGTTACGGAGGGCTCGCGAAAATCCCCCGCCTGTTTTTACTTTGACTTAGACTGAAAGGCACCTTGCGTCGAAACTCGTGCTGCCACGTGAGCCATGATCTCCATCCGCATCGAGAAGTTGACTAAGAGATTCGGCGCCGTGACCGCGCTGCGCGACCTGGACCTCCTGGTTAAGCCGGCCGAGCTGTTCTTCCTGCTGGGGCCGAGCGGGTGCGGCAAGACGACGCTTCTCAGGTGCCTGGCCGGATTCTATATGCCCGAGGAGGGAAGGATATTGTTCGGGGACGAGGATGTGACCCGGCTTGCGCCCCACAAGCGAAACACAGGAATGATGTTCCAGAGCTACGCCCTCTGGCCGCACATGTCGGTGGCCGAGAATGTCGCGTTCGGGCTCGAGGAGCGGAAGCTGCCCCGCGCGGAGATCCGGGCCAAGGTGGGCGAGGCCCTCGAATCCGTCCACATGGGCGCCTATGCCGATAGGCGGCCGAACCAGCTCTCCGGCGGACAGCAGCAGCGGGTGGCGCTGGCCCGGGCGCTAGTCATTAGGCCCCGGTGCCTGCTCCTCGACGAGCCCCTGTCCAACCTGGATGCAAGGCTCCGGCTTGAGATGCGCATGGAGATCCGCCGGATCTGCAAGGAGTTCCAGCTCACGACGGTCTACGTGACCCACGACCAGAAGGAGGCCCTCTCGGTCTCCGACCGCATGGCGATCCTCGATGGCGGTCGGATCCTGCAGGTGGGCTCGCCGCAGGACGTCTACCGCCGGCCGGCGAGCAGGACCGTCGCGGATTTCATCGGCGAGACGAACTTCATCGAGGGTAGGCTGCTCTCGGCCAATCAGGGGCGGGCGAGGGTGGCCACGGCCATAGGGGAATTCAACGGGGTCCTCGGCGTTCCCGGCGCAGAGCCCGCCGCGGGCGGCGCGGTGACCATCTCGGTGAGGCCCGAGTGCTGGACGATCACCGGCGACCGTCCGGCCCAGAACGCGATACGCGGCCGCATAGGGAAGTCGGTCTACCTGGGCGAGAACGCCCAGTACGACTTCGTGTCGGGAGGGACCACGCTGAAGATTCTCGAGCTCAATCCCCGGTTCGTCGACCGCTCCGATTCCGAGGAGTTTTTTGCAGGCGTCCATGCCGAGGACGTCGTCGTACTGACGGACTGAGGCTTCCCCAATGCTCAAGCGGGGGATCATCATGCTGGCCCTTGTGGCGACGGTCGTGCTGCCGTTCATGCTGCGCCCGAGGCAGCCAATGCCGGAGCAGGCGGACGACACGCTTGTCATCATCACCCCCCACAATGCGGCGATCCGGGAGGAATTCTCCGTCGGCTTCGGCGAATGGTACAAGGCGAAGACGGGGCGCACGGTCTTCGTCGACTGGCGGCTTGTCGGCGGGACGAGCGAGATCACGCGCTACCTTGAGGGGGAATATGTGGCTTCCTTCAGGAACCTCTGGACGGCGGCGCCCGGGCGGACGTGGAGCACCGAGATCCAGTCCGGATTCCAGAATGGGCGGCTGGCGCCGGACGCGCCGGCGGTCGTCCGGGAGGCGCGCAGGGCGTTTCTCGCCTCGGACGTGGGATGCGGGATCGACCTTTTCTTCGGGGGAGGGGCCTATGACTTCGACAGGCAGGTGCAGGCGGGGCGGCTCGTCGATTCCGGACTGCGCCGGAGCCACCCCGAGTTGTTCGCCGGCGGCGCGATCCCGGCGACCTTCGGCGGCGAGGAGATCTGCGACAGCGGCGACCTGTGGTTTGGCACGGTCCTGAGCTCCTACGGCATCCTTTTCAACCGGGATTCGCTCAAGCGCCTCGGGTTCGACCGGGAGCCCGAGCAATGGGCCGACCTCGCAGATCCGCGGTTCTTTGGGCAGATCGGCCTTTGCGACCCGACAAAGAGCGGGTCGGCAGCGACCGCCTTTGAGAACGTGATACAGCAGCAGATTCACCGCAGGCTCGATGCGCTTAGGGCCGCGGATCCGGCGGGCGATCCCAAGGCGGCCGAGGCGAGGGCCGTTCGCCAGGGATGGATCGACGGCCTGAGGCTTCTCCAGCTCGTCGGGGCAAACGCTCGCTACTTCACGGACACCTCGCAGAAGCCGCCGATCGACGTTGCAACCGGCGATTGCGCCGCCGGGTTGTGCATCGATTTCTACGGCCGGGAACAGCAGGAGGCGGTCCGCAGGCGGAATGGATCCGACAGAATCGGATACATATCACCGGAAGGGGGATCGGCGTATTCGGTCGATCCGATCGCGCTCCTCCGGGGGGCGCCGCATCCGTCCGCCGCTATGGCCTTCATTGAGTACGTCCTGTCGCTTGATGGCCAGAAACTCTGGGATTTCCGCACAGGGACCCCGGGCGGCCCGCGGCACTTCGCGCTCCGCAGGCTGCCGGTCCGCCGCGACTTCTACCTGCGCAGGGATTGGATGCAGTACCGAAGCGATCCTGACGAGGACCCCTATACCCAGAAGGACGTCCTCATTTACCATCGCGGATGGACGAGCCCGCTCTATCCGGAGCTCGCCCTCATCATCCGGCTCATGACCGAGGACACCCACCTGGAGCTGACCAGGGCCTGGCGGGCGATCGTTTCCGCGCCCGAACCCAGGCGCGCGGCCGCCCTCGCCGTCCTGCAGGACCTGGCGCCCGTCGACTATGACCAGGCGCGCGGACCCATCACAAGGGCCCTGGTTTCCAGGAATCAGGTCGACGAGGTGAGCCTCGCCCGGGACCTCGGCGAGAGGTTCCGGAAGAACTACGAGCGCGCGGAGCGGGTCGCAAGGGGCGGGGAGTGACCGATTCTCAGAGCGCGGCGAAGGCTGCCGCGAAACCGGCCTTGTCCCGGTCCGCGAAGAAGGAAGTCCCGGCGACGAAGGTGTCGGCGCCGTTTGCCCGGCACCGGGCCGCGGTGGCGCGGTCGATGCCGCCGTCCACTTCGATGCGCAGGTCGAGTCCGCGTTCTCCCCGCCAGCGGTCCACCTGAGCAATCTTTGGCAGCATCTCCTCGCGGAAGGCCTGGCCGCCAAATCCCGGCTGCACGGTCATGATGAGGACGAGGTCCACCTGCTTGAGGAACGGCTCGACGGCCGCCGCCGGCGTTCCCGGGTTGAGCGCTATCCCCGCCTTGCACCCGCGCGCCCGGATGGCGTTCAACGCCGCGGCATGGTCGTAGGGGGGCTCGATGTGGATCGTGATCCGGTTCGCTCCGGCCTTGGCGAACGGATCAACGTAGAGGTGCGGCTCGGAAAGCATCAGGTGCGTGTCAAAGAATAGGGTCGAGCCGTGACGCCTGAGGGCGGCGAGCGTCTCCGGGCCGAACGAGAGGTTCGGCACGAAGTGGCCGTCCATGATGTCCAGGTGCAGCCACCCGAGCCCGAGTCGTGACACGGTCGCAGCCGCCTCGGCGAGAGCGCCGTGGTCTCCGGCCAGCAGCGAGGGCGCGAGGATCGGGTCATTCATAGATCGGCCTATCAGAAGGCGTGCTCACCAGACGTCGAGAACGGCGTGGGTCACCTTGTCGGCCAGCGAACTGGCGAGCAGGGGCAGGGTGTTGTACTCGGATTGGAGCTGGTCATTGCTGACCCCGAACGGCACGGAACCCAAGCCGTTGTCGGTGAAGGACTCGCGCTGAACCTCAATGATTCGGCCGTCAAACAGCATACGGCCGGTGCGATTGTCGAGCAGCCGGCAGCTTGCCCTCAGGTGCAGCGTGAACTTGCGCGCAAGCCCGACGTCGTCCTCGCGGTTCGCCGCGTTCTCCCGGCGGTAGTTCACCAGGGTGACCTCGAGCGTTGCGTCTGCCTCCGCAGGGCTGTCCACGACCGTCACCCGCCCGTCGCGCACAAAGGCCTCGCGGACAAGGGTGCTCACCAGCGCCTGCGACTGCGCCAGGGTCGTCTTGTTCTTCGCGGCCTCTATGTAGAGCGTGGCGAACGACGGATCGGCTCCGGTGCCCAGCCTGTAGTTCGCGCAACCCGAGCCAAGGAGGAGAGCGGCGGCGGTCAGCAGGCTCCACACTCGCTTCATGGGGCGCCACCTTGCCGCGCTCAGAACAGCCAGAACCGCTTCTTCGGCGGCGCCTTGGGCCCGACGGTTGCCTTCGCGATCTTCGCGTCAAGCTCGGCCAGCCTCTTCTTGGCGACCTTCGCCGGAGCCGAATCCGGATAGGCTGTGATCGCCTCGTTGTAGAACACCTTGGCAGCTGTGAAATTCAGCCGCTTGTAGAAATAGAAGTCGCCGATGTAGATTTTGCTCTGGGCCAGGATCGTCTTCATCCTGTCGACGCCCGCGGCCGCCGCCGCTATGCTGGCGTCACCGGGGTAGAGGATCATGTAGTCCTCATAGTAGGTCATCGCCACCTTCGTGGACCCCTGGTCGTACTTGGGCCCCTGGGTGAGGGAAGCGTGCAGGTCGCCCAGGGTGAGGTACGCGAGCGGGGCGAGGACGCTCTGCGGGTAGGTGTTGACCAGCCTGTCCAGCGCGTCAATCGCATCGTCCGTACTCTTGATGTACTGGTTGCCGCGCGCGATGTCCATCAGCACCAGCGGCGCATAGTCGCTGTACGGGGCGTTGAGCAGGATTACCTCGAAGTACTCGATGCCCCTGGTCCGGTTGGCAACCATCGGGAAGAACCCCCAGGCCCTGTTGTGGGCGCCGTTGGCGAGGGCCCTGGCTATCTTGTATTGTTCGCCGATCGCCTCGTTGAACCGCTTCGTGTTCGGATAGCGGCGGAGCATATCCTGGAAGTCACTGAAGGCCTTGTAATACTGCTTTCTCTGGTGGTGGAGCTTTGCCGCCCGGAAGAGCGCCTCGGGCGCGTAGACCGACGCCGAGAATTTGAAGGCAACCTTCTCGTAGGCCTTGATCGCAGAGGCCAGGCTGCCGGCCTCCTCGCTTCTCCGGGCCTTGTTCATCAGGTCGAGGGCCGCGCGGCCCTGCGCGCCGGTCAGGCCCGCAAGGGCGGATTCCTCCACCTGCCATCCCGTCTTGGGATTCCAGGTCAATTCCGCTGCCAGCCGCGTCGTTGCTCCGACCGCGCATGCCGCCGCGATCCAGATGGGGAGCAGGAGGCGGCGGGTAAAAAAGATCGGCATGAGGACGGAAATCACCAGCGAATCAGGGCGCTCCCGTAGGTCAAGCCTGCCCCAAATGCGACGAGAAGGGTCAGCTCGCCGGGCTTGATGCGCCCGGTCAAGCGGGCCTCGTCGAGCGCGATCGGAATCGAGGCCGCGGACGTGTTGCCGTACCGGTCGACGTTGACAAAGAAACGGTCGACGGGCAGCTCGAGATACTGGGCGATCGCCTCGATTATGCGGAGGTTTGCCTGATGGGGGATCACTAGCCCGATCTGATTGGCCGAGAGACCATGTTGTTCCAATATATCGCGTGCGGCCTCCTCCATGAGGCGCACGGCCAGCTTGAAGACCTCCTTGCCCTTCATCTTGATGAAGTGGTCGCCCCGAGCAACCGACTTGTACGTCGTCGGCGTGCGGCTCCCGCCGGCTGGAACCTGAAGGAGCCCGGTATTCTCCCCGAGCGCGCCAAGCCTCGTCCCGATAAGGCCGAATCCCGGCCTTGCGCTCGCCCCCACGACGGCCGCGCCCGCGCCATCCCCGAAGAGCAGGCATGTGCCCCGGTCCTTCCAGTCGACAATGGAGGAGAGCTTCTCGGCGCCGATGACAAGGGCCTTCTTGTGGCGGCCCGAGCCGAGCATCGCGCATGCGATGTCCAGCCCGTAGATGAACCCCGAGCACGCGGCGTTGACGTCGAAGCACGCCGCCTCGTTCGGCACTCCAAGCCTGTGCTGCACGATGCACGCCGTCGCGGGCATCGGGTGGTCGGGCGTGACGGTCGCCACGATCAGCAGGTCGATCTCGGAGGCCTTGGCGCCCGCGTCCGCCAGGGCGCGGAGGCCGGCTTGGACCGCCATGTCGGAGGTGGCCTCCTCCGCGGCCGCGATACGCCGCTCGCGGATTCCGCTCCGGGCGCGGATCCATTCGTCCGAGGTGTCCACCAGCCGGGAAAGGTCGTGGTTTGTGAGGACTCGTTCGGGGGCGTAGGCGCCTGTGCCGAGTATTACGGTGGAGCGGGTTGCCATGCGGGATAGCCTACGCCACCGGCACGCTCAGCAGTTCGTTCGCGCGCGCGATGTCGGCCTCCATCCGGTGATTCATGTCGGTCTTGATGATTTCTCCCGCCGCCCGGATGGCGCTCTTGATCGCGTGCCGGTTTGACGAACCGTGGGCCTTGAGGATGTTCCCCCGGAGGCCGAGCAGGGGGGCGCCGCCGTACCGCTCCGGGTTGATTCGGTCCTTGAGCGCCGCAAATGCTCCCTTTGACAGCAGCGCGCCGGTCGCGCGCATCGGATTGGCGCTGAGCTCCTCGCGCAGCATGCCCGAGATGAATTTCGCCAGGGACTCCCAGCTCTTGAGCATGATGTTGCCCACGAAACCGTCGCAGACGACCACGTCCACGTGCTCCGCGAACACCTGAAAGCCCTCGATCGGGCCGGCGTACCGGATGATGCCGCCGATGCGCCTCAGAAGCTCGTTCGTCTCGGTGATGAGCGAGTTTCCCTTTCCATCCTCGGTCCCGATCGACATGAGCCCGACGCGCGGCGAGTGGATGCCGAGCATGACCCGGCAGTAGTGGTTGCCAAGGATAGCGTTGTGGATCAGGTGTTCCGGCTTTGCCTCGGGATTGGCGCCCGCGTCAATCAGGACGAAGTGCCCTCCTTCCCTCGGAACGACCGCGGCGAGCGCCGGCCGGGCCACCCCTTCCATCGTCCTCAGCCGCAGCGTCCCACAGGCCATCAGGGCTCCGGTGTTGCCGCAGCTGACCACGACATTGGCCTCGCCGGCCTTGACCAGCTCGATCGCGCGGGCCATCGACGAGTCCCTCTTCCTCTTCAGCGCCACGAGGGGCTTGTCGTCCATCGTAATTACCTCGGACGCATGGAGGACGGAAAGCCTTTCGCTCCGGTGGAGCCCGTAGTGCGAAATGAGTGGCTTCAGAAGCGCCTCGTCACCGACAAGCGTGATGGGGTTCAGATGGGGAATCTGTGTCAGCGCGAGCTTGACCGCGGCGACGACCTCGCTCGGGCCCAAGTCGCCTCCCATCGCGTCGACCGCGATCCGACCGGTGGATCCGGAGGCCATGACCGTCGGCGTACCGCCTGAAATGGACGGCTAGGCCTCAGACCTCAACGTTGAGGACTTGGCGACCGCGGTAAATGCCGGTTTTCGGATTCACCCTGTGCGGCCGGAACAGGCTTCCGTCTGAGGGGTCCCGGGCGAACTCCGGCGCTATGAAAGCGTTGGCTGCACGCCTATTTGCGCTACGGCGCTTGGACTGTTTGCGTTTCGGATTGGCCATTGTTAACGGGGTTAAAGGGTCACCGTTTAAAGGCCGCTGAACGCCCCCGTCAAGCGCACACTGGAACGCATACAAGACTTGTACCCCCGGCAGGGTCGCGTACCAAGGAGCACCACCATGTCGCCCTCGATCCTTCAAATCGTCGTCCTCGGCATCGTGCAGGGCGCGGCCGAGCTGCTGCCCGTATCGAGCTCGGCCCACGTGATCGCCGCCGAGAAGCTCATGCGGCTCGACCCTTCGAGCCCCGAGATGACCTTCCTGCTGATCATGCTGCACGCCGGGACGATGGCCGCCATGATCGCTTATTTTTGGGAGTCCTGGAGGCGCAGCTTTTTCGCGAGCGCGGCCCAGTTCAGGGATGCGCTCGTGCGCGTGGGCCTCGCGACGGCCGCCACGCTCGCCATCGGGGTTCCCCTTGTCCTGGCGGTCGAGCAGGTTGTCCTTGGAGGCGGTCCCGGGGCGGACGTCGAGCGCCTGTTCTCCAACCTGCCGCTCGTCGCCGCGTCGCTGGCCGCGGCCGGGACGCTCATCCTCGTGGCGGGGCTTCGGTCCCGCTCCCCCGAGAATCCGCCGGCTTCGTCCGCGCCCTCCGGGTCGTCCGTTCCGGTCGGCCCGGCGATATGGATAGGAGCCGTCCAGGGGCTCTGCGGGCCGTTCCGGGGCCTTTCGCGGTCGGGGTTGACGATTTCGACGGGCTTGCTGCTGGGGGTCCGGAGGCGCGTCTCCGAGGAGTTCAGTTTTGCGCTCGCCGTCGTGATCACCCCGCCGCTGATCGTCCGCGAGCTGCACAGGTTCTACAAGGAGCGGGCGGCGGGGCCCGCGGCCGTCGACGTCGCGACCCTGGTCATGCCGGGGCTCCTTGGGATGGCCTTGAGCTTCGGCGCCGGCCTCCTCGCGCTTCGGTGGCTGTCGGGATGGCTGGAGAAGGGCCACTGGCATTATTTTGGAATCTACTGTTTCGCGGCCGCCGCGGGGGTCTGCGCGCTCGCGAGGATGGGGTATTGAGCCATGGTGGACCTCGCCGCGCTCACGACATCGCTCGCCTCGGGGCGCGACCTGACGGCCGATGAGGTCAAGGGTGCCGCCGCGGCCCTGGCCTCGGGCCACCCCGCCGACGCCGTTAAGGCGGAATTCCTCTCCGCGCTTTCGAGGAAGGGCGAGACCTCGGCCGAGCTTGCGGCGTTCGCCGCCGCCTTCCGCGCGCTCGCAATCGATCCGGGCGTAGGAGACTGGTCGCCCCGGGCGATCGACGTCGTCGGGACAGGCGGCGACCACGCGGGGGCCTTCAACGTCTCAAGCATGGTCACCCTCGTCGTCGCGTGCGCCGGCGTACCGGTCATGAAGCATGGCAACCGGGGCATCACCTCGAAATGCGGGAGCGCCGACCTGTTCGCGGCCTTGGGGGTCAAGCTGGATGCGTCGCCGGCAAAGCTGAGAAGCGCGCTTGGCGCGCTCGGCTTCGCCTTCTACTTCGCCCCGTCATGGCATCCTGCGTTCAAGCAGATCGCCCCCGTCAGAAAGATCCTCGCGGCGCGGGGCGAAAGGACGGTCTTCAACATCCTGGGCCCGCTCCTGAATCCCGGCAGGCCGGCGCACATCCTGCTCGGCGCGGCCTCGCCCGCCCTTGTCGGCAAGCTTGCCGACGCACTTGATGAGCTCGGCATCCGGGCCGGGCTTGCGGTCCACGGGATCATCGGGCCGGGGCGGGGGATCGACGAGCTCACATCGGTGACGCCGAACATGGTTCGGGGGGCGGGCCGCCTTAGGGACGTCCGCGGGGAATGGACGCCGGAATCCCTGGGACTGGCGGCCGCTCCCTTTTCCGACATCGCGGGCGGCGACATCGAGGCGAACGTCGCGATCGCGAGAGCCCTGGCCGGCGGGGGCGGGCCCCGCGGCCTCGCCGACACGATTGCGCTCAACAGCGCCGTGGCGCTCTGGGTGGCGGGCGCGAGGCCGGATGTGCGGGGTTCGATCGGCGAGGCCCGCGAGATACTCCTCGGGGGTGCCGTGGGGCGAAAGATCGCGGAAACCCGCGACTTCTACGAACACTAGGACGCGGCGCATGCAAAGGCTCTATTTCGGGACAGACGGCGTGCGGGGCGCCTACGGGGGGCCCGTCATGAACGAGGCCTTTGTCGCACGTCTCGGGGCGGCCGCCGCCGGCTGGCTTGGCGCGAGGGGCGTGCGCTCCGGGAAGGTGCTCATCGGTCGCGACACCCGGGCCTCGGGCGCCTCGCTCGCGGCAGCAGTGGGCGCCGGGGTGCTCTCTGGCGGGGGCCGGGCCGTGGCGCTCGGCATTGTCCCGACTCCCGTCGTATCGCGCGCGATCAGGATCGGTGGCGCCGCGCTTGGCGCCGTGGTCACCGCCTCGCACAACCCCGCGTCCGACAACGGGGTCAAGTTCTTTGGCGCGGGCGGATCCAAGCTGACCGACGAGGAGGAGGCGGAGATCGAGTCGCGCCTGCCGCCTCCGGGAGGCATTCGCAGGCCCGTGGAAGGAGAACGCGGCGAGATCCCGGGCGAACAGGTCCTCGAGCCCTACATCGAGGCGGCCGCGAGCCTCCTGCCCGCCGGGTCGCTCCGGGGCTGGAAGATTGCCCTCGACACGGCGAACGGCGCGACGTGCGCCTCGAGCCCGGCGGTCCTTCGCGCGCTCGGCGCCGAGATCGCGGGCCTGGGGAACCGCCCGGACGGCCTGAACATCAACGAAGGCGTCGGTAGCGAGCATCCCGAGGCGCTTGCCGGGCTCGTCCGCTCGGCCGGTGCCCGCCTCGGGATCGCCCATGACGGGGACGGGGACCGCTGCGTGCTTTGCGACGAACTTGGCGGCGTCCTCGACGGCGACGAGATGCTCGCGATACTCGCGACGCACGCGCTCGCCCGGGGGCGCCTGTCCCCGAAGACGCTCGTCGTGACGGTCCAGAGCAACCTTGGGATCGACGCGGCGGTCGAGGCCGCGGGCGGGCGCGTCATCCGGACCGCCGTTGGCGACCGGTATGTGTCCGAGCGGATGCGCGCTGAGGGCGCGGTGCTGGGGGGCGAGTCGTCGGGGCACGTCGTTTGCCTCGACTTCGGCCCCACCGGCGACGGCCTTGTCGCCGCCCTCAGGGTGATTGCGGTGATGCTGGAGACGGGCCGGCCGCTTTCGGAGCTCCGCAGGGTGCTCAGGAAGTTTCCCCAGCTCTCAGCCGCCCTGGCGGTGCGCGAGAGGAAGCCGCTCGAGTCCCTCCCGGCGCTTGCCGCCGAGATTCGCGCGCTGGAGCGCGACCTTGGACCAAGGGGCCGCGTCCTCGTCCGCTTCTCGGGAACCGAATCCAAGCTGAGGCTCCTTGTCGAGGGGCCCGAGGAAGGGGCTGTCCGTTCCGGGATCGAGCGGCTCTGTGCCGCGGCCCGGTCCGACCTGGACGTCTTGTAGCGCGGGTTCCTGAGATGTCTTGCGCGGGAGGTCCGGGCGGCTTTGCGTTGCTCATGCTTGCACGAAACATGACCTGGGGATGGGCCCTGGCCCTGGCGTTCCTTGCGGCGCCGGGCGGGCGCGCCGCGGACTTCGGCCCGCGTTTTGACGAGATTGTTGCGCAGGCGACGCCCGCGCAGCTCTATGCGTTCCTGTACGACATGCCGAAGGGCGGCGACCTGCACAACCACTCCGCCGGGTCCAACCGCGCCGAATGGATGTACGCGATCTGCACCGATCCCGCCAGGAACGGGGGCGAGAGCTTCTTCACGCGGACCCGCTTCGCCGGCGCCCCGGACTCGGAGGACCCCAGGGCGCTGTTCCAGACGGTGCGGAAGAAAACCTATGACATGCTCCCCGCCCGGGCGAAGTCGGAGTTCGTTCCCCTTGCCTCGCTGACGCCGGAGGAAAGGGACCGCTGGTGCGCGAGCACGCGGCTCGACGGCAAGAGCGACGGCAGGCTCGAGTTCTTTTCGCGCATTTGGCCCCGGCTCGCCCAGCTCAACCAGTGCCTCCCTCTCGCGACTGAGCTGCTGGTCGAGAACATGAAGGCGTTCGGCGCCGAACACCTGGCGTACCTTGAGACGCAGTTCGTGGTGGACGGGATGGTCGACAACGACGGCAACGCGATCCCGGAAGACGTCGCGGTCGCCTTCGTCAAGAGGCGCCTCTCGATGCCCGACGCCGCGGGGTCCGGGGTAACCGTCCGGTTCCAGAGCACCATCCTCCGCTTCGCCCCGGATGCCGAGATGCGCCTCGCCAGCGCCTACGCGTTTGTCGACGCCCACCGCGACCTGTGGGTCGGGCTCAACATGGCGGGGCTCGAGGAGAACGGGTACGGCTACCCGTCGCGCTTCCTGGACACGTTCCGCAGGATGCGGGCGCGCTATCCGACTCTCTCGCTCTCGATCCACGCCGGAGAGATGGACGGTCCGGACACCCATGTCCGGGACACCCTGCTCCTCGGCGCGTCGAGGATCGGCCACGGCATCAACCTCATCAAGGACCCCGAGACGCTCCTGCTCATGCAGCAGACGCGCCGCGTGCTGGTCGAGGTCAACCTGATCTCGAATCGCCTCCTGGGCTACGTCCCGGACCTATCAGCCCATCCGTTCCCGGAGTACCTGAGGACGGGCATCCCGGTGTGCCTCAACACCGACGACCGGGGGATGTGGGACTCGAACATGACCGACGAGTACTACACCGCCGTCACCCTGTTCCACCTGTCGTGGGGGGAGATCCTCAAGATGGGCCGCGATTCGCTCGCCCGCTCGTTTGTCCAGCCCGACGTGAAGGCAAGGCTCCTCTCCGAATTCGACCGGCGGGTCGCGGCGTTCGAGGGGAGATACGGCGCGGTTCCGCCCGAAGGGGCGCTCGGCCTGCTGGCGTCCGTGAGGCCGGTGGCCTACGGCTACGCCAAGCGGACCTGGGGGCTCGAGTTCCGCTGACCGGCTATCGGGGGGCCCCGCCGGGAAGCCGCTGCGGCCGGGGACGGGCGTCCGGCCTGTCCCCGGCGATCCAGACCCCGAGCGCCATCAGGGCGCCGCCCGCCACGAGGCGCGCGAGGTCGGCCTTTTCGCCGAACACGACCAGCGCGCAGGCGATCCCGAGCGGGATCTTGGCATTGTTGCAGGCCGCGAGGGTTCCCGCGTTTACTCGCGTCGAGCCGACGTTCCACAGGAAGAAGCCGGCGCCGGACGCAATGGCGCCGAGGTAGGCTATCGCGGCCCACTGGGCCCGGGTTGCGGCGAACGAGCGCCAGTCCGTGGCGAGCACCGAGACCGCAAGCGAGAGCGCAAGCGCGCCGGCGAGGGGGAGCGCGAACACGGACGCGTCGCTCAGCGCCAGCGGAAGCCGCGACCGCTCGCGCCTCCACGCCATCTGGCCGCCGGCGAAGCAGAGGTTCGAGAGCTGGACGAGCACGACCCCCCCTAGGATGCCCGAATCGCCAACGGACCTCCAGAGGACGAGCGCGGCGCCCGCGACGGAGAGGGCCGCCGCGGCATAGAAGCGCTTCCGCCACCTGCGCTCGAGCGCGGAGTCGATAAGAGCCACGAAGATCGGCGTCGTGATCGTGAACAGGGCGATCTCGTAGGCGTGGAGATAAGCGTACGCGCGCTGGTACAGGACGTATGTGGCCCCGAACTGGACCGCGCCGACAAGCGCCAGCCGGAGCGCCGGCACCGCCCCGATCCGCAGGGGCCGGAAGAGCGGGGCGAACACCCCAAGCGAAACGGCGAGCCTCAGCGCTGCGACCGCCGTGGGGTCCAGGCCCGCAAGCCCCTCCTTGATGAGTCCGAACGAGAAGGCCCAGATGAGTGAGGCGGCAAGCAGGAGGATCATCCGGGTCTCGCAGAGGCAAGCGGCGGATCAGACGCGGAAGAGGGCCCCCAGGCGCCTTCCCAGCAGCACGCTGACGCCGGCGACCATGACACCCAGGAACAGCATCGCCCAGACCCCGAGGGCGCACGCGAGGAACTTTCCTTCGCCCAGCAGCTGGAACAGCTCGAGGATGGCCTTGGTGATCGGGAAGAAGACCTGCTTCTGCGCGAGGATGATCGAGTCGCTCACCTCGAGCATGGCGAACGCGAACGCGAGGAGGCCGCCCGCCATCAGGTTGGCCGCGATCAGGGGCAGCGTCACCCTGAGCATCGCCCTGAAGGGGGGGCTCCCGAGGTTCTCGGCCGCCTCCTGCAGGGTCACGCTTGTCTGCTGGAAGCCGGCGGCCGCCGACCGCACGACATAGGGAAGCCTGCGGATCGCGTAGGCGACGATGAGCAGCACGGTCGGGTTGTTCACCGGGTTGATGAAGGCGAAGAAGCGGCCCTCCTGGGACATCGCGAGGAAGCCGAACGCGAGCACGATTCCGGGAACCGCGAGCGGCAGCATCGAGAGGAAGTCCACGACGTGCCTGCCGGCGATCCTCGTTCGAACGACCACGTAGGCGATCGCGATGCCGAGGACCAGGTCGATCACCGTGGAGGCGCTTGCATACTTGAGGCTGTTGGCGATCGCCGGGACCGTGTACTCGCTGCCGAGCGCCTCGCGGAAATTGCCAAGAGTGAAACCCCTCGGAAGCACGCTCGCGTACCAGTCCTTCGAGGACGCGATCAGCACGACGGCCAGGTGCGGAAGGATCGCGACAGCCGTGACGCAGCAGAAAGTCGCGGTGCAGAGCAGCGCCTGCGGCGCCGGAAGAGCGTGCGCCCCCCCGGTGGTGGTGGCCCTGGCCATCATCGCATGGCCCGTCTGCCCGAATAGGCCCTTGCCCACGGCGTAGATGAGGACCGAGCTCGCGAGCATGACCGCGACGAGCGCATAGGGGAACGGGTTGCCGCCTATGTCCTTCAGGCCGTAGAAGATCTGGACGCTTGTCACCTGGGAGTAGTCAAACACGAGCGGCGTCCCGAGCTCCGTGAACACCCAGATGAACACGATCGTGCACCCTGCGAAGAGCCCGGGGCGGATCAGCGGGAGCGTGATTCTCCGGAATCGGCGCAACCCCGTGCAGCCGAGGTTCTGCGCCGCCTCCTCCATGGCGGGATCGATGTTGGCCAGCGCGGCGACAGCGTTCAGGTAGATGATGGGGTAGAGGGAGAGCGCCTCGACGATCGCGACGCCCCAGAACTGGTTCGCGGCGAACCAGTCGAACGTCCAGCCGTGCGGCCGCAACCCGAGGGCCACGATCAGCGCGTTGACGGCCCCGTACTGCCCGAAGACCTGCTTGATGCCGATCGCGCCGACGAAGGGCGGCAGGATCATCGGGATCAGGACCGCGGAGTTAAGGAAGCCCTTGAGCGGAAACAGGAACCTGTCGGACATGTACGCGAGGGGCATCGCGATCAGCATCGCGATGCCGGTCCCGGCGCACGCCAGCAGGAAGGAGTTGCGGAGCGCCGTGACATAGGTCGGGTCGGTCAGGAGCGTGCCCAGGTACGCGAAGGTCAGGCGCCCATCCGCGTCGACGAACCCGCCCCGCAGGATCTGAAGGACAGGCCATAGGAAGAACACCGCGAAGAAGGCGGCGGTGAGGGCGAGTACGATCCGGGCCGTGGTCTTTGACATGGCGCGGCGCGGCCGGATCAGCTGAACGGCCAGATCTTGAAGAACGACAGGAAGAACATGGCCGCGACAGCATAGCCGACCGGCGGGACGGCGCGGGCGCGTCCGAGCCCGATGCTCAGCAGCACCGAGCAGATGAGGCCGATCCCGATCCCCAGGGCGATGCTGAACGTGAGGGGGATGGCGAAGATCGTCAGGACGGCCGGGGCGGCCGTCTCAAAATTGGTCATGTCGATCTCGACGACCGACTGCATCATGAAGATCCCGACGATCACGAGGGCCGGCGCCGTCGCGCACGCGGGTATCGCGAGGATCAGCGGGGTGAGGAAGAGCGCAAGCAGCATGAAGAGCGCGACCCAGACCGCCGTCAGGCCGGTCCGCCCGCCCGCCTCGACGCCGGACGCCGACTCGATGTAGCTCACGACCGTCGAGGTGCCGCAGAGGGCCGAGAGGATCGTGGCGATCGAGTCGGCGAGGAGCGCGCGGCCGGCGTTCGGAAGCCGTCCGTTCGAGTCGAGCAGCCCCGCGCGCTTGGTGACCCCGATCAGGGTCCCGATGTTGTCGAACATGTCGACGAGCAGGAGGGTGAGGATGAGCGGGAGGGCGGCCAGGAAGCCCTTCGAGGTCTTAAGGAACCCAAAGGTGAGCTTGAGGAACACCGGCGCCGCCGAGTGCGGGAACGAGAAGATGCTTCCGCTCAGGTCGGTTACCCTGCCGCCGGCGCCGTTGGGGGTGAGGAACCCCACGGCCGTGATCGCCATTATGCCGAGCACGATCGCGCCCGGCACCCGACGCGCGACAAGGAGGGCCGTGAGCACGATGCCCGCCAGGCACAGCACGGTCGGCCCCGCAGTGAAATCGCCCGGCCCGACGAAGGTCGCCTTGCTCGCCACGATCACGCCGCCGTTCTTGAGGCCGATGAAGGCGATGAACAGCCCGACGCCGCAGGTCACCGCGAGCTTCAGGCCGAGGGGGATCGAGGCGATGATCTTCTCCCGGATGCCGGAGACCGACAGCGAAAGGAAGATGAGGCCGTTGATGAACACCATCCCGAGCGCCTCGTTCCACGGGAGGCCCTTGCCGATGCAGATCGTGTACGTGAAGAAGGCGTTGATCCCCATGCCGGGCGCGAGCGCGATCGGGAAATTGGTGAACAGCGCCATGAGGGTCGTTGCGACGGCCGCCGTGATCGCGGTGACGGTGACCAGCGCGCCCTTGTCCATCCCCGTGTTCGCCAGGATGGAGGGGTTGACCGCGAGGATGTACGCCATGGCGGCAAACGTCGTGAGCCCCGCCTGAAACTCGCGGAAGGGCGTCGTCCCGCGGCTTTCGAGCTTGAAGAAGCGTGATACCATGTGTTGGGCGGTGGGCTGGGTGTGTGTGGCCGATTTGGGCCCGGCCCGCAACGCAAGTTTTTGTTTTTGAATCCCCCCGGATCCGGCGATAAGGACGGCCTCATGAATCCCGAATCCAATCTTGCCGCGCTTGGCCTGGTGCTCCCGCAGCCGCCCGCCGCCGCCGGGAGCTACGTGCCCACCGTGCGCTCCGGGAACCTCCTGTACTGCGCGGGCACCCTTCCCATGGCCGGCGGGAAGCTGACCCACGCGGGCCAGGTGGGGCGGGAGCAGACCGTCGAGACGGGCGCGAGGGCCGCGGAGGCGTGCGCCCTAAACACGCTCGCAAACATCAAGGCCGCCCTCGGCTCGCTGGACCGGGTCTCGCGCATCGTGTTCGTCAGCGGGTACGTGAACGCCGTGGACGGATTCGCAGAGAGCCCGGCGGTGATAAACGGCGCGAGCGACCTCTTCGTGAAGGTGTTCGGCGAGGCCGGCCGCCATGCGCGGGCGGCGGTCGCGGTGAACGGGCTTCCCCGGGGGGCGACCGCCGAGATTCAGGCGGTCGTCGAGGTCAAGGCCTAGCGCCAGAATCCGCGGATGTAGACCCTGTGGCCCGCGCGAAACTCGTAGCGCGGGGCGATCCAGACCGCGCCGCGGCGCGGCGGGAGCTCGTAGTGGCCCCTGACCCAGCCCCAGCGGTTGCCGTACCAGTGGTAGTAGCCTCCGATCCAGACGTACCCGGGCCCCGGCACGATACCCACGGCCTCGACGATCGGCACAGGGGGGGCCTCGGCCACGACCACCTCGCCCGGCTCGGCGTACATGACTCCGACCGGGGCCGGGCGCACCGCGACGACGCAACCCGCCGTGACGGCCAGCACTCCGAGGAGCGCCGCGGCGCCGGCGCCGACGAGGGCCGCGCGCGGCAGGGGAAGTTGTTTCTTGAAGGCGCTCGTTTCGGCGGTGGTCATGGTGATGTTGTTGGGTTGGATGATTCCTTAGACGCTGGTCGCGGGCCCCGGTTACACCAGATTCTTCGTCAGGACCCGCGCGTTGCGCCCGCTGTCCTCGTACAGCTTGAGCCGGGCCTCCGGGAGGGTGTCCTTGGTGCTCTCCTCGAATCCGCACACGCCGGTGAAGAAGCCGGCGCTCTGCGTCGACAGGGCGATCACATTCTTCGCGCCCCGCTCCTTTGCCTGGAGGCAGGCGTATTCGACCATCTTCTTCCCGATTCCCCTGTTGTGGTAGAATGGCAGGACGTAGAGCGAGGCGATCTCGGCCGTCTCGGGCTGGTCGGGGTAGAACATCAACGTGACGCAGGCGATGACGGCCTCGTCGACCTCGAACACGAAGAACTGGTCGATGTTCTTCTCGATGGCCTGCTGGGTGCGGTGGATCAGCTCCTCGCGCCTCACGGCGTTGCGGGTGAGATTGTAGATAAGCCGGACGTCCCGGCGGGTGGCCTTGCGGATCTGCTGGTAGTCGTTCCCGTAGACGAGCGAGCCGACGCCCTCGTTTGAGAATATCTCGTTGAGGAGGCCGTCGAACACGCGGCCGTCGACGATGTGCACGCGGGGCGTGCCGCTCTCGATCGCCCGGATGGCGTAGGTGGCCTTGCTGCGGCTGGACTCGGCAAGAAGCTCGGGATGGTCGTTCAGGATCGAGCGCAGGGCGTCGGCCGATATCTCGTGCCTCACCTCGCCGTCTATCTCCAGCCCGGCGCTCGGGGCGAGGTAGATGATCTTGGTCGCGTGAAGGGCCTCGGCCATCTCGGCGGCGAGAAGGTCGGAATTGACGCGCAGGGACTTCCCATCCGGGCCGAACGCGAGCGGCGAGACGAGCGGGACGACCTGGCGCTCGATCAGCGCCATGATGAGCTCCTTGTCGATCCGGTCGACCTTGCCGGTGAGCTGCTGGTCGACGCCCTTGATGATGCCGATGGGCACGGCCCGGACGGCGTTCGTGATCGCGGCCGTCAGCGAGCTCTGCGTGAGGCCCTCAAGGATCAGGTGCGACACGCGCGAGGACGCCCGGATCGCCAGGTCCAGCGTCGCGGCGTCGGTCGGGCCGGTGCCATCGTAGTTCGTGATTGGGACTCCGCGGAGCGCGGAAAGCTCCTGGAGCTGGTGGCCGATCCCGTGCACAAGCACGACCTTGATCGCAAGGCTCCTGAGGACGGCGATGTCCACCAGCAGATTGCCGAAGTTCTCGTCCGCGACGATCGAGCCGTCGACCGCAATCACGAAGATCTGGCCCTGGAACCTCGGCACGTACTGGAGGATGCCGCGGAGGTCCGTGGGCTTGATCGTCGTCGCCTGGGCGGTCGGGGTCGCCGGGGGAGTTGTATGGCCGCTTTCGCTGGTCATTGGCAGGAACGGGTTCTCATGGAAGCGGCGCCGCACGTCAAGGGACCTGTGAGGCGGCCGCGGCGCCGGCGCGCGGCCGGAGGCGACGTCAGCGCACGCGCAGGGTCCATGACTTCGACGTGCGCTCCCCGACGACGGTGACGCGGTACGTGCCAGGCTTGAGCGAGCCGGGCGGGAGCGTGAGCAGGGCGTAGCCCTCCCGGGTCCTTGACAGCAGGCCCCCGCCGAGCCTCTCAAAGTCGGCCACGATGACGATCTCGCCATCGCGCTCGTAGAGGTGGGCCCCGGACAGCTGCCTCTTGTTGTCGGGCAGGGTGTAGGCGAGCCCGATCGGATAGTCGATCCCCGAGACGGCGACCGAGGCCGCGGACACGGATGCGATCTCCAGCGGAAGGAGCGGTGACTCGACAAGCGTCCTCCCCAGCTCCGGAGGCAGGCCTCCGGGAGCCGTGGAGGTGGCCAGGCCCGTCTCCGGGACCGCCTCGGCGGGGCGGCGGGCGTCGATTGCGATGCGCTTGTACCCCGCCTTGAGCAGCCTGACGACGTCCGCCCTGTCGCGCATGTCCTGGTATGGCCTGAAAGCGGGCCCGGGCCTGCGGTAATGGAGGGTCAGCCAGGTGTACGCCGGGACAAAGAGCACGATGGCGAGGACGATCCATTTCATCGGCCAGGGCCTACGCTCCTTGCGGGCTGCGCTCATAGGTATCCAAGGCCAGAAGGACGGCGCCGGTTTGGCAACAAGCGTTTTTCGCGTGTTGCCATCCGAGCGGCCTCTTTCTTGGCTGTCACTTTCCGATGAGGTTCTGGTCGCGCTATTTCATACCCACGCTCAAGGAGAGCCCCGCCGATGCGGAGATCCCCTCGCACCGGCTTCTCATCCGCGCCGGGCTCGTGCGCAGGCTTGGCGGGGGCCTCTACACCTACCTCCCGCTTGGCCACCGCGTGATGCAGAAGATATCGCGGATCTGCCGCGAGGAGATGGAGCGGTCGGGCGCGATCGAGCTCTCGATGCCGCACATTCACCCGGCCGAGTTCTGGGCGGATGGGCCCCGGTGGGGCCCCGTGCGCGAGATCATGTACCGCGCGGACAGCGCGGGCGCCGGAAAGCGGGGGCAGAAGGAGCCGGACTTCGTGCTCGCGCCGACCCACGAGGAGGTGATCACGCCTCTCGTCAAGTCGGAGATCACGAGCTACCGGGACCTGCCCAAGACCTTCTTCCAGATAGGGACGAAGTTCCGGAACGAGATCCGTCCCCGCTACGGGCTCATGAGGGCCAGGGAGTTCTCGATGATGGACGCCTATTCGTTTGACGCGGACGACGAGGGCGCCACGCGCAGCTACATGGCCATGAAGGCGGCCTACGAGGCCTTCTTCCGCAGGGTCGGGGCCCAGGCGATCGCTGTCGAGGCCGACACGGGCGTCATGGGCGGGAGCTTCTCCCACGAATTCATGGTGCCCGCCGAGGTGGGCGACAACGACCTGCTCTACAACGAGGAAAGCGGGTACGCCGCAAACCGCGAGAAGGCCCGCAGCTCGATCGTCCCCGCGGGCTTCGCCGACGCGGCGCCGGGGCGCGCGCTGGAGGAGTTCCCGACGCCCGGCGTCGTGACGATCGCCGCTCTCGAGGCGGCGCCCTACGGGGTTCCGGCCGACCGGCAGTTCAAGACGCTCGTCTACATAGGCGACGGGCGGCCATTCGCCGTCGTCCTGAGGGGGTGCGACGAGCTCGAGGAGACGAAGCTCGGGTCGCTCGGGTTCAGCCTCTTCCGGCCGGCGACCCCGGAGGAGATCGGGCCGATCATGGGGGCGAAGCCCGGCAGCCTTGGCGTCGTCAGGGGCACGATAAGGGACCTCCCGGCCCTGGCCGGCGTCTACGCGGACCACGCGATAAGGCTGGTCGGCAACGGCACCACGGGCGCAAACCGGGACGGGTTGCATATTCGCAACGTCAACGTGGCGCGCGACCTCCAGATAACGGGCTTCGGGGATTTCCGCCGCGTCTGCGCGGGTGAGCCCGATCCCGTGGGCGGCAGGCCGCTCAAGATGCGGCGCGGCATAGAGGTCGGCCACATATTCAAGCTCGGCACGAAGTACTCGGAGCGGATCGACGCGGGCTACACCGACGACAAGAAGGAGAGGCACCTCTTCGTCATGGGCTGCTATGGAATCGGCATCAGCCGGACCCTGCAGGCGGTGATCGAGCAGAGCCACGACGACGACGGGATCATCTGGCCGTGGGCGATCGCGCCATTCCAGGTCCTTGTGTGCCTGCTGGATCCGCAGGACTCGGATGCGGCCCTGGTTGCGGGCAGGATTTCCGCGGCGGCGGAGCGGGGCGGGGCAGATGTGCTCGTGGACGACAGGAACGAGAGGCCCGGCTTTAAGTTCAAGGATGCGGACCTCCTCGGGATTCCGCTGCGGATCACGGTCGGCGGAAGGGGGCTAAGGGAGGGGATCGTCGAAATGAAGTGGCGTGGAGCGGCGGAAACGCTTAAGATACCGGTAAATGAATCGGAAGCCAGGGTTGAGGCCGCCATCCGGGAAAAGGCCTGAACCCCGGCTCCTCCGCCAGCATTTCCGTGCCTGAGTACCGAACCCACACCCGCCCCGAGAGCCGCGCGTCCACGGAGGCGCAGAAGGAGAGCGCATGGCGGGTGGTCGTTCTGAACGACCCCGTGAACCTGATGTCGTACGTCGTGATGGTGTTCAAGAAGGTGCTGGGCTTCGACGAGACAAAGGCCCGCAAGCACATGCTGGAGGTCCACGAGCAGGGGCGCTCGGTCGTCTGGACCGGCGTGAGGGAGACCGCCGAGGCCCACGTCTTCGCCCTCCAGCAGTGGCATCTGACGGCGGTACTCGAGCCCGATGAAACGCGTTGAGGTGAAGCTGAGCCTGCCCGTTGTGGCGCCCCTTCTGGACGTCATCCG
>Ga0181538_10001800_pt1 | contig 23406 bp, 14 predicted proteins | sample PEATcosm2014_Bin_40_FD_119773 | JGI IMG/M metagenome (GOLD analysis project Ga0181538, IMG submission 119773) | Peatland microbial communities from MTU Mesocosm Facility, Houghton, MI, USA - PEATcosm2014_Bin23_30_metaG | ecosystem: Environmental > Terrestrial > Soil > Wetlands > Peat | place... | reverse complement strand
CGAGGTATGGAAAGGAAACCAAGCGATTCTGGCGAGATTCCCCTGATCTGATAAAAAAACTGCAACGCCAATTAGGCCGCTCAAAAACTATGCGGCATTAGCCAAGATTGGCTGCCCCACAGCAACGTATAAAAGCGTTCAGCTATCAGCAGGCCTCACACGCGAGTCAACCGGAGTCCCGAGGGTTGTGCTGATAGCTGACGGCTGATAGCTGAGAGCTTTTAGTTTACCGCCAGGTGCTCCTGGGCTTCCTGCCAGACGTTGGCGAAAAACTCGCGCGAATCGGGCGAGCAGCCGATGTGCATGCGATCGGCGCCATCTTCCACGAACCCCAGATAGCCGCTCCAGCCGAGATCGTCAAGCACGAACCGCAGGCATTCCAACTCGCCCGCGGGCAGGTGCGCGATATCGAGATCGAAAACATCGCCCGAGCTGTGCTGGAAGGCGTCATGCTGCGACGGCTGCTGGCGCGCGTAATCCTCGGATTCCACCAGCGCGACCACCGGCAGAGGCTGGAAGATCTCGCCCGGTGAATTTCGCTCCTCGAACAGGCGGCGCGTTTCGAAAGCGATGTACGTCAACGTGCCAAGCGTTGCGGGCGATGCCTGCGAATAATCCGCGACGGCGGAATCGACGCGTGGAAGCTGCAGTGTGTAGCCGAGAAAATCGGCGTTATCCACGGCTTTGATCAGGCGCGACCCGGGATTGGCGCGGATGTCGTCGCCGGTGCGGTAGATGAGATCGTCAGGGTGCAGCCATGCGAAGAGCATGTGCGGAGCCCGCCGGCCGGAGGCGAACTGGTTCTTATATTCCTGCTGCAGGGCGGCCAGGTCGTCGGGGTTTTGGCGGTAGATGTCCAGCAACTGCGCGGCGCGCTGGATGCGGAAGTAGTAGGTGGGCGAGTAGTCGCGCAGCATCTGCTGTTGTACGGCCTGGTACAGTTCGCGATTCCAGTTGGGGCTGCAGGAGAAGAACATGCGCGCCACGGTGACCTCGTTCGGCGGAATGCCCTGCGCGCGGCTGGTGAGCTCCTTCATGTAGGCCACGCATCCGGTGCCGCAGTGGTAGGCGAAAATGGCCCAATCTTCGGCGCCGAAGGTGCGCTCCAGGCGGGCCAGGTAACGCGCCGCCGCGGGGATGGCCCGCTCGGACGTCATGCGGTCGTCCCTCACCACCACGGTGTAAGGCTCTTTGTGCGTGACGGTCTTGTATTTTGGCTTGGTGCTCTTATTCTTGCTCTTGACGAGCACCTTCTCCTTCGTGATCCTATACTTGGTGGCGTGCACGACGCTAAGGCCCATGTCCTTCGCGGTGGCGTCGGTGATCTGCATGATGCCTTTGGCTCCCGCGGGACTCGCGGGCGTGTTGGCGTCGCCCCAGCTTTCGAGATAGATGATGGCCTCGAGGATCGATTGCGGGAATCCGCTGCTCTGCGCGGCGGAGCGAATGATCGCCTGGAGTGCTGGAGCGGTGACGCGGCGCGCGCCATTGAGGGCCTCCTGCTCGCGCATGATGATGAAGGTTTGCGCCTGCACCATGAGGTCGGTGCGCAGTTGGAGGGTCTCGGGAGTCAAGGTGTCGCGCTCGACGCCAACACCGGAGATGCGGTGCGACGGAAAGAAATACTCGGGCGAGCCGGCCTGCCCCCAGGTTGCAAGGCTCAAGAGTAGTACTGCCTTGAGTTTCATCCGCTTCCTATAGTGTAAACACCGCGGCTCCGCGCGCAGCTACTTTCTTTGACGTACGGTGCGGATAATTGGTTTTTCCAAACTGAATATATGCAGGGGCGCCCGTGGTTGGCGGCGCTTTATCTTATTTCTTCATCCTCTCCAACGCCCCCAGGGCCCGCCGCCGCGCTTCCTCGTGTTCCACAATCGGCGTGAGCGCCGCCGAATCCGGAGCCCAGCGGCCCACGTAAACACCGTCCGGATCGAATTTCGCGGCCTGAATCGCCGGATTGAAAACCCGGAAATAGGGCGCGGCATCGGTGCCGCAGCCCGCCACCCACTGCCAGCCGAGCGTGTTGTTCGCCAGGTCCGCATCCACCAGCGTGTCCCAAAACCACGCCGCGCCTTCCCGCCAGCCGACGAGCAGATGTTTCACCAGAAACGAAGCCGCCACCATCCGTGCGCGATTGTGCATCCAGCCCGTGCGCCACAGCTCGCGCATGCCGGCATCCACGAAAGGATAGCCGGTCTTTCCGCGGCTCCACGCGCGGAACCGCCTGGCATCCGATCTCCAGGGGAAGTTCGCAAATTCCGGCCGAAGCGGCTGTTCGGCGGATTCCGGAAAATGAAACAGCAGGTGATACGCAAACTCGCGCCACACCAGTTGCCGGCGGAATGCCTGGCTTGCGGGCGCGGAGCGCCAGATCTGCCCCGGACTGATTTCGCCGAAATGCAGGTGCGGCGAAAGCCGCGACGTCCCTGCGATGTCCGGCCGGCCGCGATTCCTTTCATGGTCCGCCGCTCCGCCGAGAAAGCGTTCGCATTGCGCCATTGCTCCCTCTTCCCCAGGCTGCCAGACGTCGCGCAATCCGCCGGCCCAGTCGATCTCGGGTTCCAACCGCAGTTCCGCGATCGCCAGTGATGACGGCCAGTTCTCGGGCGAATCGAAGCGTGCCGGCGCGTCGCCCACGGCGGGCGCGATCGCGAGCTTCATCGACGCACGCCAAAACGCGGTGAACACGCGAAAAGGCCGGCCCGATTGAGTGGCGATCGTCCAAGGCTCGAAGAGCAGGTTCGCGTTGAAGCTCTCCGCAACGATCCCGCGTTCGAGCAAGCCTGATTTCACGCGCCTGTCTCGCGCCACCACGGCCGGCTCGTAGCGCCGATTCCAGAACACCGCGCCCGCCCCGGTCTCGGCCACAAGCCGCGCCAACGTCTCTGCCGCCGGCCCGCGCCGGACGATGAGCCGCGAGCCTCGCTTCTTCAACTCGCCGCTAAGCGCCGTCAGGGAGCGGCCCAGCCACCATCGCGAAGCCGCACCCGGCGGCCACGCTCCTTCCTCTTCCGGCGCCCAGATGTAAACCGGAATCACCGGTCTGCCCCGCTCGACAGCAGCCGCCATCGCGGGATTGTCCGCCAGCCGCAAGTCCTGCCGGAACCAGAGAAGGGACGGTGTTTCGCTCGCACGCACGATACGACAAGTCTCGCACGGCTGCGTAACTATCTTTTTTTCACGCAGAGCCGCAGAGAACGCAGAGAGAGGACAGTCCTGAATCTCTGCGTCCTTTGCGCCTCTGCGTGAAATTCAAGAAAGATCCCCGCCAGGCCCAAAGGCCCGCCTTCCAAGTGTTCTCTGTGTCCCTCTGTGCCTCTGTGAGAGCTGTTTTTCTTCCGCGGTGAATTACATCCTCAGCACCGCCCGAAATCGCGCCTCGCCCTTCATCATCCGCTCGTAACCTTCTTCCACCTTCTCCATCGGGAACACCTCGTTCATCGACCGCACGCCCGTCTGCACGCTGAACGACAGCGTGTCCTCCGAGTCGGCGGCCGTGCCCGAATACCAGCCCCGAATCGATTGGCTCTTGAGGATGAGCTGCAGCGGGGGAATCTGCATCGACATCGCCGCGCCCACAACCAGGAACGTGCCCTTCACACCCAGCCCGCCGAGCGCGGCCGCCATCGCATCGCCCGCCGTGACGGTCGCAAGGATGGCCTTCGCGCCGCCGAGCTTCTGTAACTCCCGCGCGGGATCCTCCGCTTTGCTGTCGATATACTTCCACGCGCCGAGCTTTTCCGCGAGTGCGCCCTTATCTCCTCCGCGCGCGATCGCCGCAGTCTTGAATCCCATCTTCGCGGCATACTGCACGCCCAGATGTCCCAGGCCGCCCAGTCCGAGCACAGCCACTACATCGCCGGGCCTGGCGCCGCAGTTCCGCAGGCAATTGTACGTGGTTACGCCGGCGCACATCAGCGGCGCAGCCTCCACCGCCGAGAGCCCCTCCGGCATGTGCGCCACAGCCTCCGCGCGCGCCACGATGTAATCGGCGTACCCGCCGTCGCTCGTGATGCCCGTGACGTAAGTCGCCGTGGCGCAGGCGAAGAAATCTCCGCGGCGACAGTTCTCGCAGTCCCCGCAATAGCCGCCATTCCAGCCCACGCCCGCGCGGTCGCCCTCCGTCCAGCCGGAAACGCCCGCGCCGAGCGCGTCCACCACGCCGGCAACTTCATGCCCGGGCACTTTCGGGTACTGAATCCCCGGCCAGTGTCCTTCCTTCACCACAGAATCGCTGTGGCAGATTCCGCACGCTTGCACTCTGATTCGGATTTGTCCCGCGCCAGGAGCGGGGATCTCGCGTTCTACGAGTTCCAGCGGTCCGCCGGCACGGGAAACTTGCACGGCACGCATTTTAGCCATGCCATTATTTTGCCATGGCCACGTTACGAACCCCTGACAGCTCTACCGGCGCGGGCCAGCTATGGCCCTGCTGCACCAGCAACCCTTGCGCCGCGTCGGGCCCCCACGTGCCGGCCGCATAGTTTGGAAAATCGCGTGGCGGCGTCGACGCCCACGCTTCCAGCACCGGCATCAGCAATCGCCACGCCGCCTCCACCTGGTCGGCGCGCATGAACAGCGTGGGATCGTTGTTGATGATGTCGCCGAGCAGCGTCACGTAAGCTTCCGGCGACGGCGTGGCGAAGCTCTCGCGATAGCTGAAGCGCATGTCCACGGGCTGCAAAACCATTTTCGGGCCGGGATGTTTCGCCTGAAACCGCAGCACGATCCCTTCATCCGGCTGGATCGACATCACCAGCCGCGCCGGTTGCCAGTCGAGCGTCGCCTCGATCGGGAAGGATTGATGCGGCACCGCGCGAAACTGGATCACCACTTCCGAAACCTGCCGCGGCATCCGCTTCCCCGTGCGCAGATAGAAGGGCACATCCTGCCAGCGCCAGTTGTCCACAAACAGCCGCAGCGCCGCGAAAGTTTCGGTGTTCGAATGCGGCGGAACCCCGTCTTCCTCGCGATACGCGCGCACGTGTTTGCCCGAAATCCAGCCTTTGTCGTACTGCCCGCGCACGGTCGACAAATGCACGGCTTCCGGAGTAATCGGGCGGACCGCGTGCAGCACGTCCACTTTCTTGTTGCGGATCTCGTCGGCTTCGAACGAGACCATCGGCTCCATCGCCACCAGGCACATCACCTGCAGCAGATGATTCTGCACCATGTCCCGCAGCGCGCCCGCGCCATCGTAGTATCCGCCGCGGCGCTCCACCCCGACGCCTTCCGCGACGGTGATCGACACGTAATCCACGTAGCGCCGGTTCCAGATCGGTTCGAACAGCGGATTCGCGAAGCGGAACGCCAGAATGTTCTGTACGGTTTCCTTTCCCAGGTAATGATCGATGCGGAAAATTTGCGATTCCTCGAACGCGCTGGCGAGAATACGGTTCAACGCCAGCGCGGAATCCAGGTCGTACCCGATGGGCTTCTCGATCACCAGCCGCGAACACTTCCGGTCCTTCGCCAAGCCGGCATGTACAATGAATGGCGGGATCTCGCTGAATAGCGACGGCGGCACGGCCATATAGAAAATGCGCTGTGCCTTCTTGTCCCATTGCTTTTCGAAGCTATCGCAAAGGTCGCCGAGTTCTTTGTAAGTCGCCTTGCCTTTGAAATCGCCGTTCACATAGTGAATGTGTTCGGAGAATTCGTGCCATTCCTTGTTGGCGGATTTTCCGCTGCGCGCGAACTTTCGGACTCCTTCCTGCAGCCGCTTGCGCAGAGCTTCTTGCGAGATTTCCACCCGGTCCACCGCGATGATGGCAAAGTGCACCGGAATGCTTCGGCTTTGCGATAAATCAAACAGGGCCGGCATCAGTTTGCGCCACGTCAGATCGCCGGCGCCGCCGAAGATCACGAAAATGTTGGGCTCCAGTTGATCGCTGGTTTTCAATCCTTCCCCTCGTGGGGCAGGCAATCTTGCCTGCAGCCGGCTTTCAGCCGGCTCGCCCCGGCTCTCTCAATGTTGCCACACGATGTGCGAGCTTTGTAAGGGAACCGGCACCCCGTCGTGCCGCGGAACGATGCGCGGCGTATAGTCGTTCACCCACCGCGGCGCGGGCACCTGCGCGCGATATCGGTTCGGCCCGATACGCTCCATCTCATGGCGCTCCGGCGGCGCTCCATCGGCGTACAACTCCACCCGCACCTCCGCCGGGTCGATCCCGTTCAGGTCCACCTCGACTTCGAAATAGTGGTGGCCGTCCCGCGTCTCCACCTTCACCGCTCCAAACCGTAGCGCCGGCCACGCCCGTTCCACATCGCCCTGCCATTTGACGATCTCGCGCCCTAGCGCGCCTTTGTCCGCGGCCCGTTCGGCGTATGCCGCCGCGCGAGCCAGATAGTGGCTCTCGGTGTACTCGCGCACCGCGCGGTCCGCCGAGAATCGCGGCGTGAGTGTGGCCATGCTTTTGCGCATCCGCGCCACCCATGCCTTCGGGATGCCCTGGCCATCGCGATCGTAAAACTCGGGTATGACGTGGTTCTCCAGCAAATCGTAGAGCGCTCCGGCTTCCGCCGCGTCCCATCCGGGATCGTCGCCATGTTCCTGCCCATCGCCCAGCGCCCACCCCACTTCCGGCGTGTACGCTTCCACCCACCAGCCGTCGAGCTCGGAAAGATTCAGCCCCCCATTCACCAGCACTTTCATGCCGCTCGTGCCGCATGCCTCCCAAGGCCGCCGCGGAGTATTGATCCATACATCCGCGCCCTGCACCAGGTTCTCCGTCAGCCGCATGTCGTAGTCCGCCAGGAAAATCGCGTGCTGGCGCGCCTCGGGACTGCGGATGAAACGCATCCATTCCTGAATCAGGGCTTGCCCCGGCCCATCGGCCGGATGCGCCTTGCCGGCGATGATGAGCTGCACCGGCCGCTCGCGATTGCTTAGGATGCGCAGCAACCGCTCCCGATCGTGCAGCAGCAGGTTGGGCCGCTTGTAGGTGGCAAACCGCCGCGCGAACCCGAGAGTCAAAGCGTCGGGATTGAACAGATGCCGCGCAACTTCCACGTCTCCCTCGGGCGCCCCCGCAGCCGCCAGCTCGCGCGCCAGCCGTTCGCGTGCATACTCCACCAGGGCGCGCGTGGATTCCGTCCTTAGCTCCCAGAGTTGCGCGTCGGAAACGTCATGCATGTCCTCTGCCACCGTCTCGCTGGCCGCGCGCCAGCGCTCTTTCCCGCAGCTCTTGGTCCACAAGGCGTCTGCGGGCGCCGAATCCCACGTCGGCATGTGCACTCCGTTAGTGACGTACCCAACCGGCACTTCCGCCTCCGGCCAGCGCGGAAACAGCGGCTGAAACAACCGCCGGCTCACGTCCCCGTGCAGCCGGCTCACCGCGTTCACCGCCCCGCTGCCGCGAATCGCCAGGTACGCCATGTTGAACGGCTCGTTGACGTCGTCCGGATTCTGCCGGCCCAACGCCAGCAGATCGTGAGTGGAAATGCCCAACCGGTTGGCGGCATACCAGCCGAGATATTGCTCGATGAGCGCCGGCGAAAACCGGTCGAAGCCCGCCGCCACCGCCGTATGCGTGGTGAAAAGATTGCCCGCCCGCGTCACCGTGAGCGCCACGTCGAACGGCGCTCCGGTTTCATCCATGAACGCGCGCGCCCGCTCCAGGATGGCGAAAGCCGCGTGCCCCTCGTTCAGGTGGCACACCTCCGGCGTGTGCCCCAGCGCGCGCAGCAGCCGCCATCCGCCGATTCCCAGGAGGATCTCCTGCTTCAGCCGCAGCTCCGGTCCTCCGCCATAAAGCTCGCTGGTGATTCCCCGATGCACCGGATAATTGGCCGCGTCATTGCTGTCCAGCAGGTACAACTTGATGCGTCCCACCTGCACCTGCCATGCGCGCACCCACACCGAATATCCTGGCAGTGCGATCTCCAGGCGCAGCCACTCGCCGTTCGGCTGCCGCAGCGGCGAGATGGGCAATTGCATCGGGTCGTTATATGGATAGAGCGCCTGCTGCTCGCCACTTTGCGAGATCGCCTGGCGGAAATAGCCCCGCTGATAGAGCAGCCCCACGCCAATCACCGGGACCCCCAGATCGCTCGCCGCCTTCAACTGATCGCCGGCCACATTTCCGAGCCCGCCCGAGTAGATCGGCAGCGCTTCGCTCAACATAAACTCCATGCTGAAGTAAGCCGCACAGGTCAGCGGCGAAACCGCATGCGTGCGCTGGAACCAGGCAGGCGCTTCCTTCGACTCCCGCACCGCCGATACCAGGCCCTCCACGCATTTCTTGAACTCCGGGTCGGCCAGTGCGTTCGCAATGCGCTCCGGCGCCACCGTCTGCAGCACCACCCAGGGATTATGTGTGATTGCCCACAATTCGGGATCGAGTTTCCGCCAAACCTGGTCCGTAACGTGCGTCCACGACCAGTGCATGTCCAGGGCAAGTTGTGCCAGCGAATCGAATCCTTCGATCTCGGTCGGCAGCAGATTGTAAATCGGGTGTTGCGTGTGTGTGGGTTCGCTCATCGCTTAGTTGGATGCAGGCCGCCACCGATGGGAGCACGGATTTCGGCGCCGCGTCTGTAAACTACTCCACCTTTTTCCCCATCCTACTCCATTGCGCCGAGTTTCTCCGCTGCGTTTTGGCGTCAATCAGCCAGGAAATTCGCTCACCCGAACCCTCCGGCGCGGTGGTCTTCCTGGGATTGCCGTCGCTCGACCGCTCTAAGCCATCGTCTCTGTTCGCCCCGCCTGAGGGGGCGAAGCCGCAGTTCTTCTACCTGCTGATGCCCCCTCGCCGGTCTCGCGGACGTACGCGACTGGAATAGTAGATACTGATATCAACCAACGGTAGGATTCAATGTTCCCCAGCCGGTCGATGGCGCCGCGCGCGGCGCCCGCACGGCTGTTCCCCCGCTATTTCCTTCTTCCAGGCCTGGCTCACGCCTTCAAGGTCCGGATTGCATCGCGAACGTCCCCGAAGCCTTGGCAGGGAAAACCCTGAAGATCGATTCGCCCGATTCCCTCGCCAAAGCCGTGGCGGAAATCACACATCCCACGGGTCTGAAACAGTAGCGCCGTTTCTACTATTCAAATTGCCTCCCGCTAATACGCACGGGGTATAGCTCTGAATAGCTGTCCGTATTAATTTCGAATCAAGGACTGCCGGAGCAGACTGGTGCCACCCAACCGCCATGGCCCTGATCAAGTTCCCAGGGCAACAGCTCCGGCACTCCACCCTTCGGCACGGAGTATAATTCGGTGCCCTTCGCTCACTGAATCCTGACCGTGCACCAGCCCTCCGTGTATTTTCTCCGTGGCCTCCGCCACCTCCGTGTTCTCGGATTTGCCTTTGACTTTGATTTTGTTTTTTTCTCCGTGCCCTCCGTGCCTCCGTGGTGAATACTGTTTTCGTTCACCGTATCCTGACCCCGACTTCCTTTCCCGCCGGCACTTCCAACTCCAGAATCCCGCCCGCGTCCGTGTCCGCCTCGTATAATTCCTGGTCATCCACTTCCACTTCGTAGGTGTGCCGCGGATCGAGGTTCACGATGAACACTGCGCCGCCCTCATCCACGCTCACCCGAAACCGGCGCGCCGTGCGTCCGAAGCAGACCGCCGCGGTATGCAGCAACAGGGTCGCCGGCGGATGGCCCGGATCGAGCGCGGTCACCTGGCCATTGCGGAATTCCTGCATCGCGCCGTCGAAATAGCCGAACCACTCGGCGGCGTCGTCCCATTCGGAGCGAATAAACAGGCGGCCGAAGTCGGCGTTGTGCCACACTTCCGGCGCGTGGTCGTAGCTCAAACCGGGCTGATACGGATTGGCCCACAGAAACTCGTACGGAATGCCGAAAGCGCCGCGCAGCAGGTACCGGTCGTGCATCAGCCAGCCCTGCAGCAATTGCGTGTCGGCGGCATTGGGATCGTATGCCACCATCGCCAGTTCCGCCGCTCGCGAGAGCGCCGCCGCGCGCAGATTGGGCTCGCCCGTGCGCCGTGTGGCGCCGATATAGAAGTCGTTCTCCGGCGCGTCGAAGGGCGCCGGATAGTAGCTCACCAGGTGCTCGGTGGGGAAATGCCGGAAAAACTGCCCCGCGGAGTCCCGCAGGTCGAGCGTGGTATTGTCGCGCAGCACGTGCATCATCTCGTAGAGCGGGTAGGCGTCGTCGCGCGCGACCACGGCGCGTCCCGCGGCCAGATCGGGCGCCATTTTGCCCCTCCACCAGCCGCGCACCACCCGTTCCAGTTCCTGCCGTGGAATTTGCGGCACATGGTCGTAGAGCGCCACCGCCGCCATCGCCCGCGCATCCACCGCGGCCACCGCGCCATTGGAAACGGTCTCGGCAATTCCGCGTTCCAGGCGCGCTTCCAGATCGCGTTTCTGCCCCTCGTTGAGAAGATCCTGGCACCAGTCGTAAATCAGCGCCTCCTGACGAAGGTCCGCGTTTGGTCCGAGAGCGAATGCGATGGCCTCGCGCCCGGCATCGGCATCGCCCGCAACTTCGTAATAGAGCGCTTTGGCGAACCCCGGTTCCGGCATCGCCGCGTGGCCTGCCAGGAACAACTGAAACTGCTGCCAGCGGATCGATTTCCGTTCCCGTTCGCGGCGCAGCAACCGCAGGCGCGAGGGACGCAGCAGCAGACGCGGATGCTCGGTCGACACCACGATCGGCTCGTCTTCGCCCTGCGTTTGCGCCGCCGGCGCAGCCTGCGCCATCAACCAGCCGGCGCAACCCAGCACGGCTATCCACCGGGCCCTTGTGTCCATCAGTCCTGATTGTGTCATAGGGACACACGCTCCGCCCACGGCTCCCCAGACGGCGCTCGCCTCATGTCGCTATGTTACTGAAACAAAGGCGGGTGAGCCTTTGTTAACAGGTGGTCCGCGGATTGCTATCAATGGTTCCGAATTGGCGAAAGCGATCTTTCAAACCTGCCCTCTGCTGCAACAGGCCGGGGAAGGAATAGGCGGAGCGAAAACAGCGTGCTTGCGGGAGCCGATGTTTGCAACCGGTTTTGCTCGTTCGTTTCTCTTGTTGGTTGCTGCAGAGGGGTTTTTGTAACGGCATCAAATAGTTCTCTCCGGGGGTTTCGGTATCGGTAGTTGTCTGGCGTTTCTGGCGAGGAAAAATAGGACGCGGACCTGGCCAGGAATCGTGCGACATCAGTGGTGAATCCAGATAGCCCGACGCCATTCCTCCAGCCCAACCCAGGGCGAGCCGCATCGGATAGGTCCCGTACGTCTGGGGACAGGTCCGATGCGGTTTTTCTTTTGTCCGCCGCGCTTACTGAGCCGCGACCGCAAGGGAGCCGGTGCCTTTCCCGGAAACAGTTTTAGCCACGGATGCACGCGGATGGACACAGATAAGAATTTATCCGTGTGCATCCGTGTCCATCCGTGGCTAGATCAGTAACTCAGTGTTCCCGTTCGCGGCTCCTCTTCCGCGTTCGGCAGATACAGCGTCTTGCAATGCTCGCAGCGGTAAATCTCCGCCTCCGCCCCGAACTTAGCCTTCACCTCGTCGCCGAAGAAATACCACCGCTTCAGATGCCCCGCGCACAGCTTGCCCTTGTCGTCTTTCTCGTTGCACGCCCGCATGCGCGGTGTGCGCCGCTTGACTTTGGTGCCGTCGCTTAGGGTTGCCACCAGTTCCGCTACCGGAACCGGCTTTTCGGAAACCGCGTATTTCGGATTCGCCATATCGAGAATGACGAGTATATCAGGAAGCCCCGATTATTTGATCGGGAGAACAATCTGATAGGTCGTGCCGCCGCCCGTGATCGACGTCGGCGAAGTCTTCCCGCCGATCGCAATCGTGATCGGCTGATTGCCGTGGATCCCGGCCGGAATCGTGGCGTTCACCTGGTACAGTCCGACATAGGGCGGCGCGAGGCCGGCGAACGATACCGTGGCCTGTTGTCCGCCGATCATGACTACCGGCAGCGTCGTGGTCTGGGCCAGGTTGGCGAGAGAGCCTCCCGGCGCCGGATTTCCGCTGGCCGGCTGGTTCGTCGTTGGGCCTAATCCGTTGGCATAGAGCTCCACCACATCGCCCGCCGCCGCGGGACAGGACGTCGCGACAATATATCCGGTCGACGGGCAGTTGCCGTCGATGGCGTCCGCGATGTACACGCTGCCGCTCGCGTACATGAAGAACGCCGGCGTGTAATTGCTCACCGGCACGTTCAGTACATTGCTGTAAATCGCCGCCGTCCCCTGGTAGATCTCCTTCACGTTCACCGAGGGATACCCTTCCAGTTCCCACGGGACAAGCACGTTGATCTGTCCGGTAGAGACGTACTCCACGTACCCCGGAACGCTGATCGCCGGCAGACTGCCCGAAGCCGGAGCGTCGAAACTCACCGTCGTATAGTCCCACACCAGCGGCAGCCGGCCGCTGCTATACGTAACGTCCACCTTGTCCCCGGTCGTGGGATTGACAAGGGAATTGGGATCGGCAAGGTTCGTTCCGAACAGCGCTATGTACGATCCCGGCGAGATCGTGGTGCCGAACGCGGCGTCATCCTGCACCGAAGTCAGGCTCGGCACGGGAATGATGCTCACCTGATCGGGGATATCGGCGCCCGATGTGGACTCCGTCGCATCCACCTCGGCGAAATTAGTGCTTCCCACTGCTGTCGGGCCGTTCACCAGTTCCACCCACGCGATGCCGTAATTGTTGGTGGTGCATGTCAACGTGGAGCTGGAACTGCTGGGCGTGCAATTCGACGGTTGGAACGGGACCACATTGCCGGTCGAGCCCGCCGTGCCGGGAACCGCCTTCAGATTCAGGGTTCCCGGGGTCTGCACGGTGTATGTAATTGACGTGCCCGGAATCGGCACGCCATACTGATCGAGCACCTGCACCGGAAGCGGTCCCATATCCTGGTTCACCGCCCCATAAGCGCCCGTGACCCCACCGCCCTGCCAATCGCCGAGGTCGTAGAGCGGATTGACGAAGTTCACCGTCGCATCGCTCACCAGGAACTCATACGGCATCCGCAGCGTGATCGCCGGGCTCGCAGAGGTCAACGTTACCGCGCCGCTATATTCACCGGGCGCCGGCGCCGAGCCGTTCAGCGACACATTCAGTGTCGTCTTGGCGCCCGCCGCCAGCGTCAGGCTGGTCTGATCGGTTTTCACCGTCGCCCCCGTAGCCGGGTTGGTGGCCGTCACGGCAACCGCCAGCGTCACCGATGCCGATCCGTTGTTCTGCACCGTCACCGGAATATTTGCCGGCAAAGTCGTCTTGCTCGATACATACCCATACGAGAGCGTAGAGGGCACCGCCGTCACCGAAGCCGTCACCGCGGCGTTCGCGTCCAGCAGCCCCGCACCGATTTGCTGCACATCCACGCTAATTGCGTTGATGTTGGCGGTCACTGTCTGCGCCGCGTAATTCACCAGCGCCGATTTCACCTGGAGCGCCGTCCACGTCGGATGCGCCTGCAGCACCATCGCCGCCGCGCCCGCCACCAGCGGCGTCGCAAAGCTGGTGCCGTTGGCCGCTACAAACCCATTCGTTGTGTAGAGCTCGCCATTCGGGTCATAACTCTGGCCTACGGTATACATTCCGTTCGTAGCGCTGTTATCGCCGGATTGGTAGGGGTCGAACCCGCCCGGGGCCACCATGTCCGGCTTGATCGTTCCGTCAATCGCCGGCCCCACCGAGGAGTAGCTGGCCAGCGCATTTACCCCCGACGTGTTCGGCAAAGCTTCTTCCGCGCCCGCCGTATCGATCGTCACCGTCGCGCCCGGATTGGCATCGATATACGCTTTGACATTCTGGCCGTCGGAGAGCGAGATCATTACGCCCGGCCCAAACAGATCGCACGCGTTGTTAGTGTTGGTGAGGCAAATCCCACCCGGGGCCACCAGCGCGGTACTGTCGGCCATGTAGAACACGATCCCGATCGCGCCGGCAGTTGTGGCGTTCTGCGCCTTGGTGTCGAAGCTGCAGCCCGATCCCGTGGGGCTCCGCTGAATCAGCGCGTACGCGTCCGTCAGCGATCCCGCCGGCAACGCCGAGCACGCCTGGCCGTTATCCCCCAGCTTGGTCACATCGATCAACACTCCCGAGTTCGCGCCAAACACGGACGGGTAGAATTCCGAATCCGACAGCGCGGCCGTAATTCCCTTGAGGTTCGACGCAACGCCCGACCCATTCACCGTCACGCTTGGGTTAAACACGTGCGAGTTGATGGTCGCGCCCACGCCGATCACCGACGGAGCCGTCGCCGGCGACGTGATGGTGTTGACATATTGATCCATGAACGGATCGCTGCCATAATTCCCCGCCGCCACCACGATCACCGTGCCGTTTTCCGCCGCGGTTTCAAACGCGTGCGCCAGCGGGTCGCACCACACGCCCGCCGCATTGCCACACGCCACGTCGTCCTTCGCTCCAGCCACTGCCGTAACGCCGAGCGATACGCTCACCACGTTCATCCCGTCGCTCACGGCATCGTCCAGAGCCTTGATGATGACGCTTTCGGGCGCGCCTTCGAAGCTCACGCCCGGGCTGCCGAAAATCTTGTAGCTGCCGAGAAAAGCTTTGGGCGCCATGCCGCTGAACGCAACCGTACCGGCCGAATTTTGCACCCCGGCCGCCGCCGCCGCTACCGCCGAACCGTGCCCGTCGCGGTCGCGCGCCGAATAGTCGTCGGGGATCGAGGTCGCCGCATTCGCCGCCCCCGCGCTGGTGCAGGGTCCCGTCTGCGAACCGCCCGCGCAGTTGCCAAAGGCCATCATCGACACGTAGCTCCGCGCCACAATCACTTTGTTGTTCGTGTACAGCCCGCAGTCGCTCGGCGTCCCCGCAACCGCCGCGTTGCACTTGGGGAATCCGGCCGGCGCGGTGAATCCCGTGTCTACGAACGCCGGGTTGGTGTGCACGCTGCCCGCGTCGATCCCGCCATCGATGATCCCGATCCTGATCCCGTTCCCGGCATTGCTCTGTCCGCCGATCGCCGTCTGCGCCCACGCCGCCGGCGCGTTGGCCAGCGTCGTCGCCTTATTCAGGCTTGGCCTGACGCGCCGCTCCGGCATCACTCCGATCACTCCCGAAATGCTCCGCAGTTCCGCCACCCGGTCGGGCGTCGCCGCCACGAACACCGCGTTCATCACCATGGATGCCGAACCCGCCACCTGGATGTGCCGCCCCGCCAGATCCTGCATCACCGACGCCTGCCGCGCCTCCACCTGCTGGCGGTAAGCCATCGCCGCCTCGGTCTGCAATTGGTCGCGCTGCGCGAAGTGCGCCGCCACCGGCTCGTCCGCCAGGAACAACATGTAGCGGTTGGGCACGTAGGCGAGGCCCCCGCGCCGTGAGCGCGAGATCTTCCGCTCCTTGTTCTGGCGCTCCTGCGGATTTTGCGGATGTTGCGCGTTGTGCGTGGCCGGCCGCTGCGCGAGCGCGGTTGACGCAAAGAAGATCGCTCCGAGAACGGCGCTCGAAAGCGCGCGATTAACCTTCCCTGATGGCATATTCATGGTTACGTCTCCAAAGTCTATCAGGTTGCGGAAACGGGAAAAAAGACTCACTATGGGGTACAAACTCCACAACGCCTGGCAAGTTGCCGCCGCCCCCACACTATTCTCTCAATTTACGCCTTCAGAGACGGGCAATTCCATTTCCACCTCCAGGCCCGGCTGCGCGTTGCGCGCGCGTATCCCGCCTTTGTGGAGTTCGATTGCCCGCCGCGCGATCGACAGCCCTAACCCGATCCCGCCGCTCGAGCTGTCCCGCGATTTCTCCACCCGGTAAAATGCGTCGAACAGCCGCGGCAGAGCTTCTTCCGGGACGCCCGGCCCGTGATCCCTCACGTCCACCACCGCCGTGCCGTTCCGCCGTCCCAGCGTGATTTCCACCGCCGTCTTAGGCGGCGCATAGCGAATGGCGTTGCGGATGACGTTTTCCATCGCCCGGCGCAACAGCTCCGCATCGCCCTCCACCGTTACCGGCCCGTCCGCGCGATACTCCAGTTGACAGCCGCGCGCCGAAGCTTCGATCGAGGAATCGTTCACCAGTTGCTGCACCAGCTCGTCGAGACGCACGTGATCGCGGCGCAGCGACCGCGGATCGCCCTCCGCGCGCGTCACCTGAAGCAGTTGGTTCAAAAGCATGTTCAGCCGGTCCGATTCCTTCTGGATGCGATTGAGTGCCGCTTCCCGGTCTTCCCCCGACCGCGCCAGTTCCACCGCCACTCCCAGCCGCGCCAGCGGCGATCGCAATTCGTGCGAAATATCGAGCAGCAGCCGCCGTTCCGCCGCCAGCAGCGTTTCGATCCTCCCCGCCATGCGGTCGAAGGTGTTGGCTAGTTGTCCGAATTCATCGCGCCGCGTGAACCCCACGCGTGCGCTCAGATCGCCGCTGCCGAACCGTTCCACGGCTTTCTGCAGCGCGCGCACCGGGCTGGTCAGGTGCAGCGCCAGCCAATAGCACAGCAGCACCGCCGCCAACAGAAAGAACAGATGCTCCGGCGTGAGGAACGATGGCGCCAGCGAGCTGCGCGGCACGATGAAGAAAAACCAATAACGCCCGTCGTCGGAAGCCCGCGCCAGCGTCGCCGTTCCCACCGGAATGAAGCGGTAGAGCGTCAACCCTGGAGCGCCCAGCCGCGCGCGCCGCACCAGGTTCGACCGGTCCTCGCCCGTAAGCACGTCGCGCCCCTTGTCGTCGGCCAGGATGCCCTGCGCGTCGTAGCTGCGGTGCAGCGTCTCGAGATAAGCTTCCAGCTCCGGCCGCCCGCCGGTTTCGTACGCCGTCCGCGCCTCTTCCAGTTGAAACCGCATCAGCCGCGACCACGGCGCGCGCTCGTCGGCGTCGTTGGGATTCATGCTGAGCGCCGAAATGAATGCCGAGCCCACCAGCGTGATCAGCATGGTGCACCCGAACCACGCGAGAATCTTGGCGAACAGCGATTTCATTCGGCGGCGGGCTCTTCCGGCGACCGCGCAAACTGGTAGCCCACGCCGCGAATCGTCTTGATCAACGCATCGCCGTTCTCCAGTTTCTTGCGCAGATGGCTGATATGCATGTCGAGCGAGCGGTCGAATGGCGTCGCCTTGCGGCTGTAGAAATTCTCCATCAGCGCGTCGCGCGAGAGCACGCGCCCGGCCGAGCGCATCAGCAGTTCCAGAATGTCGAACTCGAACGTCGTGAGCTCTACCGGTTTGCCGTTCGAGAACACCTCGCGCGTACCGGGGTCGAGCAGCACGCCATTGATTTCCACCCGGCCGGAAGGCGCCGCCGGCCGCGGTTCGTAGCGCCGCAGGACGGCCCGGATGCGCGCCGACAGTTCTTTCGGATTGAACGGCTTGGGCAGATAGTCGTCGGCGCCCAGTTCGAGCCCCACGATGCGATCGACATCCTCGCCGCGCGCCGTGAGCATCATCACCGGAACGCTGCTCTGCTGCCGCAGTCGCTTCAGAATCTCGAACCCGTCGATGCCCGGCAGCATCACGTCCAGCACGACCATGTCAACGCCGGGCTTGAGCGCCTTCTCCAGCCCTTGATGGCCTTCGTGCGCGCAATCCACGGTGAACCCCTCGCGCCGCAGGAACTCGGTGAGCAGCGCGCAAAGCTCGGAATCGTCGTCGACCAGCAGGATATGCATCGTCCGACTTTCATTATCCGTCATCGTGCAACGCCCTCTGTAAGTCTTCGTAAATTGCTGAAAAGGCGAAACATTCCGGCCAAAATCGGGTTTGCACCATCAGGTAGGAAATTTACCCCATGAAACGATTTTTGGTAACACTCACCGTACTCGGCGCCATGGCCGCTACCGTGGCGATCGCGCAACCAACGCCGGCGGCGCAAGCGCCGGCCCGCGCCCATTCGCGCAGAGAGATGATTCAGGCGTTAGACCTGACCCCCGCGCAAAAGCAGCAGGCCAAGTCCATTTTCCAAAACACCCGCCAACAGGTGCAGCCGTTGATCCAGCAGCTCACCCAGGACCGGCAATCCCTGAAAGCCGCCATCCAGTCCAACGATACTGCCCAGATCCAGCAGCTTTCCACCGCGATGGGAACTCGCCGCGGCCAGGTAATCGGCATCCGTTCCGCCGCCCGCGCGCAGTTCTTCGCTCTGCTCACCGCTGACAAGAAGGCCAAAGCTTCCCAGCTCACCCCCAAAGGTGAATAAGCGGCGCTGTTATCTGTGTGCATCTGTGTCCATCCGTGGCCAAAAAATCGCACCTCGACTCGGTCAAATTTTGAGGCGAAGAAATTGGGCCACTGATGCACGGATGCACACGGATAAAACCAAGCATTGAACTCGCGACCTTTCTTGCCGTGTATTTCTCCGTGGTCTCCGCCACCTCTGTGCCCTCGAATTTTGCCTTTGTTTTTGCTTTGGTTATTCCTCCGTGAACTCCGTGTCTCCGTGGTGAAGTCTGTTCCCGTTTTCTCTCGGCGCCTCAGCGTCTCCGCGGTGAACACCCTTGGTTGCGGCTCGCCGCGCTGTGCCTCTGTGGGTGAACAATGTTTCCCGTTCTGCGACGATCCAGCCGCAGATGCTATCCTTCGGACAGGGCGGCACTGATGAAATCTCAGAGGGCGTTGTGCCTCGCGGGCTCCGGATTACTCCTCATCACCGCCTTGTACGCCTTCCAGAAACCCTTCCGCCAATACCCCAGCATGGAAGGCTACGACGAGATCCCCCTCCCACCCGATTTTCAGGAGCCCACCGAGTGGGTCTTCGCCCGCCTCATGTATCCGGAGCATCCCGAGGGGCTCTTCAGTCCGTACGGCCGCCGCGGGCGCTTCGGCGGCGGGTTCAACACGGATTGGCGCGAAGGGTTCACCAGTTGGACCCAGGATTATCCCCGCGCCGACCGCCATTTCGCCGCCGCCGTCCGCCGCCTCACCCGCGTCCACGCGCGCTCCTCCGAGCAGCCCTCCAACCCCGACGACCTCGACGATTTCTACAACTGGCCCTGGCTCGCCGCCGGTGAAATGGGCGATTGGAAACTCACCGACGCGCAATGCAAAACCCTCCGCGAATATCTCCTCCGCGGCGGCTTTCTCATGCTCGACGATTTCTGGGGCGCCGAGGAATTCGCCCGCTTCGACGAGAGCATGAAAAAGGTCTTCCCCGAGCGCCAGGTGGTGGACCTCGACGACGCCGACTCCATCTTCCACGTCGTCTACGATCTCACCGGCCGCTTCCAGATTCTCGGCACCTGGGCCATGCCCGGCTGGGGCCGCGGCGGAGGCGGCGGCATGTGGCAGCGCGCTGTCGGCACCAAAGCCCACTGGATGGGCATCTACGACGATCACCAGCGCGTCGTGGTCGCCATCTCTTTCAATTCCGACATTGGCGATTCCTGGGAGTGGGCCGACGATCCGCGCTATCCGCAAGAGATGGCCGCGCTCGGTATTAGAATTGGAGTGAACGACGTAGTCTACGCGATGACCCACTGAGGAGGCATCGACTTGGCGATTCGAAGCTCCCTTCTGGCGATGTTCTGCGGAGCCGGCTTGGTGTTCGCGCAGGTCAACATGACCGCGTCGGAATCGGGCGGTCAGATCACTCTCACGTTTACCCCCAATAACCAGCCTGCCAATGCCGCCATTACCGGCCGGCCGTATTCCGCGACCTTAACCTCGGAGCGCACCACGCCCGATGGCACACGCATGATCCAGCCCGCCCACCGCGTCTATCGCGATTCGCAGGGCCGCACCCGCTCGGAAGAACAGCGCGACACCGTTTACCCTTCCGGCCCCTTCCTCGCCGTCGAAATCGTCGATCCCGTCGCCGGCTATTCCTACCTTGTCGATTCGGAGAATCGCGTGGCGCATTATCTGCCGATCAAGGCGGCATCGAAGTCGGCCGCCCGGCCGAAAGCCATGTGCACCACCGGTCCTTTTGACGGTACTACCACCCTGCCAGGAGGAATCGTAGCCGTTACCGAGCAATTAGGCGCGCAAACCATCGAGGGCGCCATTTTCTGCGGCACGAAGTGGACCGCGACTTATCCTGCCGGCTCGATGTTCCACAACGATCGGCCGGTGAAAGTCGTCAACGAGATGTGGAACGCCTGGGATGACGGCTTGCCTTTCTTTCTCACGAAGAACAACTTCCCTGGCGGCAAAATCAGCGTCAACTGGATCAGAGATGTAAGCCTCTCGGAGCCCGATCCCGCGCTCTTCCGGCCGCCAGTCGAGTATGCCATTGTCGGAGAGACCGGAACGTTCGCCGTGCAACTGCCGCGCGCACTCCCGGCCGCTCCGAATTTCCGGCAGACCACCGCGCTTACGGACATGCCCTTTTCGGCCGAGCAGGTGTACGAAACCCGCCGAACCGACCCCGATGGCGCCGTGCTCACTCAGACTTTCAGCCTTTTCTTCTATCGCGACGGCATGGGCCGGACCGCGTTCGGATCGATGATCGCCGATTCTTCAGGGCGGCGGACCTTCCGGCCCTCGCGCATCATGGACGTGGTCGCCGGCTATTCCGATGACTTCGACCAGCACGGCATGACCGTGCATCGCCGGCCTCTCCAAGTTAGCTTCAAACCCGCGTCCAAAACCGTCAAGCCGGCCCCGCAGCCGGCCAGCACGAACATGAATAACGGGGTTGTCACGCCGAACGAATGGTTAGGCACTCAAACCATCGAGGGGTTCGAAGCGGTCGGGCGACGCACGATCTTCCGGTATCCTCCCGGAACACTCGGCGGTAATGACCGCCTGTTTGTCATCGCCGATGAGGAATGGAACTCGGCCGAGCTCGGAATCGCGCTCTTCATAAAGAGATCGCATCCCGAAGCCGGCGAGACGGTCGGCGCCGTTCGCAACGTCAATCTCAGTGAGCCTGACGCGTCCGTCTTCCGCGTGCCCGATGGCTACCGGATCGTTGACGACTCCGAAAGCGCCCGCAAATAACCGCCCGGCAAAGTGATCAGATACGCCCGGCCGTTGCTCGCATTCGCCACAATCTGTCCGACGTCATTAATGGCAGTCGCCTCTTCCAGCCACACGCCCGCCTCCATCCCGGCCAGACTATTCAGATCCATCATCCGGTCCGAACTCCACACAAAGGCGTGGCTGTCGCCATTTGCGATTCTGCTCCATCCCACAATCGCGCCGCTGCTGTCGATGCCATCGGCCTGGCTCTCGCTACCGCCCAGCGTGCCGAAAACACCCGGCCCGCGCCTTCTAGCGCCTTCTACCGGCCCGCCGTGATTTTCCCCAACGCCGCCGATACCCGGCCCGCCGTCTCCACCCATCCCGGCCCCAGCTCGCGGTACAGACCTTCCGCCCGCTTCAGCGCGGAAATCGCTTCGGCGCGCTTTCCTTCTCCCGCCAGCGCCACTCCCATCAGTTCCCACGATTCCGCCCGTATCGGGTCCACTTCCTCGCGCCGCGCCTCCTCCACTACCTGCATCGCCTCCCGCGCGCAGCGTTCGCTCTCCGCGAATTGACCGGCTCGCGCCAGCACCCATGCGGACGCCGTGAAAGGCTCGGCCAACAAATCGTTGCCGTGCGACCAGCGGCTCCGCACCACCTGCATGGCCTCTCTCACTTCTGCCAGCGCCGGTGCAACCTCGCCGGTCTCCGCCCGGAACCGGGCCCATGTCAGTTCGGCTGCCGCTGTTCGAGTTGTGGCGATCCGGTCGACGCTCCAGAGCAGATCGAATACCTGTTTCGCCAGGTCGCGCGCGCCGGCGAAATCCTGCCGGCGTGACCGCATCTCCCCGCGCACACGCAGGACCGCGACTTGTTCCATCGGTGCCTCTGCCGGCGGGACGCGCTGCGCGGTCGCCCATGCGCGCTGCAACAGAGCCTCGGATTCCTGGTTGCGCCCTTGGTCTGCCAATACTTCCGCCAATGCGGCCTGCGTGAAGCTGAGATCTATTGGGGGAATGGAGGCATCCTTTTCGGCTTCCGCTACAGCCGTTTCGACCAACTGCCGCGCTTCCGTCACCCGCCGCCGGTGTAGCGCCGCGATCGTGCTTCCCAAGTCCCGCCGGATGCGTACATCCCAGAGTGCGGGCGCGTTCCCGCCAAGGCGTCGAAGCATATCGAACGAGCGCTGGTAGAGCGCCTCGCCATCCACCATGTGTCCCGAAACGTTGGTGTTCTGACCCAGCACCCACAGCGCTACCGCCGCGCCGCGATAATCTCCGTGCGCCTCGCAAATCGCCAGGGCTTTCTCCTCTTCCATCTTGGCCCGCTCCGGCACCCCCAGCGTCGTATAACTCGCCCCCAGATTCAGCCGCAGCGCCGCCTCGGTCAGCGGATCGTCCTTCCACGCCTTCGCCAGTTCCGGTTCGGTCAGGTCCAGCATCTGCGCCACCGTGAACCCCGGCCCGCTCCGCGTTCCCGCCGCCAGCATGTCCTTCAGAAATTGGCTCACCCGGTCCGATTTCCTGGCTTCCGCCCGCGCTGCCCGCGCCTGTTCCCATGCCACCACCGCCGCCGCGGAGATTCCGAGTACGAATACCGCCGCCGCGCTTAGGGGCAGCCATCGCCGGCGCAGAAACTTTCTCGTCCGGTAGACTGCAGTTTGCGGCCGCGCGAAAACCGGACGCCCCCCAAGGTGATTCTCGATGTCCGCCGCGAACTCGCTCACCGATCCGTACCGCCGCGCCGCATCGTTCTCCAGGGCCTTCAGGACAATCGCCGACAAATCCCCTCTCAACATGCGCCGCAATTGCTCCCGCGGCGCCGAACGGCGATCCGCCGACTCCTCGGTGATCACCGCCGAGGGATGCTGCGCACAGACCGTTCCCGAGGCGCGGTTGAGCTCGCTCAACATCGAGCCCGGAATCCCAAAAGGCCACGCTCCGCAAAGCAACTCGTACAGCACCACGCCGAGCGAGAACACGTCTGTCGCCGTGCTCAGACGTTCCCCGCGCAGTTGTTCCGGACTGGCGTATCGCGGCGTCATCACGCGTGCCCCGGTGAGCGTCATCGCCTCCTGCCCGCCCACCAGCGATGCCGTCCCGAAGTCGAGCAGTTTCACCGTCCCTTCGGTGTTCACCAGGATGTTGGCCGGCTTCAGATCGCGATGCACGATCAGGTTGCGGTGCGCGTAATCCACCGCGTCGCAGACCTGAAGAAAGATGAGCAGCCGGCCTTTGATATCCAGCTTTCGCTCGTCACAGTATCGGTCGACCGGCTGGCCATCGATGTACTCGGTTATGAGAAACGGATCGCCCGCCGACGACACGCCGCCGTCCAGCAGGCGCGTGATGTTGTGGTGGCTGAGCGAGGCCAGCAACTGGCGCTCGGTTTCGAAGCGCCGCAGGAATTCCGGGCCGGTGAGGTAACCGGCCATGATCTTGAGCGCGGCGGTCTGATGGAACTGGCCATCGGCGCGCCGGGCGAGGTAAACCGAGCTCATGCCGCCGCGGCCGAGCAGGCGTACCGCGCGATACGGACCGAAAGCCGCCGTGGGGACTGAAACATCCGCCGACGGCCCGGACTCACCCGCCGT